>Ga0209220_1000119_pt1 | contig 36499 bp, 38 predicted proteins | sample BlaSpr_A8_OM3_M3_FD_187984 | JGI IMG/M metagenome (GOLD analysis project Ga0209220, IMG submission 187984) | Forest soil microbial communities from Thunder Bay, Ontario, Canada - Black Spruce, Ontario site 2_A8_OM3_M3 (SPAdes) (version 2) | ecosystem: Environmental > Terrestrial > Soil > Boreal... | reverse complement strand
ATCCGTGGAGGGCCGACCACTGGACGACCTAGCTCTCGTCGAACGCGCACGAAACGGCGATGTCAACGCCTATGAAGCACTTGTCCAGCAATACCAGCAGCTGGCGTACCGGGTCGCCTACCAGGTTACCGGTGACGCCGCCGACGCGGAAGACGCCGCGCAGGAGGCGTTTGTGAACGCGTACTACGCGCTCGGCCGTTTTCGGCCCGGCGCGCCGTTCAAGCCTTGGCTGTGCCGGATCGTCGCCAACGAAGCGCGCAACCGCCGGATGGCGGCGCATCGCCGGACCGCCCTGGCGGAGCGCGCCCATTGGGCCCAAGCCTCGGGGGAAGCGGCCCCTTCCCCTGAGGCGGCGGCCGAGGCGGATGCGTTTCGCGCGACCCTGGTCGAGACCCTCGGGCGGCTGCGCGACGACGATCGCCTGATCCTTTCCTACCGCCTCTTCTTCGACTTCTCCGAGGCCGACATGGCGGAGGCGCTGAAGGTCCCGAAAGGCACGGTGAAATCGCGGTTGTCTCGGGCGCTTACGCGGCTGCGCGCCGCCTTACCCGCCGACTTCCAGCTTTCGTCGGAAGGATCCGTCGATGGCTGAGTCTCGGCGCTTCACCGACGTGGAACTGGAGCGGGCGCTCCGCGAGCTGGGCCCACGCTATCCCTATCCGCCGACGCCCAACCTCGCGGTGGCGGTGCGGGGCCGCATCGTTGCCCAGCCCGCCGCCCCGGTTCGACGGCTTGCCCTGTGGCGCGATCCAATGCGGTTGGCACTGGCCGCGGCCGTGGTGCTGGTCCTTTTGGGGGCTGCCGCACTGATCAATCCCACCACGCGCGACGCGATCGCGCATTTCTTCCATGTCCGCGGTGTGATCGTGAGCCGGGTCTCACCACTTCCATCGCTCTCTCCGGCAACGCCGCTGAATCTCGGCCGCCGCACCACCATGGCCGACGCCCAATCGCGGGTTAGCTTCACAATCGCGGTTCCGGCCGATCTTGGTGCGCCCGACGCCGTCTATGTCGACAGCGGAGTTCCGGGCGGCGTGGTCGCCCTCGCCTATGCGCCGCGTCCGGGAATTCCGCTGGTCAAGCAAACCGGGCTCGGCCTTCTGATCACGGAGTTTCGCGGCGACCTCCTTCCCGGCTTCCTCACCAAAGAGGTCGGGCCGTCGACCACCATCCAGGAGACATCGGTGAACGGGGATCCCGGCTGGTGGGTGGCGGGCGAGCCTCACACGGTCTTCGTCAAGGTGAGCAGCACAGATTATCAGGTGCAATTGCGCATGGCCGCCAACACCTTGATCTGGGAGCATGGCGGCGTTACTTACCGGATCGAATCCGGCCTTTCGAGAGCGGACGCGTTCCGGATCGCCGCCGGCCTTCCCTGAACTTCCCGGGGCCGCGTCGGCGCCGGCGGCCAGATGGTCTCCGGGTCCCACCGCCGCCGGCTCCAAACGCGTGACCGCAGTGTGCAGGCGTCCTACGACAGCTGTCTGTCGTGGTCAGCGCGAACATCCCTACCGCGCTCGCAACGCCTTCACAGGTGATTCACAACTCTCACGCAGGATGAGAGGCAGTAGGGATTCACTACAAAGGAGAAACAACGTGAGTAACTTTTCGACAGACAGGAAGCGGAAGCTGATGATGCTGGGCGGGCTCGGCCTAGGACTCGCGATGCTGGGGCGCAAGCGCCGCTGGCGCCGGTATGCCATGAGCCAGATGATGGGCGGCGGCTACGCCGGCGCACCATGGGGGCGATTTGGCGGCTACGGCCACGGCGTTCCCGGTGGACCGGCGCAGGCATTTACCCTGCCGCCGTTCATCGAAGCGACGCTGAAGGCCTGGCACGACCGGGCACACGGAACGGTTCCGCCGCCAGGGCCGACGAGCCAACCCGGAACTACGCAGGTCTGATTTCCCTCCCGTCCCGACTGAGGCGGAGTCCCTACTCCGCCTCCCCTAAAATCGTGCCCACGATGGAAGGGATGAAAATTTAGCGTGGCCGCCGCCGCCCGAATCGTCGTGCTGCCCGGCGATGGCATCGGCCCCGAGGTCACCGACGCGGCGCGCCGGGCGCTCGACGCCGCTGCTGCTCAATCCGGTCTGCAGCTCGATTACGTCGAGGATTTGATCGGCGGCGCCGCAGTCGATGCCTACGGCGTGTCGCTTCGTCCGCAGACCCTGCGGCTCTGCAAGACGGCCGATGCCATCCTCTTCGGCGCCGTCGGGGGACCGAAGTGGGACGATGCATCGCCGACCAGCTCGCTCCGTCCCGGCACTGCCCTCCTCGGCTTGCGCAAGGGCCTCGGCCTCTTCGCCAACCTGCGCCCGGTGCGCGTCGACCCGGCGATGGTCGCCACCTCAGCGCTGCGGCCGGAGCGCGTCCGCGACGTCGACCTGCTGGTAGTCCGTGAGCTCACCGGCGGGCTCTATTTCAGCAAGCCCAAGCGGCGCTACCAAACACCGCGAGGTGAGGCCGCGGTCGACACCATGCGCTACAGCACGCCCGAGATCGAGCGGGTCGCGGTCCGCGCCTTCGAGTTGGCCCGGATGCGCCGGCGCCGCCTTCTCTCCGTCGACAAGGCCAACGTACTGGAGACCTCGCGTCTCTGGCGGGTGGTCGTCAGCCGGGTGGCGGAGCGCTACCCGGACGTCGCCTGCAGTCACATGCTGGTGGATGCTTTCGCCATGGAGTTGCTGCGCCGGCCACAGGCCTTCGATGTTGTCGTCACCGAGAATCTCTTTGGTGACATCCTCACCGATGAGGCGTCGATGCTGGCGGGTGCGCTCGGCATGTTGCCCTCAGCGAGTCTCGGTGGCGGGACGCTCGGCTTATACGAACCGATTCATGGGTCGGCGCCCGACATCGCGGGCAAAGGGATCGCGAACCCCATCGGCGCCATCCTCAGCGCGGCGCTCTTGCTGCGGTGGTCGCTCAATCATGAGGATGCGGCGCAGGTCATCGAGCGGGCCGTCTCGCGTGTCCTGGCGGCTGGCCTGCGTACCGCCGACATCGCGGGTGCCGGCGAAGCGACCGTGAGCACGGGCACGATGACGGACGCGGTCGTCGAGGCGATCTCGACCTAGGCCGTTGCGTCGGCCATGGACGGCGCAGCCGTCCGAAGCCGCCGAAACCGAACCGAGTAGGTGATGATGCCGACCAGGATGCTGCCGCCCATGATCGGCGTGAACAGCTTCTCCAATCCACGCTGATCGGTGGCCAGGGTGAGGACGAAGCCGATCATGCCACCGTTCATGCCCCAGAAGACCACGTGCTCGGCCCACGGCCAGAATCGCTCAGCGCTGCGGCTTGCCTGCTGGATCAGGCCGAACAGCGAGTTCGAGATGACGCCAATGAACATCGTGTGATCGAAGGCGAAGATCAGCCACAGGGGGATCAGCTCGATGCGCGCATAAGTCTTGGTGACGACGCCGGTGATCAGCCAGATCAGCAGGCCGAGGTTCAGGACTAGGTAGGGAACGACCAGCCCGAAGTGGCGGTCGCTAGTCGGGGCGAGCCAATCGATGCGCCGGAGCTGTGGCCCGAGCCGGACACAATAGATGATGACAGCGGTCAGCTCCGCCGGAATGAAGGCACCGAGCAATGGCTGGACATTCAACAGGGCGCCGATCGTGATGAGGATGCCGCCGAGAAACAGCAGGCCGACCTGAATCATGCCCGGCCAGGTGAGGCCGGGTGTGTTCTTCAGTCGCCACTCGCTGATCGCCATGCCGATCAGGACCAGGTAGCCGACCACCTGCGCGGTGACGTGTCCGCCGATGGCGCCGTCTGGAAGAAACTGGGAGTTGCTCGCCAACTCGAGCTGCACCAGCACCCCGATCGTGGATCCGACGACCAGCGTGGTGATGGCGGCGAGCACAGCGAGTCGCGGCACGGTCATGGTCGCCTGGCGGGCCTGCGCGATCAGCCATATGAGGACGCCGACGATGGCGATCAGGACCGGAAATCCGAAGATGGCCCGTGCCAGCAGATTGCCGCTGAGGAAGGCGAGCACGTAGATCGGGATGCCCAGGGCGGCCAGCAGACCCAGTGCCTGAACGAACCGCGGATTCTCGGCCACCGACGATGTGTCACCAAACAACCAGAAGCAGATCGCAATGACGCCCAGGGTGATCCAGCCGAGCGTGCCGGCGTGAACATGGGTGAGCAGCACTTGCCGCGGTAGCGTGATGACGTGAAAGCCGTTGAGGATGCCGATCGAGACCGTGATCACGAAGACGAGCAGGCCCGCCTGAAACAGCCACCGAATCTCGGTGGCGTAGCGAGACTCGCTCAAGATGTTCCCCTCTTCCGCCATCTAGCTCGACGTGAATCTACGCGGCCGTTCATTGCAAGTCAACCACGAACCGCAGACAGTCGCGATCGTTGACAGATCCTAAATCGAGGGCGACATTCGCCTTAATACCAACCTCGCACCTCGGGGGTACCTCACTGAAACGTCTTGTCCTGTCTCTACGTCGGCGCCTTATTCACCGGCTACACGCTGACCGTCACCGCGACCGTGGACCCGAGGACGGGAGCGCTGACGGGCACAGCAACCTCGCAGTTGGCCGGAAGCCCTGACCCGGGTGCGACGTTCTCGGTCTTGGGGACATGCGACAGCTTCACCTTCAATGATGCCGCCTGCTCCAACGGGCAACATGGACCCGACGCGGTCCACGGTGACGACGTCGGCGATTAGACCAGGGCCCGGCGCAGCGCGCTGAGGGTCGGCTCGACCGGTCTGGGAATCTTCAGCCCGCGGGTGAGAGCCTCCGGGTCTTTCAACCCGTGCCCCGTCAGGACGCAGACGATGGGCTGGTCCCGGCGCACATTTCCGGCCCGCGCACGCGCCAGCAGCAGCGCGACGCCGGCGGCCGAGGCCGGCTCGACCAACAAGCCTTCCTCGCGGGCCAACCGGCGATGTGCCGCCATGATCTCCGCGTCGCTGACCGCCTCGATGCTGCCACCGGACTCATCGCGGGCCGCGATCGCGCTCTCCCAGGAGGCGGGATTCCCAATCCGAATCGCCGTCGCGACCGTCCGCGGCCTGGCCACCGGCTTGCCGCGCACCAGTGGGGCCGCGCCCTCCGCCTGGGCGCCCTGCATCTGTGGCCGGGAAGAGCCCTGGGTACGAGCCAGCTCCGAGAACCCGCGCCAGTACGCGGTGATGTTGCCACCGTTGCCCACCGGGATGAAGAGCTGCGCCGGGACCTCCCGTAACTGCTCGACGATCTCGAAGGCGGCCGTCTTCTGGCCCTCGATGCGAAACGGGTTCACCGAGTTGACAAGGACCACGCCAGGCTGGTCGGCGACCTGCCGCACAAGCCTGAGTGCGGTGTCGAACGAACCCTTGACGGTGAGGACCGTGGCCCCGTAGGCGAGGGCCTGGGCCAGCTTGCCAGCGGCGATGCCCCCGGCAGGGACGACCACGACGGCGCGAAGGCCACACCGCGCCGCGTAGGCCGACGCGGATGCGCTCGTGTTACCTGTGGAAGCGCAGAGCAGGGTCTTCGCCCCGGCCTCGACGGCCTTCGCGGTCGCCAGCGCCATCCCCCGGTCCTTGAAGGATCCACTGGGGTTCAGCCCCTCGTACTTGAAATAGAGCTGGTGCAGCCCGATGGATGGCCCAATCCGCGAGGAGCGGACGAGGGGTGTCGACCCCTCCCCGAGGGTGATGCGTGGGGTCGTCGCGGTGACGGGCAGCGAGGCCGCGTAGCGCTCGATGATGCCGGGCGTCATGGCCGCCATGCTACCGTTCCGGAAAATGCTGCGAGCACCCTTTCGGATCGGCATGTTCGGCCTGGGCCACGTCGGCGGCGCGCTGGCGAAGCGCCTGGTCGAGGACGCGGATGCGATCAGTCGTGCGGCGAACAGGCCAATCCGATTGGAGGCTATTGCGGTCGCGCGTCCGCAGGGCCGGACGGCGCCCGCTCCCCTGATGACCGCCGAGGAACTGATCGCGCGTCCCAGCCTGGACGCGGTCGTCGAGCTCGTCGGTGGGCTCGAGCCGGCGCATACCTATATAAAGAACGCCCTGACCGCCGGTCTCGAGGTGATCACCGCGAACAAGCAGGTAATCGCCGCCCATGGTCCGGCGCTCGCTCGGCTCGGGCGGCTTCGTTTCGAAGCGTCGGTCGCGAGCGCCATTCCGATCGTGGAAACGCTGGCCGACACGCTGGCGGCGGACCACATCCGCTCGATCATCGGCATCCTCAACGGCACGACCAATTCGATCCTCGGGGCGATTGCCGGCGGGGCGACCTATGGGGAGGCGCTCGCCGACGCCCAGCGGCGCGGCCTTGCCGAGGCTGATCCGAGCGCCGATGTCGACGCCAACGACCCGGCCGCCAAGCTTGCCATCCTCGCGATGCTGGCTTTCCGCCGCCGCGTCGACCCGTCCCAGATCGAGCGGGTGGGGATTCGCAGCCTCGAACCGACGCAGCTCGCGGAGGCACGCCGGCGTGGCTTCGTCATCAAGTTGATCGCGGCCGCGACGACGCACGATGACGCAAGCATCGAAGCCGATGTCCGGCCGCGATTGGTTCCCGAGGACGCCGCGATGGCGCGCGTCGATGGGGCCATGAATGCGATTGCGCTCGACGCCCAATACGCGGGGTCGTTGGTCCTCCAGGGACCGGGGGCGGGCCCGGACGCGGCCGCCAGCGCGGTGCTCGCCGACCTGGTGCGAGCGGCGAAGGACGTGCCAGCGTCGGCCGGATCGCTGCTGGCCAGTCTGGCGGACCAGCCTGCGGCGACGGTGACGCCGCTCGGGCCCAAGAACCCGTATCCTGCAGCGTCATGACGGCAGGGGTCACATGTCCGTCTCGCTGACGCTCGACGAGGTCAGGCAACGTGCCAGGCGCGCGCCGATGGTCCCAATCTTTCGGGACATGCTGTCGGACGCGCTCACCCCGGTGACGGCCTACGCGGCGCTTGCGAGCGACGGCCCCGCCTACCTGCTCGAAAGTGTCGAGCGCGGCGAACACCTCGGCCGCTATTCCTTCGTGGCGGCGGACCCAATGGCGATCGTCACGATCGCGGGCGCGATGGCCACGGTCCAGGATGCCAACGGCCGGCACGAGCTCGAGGGACCGGACCCGCTGCGGGCGCTGGAAGCCTACCTGCAGACATTCGCGGCGGAACCGGCCGACGGCCTTCCGGAAGGATTTTGTGGGGGCGCCGTCGGCTACCTCGGCTACGAGGCCGCGCGCTACCTCGAGCGCCTTCCGGTTCCGCCGTCGGATCCGCTGGGCGTGGCCGACGGCGTCTTCATCATCACCGATACGCTCGCCTGTTTCGATCATGTGCGCCACCAACTGAAACTGGTGACGCACGTTCGCGCCCAGCGAGCACCGATCGAAGCCCGTTACGCGGAGGCCATCGCACGGATCGACGACCTGGCCCGGCGCTTGAACCGTACGGTGCGCCTGCGCGCCCTGGAGCCGGCCAACCGGCCCACCGCGGTCAGCCCCCAGGGCAACGTGTCGCAGCCGGATTTTTTCAGGGCCGTCGAGGCGGCAAAGGCGCACATCCTGGCGGGAGACATCTACCAGGTGCAGCTCGCGCAGCGCTTCACGGTGCCGCTCCAGGCCGAACCCTTAGACATCTACCGGCTGCTGCGAGCCTTGAATCCATCGCCCTACATGTATTTCCTCAAGCTGCCGGCCGTCACCATCCTGGGAACGTCGCCCGAGATCCTCGTCACCGTGCAGGGCCGTCAGCTGCGCTACCGGCCGATCGCCGGCACCCGCCGCCGTGGCCGGGACGACGCCGCGGACCGGCGGATGGAGGAGGAGCTCCGCACCAGCGAGAAGGAACGCGCGGAGCACGTCATGCTCGTTGACCTCGGGCGCAACGACCTCGGGCGGGTGTGCGAGATCGGCAGCGTGAAGGTCACCGAACTGATGACGGTCGAGCGCTACTCACACGTCATGCACCTGGTCTCGAACATCGTCGGGACGCTGCGACCGGATTGCACACCCATGGACGCGCTGCGCGCCTGCTTTCCGGCGGGCACCGTGACCGGCGCGCCCAAGATTCGGGCCATGGAGATCATCGCCGACCTCGAGCGCGAACGGCGAGGCGTCTACGCCGGCGCCATCGGCTATCTGAGCTTCACCGGTGACCTCGATACCTGTATCGCGATCCGAACCATGGTGGTCAAGGACGGGCAGGCCACGGTGCAGGCCGCCGCGGGGATCGTGGCCGACTCGGTCCCGGCGGAAGAGCTGCTCGAGACCAAGAACAAGGCATCCGCGCTGCTGCAGGCACTGGCCGGCGCCAGTCCGTCGGTGGAAGGGCAGGAGGGAGGCTGAGATGCATCGGAGGGAGGTCGTGCTGGTGATCGACAACTACGATTCGTTCACCTACAACCTCGTGCAGTACCTCGGCGAGCTCGGGGAAGAGGTGCTCGTTCGCCGCAACGACGAGATCACGTTGCCGGAGATCGCGCCGCTGAGCCCGGTGGCAGTCGTGCTCTCGCCCGGACCGGGAACGCCGGCCGAGGCCGGCATCTGTAAGGACCTGCTGCTCGAGCTCGGCCCCACGCTTCCCGTCCTGGGCGTGTGCCTTGGTCATCAGTGCCTGGGCGAGGCCTACGGCGGAACCGTCCGCCGCGCGTCGCAGGTGATGCATGGCAAGGTCTCGCGCGTCACCCACACGGCGCAATCCGTCTTTCGGGGCATTCCTAGTCCATTTGCGGCAACCCGCTACCACTCGCTGGTGGTCGATCGGGAGAATTTACCGGCCGACCTCGAGGTCACCGCCTGGACCGATGACGGCACGGTGATGGGGCTGCGTCACCGTCAGTATCCCCTCGCGGGCGTCCAATTCCATCCAGAGGCGATCCTCACCGAACACGGCCATGAACTGCTCGCCAACTTCCTGCAAGACGCGCGCGCGTGGAGACAGGCCACCTAAGTAAGAATTGCACGCAGCGTGATGCGTCATGTGCAATCTCGTCAAAGACACTGTCATCTTTTTGGACGAGTGTCCGAAGTTTTCGCGGCGTCGTTGCGTCACACTTGGCGTCGTGGAACTAAGGAAAATCTGGCATGCAACTTCGCATTTCCTGGCAGAGGCGTGGAATCGCGGGCTCGATGAGCACGATGCCCGACGCCAATTCGAGAGTCGCGCGCGGCGCATCTTCAACGCCATCATGACGGACCGTTGCGGGCAATGTCTCGCGCCCATCACGCTCCACCAACAGGGACACTGATTGTGTCGGGATCGTTGCGAGGGGCAGGTCCGCTGGCGTGTTACGGTGGCGTTTGATCTGCTGTGAGAACTATCGGTGGAGCCTTGAGATCGATGTCCTCTTCTGATCGGCCGCGCCTTGCCATCATCGCGCACGATGGGAAGAAGGCCGACCTGGTCGCTTTTGCGACCTTCAATCGCGATCGCCTTTCGGAATATGACCTGATCGCGACCGGCGCGACCGGAGACCTGCTGCGCGACAAAGTCGGCCTCAACGTCGAGAGCGTCACCGCGGGTCCCCATGGCGGCGATGTGCAGATCGCGAGTCGCGTCGTGGAGGGGGAGATCGATGCCGTCATCTTCCTGGTCGATCCGCTCGACAAGCACCCCCACGACCCGGACATCCAGACGTTGCTCCGGATCTGCAACGTACGCAACGTTCCGCTGGCCACCAACATCGCAACCGCCGACGTGCTGATCAGCTCGCCCCTCCTCGAGAGCCTGCGCGCCGCCAGCTAAGCCAGGTTTTCTTTAGTTGCGGCTGGCTGCGACTCGGAGCGCTTCCGAGAGATTGAGCGTACCGTCGAGGAATGCTCGACCAACGATCGCACCCTCGGCGCCGCCGTCACGGAGCGCCTCCAGGTCGTTGAGGCTGGCGATACCGCCGGCGACGATGACGGGAGCGCCGATTGGCTTGAGCGTCTGAAGCCCACCGAGGTCGACGCCTTCCAGGGTTCCGTCACGGCGGACGTTCGTCTGAATGAAGCGGACTGCTCCCGCCGCTCGGAGTGCCTGCGCCACAGCCAGTAGACCGCTGCCCGATTCGGCTGTCCAACCGCGGACAGCCAGGCTTTCCCCGCGGACATCGAGGCTGACCGCCAGTCGCTCGCCAAAACGGCTGGCCCATGCCTGGAAGGTGGAGGGCGACTCGATGGCCGCCGTGCCCACGACGACGCGCGCGACGCCAAGCTCGAGCGCCGCCTCCACGTCGCCGACCTTGCGAGCGCCGCCGCCGGCCTGGACCGGCACCGGCACCGCCGACACGATCCGGGCGATGACGGCCAGGTTGCGCCATTGCCCGACACGAGCGCCGTCGAGGTCGACGACGTGCAGCCACTCCGCGCCATCGGCGACCAACCGGCGGGCGAGCGCGACGGCATCGTCGCCGAAACGGGTCACCTGGTTGAAGTCGCCTTGCCGGAGCCGTACCGGCCGGCCGCCCAGCAGGTCGATGGCCGGGAGGATCAGCATGTCATTGTGTTAGCATGCTACCATGCTAAAGCGGCGCGGAATTACGTCGGGTCGCTCGTCGGCCAGCTCGACGCGAGGCAGGCGTGCCCCTCGCCCTGCTGGCACCGAGTGGGTGACGCCTCAGGTCGTCGACCTGCTGGAGACGATCGTCGGTCTCAAATCGGTCGACGATGCTGAACGATTCTTTCGTGACCTCTGTACCATCCCCGAGCTGCAAACGCTGGCAGCCCGCTGGGAGGTCGTGCGGCTACTCGACCAGGGCGTGCACTACGCCGAGATCGCGGAGCGGACCGGGGCCAGCACCGCGACCATCACGCGGATCAACACCTGGCGGCGCTACGGCACCGGTGGCTACCGGATGCAGCTGGACCGGCGGAAGGCAAGGGCGCGGTGAGCGTCGGGCGCGGCTTGACCGACGGCCGGCTGCGGCTCGCCGTCCCCAACAAGGGCCGGCTCGCGGAACCGGCGGTCGTCCTGCTGCGCGAGGCGGGTTATCGCTTCGAATCGGACGATCGCCGCCTCTTCGCGCCCTGCGACAACTTTCCCCTCGACCTGCTCTTCGTGCGGGCGGAGGATATCCCCGAGTACACGGCGGACGGTGTGGTCGACCTCGGGATCACGGGCTCCAACCTCGTCGAGGAGAAGGGGAGCCAGGTCGCGACCTGCATGTCGCTCGCCTTCGGTCACTGCTCGCTGCAGGTGGCGGTCCCCGATGACCGGCCGTTAGGGCGCATCGAGGACCTGGACGGCCGACCGGTCGCTACCTCCCATCCGCGGACCACCGCCCGATTCTTCAAGGAGCGCAAGGTCGCGGTGGAACTGATCGAGATCAGTGGCGCCGTCGAGATCACCCCACTGCTCGGCGTGGCAGACGCGATCGTCGACCTGGTGTCCACCGGCAGCACGCTGGCCGTCAACGGGCTGCGTGCCATCGAGACCATCCTGGTCTCGGAAGCGCATCTGATCAGCCATCCCAACCTCAACGACGAGAAAGTGCGTCGGCGGCAGCACCTGCAGACGATGCTCGCCAGCGTCATCGCCGCGCGCCGCAAGAAGTACGTGATGATGAACGCGCCGGCCGATGCGCTGCACCTGATCAAGGGCGTGATCCCCGGCATGCAGTCGCCGACCATCATGCCGCTGGCCGACCCCAACATGATCGCGGTCCACGCCGTGGTTGACGCCGATGCCGTTTGGGCGCTGCTCGGCCCGCTGAAGGCGGTGGGCGCCACCTCAATCCTCGTGATGCCGATCGAGAAGTTGATTCCGTGACGGCCCCCAGGTCCGCGGTCCGGCAGCGACAGACGAAGGAGACCAAAATCGCGGTCCGGCTGGCGCTCGACGGCAGCGGCCGGAGCGAGGTCGCGACCGGCCTGCCCTTCCTCGACCACCTGCTGCGCGCGCTGGCTATGCACGCTCGCCTCGATCTCGACGTCAAGGCGTCGGGCGACCTCGAGGTCGACGCCCACCACACGGTGGAGGATGTCGCCCTGGTGCTGGGTGAGGCGTTGTCGGAGGCGCTCGGTGACCGCGGTGGAATTACGCGATTCGGCGACGCGACCGTTCCGCTCGATGAGGCACGGGCCATGGCGGCGCTCGATTGCGGCGGCCGCGCCTACGCGATGATCGACCTGCCGCTTACGGGCCCCTCGATCGGCACGCTGCCGGCCACGCTGGTACCGCATTTCCTCGAGACGTTTGCCGCCCGTGGGGGACTGACGCTGCACGTCGTCGGCACCGGTCGTGACGATCACCACCTCGCCGAGGCCGCCTTCAAGGCGCTCGCCCGCGCGCTCCGACAGGCATGCGCGGTCGACGCCGTACTGGCCGACCAGGTCGCGAGCACCAAATGATCGCGCTGGTCGATTACGGCGCCGGCAACCTGCGCAGCGTACAGAACGCGCTCGACGCACTCGAGGTCGGGTCGGCGATCGCCTCGACCCCGGAGGACCTGGCGCGCGCGGACGCCATCATCTTTCCCGGCGTGGGCGCCGCCGGGCCCGCGATGGCCGCGCTCCGGGCACGCGGCCTGGACCGTGCGCTCCTCGACGTCATCCGCCAGGGCCGGCCTTTCCTCGGTATCTGCCTCGGCCTGCAGCTCCTGTTCGACTCGAGCGCCGAAGACGGGGCGACGTGTCTTGGGATCTTCCGCGGCACGGTCCAGCGCCTGCCTACTCAGGAAAAGCTGCCCCACGTCGGCTGGAACACGGTGGAGCGCGCGGCAAACCACCCGGTGCTGGCCGGCCTGGAAGGGGAGGCCATGTACTTCGTCCACTCCTACGTCGGCGTCCCAGCGGACCGGCAGCTGGTCGCAGCGGAGACCACCCACGGCGTCTCTTTCGTCAGCGCCATCGCGGCCGGGTCGATGGTCGCCGTGCAGTTTCATCCCGAGCGGAGTGGACGGGCCGGTTTGAAACTGCTCGAAAATTTCGTCCAGTTCGCTCGCGTTGGAGTAGGGCATGTTGCTCAAGCGGATCATTCCCTGTCTTGACGTCGCGGGTGGCCGCGTGGTCAAGGGCACCCATTTCCGCGAGCTGCGTGACCAGGGTGACCCGGTCGCCATGGCACGGTCATACTCGGAGCAGGGCGCGGATGAGCTCGTTTTCCTCGACATCGAGGCCGCCCCACAGCAGCGCGCCACCTTGATCGACCTTGTCGAACGAACGGCTCGCGAGGTCTTCATCCCATTCACCGTCGGCGGCGGCATTCGCGAGGTCGCCGAGATCCGCGCCTTGCTCCGCGCCGGTGCCGACAAGGTCTCGATCCAGACGGCCGCAGTGCAGCGTCCTGAGCTGATCACCGAGGGTGCGCGGCAATTCGGATCGCAGTGCATCGTCGTCGCCATCGACGCCAAGCGTGAGGCCGATGACCGCTGGCAGGTCTACACCCATGGCGGACGGCAGCCGACCGGGCTTCACGCGGTCGAGTGGGCACAAGCGGCGCAGCAGCGCGGCGGCGGCGAGATCCTGCTCACCAGCATCGATGCGGATGGGACGCGGCGCGGCTATGACCTCGCCCTGACGCGGGCCGTCGCCGAGGCGGTGCAGATCCCGGTGATCGCCTCGGGCGGCGCGGGCCATCCACGTGACCTGGTCTTAGTGCTCACAGAGGGCCGGGCCGATGCCGCGCTGGCGGCCTCGATCTTCCACGAGGACGCCTTTCCCGTCCCGCAGACGAAGCAGTACCTCAGGGAGCACGGGGTCGCGGTCCGATGACGAGCCCCGACCCGTCGAGGCTGAGCTTCGACGAGCAGGGCCTGATCGTCGCGGTGGCACAGGACGCGGCGACCGGGACGGTGCTGATGGTCGCCTACATGAACCGCGAGGCCCTGGCCCGAACGGCAGAAACCGGCGAAGCGCACTTCTGGAGTCGCCGTCACCAACGGCTCTGGCGAAAAGGCGAAACCTCTGGCAACGTGCTCCACGTCGAGGCCATCCAAGCCGACTGCGACTCGGATGCGCTGTTGCTGAGTGTTCATCCGTCCGGGCCCGCATGCCACACGGGACAACGGTCGTGCTTTCGCGCGCCAGCGATCCTTCTCGATCAGCTACAGGCGACGATTCATGACCGAAACCTCTCGCGTCCGGCAAGTTCGTACACCGCCCAGCTGCTCCAAGCGGGGCGCGCGCAGATCCTCAGAAAAGTAGGGGAGGAGGCGATCGAGGTTATCGTCGCCGCTGACCACGAGAGCGATGTCGCCCTTACTCGTGAGATCGCCGATCTCTGGTACCACGCCATGGTGCTGCTCGAAGAACGCGGCCTCGACGCAACCGCCGTCCTGCGCGAGCTGGCAAACCGCCGCGATTGAGGTTGCAGAACGCCTCCTGGAAAGCGCATTATGCGGCTGCCGTCATAGACGGCGGAGGAGGTAACGGGATGGCCGATGCGAAGCAGATGGCGCGGCAGTCGATCGATGCGTTCAACCAGGGCAAGCTCGAGGAGTGGGGGAAGACGGTGGCCGAAGATGCCGAGCTCGTCACGCCCATGGCCGGCACGATCAAGGGACGCGACGCGATCAAGGGCTATTTTGAGCAGATGCGTCTGACGTTTCCTGACGCTCACGTCGACGTTCACAAGGTGATCGGGGAAGGCAATACGGTCGTCACCGAGTACACCTTCACGGGGACCCATAAAGGTCCGATGCGGACACCCACGGGCGAGATCATCCCGCCCACGAACAAGACGCTGTCCGGGCCGGCGCTGGATATCGGCGTCATGGATGACAAAGGGCAGCTGAAGTCCCTGCACCAGTACTTCGACACCGCGCGCGGGCTGCAGCAGCTCGGCTTGATGCCCGCACCCGCCGCCGCGCCGCGTACCTAGAAGGCTCCCTACTTACCCCTCCCCCGCAGAGCGGGGGAGGGGAGTTGGCTTGTGGGGATATCGACGAATCGATTAGGGGACGGTCGGGCGCTGGCCTGCTGTCTCCTGTGCTTCGCGAGCAGCGCTTTCGCCCTGCTCATGTGCCGCGTTTTCGTTCGGGGTGAACGTTCCAGAACCGCCTCCGGGCCGCTGCCCGGCATTCTCCTGGGCTTCGACCGTGGTGCTCTCAGTTGATTCGTGCGTCGTCGCCTCGTTGGACTTGAAGGTTCCGGGTACCGCACTCGGGTTCGCCGTGGCGGCGGTCAGTTGATAGGTCGCTCCGTTGCTGCCGCTGTTGGCGGCGGTGGCCGCCAGTGGGCCGGCAAGGGTTGCGCCGATCACGCCGCCCGCGATTAGCGATCCTGCGATCCCGGCGACGGTCACGATTCGTTGGGTTGGCGTCAAGATGCTTCTCACCTCCTTCTCATAAAGACTGGCGTGCGTGGACAACGCGTGTCTCCATCGCCTGCCCAGTCTGCGACCGCCAACCTTTCAGAAGGATTACAGGCGGGGTGCCGAAGCTGGCGAAAGCTCGAAATGCTGGGCGAAATAGTGGATCGCCGGCCCGGCCGCGAGCGCGAGCTGCCCCATGACTTGCTCGGCCTGGCGCCCTACACCACCCGGTCGCGAGGTGGCGATGTTGAAAACGCCAACGAGCTCATTGGCAATGGTCAGCGGCTCGGCGTGAAAGCTCCGCGTTCGATACTCGATCACCTGGGCGTTGAGCTCACCAGGCAGCTCGAGCCGGAGGATGTCGTGATCGGCATAGGGCTCGCGGGCGTCGATCCCTTGCTGCCACTCGCGAGGCAGCTGATCGATCTGGAGCGGTGGGATGCCGGGCGACGTGAGGATTCTCTTGCCGTTGGCCGTGACCACCGGTATCAGCGAGTGGGTTTTCCGCTCGTAGAAACCGATGCCGGCAGAATGCGCACCGGTGAGCGCCATAACACCCGAGATGAGGATCGCGGCTGCCTGCTGGGCGGACTCGGCCCGGACCAGACTCCGCACCGTCGCTTGGATCCGTGCCTGTCGACGGCCCTCCTCGATGTCGGAGTGGTTAGTCGCCTCGCGCAGGTAGACGTTCTCAATGGCGACCCGATCGAGGGTGTGCGGTAACGTCGATGACACGTCATCGATGAGGTCGGCGATGGCGCGGAGCGCGTAGCCGCGCTCCTGAACCAGGTGCCGCACGTAACGGATTCGGTCCAGGTCTGACTCGGAGTAGAGGCGGGTTCCTCCCTCGCTGCGCGCAGGCGCCAGCAGGCCGTACTGATCTTCCCAGAGCCGCAGAGTCGATGCGCTCAGGCCCGTTTTCTGACTGGCGACCCCGATCTTATAGAGCCCTGCCATTGCCTAGGTAACCCCCGCTCAGCTGATTTGCCGCAGAATCTCCAGCAAATCTATTTGTTCGCCCTTGTCTGCGCCTCAATAATGGCACGCAGCAGGGGGATGGGGAAGTCTTCCCGTGGAGTCATCGCCGTGGGCCGCCTGTCGATGGACCGTGCTTCGACGGTCGGGGCGGACCTTCCTCCATTCGCCGACGGTCCCGCCCTGGCCGCCGCCGTCGGCGCCTGGCTGGTGGGCGCTGATGCCGCCGTCTGCGCCGTCATCGGGCCGGATTTCCCGACCTGGCGGATCCTCGAGTTCACCCGAGCCGGGATCGACACCAGCCGCATCCGGCCGGTCGGCCATCGCGATAGCCTGCCCCGAGCCGACCTTGAACCGGACCCTGAGCAACTTGCGAGCCTGAGCCCGCGCTGGTCGGTCCATATCTGCGGGCTGTCGCCGGGCCGGCAGCGCGAGATCGTCCGGGCCATCAGGCAGCGCGTCGCGAGTATCACGCTTGACCTCGACCTCGACCTCGACCTTGCCGGAGTACGTGAGACAGATCTGAACGACCTGCTGGCGCTCGCCGCCCAATGCGACGCTTTCCTACTGAGCCACCAGGACGTGGCGCAACTGTGGCCGGGAGAAACGCCGCGCGCCGCACTGCGCATGATGGCGCACGCGGGCGTCCGGGCAGCAGTGATCAAGCTGGGCGCGGGCGGGTCGCTTGGGATGCGGGGCGATGAAGTCATCTCGATGCCGGCCTTTCCCGTCATGGCCAATCGCGGGATGGGGGGCGGCGATGTCTACGCCGGCGCATTCGCCGCCATGTACGCGGCCGACCAGGATCTCCGTCGCGCCATGGCCTGGGCCACGGCGGCGGCTTCTGTCGTCGTCGAATCGAACGTTCTCCTTGGCCAGCTCAGCGAGTTTGCCCGAAATCGCGTGGAAGCCCGGGCGCGAATCCTCGATGGGGCAATGAAAGCCCACGCCAATTGAGTTAGCCGGCTGCGCCTCTCGGGGCCGCGGCCAGCCGCATGCCTTTTCCGGCGATGCCGTGGGCACGTGCCGCCTTGTTCATCGCTTCCGCGACCGGGTCGTGATTGCGGTCCGCGATCGCGATCACACTCCCGCCAGCACCGCTGAGCGCGGCGCCGAGCGCGCCGGCCTGCTCCGCCGCCGCGATGACGTCGTCGAGATAGGGATAGGCGCGCGCACGGCCCGGCTGGTGCAGCCGATCGTCCATAGCGCTGGCCACCAGGGTGCGATCGTGTTGCGAACAGGCGAGCACCCACTCGGCAACACGGCCGAGGTTGAAGACCGCGTCCGCGCGCTCCGGACGGCGCGGCACGAGACGGCGGGCCTCATGGGTGGGGGAGACCTCATCGGGAACGAAGAGGACGGCTCGCCAGCGCGGGGGCCAATCGAGGCGATGCACGCGAACCCCGCCGTTTTCGGTCACGGCGATGCAGAAACCACCATAGAGGGCGGCCGCCAGGTTATCGCCGTGTCCTTCGAGAGGGAAGGCCAGCTCGAGGATGCGCTGCGCGGAGATTCGAAGGCCGCGTAATTTCGCGCCGAGCGTGATGCCGGCCACGATCGCTGCGGCGCTGCTACCCAGCCCGCGCCCGATCGGGATCTGATTCGTGACGCGAAACTCGACGCCGCCGAGCGGCGGACTCCACCCGGCAAACGGCTCCTGGGCGGAACGGACGAGCAGGTTCTTACGGTTGAGTGGGACCTCGCCCGCGCCTTCACCCACCCATGCGATGCTGGTCTTCGACGACTCGCGTGCCTCTACCTCGAGGTGCAGGTCGAGCGCCAGGGCAAGGACATCGAAACCCGGCCCGAGGTTGGCCGATGAGGCCGGTACCCGGACCGAAGCCGTGCGCGGCACTAGAGGTTGAACGCCTCGTGCAGGCCCGTGACTGCGTCTTTGATGCGATCGGCGTTGATGATGCAGGTGATACGGACTTCTGAGGTCGAGATCATCTCGATGTTGATGCCCAGCCCGGACAGCGTCTTGAACATCTTCGCGGCCACCCCCGGCTGACCTCGGATACCGCTTCCGATCACCGAAACCTTGGCCAGGCCATCTTGCGCCAGCACCGTCCGGGCACCGATTTCCTTGGCGACGCCGTCCAGGATGCGCTTCGCCTGTTTTCCATCGGCCGACGACACCGTGAACGACATGTCGGTCACGCCTTCATGGCTGGCGGTCTGGACGATGACGTCGGCCGCGATGTCCGCCTCGGCGAGGGGCATGAAAATCGAGGCTGCGATTCCCGGGCGATCGGGCACGCCGACCACGGAAAGCCGGGCCACCTGCTCTTCATGGGCGATGCCGCGAACCCGATTCCGGTCCTCCATGATCCCCTCCTCCGAAGTGATGATGGTACCGGGCCCCGCGTGCAAGCTCGAGCGCACGTGGAGCTCGAGGCGGTACGCCTCGGCGATCTCGACGGCCCGCGGGTGCATCACTCGTGCGCCAGAACTGGCGAGTTCGAGCATTTCGGGATAGGCAATGCGGGTCAGCAAGCGTGCGGACGGCACCAACCTTGGGTCGACGGTGTAGATGCCGTCGACGTCGGTGAAGATCTCGCAAGCCTGGGCCTTCAATGAGGCGGCGAGCGCGACGGCGGTCGTGTCCGAGCCGCCACGGCCGAGCGTGGTCACCTCCATCTCGAGACCCATCCCCTGGAAGCCGGCGACGACCACCACCCGCCCGGCGGCCAGCTCGCGCTGAATCCGGGCGGGCGTCAGGCCCACGATGCGGGCTTTTGCGTGCCGCTGGTCGGTCTGGATGCCGGCCTGGAAGCCGAGCAGCGAAACGGCTGGGATACCGAGCTCGGTCAAGGCCATCGACATCAGCGGCGCCGAAACGCCTTCCCCGGTTGACAGCAGCTGGTCGAGCTCGCGCGCGGCCGGCTCCTTGGCGACGCGTGAGGCCAGGCTGAGCAGCCGGTCGGTGGAGTCGCCCATCGCGCTGACGACGACGACGACGTCATAGCCCGCCCGCTGGGCGGCGGCGACGCGCCTGGCCGCCTTCTTGATCCGGGCTGGTGTGCCGAGCGAGGTGCCGCCGAACTTCTGGACCAGGATCGGCCGCGTGGAACGTCTCAAACGCTCGTCTGGCACTAAAGCGCCACTCGCGTCGGGCGACGCCCGGTCAGGCAGGGCGGCCAATATAGCCCTCCCGCGTGAGCCATTCCGCCAGGAGAACCGCGCCCTTGCCGGCGCCGAGCTTGGTGTTGTGCGAGACCACGACGTACTTGACTCCTTTGAGGACCAGTTCGTCGCGAACCCGGCCGACGGTGACGGTCATCCCGTCGCCGGCGTCCCGGTCACGGCGCGGCTGTGGCCGGAACGGATCCGGATCGACACGCAGCAAGCGTTCCGGCGCCGACGGCAGGCCCTTCAGCCCGTCGACGCCGAAGGCGTTCATCGCTGCCGTCGCCGCGGCTGCATCGGCGGGGCGTTCGGTGCCGACGAAGACCGTCTCCAGGTGGCCATCGCTGACGTTGACCCGGGTGCAGGTGCAGGAGACGGCGAAGGCTGCCGGCTCGCCCCAGTGACCGAGGATCTTCCTGGTCTCGCGCTCGACCTTCTCCTCCTCGCCGGGGATGAAGGGGATGACGTTGTCGATCACGTCGAGCGCGAGCACGCCGCCCTGGCGGCCGGCGCCGGAGACGGCTTGCATCGAGGTCATCGTCACAGCTCGCACGCCGAAGGCGTCGTGCAGCGGTTTCAACGACACCGCCAGGCCGGTCGTCGTGCAGTTCGGGATGGGCGCGATGAAGCCCCGCCATCCGCGCGCGCGCCGCTGGTCGTGCAGCGCCTCGGCGTGCGCGTCGTTGATCCCAGGGATCAGGATCGGCACGTCCGGCTCATAGCGAAAGGCGGAGGCTGTGCTGATGACCGGTACGCGTTCCGCGAAGCGCGGCTCCCATTCTTGGGCGACCTCCTTGGAAACGGCGCTAAAGAGAAGGTCGAGCGGAGATCGGAGCAACTCCTCGTCGCTCAGGCAGCGCAGCCCGGCGAGCGAGTCATCGAGCCGCCCTTCCGCGAACCAGCGGCTGCCGCCCGACGGCTCGCGCAGGGCGTCGCGAAGGGATTTTCCGGCGGAGGCCGACGATGCGCCGACGGCCGCGACCGTAAACCAGGGGTGGCGCTCGAGCGCGGCCAGCACCTGCTGACCGGCGAGCCCGGTGGCGCCCAGCACGCCGGCCCGCAGGCGTTCGGTCATGCCACCACGGCCGGCCGGTTCTCGACCTCGGCGAGCGTGCGCACGAAGTCCGAGGCGCGGGCCTTTGCAAGCTGCAACCGGTGGCCGTCGCGTACCTCGAAGAGCTCGGTGGTCTTGAGGCCGTTTCCGGTGATGCATATCACGACGGTTTCGTCTCGCCGGATCCGGCCCTGGGCGATTAGCTCCTGGAGGCCGGCCACGACGACGCCACCGGCCGGCTCGCTCAGGATGCCCTCGGTTTCGGCGAGCAAGGCCATGCCCTCCTGGACGGCATCCTCGCGGCAGGCGGTCGCCCACCCACCCGACGCGCGCACCGCGCGTGCCGCATACCGGCCGTCGGCGGGATTACCGATCGCCAGCGACTTGGCAATGCTGTTCGGCCGGACCGGGGTGATGGTATCGGCGCCCTGCTGGATGGCGGTGCTCACCGGGGCGCATCCCTGCGCCTGTGCGGCGTGAATCCGGGTCGGAGCCTCCTCCAGCAGACCGGCGCCGACCAGCTCCTGGAAGGCCTTTGCCGTCTTGGCCAGCAGCGACCCCGCGGCCACCGGTACGACGATGTGGTCGGGCGCCCGCCAGCCGAGCTGCTCCACCACCTCGAACGCCAGCGTCTTGCTCCCCTCCGAGTAGAAGGGTCGGAGGTTGACGTTCACGATGGCCCAGCGGTACAGGTCGGCGAGCTCGGCGCAGAGGCGGTTGACGTCGTCGTAGGTTCCACCCACCTCGACCACGGTGGCCCCGTAGGCGCTCGCGGCCCCGACTTTGCCGGGCTCGAGGCCGGCCGGGATGAAGACCATGGCGCGCATGCCCGCGCGCGCCGCGTAGGCGGCGACCGAGCCGGCAAGGTTGCCGGTAGAGGAGCAGGAGAGCGTATCGAATCCGTAGGAGAGGGCGAAGTTGGTGGCGACCGCGACGTTGCGGTCCTTGAACGAGCCAGTCGGGTTCACGGTGTCGTTCTTCAGGTAGAGATGGTCGAGGCCGAGCTCCTTGCCGAGGTTGCTCGCTTTGACCAGGGGGGTGAAGCCGGTCCCAAGGTCGATCGGCTCGCCCTCCGGAGCGGGCAACAGCTCGCGGTAGCGCCAGATGGTGTTCGGGCCCTTGGCGATCGACGCGTGGCTGACGCGCTCTTTGACCTCGGCGAAGTCGTAGGCGACCTCCAGCGGCCCGAAGCAGTGCTCGCAGACGTAGGCGGGCTCGAAGTCCCGCAACCGTCCGCACTCCCGGCATCGCAGCCTCTTCACCGACTTCCTCCTCGACGTTTGATCAGAAATAAAAAAAGCCCCTGCGGAGAGGGGCCGTCTTGTCCGTGACTGCATCATCTTTCAGACTTTCGTCTGACGGACTTTCCACCTTGCCGGGTAACCCGGTAGGTTGGCAGGCTTCACAGGGCCGGCCCCTCAGCACACTCTTGATAACGGTCGCTATTCAGTTGTCGGAAAAGACTACCAGTCCCTCACCGTCCTCGTCAATTCGATTACGTAATTCGGGGCATCCCGCCGTAGACCGGGGTGCACCAATCGCGATACCTGGGGTCGTTGCCGCGCACGGCTCGGAAGTAGGCTTCCTGCAGACTCAGCGTGGCGGTGCCGGGCCGGCCGGAGCCGACGGCGCGCCCGTCGACCTCGATGATCGGGGCCACCTGCACGCCGGTCCCGCAGAGGAAGGCTTCGTCGGCCTGGTAAACCTCCGTCCGGTCGATGCTGCGCTCGACGACGACGAACCCGGCGTCGCTCGCTAGCTGCATCACCCCCGCGCGTGTGATGCCGACCAGGATGTCGTCGGTCACCGGCGGTGTCACCAGCGTCCGCCCCTGCAGCATGAAGAAGTTGGCGGCGCTGCCCTCGGCGATGTGGCCGTCTTCGGTCAGCATCAGGCAATCGTCGTAGCCGGCCGCGTTCGCGTCTTCGGTGGCGAGCGCCGTGTTGATGTAGGCGCCGGTGATCTTCGCCCGCGCCGGGATGCTGTTATCGCTGGTCCGGCGCCACGACGATATCGTGACCCGCAGTCCATCGATGCGCGAGTACGCCCCCATCGGCATCGCGAAGATGGCGACCGCATCCTCAGACGAGTGCAGGTCGACCTTGATCATGGCGGAGGACTTGTAGGCGAGCGGCCGGACGTAGACGTCGGTATGGTAGCCGTCGCGGCGGACGATCTCGCGAGTCAACTCGCAGAGTTGCTCGACGTTCTCATCGAGCTTGATCTTGAGCAGCGCGGTCGACTTGAGAAACCGCCGGTAATGCTCGGCCAGCTTCAGGAGGTAGATCTCGCTGTGCTCTGGATTCCAGTAGCCGCGGATCCCCTCGAAGCACGCGGTCCCGTAGTTCAGCGCATGCGTTCCGATGCTCACGTTCGCCTGCGCGAATGGAACGATCTTCCCCTGGAAGTAGGCGAAGCCGTCATAAACGACCTTGGTCGGCGGCGGAGCGCTTTCGGGTGGCCGCAGTGGTTCGATCGCCATCAGACGACCGCCCCGACCGGCGGAGGCACCGGCAATTGCACTGCGCGCACGATATCCTCCAGGTCTCGATCGAGGATGTCTTTCTTGCGGTCAGCCAGTTGGAGGAACTGTTCCCAGGCGCGGCTGAAAGCCGCTTCCGGCAGGTGGTAGCCGAGCTCGGCCAGCTTGAACTGGAACGCGTGCCGTCCCGACCGAGGCGAGAGCACGATCCGGCTCTCGCCCATCCCCACGTCTTCGGGCCGCATGATCTCGTAAGTCGTCTTGTCCTTGAGGATGCCGTCCTGGTGGATCCCGGAGGCGTGGGCGAACGCATTGGCGCCGACGACGGCCTTGTTGGGCTGCACCGGGACGCCGGTGTGCCGCGAGACCAAGGCGCTGACGTCGGCCAGCCTCGTGGTATCGATGCCAGTGCGAAGGCCGAGCGACCGCTCGCGCGTCCGCAGGATCATCACGACCTCCTCGAGCGAGGCATTGCCGGCCCGCTCGCCGATGCCGTTGATGGTGCACTCCACCCGGCGCGCCCCGTTGAGGACGGCAGCGACGCTGTTGGCCGTCGAGAGACCAAGGTCGTTGTGGCAGTGCACGCTGATCAGCGCCTGATCGATATTGCGGACGTTGACGCGGATCGCCGCGATCAAGGCGCCGAACTCATTCGGCAGCGTATAGCCAGTGGTATCGGGGATGTTGACCACGGTTGCGCCGGCGTCGATGACCGCCTCGAGGGTCTCGAACAGGTACTCGGGATCCGCGCGGCCGGCATCCTCTGGGGAGTACTCGACGTCGTCGCAGAGGGAGCGCGCGTAGGCGACGGCGTCCGCGCCGCGGCGGAGCACGTCGCGACGGTTGGAACGCAGCTTGCGTTCGATATGGATGTCAGACACGGAGAGCACCATATGGATCTGTTTGCGCTCGGCCTCCCGGACGGCCTGCCACACCGCGTCGATGTCAGGTCGGGCCGCGCGAGCCAGCGCCGTGATCATCGGCCCCTCCACCTCGCGGGCGATGCGCCGCACGGCCTCGAAGTCGCCGGGGGACGACAAGGGGAAGCCGGCCTCGATGACGTCGACCCCCAGGAGGGCCAGCTGCTGCGCGATCGCCAGCTTCTGGTCAGGGTTGAGCGACGCGCCCGGTGACTGCTCGCCGTCGCGCAGCGTGGTGTCGAAGATATAGACCCGGTCCTCTACTCGATCCGGCGCGCCCATCAGTTGCGCGCCTTGCCGTCGGGTTTGAGCCAGGGCATCATGGCGCGCAGCTCCGCGCCAACCTTCTCGATCATCGATGCTTTCTCCTGGCGGCGGTAGGCGTTGAAGGCCGGACGACCGGCCTGGTTCTCGAGGATCCAGGTCCGGGCAAACGTCCCATCCTGGATCTCGCGAAGAATCTTCCGCATCTCCTCGCGGACCGCCGGGCTGATCACGCGCGGCCCGCTGACGTAGTCGCCAAACTCGGCCGTGTCGCTGATGCTGTAGCGCATGTAGCTCATACCGCCCTGGTACATCAGATCGACAATCAGCTTCATCTCGTGCAGGCACTCGAAGTAGGCCAGCTCCGGCTGGTAGCCCGCCTCGACCAGGGTCTCGAACCCGGTCTTCACCAGCGACGTGAGTCCCCCGCAGAGGACCGCCTGCTCGCCGAAGAGATCGGTCTCGGTCTCCTCCTTGAAGGTGGTCTCGAGCACGCCCGCCATGGTCGACCCGATGCCGCGCGCATAGGCGAGCGTGCGCGCCCGAGCCTGTCCGGTCGTGTCCTGGTGCACCGCGAAGAGCGCGGGGACGCCGACCCGTTCCTTGAAGAGTCGACGCACGATGTGGCCGGGCCCCTTGGGGGCGACCATGGCGACGTCGACTTCTGGGGGCGGAACGATCTGGCTGAAATGAATGTTGAACCCGTGCGCGAACATTAGGGCCGCGCCCGCCTTCAGGTGTGGCTTGACCGCCTCGTCATAGAGGCGCTTCTGGGTCTGGTCCGGGACCAGCATCATCACCACGTTCCCGGCTTCGACCGCCTTCTCGACCGTCTCCACCCGCAGGTCTTCCTGCTCGGCGGCCTCCCACGACTGGCTGCCCTTGTAGAGGCCGACCACGACGTCGACCCCGCTGTCTTGCAAGTTGAGGGCGTGGGCGTGGCCCTGGCTGCCGTAGCCGATCACGGCGACCCGCTGTCCGGCGAGCGCCGACATGTCGGCATCGCCGTCGTAATAGACCTTCGCCATCAGCTCACCACCTCGAGCTCGCGGTTCACGCCGTTGGCGACCCGCAGGGTCTCGCTGCGTACCACCTCGGTGACCTCGAACCCGTTAAGTCGCGCGAGGCAATCGTCCACCTCGTGTGGACGCAGCACCACCGCCAGGATGACGACGCCGTTGTGCTCGCTCAGGACGCGCGCGCTCGGGCCGGCGCGGTCGACCAGCACGCCCCGGCGGCGGCCGCCGTCTTCGACTCTCATGAGCACGAGGCAGCTTTCTTCCATTAGAGGTAAGTCTTGGTCGTGAGATTGTTCAGCCGAGGATTGAGGCCGATGACCTGGTCGGCGTCGACCGGGACGTCGATCAGGATCGACTGCCCCTTGGTCTCGTAGCAGGCGTCCATGATCTCCTTGAGGTTGCTGAGATCGGCCTTCACGCGGAAGCCGTCCCAGCCATGCGCACGGGCCGCGCCCACGAAGTCGATCGACGGCAGCGTCGAGTGGTAGCGCCGCTTCTCGACGTCGGGAATGACGACCTCGAGGCCTTTGTCCACGATCCCATAGACGCCGTTGTTGATGATGAAGAGCCGGAGATCGAGGTTGGCGGCCTCAGCCAGCGCGCCTCCGAAGAGGCGCCAGCAGCCGTCGCCCGAGAAGACGAAGGTGTGGAGGCTTGGGTCGCCGAGCTTGGCGCCTACGCCCAGCCCGAAGCCGCCGCCCATCGCCGACCCGTCATGGGTGCTATGGAACGGAATCCAGGGATGGGGTCGCTGGGTGACATACTGCCGGTCCTTGTAGGCGATACAGACATCGTCGAAGCCGATGCTGTTCGGCTGCCACAACTGGTGCAGTTGCTCGTAGAAGGCGATAAAGTCGACGGCGCCGTCCCGCACGTCTCTTGTGATCTCGCGGGTGTTCAGGCGGGCGGGCAACTCGACCTTCGGTCGCCGGCCGACCCCTGTTGCCTTCAGCCGCGGAATGATCTCGCCGAGCACGTTGTCAAGGTCGCCGCGCACGATGTCGTAATCGCCGCGCACGCGATGGCGGAACTCGCCGGCGATGTGGCCGTACTGCTCCGTCCATCCGGTGAAGTTCCAAACCTGGCCGGCGGGAATGGTGGCGAGGTTGAGGGAGTATTCGCCCGGATCGAACCCGAGGGTGATGACGCAGTCGTCGGGACCGACGCTCCGCCAGAGCTTCATCGCCTCGTCGTTGCCGCCGAACGAGATGTAGCCGAAGCCGTAGCGGTTGTCCTGGGAAACGGCATTGGCGCCGTTGACCGACCAGACCGTGGGCGCCTGCAGCAGCTCCGACAGCTGGGTGGTGAGCGCCGGCATGCCCGGCCAACGCGCCGCTTCACTGCCGACATAGATCACGACCCGGCGCCCGTCGGCGATCCGGGGAAAGTCCTGAACGAAACGCTCGACGTCCTGCGCGCGAAACCCGCGCGGGCGGGGACGTGACGGCACGTCAATCTCAATGTCCTTCGAGAGGATGTCCGGATAAAACGCGATGGCGATCGGCTTGGATTCCATCAGGATCGCCTGCGCCCGCTCCAGCTGCTCCTCCATGGTGTCGATGTCGTCGATCACGATGCAGCCGTCACCCAGCTCCGCCTGCAGCTGCGGCACGATGTTCATGCCGTGGACGGAGACGTCCTGGAGCGGAGCCTGCCCGATCGACAGCGTGGAGTTGAGGGCGACCAGGTAGACCGCCGGGATGTTGTGCAGCTTGGCGTCCGTGAGGCCGCTCCCACCCAGCTTGGTGGCGGCGCCGGTGGTGGTGATACAGCCGCCGATGCGCCCGGAGGCCAGGTAGTAGCCGAGCGGCACGAAGCCCGCGACGTACTCGCCAATCGTCAGCATGCGCGGTGCGCCGTCCGTCGCTTCCGACGGGTCGCTCAGTGGCTCGAGGTGCTTGGTGACGTGGATCAGCCCGCCACCGTTGACGCCGGCGTAGGAGGTGACCCCCCAGCGTCGTAAGGTTTCGATCAGCCAGTAGTTCCCGCTGGTGTGCTCCAGCGGTGCCGGCGTAAACGGAGTGAGTTCCTGCTCGACGCGGTCAATCATCTTGATGCCCATGCCCGAGTCATCCGCTGAACATCCGGTTGATGTCATCGGTGACGTCGTGCCCGAAGCTCGTCGTCGCGGAGGCGCGCTTGGCGACCGCGGCGGTCAGCGCCTCCGTGCAGATCCCGGTGACGTCGATCTGGTACCGCCGCTCCTGGATCTCGTGGTGCAGCGGATCGGGGATCTCGATCGTGTAACTGGCCATCGGTACCCTCCTTGCAGCTTTGGTTGAATACGCTCTGCCTGCAAGGACGAGAGGCCTGCCTCCCGCGGTACCACCCTGCTTGCGGCCCCGGCCGCCGCTCTTGTCGAGCCAACCCACTCTGGGGGTGAGTAATCCCATCAACGTCGGTTGACTCGACATCGACGGTACCAGTCCGGAGCGGACTCGTCTATTGTGCAAACCATCCAAAAGTCTTTGGTTCTTTTGGTCCTTCACGACAGCGCCGAGTTAAGGCATACTAAGGCCTCCCATGGCGCTGACTGTCCGGGAAGCGATGGCGCTGGGGGGTTTGAGGAGGGGCGAGGTGCTGGCCGGGGCCAGCGGCCTCGACCGAACCATCACCTGGGTGAAGGTCCTCGAATCCCCAGAAACGATCAGCTGGCTTGCCGAGGGCGAGCTCCTGCTGACGGTCGCCTTCGCGATCAAAGACGACCCGTCGGCCCAGCGCGATCTGATGCGCAACCTGGCCCGGGTGGGCTCCGCCGGACTCGTCATCAAGCCGGAGCGCTACCTCCCGCAGATCCCCGAGGACATGCTCGGCCAAGCGGACGAGTACAACATTCCGCTCATCCGGATCCCGCCGGACGTCTCCTACCTGGAGATCATGAACCCGATCCTGGAGCGGATCATCAACGCCCAGAACACCCAGCTCCGGCGCTCGATCGAGATCCACACCCAGTTCACCCACCTGGCCCTCGACGGCCAGGGCCTCGAGGCGATCGTTAAAACGCTAGGCGAGCTGGTCGAGAGTTCGATCTCGCTCGAGGACGCGAACTTCCACCTGCTCGCCAGCCACGTGGTTCCCGGCGTCACCGACAAGCACCGGCAGCAGACGCTCGCCCATCACGGCACGCCGCTCAAGGTGCGCCAGGCGGCCGCCATCAAGAACATGCTGCAGGAGGTGGTGCGTGGCCGCGCGCCGCGCAAGGTCCCTCCCTTCCCGGACCTGGGATTGACGGCGCCCCGGATCATCACCCCGGTGCTCGCCGGCCGCGAGAACCTCGGGTACCTCTCGATCATTGATCTCCCGCAGCATCTTGAAGAGCTGGCGATGATGGCCGTCGAGCACGCCGCGACCGTGATCGCGCTCGAGATGATCAAGCAGCGCGAGGTTGCCGAAGCCGAGGACCGGGTGCGTGGCGAGCTGGTCGATGACCTGCTCAACGGCACCTTCGGCGACCAGGCCAACGTGCAGCGGCGGGCGCGACACCTTCGTTACGACCTCTCGGTGCCGCACCGGCTGCTGGTGGTGGACGTCGATCACTTTCGACAGTTCATCAAGGAGCGGCGCTACGAGGAAGGCCGCGTCATCGCGGTCAAGCACCAACTCTTCCAGGTCGTGACCGGCGCGGTCCGGCGGCTGTATCCGCGCCACCTGGTCACTGCGCACAGCGACAGCGTGATCGTGCTGGTTCCCCAGCCGCCCGACACCAAGGACCCTGATGGCGAGGCGCTCGCGGCGCGGATCCGGGAGGCGGTCGCCGAGTCAGAGCTCGGGATCACCGTCTCGGTGTCGATCGGCCGGCTGTGCGTTAAGCCCGATGATTTCAAGCCGGCGTTCATCGAAGCGCAGCGGGCGCTCGACCTGATGGTGCGCTTCGATAAACGCGAGCAGATCATCAACTATGAGCGGCTGGGCGTCTACCGATTGCTGGCCCAGGTCGAAGATCGAGCCGGCCTCGACGCCTTCGCCGGCCGTATGCTCGCACCGTTGGTCGATTACGACCGGGCCCGCGGCACGCCGCTGCTGAAAACGCTCGAGGTCTACCTGCAGCGGCACGGCAACCTGCGGCAGTCGTCGCGCGACCTGCACATCCACCTCAACACGCTGCACTACCGTCTAAAGCGGATCGGCGAGGTGACCGGTCTCGACCTCAAGGACGCCGATGCCCGGCTCGACCTGCTGCTGGCGCTGCGGGTCCGCGCCCTGGCGGAGAGTAAGTAGGGCGTTCGGGAAATGGGACGGACCATGGCGGCGAAGATCTGGGAAGACCACGTCGTCGCCGCCCACGAGGGCGAGCCGGATCTCCTCTACGTCGACCTGCACCTGGTCCATGAGGTGACCTCGCCGCAGGCCTTCGAGAGCCTGCGGCTCACCAACCGGCGCGTCCGCCGGCCCGACCTCACAGTGGCCACCATGGATCATGACGTGCCCACGCGAGGTGGACGCGCCGCCGCCGATGAGGTCGCTGAGCGGCAGATGTCGACGCTGGAGGAGAACTGCCGGCGGGAGGGTATCGCGCTCTTTGGCATGGGCAGCTCGCGCCAGGGCATCGTCCACGTCATCGGACCCGAGCTCGGGCTAAGCCAGCCCGGCCTGCTGATCGTCTGCGGCGACTCGCATACCTCGACCCACGGCGCGTTCGGCGCGCTCGCTTTTGGCATCGGGACCTCGGAGGTCGAGCACGTCCTCGCGACGCAGTGCTTGCGGCAGCGCCGGCCGAAAGTGATGGCGGTTACCGTTGAGGGCGAGCTGCCGCTGGGCGTGACCGCCAAAGATGTGGCGCTCGGCATCATCGGGCGGATCGGCGTCGAGGGTGGACGCGGTCATGTCATCGAGTATCGCGGCTCGACCATCCGTGGGCTCTCGATGGAGGGCCGGATGACCGTCTGCAACATGACGATCGAGGGCGGCGCGCGTGCCGGTATGGTCGCGCCCGACGAAAAGACCTTCCGCTACTTGAAGGGGCGCGAGCATGCACCGCGCGACGCGCAGTGGGAGGAGGCCGTCGCGCGCTGGAGCACGCTACCCACGGATGCCGACGCACAGTTCGACCGCGAGGTCTCGATCGATGCGGCGCAGCTCGAACCGTACGTCACCTGGGGGACCAATCCGGGTCAGTCGGTTCCTGTGACCAGCCGGGTCCCGACGCCGCTGACCGACACCGACGAACGCGCCCTGCGATACATGGCGCTGGAGCCAGGCACCGCGATCGAATCGATTCCCATCGACCGCGTGTTCATCGGCTCCTGCACCAATGCCCGGTTGGAAGATCTCAGGATCGCGGCCTCGGTCGTCCGCGGCCACACCGTGCACCCGAAAGTTCGGGCGATGGTGGTGCCGGGCTCCGCGAGCGTCAAGCGCGAGGCCGAGGCCGAAGGGTTGGATGCCGTGTTCCGCGACGCCGGTTTCGAGTGGCGTGACGCCGGCTGCTCGATGTGCCTGGGCATGAATCCCGACATCCTTGGCCCGGGCGAGCGCTGCGCCTCGACCAGCAATCGCAACTTCGAGGGCCGGCAGGGGAGTGGAGGGCGGACCCACCTGGTCAGCCCGCCGATGGCCGCCGCCGCCGCCATCGCTGGACACCTCGTGGACGTTCGCGAGTTCTCAGGTAACTGATGGACGCCTTCACCCGCGTCACCGGCATCCTGGCCCCGCTCGATCGAGCCGACGTCGACACCGACCAGATCATCCCCAAGCAATTCCTCAAACGCATCGAGCGCTCGGGATACGGACCGTTCCTCTTCTTCGACTGGCGACGCCAGGGCGACTTCATTCTCGATCGGGCCGAGTATCGCGGCGCCCAGGTCCTCGTCACCGGCGCCAACTTCGGGTGCGGATCCTCGCGCGAGCACGCGGCCTGGTCGTTGCTCGACGCCGGATTTCGGGTCGTGATCGCGCCGTCGTTCGGCGACATCTTCAAGAGCAACAGCTTTCGCAGCGGCCTCCTCCCCCTCGAGCTCCCACAGCCCGAAATTACGGAGCTGATCCGGCTCGCAACCGAGGAGCCTGGCATGGACATAACGGTCGACCTGGTCGCCCAGCGGGTTGCTGCCGGTGGGTTCGAAGCGACCTTCAACGTCGACCCGTTCAACCGCGAATGCCTACTGAACGGGTGGGATGAAGTCGCCATCACCCTCCGCCAGGACGCTGACATTGCTCGCTATGAAGCGACGCGTCCTCGCTCGTTGCCAAGCAGCCGCTGACCCGTCCGTTGCCCCACGCTTGACAACGCCGCGCTTAAGCCGTATTACTCGGTCTAAAGCAGCGCTTAAGTAGGATCCGGGAGGGGAAGTGGCGGCACCGGCGGCCAACGATGTCGAGTTGCGCGCGGTCTCCAAGCGATATGCGGGCGCCCGCGCCGTCGATCGCATCGACCTGGCCGTCGGGCACGGCCACTTCTACTCGCTGCTGGGCCCGAGCGGATGCGGCAAGACGACCACGCTGCGCCTGATCGCGGGGTTCGAGCAGCCCGATGAAGGCCGGGTTCTGATCGGCGGAAAGGACGTGGCATCGATGCCCGCCTACCGGCGCGACGTCAATACGGTCTTTCAGCACTACGCCCTGTTCCCGCACATGACCGTGAGCGAGAACGTCGCCTTCGGCCTGCAGCAAAAGAAGGTCAACGGCACGGACCGCGACGTTCGCGTCGGTCGCGCGCTCGAGATGGTGAAACTCGGTCATCTCGGGAGTCGCTATCCGCGTCAGCTCAGTGGTGGCCAGCAGCAGCGGGTCGCCCTTGCCCGCGCGCTGGTCAACCGCCCGACCGTCTTGCTGCTCGACGAGCCGCTTGGCGCGTTGGACCTGAAACTTCGCAAAGAAATGCAGGTCGAACTCAAAGGTCTCCAGCAGGAGGTGGGGATCACGTTCGTCTACGTCACGCACGACCAGGAAGAGGCGCTTACGATGTCCGATCGGATCGCGGTCATGCACGACGGCCGCATCCTGCAGGAGGGCACGCCGCGCGAGATCTACGAACATCCGGCCACGTCGTTCGTCGCCGACTTCATCGGCCTGACCAACTTTTTTCAGGGGGTGGTGATAGCGCGAGAAAACGACCGCGTGCTGGTCGAAACCGCACAGCAGCTCCGGGTCTGGTGCACCAGCAGCCAGGCCCAAAGCAGCGGCGACCGTGTCACGGTTGCGGTGCGGCCAGAAAAGATCGAGATCGATGCCGCTCCGCCTGCGCCGACACTCAACGTCGTGAGCGGTCGGGTGATCGCCGGCGTTTTTCTGGGGGAGCAGACCGAATACCGCGTGCGCCTGGCGCATGGGGCCGACGTCGTGGTTCGGCGGCAAAATCTCGGATCCAACGGCACCAATTCGCCGATCGCGCCAGGTGCCCAGGTGTATCTGAGCTGGAAGCCGGACGTCAGCCTCGTGCTGCCGAGCGCCGATCGCAAACCGGAAGAGGGAGGAAACAACGGATGAACCGTATCAAGCCGAGCGACCTGACTCGACGCGATTTCCTGGTGCTCTCCGCCGCCGCATCCGGCGGCCTGATCCTCGCTGCCTGCGGCGGAAATGCCGCGGTTAACAACGCGGCCGCCAGCGAGACCCCGGTCGGACCGATGGAGAACGCGCTCAGCATTTACAACTGGGACCAGTACCTCAGTCCCGACACGCTCAAGGCCTTCCAGGCGAAATACCCCAGCCTCCAGGTCACCGCCGCCACCTATGCCAGTAACGAGGACATGCTGGCCAAGATCATCGCCGGCGCCAAGGGCTACGACATCGTGGTGCCGACCGGCTACATGGTGGAGATCATGATCCAGAAGGGGCTGCTACTGCCGCTCGACAAGCGACAACTGGCGAACTTCAGCCATGTCGACGCGCGCTTCCGCAACCCCGGCTATGACCCCGGGAGCAAGTACAGCGTGCCCAAGGACTGGGGGACGACCGGCTTCGGCTACCGCACCGACAAAGTCACGGTGCCGATGACGAGCTGGAAGGATTTCTTCGACAACGCCTCGAAGTACAGCGGCAAGGTCACCGTGCTCGACGGGGCGACGGAAACGGTGGGGATGGCGCTCAAGTACTTCGGCTATTCGTACAACTCGGACAGCGACCAGGAGCTATCCAAGGCGAAAGACCTGCTGGTCAAGTTCAAGCCTCATGTTGGCGCTATTACGTCGACCGATTACAAGGCCAACCTGACCAACGGAACCATGTACTACTCGATGGGTTGGAACGGCGACTTCGAGGCGCTGCAGGGGCAGACGCCTGCGCCGCCCGTGAAGTACATCGTTCCCAAGGAAGGTTCCGAGCTCTGGGTCGATGCCTGGTCGATCCTGAAGACCGCGCCGCACCCGGTTGCCGCCCATACCTTCATCAACTTCCTGCTGGACCCGAAGATCGAGGCGCAGGAAGCCCAGTACACCTACTACGCGCAGGCCGAGAGCGAGGCCGTGGCATTGACCCCGGACGCGATCAAGAGCGATCCGATCGTCTATCCGACGGATGCCGTGCTGAAGCCGCTCGAGACGCGAAAGGCGACCGCGAAAGGGCAGAAGGCGCGCGACCAGATCTTTTCGGAGTTCAAGGCGGCCTAGTCGCGGATGCAGCGACCGAGCCCGCTGGGACGCCTGGGGAGCCTGCCGGCGCCGCTGTTGCTGGCGCCGGCGAGCCTCTGGTACATCGCGTTCTTCCTGGTGCCGCTCGGGTTCGTCTTTGTCTTCAGCTTCCTCACGTCGGCTGATTTCGGCGGGATCGAGTTCAAATTCAGTCTCGACAACTACCCGCAGCTGCTGCGAAGCGCCGTCTACCTTAAGGTCTTCGCCAACACGCTGGTCATGGCGTTCAGCGGGACGGCGCTGTGCCTGTTGATCGGCTTTCCGCTGGCCTACTTCCTTGCCACTCGTGCCGCGCGCTTCAAGAACTTGCTGCTCGTACTGTTGATCGTCCCCTTCTGGACGAGCTTCCTGACCCGCACCTACGCCTGGCTCATCCTGCTCAGCAACAACGGGCCGGTGAGTCACCTGCTGCAACAGGCGAACCTGCTGCACGGCGATCTGAATTTCCTCTACTCGTACAAAGCCGTGTTGATGGGCGTGGTCTACAACTACCTGCCGCTGATGGTCTTCCCGCTATATGTCTCGCTTGAGCGGCTCGACAAGCGCTTGCTCGAGGCCGCGAAAGACCTGGGCGCGGGACGGCTGGGGGCGTTCCGCCGCATCACGATCCCGCTGACCATGCCGGGGATTTTGACGGGGTGCTTGCTGGTCTTCATCCCCTTGATGGGTGAGTACGTCGTTCCCTCGATCCTCGGTGGCGGCAAATTCTTCATGATCGGGAACCTCATCGGCGACGAGTTCGTCAGCGCGCACGATTGGGCGTTCGGATCGGCGCTGGGCATGGCCGTGATCGTCGTCTTGCTCGCCTTGATCGTCCTGTACTTCCGGGTGTCTCGCCGGGCATCCACGCCCGAGATGGGGCTGTGATGGGACAGCGCCTCAGCGGATTGGTCGAGCCGGGCCTTCGGGTCTGGACGGCTGCCGTCTATGCCTTTTTGTTTCTCCCGATCGTGGTGGTCATCATCTTTTCCTTCAACGCATCCCGGTTGGTCGATGTCTGGAGCGGCTTCTCGCTCAAGTGGTACGGGACAGCCTGGACGGACCCATCGATCCTCAGCGCCTTGAAGACCAGTTTGATCGTTGCCGCCATCAATGCCGTCCTGGCCACCACCTTTGGCACGCTGGCCGCAATCGGCATGCAGCGGGTGGGACAGCGGCTGCGCACGGCGTTCGAAACCTTGGTGTACGGCACCATCGTCACGCCGGAGATCGTGATCGCCATCGCGTCGCTGCTGTTCTTCGTCACGGTCAACGTCGATCTCGGCATCCCGACCATCGTCATCGCCCACGTCGTCTACAACACCAGCATCGTGGCGCTGATCGTGCGCGCCCGTTTAGTGGGCATGGACCGAACGCTCGAGGAGGCGGCGGCGGACCTGGGCGCGACGCCAATTCAGACGTTGCGCCGGGTTACGATCCCGTTGCTCTACCCCGCGATCCTCGCGGGTGGGTTGTTGGCCTTCACCTTTTCGTTCGATGATTTCGTCCTCACCTTCTTCGTCTCGGGCGCGACCTCGACGACACTGCCGCTCAAGATCTTCTCGATGCTTCGCTTTGGAATCTCACCGGTGATCAATGCGGTCGCCACCGTCATGCTCGTTGTGACCCTGACCTGCATCCTCGGCGCATCGCTGCTGGTTCGCCGCCACGGCCGTGGCGACGGCGAAGCCGGCCTGCTGTTGAGCGCCGCCCGCACGGCGTCGGAGCAGAGGGCCGCATGAGCCAGTCGCTCGGCCAAACCATCAAGGAGCGCCGGGAACGGCGCGGCCAGTCGCTGAAGCAACTGGCGGGCGCCACCGGCTTGACCCAGAGTTTCCTGTCCCAGGTTGAAAACGACCGGTCATCGCCGTCGGTGGCGTCGCTACGCAAGATCGCCGACGCGCTCGGCACGTCCATTGGAACCTTTTTTGCTGGCGGCAGTCCAAACGGTCGCCTGGTTCGCAAATCGGCCCGGCCCATGCTGGTCCATCCGAAGTTTCGCTGGCGCGATTCGCTGCTGACGCCCAGCCTTTCCGGAAAGCTGCAGGTGATCTGGACTCAGATCGAACCGGGCGGTGGCTCGGGCGACGAGGCGTATAGCCATCAGTCGGATGAGGAATGCCTTGTCGTGATCCGCGGCAAGCTCGACTTCTGGGTCGGCGAGGAACATTACCTGATGGAAACCGGCGATGCGCTGACCTTTGAAAGCCGCATCCCGCACAAGAACCGCAACCCCGGGCCCGGTCGGACCGAGGTTCTCTGGGTGATGACCCCACCCTCGTACTAGGCCATGCAGGCACTCGTGCTCGGCGGCTGCGGGACGATGGGGAAGGAGGTCACTCGCGACCTGGCGCAGACGAGTGACTTCGATCGCATCGTCGTCGCCGATAAAGACGGTGCGCGCGCCCAGGCCTTCGTGGATGAGCTTGGCGACCGTCGCCTGGTGCCCGCGGCCGTGGACGTGACGCGTGGCGCCGATGTCGAGGCGTTGCTCCGCCAATGCACCGTGGTCGCGAATTGCACGACCTATCATTTCGGCCTCGACCTGGTGCGCCTGGCGATCGCCTGCGCTAAACCGTACGTCGATCTCGGCGGGTTGTTCAACACGCCGCGTCAGCTGGAGCTGAGCCCGCAGGCGGAGCGGGCCGGCGTGCCGATCGTGCTCGGCTGTGGGGCGACGCCGGGGGTTACCAATCTCATGGCCCAGTCCGCCGCACGATCGATGGATACGGTGGAACGCGTCGAGGTCGCCTTCGGCAGCCTTAGACCGCTGGCCGCCTCGCCTGGACTACTCGACACCATCCTCGAGGAGTTCAGCCCGACGACGAAGCGATTCTTTTATGAGGATGGGCAGTTCATTTCGGTGCCGCCCTTCGACGGTGCGAGGCGGATCGATTTCCTGCCGCCGGTGGGC
>Ga0209220_1000118_pt1 | contig 36641 bp, 34 predicted proteins | sample BlaSpr_A8_OM3_M3_FD_187984 | JGI IMG/M metagenome (GOLD analysis project Ga0209220, IMG submission 187984) | Forest soil microbial communities from Thunder Bay, Ontario, Canada - Black Spruce, Ontario site 2_A8_OM3_M3 (SPAdes) (version 2) | ecosystem: Environmental > Terrestrial > Soil > Boreal... | reverse complement strand
AAATGTGCGTCATCGCCGCCGTCAGCGTCGTCTTGCCATGATCCACGTGACCAATCGTCCCAACGTTCACGTGCGGCTTGGTGCGCTCGAATTTGACTTTTGCCATAGCTGCGCTCCTACTTCGTATCCTTGTCTTTATTGATGATCGAGTCCGCCACGTTCTTCGGCGCCTCGGCGTAGTGTTTGAATTCCATCGTGTACGTGGCGCGCCCCTGCGTGAGCGAGCGCAGCGTGGTCGAGTAGCCGAACATCTCGTTGAGCGGCACTTCCGCCTTGATCGCCTTGGCTCCGGGGAGATCGTCCATGCCCAGGATGACACCGCGCCGCCCCGACAGGTCGCCTATCACGTCGCCCATCTTTTCCTCCGCCGTCTCGACCTCGACCGCCATGATCGGCTCGAGCAGCACCGGGTTGGCGGCGCGCATGCCATCCTTGAAAGCGAAAATCGCCGCCATCTTGAACGCGTTCTCGTTCGAGTCGACGTCGTGGTACGAGCCGTCGGTGAGGGTGACCTTGATGTCGACCACCGGGTAGCCGGCCAGCACGCCCTCCTGAAGGGCCTCGTCGACGCCTTTTTTCACCGCCGGAATGAATTCCTTCGGCACCCGTCCGCCCTTGACGCCGTCGACGAATTCATAGCCCTTGCCGTGCTGCGGCTCGAGCTTGAGCCAGACGTGGCCGTACTGGCCGCGGCCGCCCGATTGCTTGATGAACTTGCCTTCGGACTCGAGCGCCTTCTTGAAGGTCTCGCGGTAGGCCACCTGCGGCTTGCCGACCGAAGCCTCGACGCCGAACTCGCGCTTCATCCGGTCGACGATGATTTCGAGGTGCAGCTCGCCCATGCCGGAGATGATGGTCTGGCCCGATTCCTCGTCGGTGTGCACGCGGAACGACGGGTCTTCCTGCGCCAGGCGTCCGAGCGCGACGCCCATCTTTTCCTGGTCGACCTTGGTCTTGGGCTCGACGGCTTGCGAGATCACCGGCTCGGGGAACTCCATGCGCTCGAGCGTGATGACCTTCTTCACGTCGCAGATCGTCTCGCCGGTGACGACATCCTTGAGACCGACCACGGCCGCGATGTCGCCGGCGCGCACTTCCTTGATGTCCTTGCGCTCGTTGGCATGCATCTGCAGCAGCCGCCCGATGCGCTCCTTCTTGCCGCGCACCGAGGTATAGACCGTGTCGCCCGAGCTCAGCACCCCCGAGTACACGCGGATGAAAGACAGCTGGCCGACGAAGGGGTCGGTCATGATCTTGAACGCGAGAGCCGCGAACGGCTCGTCGTCGCCGGGTTTGCGGAAATCGGGCTCGCCCTTCGCGTTCTCGCCCTTCACCGGCGGGATGTCCAAGGGCGAGGGCAGGTAGTCGATCACCGCGTCGAGCATCGCCTGCACGCCCTTGTTCTTGAATGCAGAGCCGCACAGCATCGGCACGATCTCGTTGTTGATCGTGCGCAGGCGCAGTCCCTTTTTCACCTCTTCGATCGAAAGCTCGTTCGTCTGGAGGTACTTGTTCATCAATTCTTCGTTGGCCTCGGCCGCGGCCTCGACCAGCTTCTCGCGCCATTCCTTCGCCTCCGCGGCGAGCTCGGGAGGAATCGGCCGCCGCTCGAACTTCATCCCCTGCGTGGCGTCGTCCCAGTAGATCGCTTCCATGGTGACGAGATCCACGACGCCGGCAAACTTGTCTTCGGCGCCGATCGGCAGCTGAATCGGCACCGGATTGCCCTTCAGGCGCGAGCGGATGTGCTCGTAGGACTTGAAGAACGTGGCGCCGACGCGGTCCATCTTGTTGATGAAGGCGAGCCGGGGCACGCGGTACTTGTTGGCCTGGCGCCAGACTGTTTCCGACTGCGGTTGCACGCCCGCGACCGCGTCGTAGACCATGCAGGCGCCGTCGAGCACGCGCAAGCTACGTTCGACCTCGATGGTGAAGTCGACGTGGCCCGGCGTGTCGATGATGTTGATGTGGTGCTCCGGATAGGTGAGGTCCATGCCCTTCCAGAAGCAGGTGGTGGCCGCCGAGGTGATGGTGATGCCGCGCTCCTGCTCCTGCTCCATCCAGTCCATCTGGGCGGTGCCGTCGTGCACCTCGCCCATCTTGTGGCTGACGCCGGTGTAGAACAGGATGCGCTCGGTCGTGGTCGTCTTCCCGGCGTCGATATGCGCCGAGATGCCGATGTTCCGGTAGCGTTCGATGGGGGTCTTGCGTGCCACGGCCACTTTTCCTTGATCCTTCCTAGAACCTGTAATGCGAGAAAGCCTTGTTGGCTTCCGCCATGCGATGCACTTCCTCGCGCTTCTTCATCGCCCCGCCGCGGCCCTCGGCCGCTTCCTGCAGCTCGCCCGCGAGCCGCACGGTCATGGATTTCTCGCCGCGCTTCTGCGCCGCCTCGCGGATCCACCGCATGGCGAGCGCGACGCGCCGTACCGGCCGCACCTCGACCGGAACCTGGTAGTTCGCGCCGCCGACGCGGCGGCTCTTCACCTCGACCACCGGCTTCACGTTCTGCACCGCCTGCGTGAACACCTCGATCGGGTCCTTGCCCGCCTTCGACTTGATCGTCTCGAGCGCGCCGTAGATGATGCGTTCGGCAACCGATTTCTTGCCGCGGGTCATCAGAACGTTGACGAACTTGGCAACGTCGACGTTGTTGAATTTCGGATCCGGCAGGATCTCGCGCTTCGGGACTTCTCTGCGACGCGGCATGTTGCGTGTCTTCCCTTTAAGCTGATTTCGGCGCCTTGGCGCCGTATTTCGAGCGGGCCTGCTTGCGGTCCTTGACGCCCTGCGTGTCAAGCGAACCGCGCACGATGTGGTAGCGCACGCCCGGCAGGTCCTTCACCCGCCCGCCGCGAATCAGCACCACCGAGTGCTCCTGCAGGTTGTGGCCCTCGCCACCGATGTAGCCGATCACTTCGAAGCCGTTCGTCAGGCGCACTTTGGCGACTTTGCGCAGCGCCGAGTTCGGCTTCTTGGGCGTGGTCGTGTAGACCCGCGTGCAGACCCCCCGCTTTTGCGGCGAGCCGGCGAGCGCCGGGACTTTCGACTTGGCGCGCTTCGCAACGCGCCCTTCACGCACTAACTGGTTGACCGTGGGCATGTTCTTTACGTTTCCAGAAACGAACCGGGCGGCATTCGCTGACTCTGAATAGCCGCCCCGGGGCCAAAAAAGAGGCCGGATTATAAAGAGGAAATCGGGTCAGCGCAAGGAAACGACCGGGTTGGTAGTGGGTCAGTTTGCCGAATGAAGCGGCTAACTGTCCGAAATGCTAGCTTGGCCCCTCAACGGAGGGGTTTATGGGCCTTATTGATCGGCTTGTTGAGGAGTGGCCAGTGATAGCGGCTGCTCCGTATTCGTTCTGGCTGCTAATGCTGGCTATCTTGGTTGCTGCCGCCGGTCTGGCGCATCTATGGAACCGCAGAGAAATGAGCGCGATCAAGGCTGAGAAGGCTAGTGCAGATGCGACAACCAAGCTGACAGAGAAGGAGCGGGACGTCTACAAGAGTGAGGCTGAGAACTATAAAAAAGACTTGGAGAAAGCCAACAAGCTTTCTGGGCCTTCGCAACTCGCGCCAGTATCGTATGGGAACACTGAGGTTCGAGAGGCATTTGTCCAAGTATCGTCCATGCCAATTGGGAAAATTACGATTTACGGTACTCCATCGGAGTGGACTGACGAGGACATAGGAAGATTCGCAGCGTTTACGCGATTACAAGAGGCAGGTTTAGCAAAGATCGAACAAACAACACAGCCCAATGCCTCGGTGGTATCTGGCACATCAACAGCGTTTGAGTATGCCAACACCCCGCTACCGCTGAGGGCAGCAACGAAAAAAAACGTCTAGGCGGAAACTTCTTCACTGTGATCTACGAGTGCCGCGATTTCCTCAAGGCTCCAAACGTGGTCGGTCAAACCGGCTTCCATTGCCGGGGTGACGCGCAGCGTTTGGTGAATCCGGCAGAAGTTGTAGTGCATGAAATGGAGCGCCACGGCGTAGGCTAGGTTCTCAACCTTTTTAGAGAAGGCATTGGTAAGCCGCGTGAACCGGCGCATGGACATACGCATCGTCAGGTTCTGGCGTTCAACGTAGGACGTGGAAATGTCGCCTTTGACCGGATGACCAGCGATCTTACGACGCTTGATTCCGCAGCACTCGCCAGCGCTGTAGCGTTTTTCGTTGCCCTTGCCCTTTGGCTCGCTGTAAATCTTTTGCAGCATGGCGTAGTCCACGTCGCCGCCGAAGGCTTCATTGACCGCGACGAGATACGCCTTGTGACCGTCCGTAGTGAGTTGGACGCGATTCGCAAGGCGTCCGCGTAAATCGTCCATGAAGTGCAGAGCGTCTATTACGTCGCGCAGTCCGACATAGAACGAAATGATGAGTTTGGTATCGGCGCAAAGGCCGGTCCACGTCCATACGTCGCCATAGCCGAAAACGCCCTTGCAATCGGCGGGGATGTTCTTTTCCTTGGAGTAGCAGAACGACCAGATTTCGTCGCATTGAACGCGGCGCGATTGCACGTTGCGAACGTGCTTGTTGTGGTACTCGCCACAGGCCGCGCCAACATCAGCCAGCAGCTTGATAACCGTTCCCTTGGCTGCGCCAGTCATCCGGCAGATAGCGCGGATGCTGTTTCCCTCTACTAAGCAACCGATGATCTTGGACCGTTCTTCGATGCTCAAGCGGTTCATGGCGTCTTCTCCCTTGACGCCAGTATGCTTGAGCGGTCTAGCAAATGCAAGCATTTTTTCAACCATGCTTGCATATTCTATCGAAATACCCTATCCTGCAAGCACTTCTTACAGGGGTGCAAGCATGGACGAGACCACGGAGAACAAGGCCAAAGGCGGGTTTGCCCGGGCAGAATCCCTGACACCGGAGGAGCGGTCCAAGATCGCTAGGCGAGCTGCAAAGACGCGCTGGAAGGACAGCAATCTGCCTCGGGCAACCCACGAGGGAATGCTGACACTTGGAGACATTCAGATTCCCTGCGCTGTTCTCGCGGACGGAAGGCGAGTTCTCACCCAAAGCGGGTTTATGCAAGCACTTGGTCGCGCTCGCCAAGCGAAAGGCCGGAAGTATTACGACGCTGACGTCAATCTGCCAGCTTTCTTGACGGCAAAGAACCTAAAACCCTTTGTTTCCAAAGATTTGGAAGTGACGTCAAGCCAAATTGAATTCAAGCCTGTGCGTGGTGCTCGCGCCTTCGGGTATGCCGCCGAATTGCTGCCCAAGGCATGCGAAGTTTTTCTAAAAGCCCAGGACGCCAAAGAACTAGACGTTAGGCAAGAACATATCGCCGCAAGAGCGCAGATTTTGATTCGCGCTCTTGCTAGCGTCGGCATCGTAGCCTTGGTTGACGAGGCGACGGGCTATCAGGACGTTAGGCCGCAGCAAGCACTTCAAGCCTATCTTGAAATAATCATCCGCAAAGAGCTTGCGGCATGGGCCAAGAGGTTCCCTGATGAGTTCTACGAAAACATCTACAAGCTGAAGGGCTGGCAATGGCCTGGCATGGGCAAGAATCGCTTCAGCGTGGTCGCGCACTACACGCGGGATTTGGTCTACGAGCGACTTGCCGCCGGACTTCTTGAAGAACTTGAACGGAATAGCCCCAAAAACGAAAAGGGCCAAAGGCCAAACAAACTGCACCAATGGCTAACGGAAGATGTTGGCAATCCGATGCTGGCGCAGCATCTTCATTCTCTAATCATGTTTCAGAGGTTGGCAATTACTAGCGGATTCGGCTGGAAAAGGTTCGTCAAAATGGTCGATCAAGTGCTGCCGAAGAAAGGCAGCACCCTTGAATTGCCGCTTACTTCTTCCGAGACCACCTAGCTTGAGCCGCCTTCTTCGCAATCTGAGCCCGTTTAGACGGAGACAAAGACTTGGCCCTAGCCTTCCCACCCTTGAGGCCGCCCATGCGTCCTAAGGCCACGGCAGCGGGATTCTTGTCACCAGTGGCGCTGGTCTCTGAAAACTCGCCAATGGCCTTCGCCAGAATGCTGGCGGCCATCTCGTTCACGTCCGGCTTGCTGCTTGAGCGCTTTGGCATAGTTTCCCGTATGCCACACGAACGCCAACAACGTCAATGCTAGGGCCTTTCAAACTGACCCACTACCACCGGGTTGGAGGCTGCCTTTTTAGGCCTTCGCTGCCGCAGGGTTTGGAACGAAGCCGAAGCGGCCTGCGACCTCGGCCCGCGGAATGCGTGTCAAACGGTCGGCAGCGTCGGCGTAGCGCTCGAGGTCGCGGTCGTCGAGCAGGCCGATGCCGCGCTCGGCGCGGATCAGGACCGAGCCTTCGTCGTCGAGGTAGGTTTCAGTAGCGCGCGCCGGCCGGCCGCAATGGTCGAAAAGCGCGTCTCCTTCGTGGTGGAATACCAGCGGCGTATAGGCGAGCGTCACATAGACCCGCTGCGGGCCGTTCTGGAAAAACCAGCGTCCCTGCGCGTCGCACTCGTAGTTGCGGGCGATGAAATCGCGCATCGCCGCGTTGCTGATGCGCTGCCCCTTGATTCGCCAGTTGCCCCGGCGGTCGAGCGCGAGCCAGCCGTATACCGCCGGCACGTTCGGCCATCTGGCGAGGCTGCGCACGACCAGCTCATCCATGACGCTCGCTCTCGTCCACGAGTTATTCTAGCCGCATGCCGAGAGCTGATTTTGTATGCGCTCCGCGCTTGCGGGTGCGTTGGGCCGAGGTGGACATGCAGAAGATCGTGTTCAACGGCCATTACCTCACCTACATCGACACCGCGATCGCGGAGTACTGGCGCGAGATCGGCTTGCCCTACCCGCACGGCTACGTCGAGCGCTACGCGAACGACGTCTATCTGCGCAAGGCCAGCGTCGAGTATCTCGGCTCGGCGCGCTACGACGACGTGCTCGAGATCTGCTGCCGGGTCGCCAGGCTTGGCCGCTCGAGCATGAAGGCCGCACCACTGCCCGAGGAGCTGCGCGGCCGCGTGCGGCGCTACGAACGCGTGGCGCCGCAGTCATGATCTGGTGGGAGGACTTCAAGGTCGGCGACAGCGTGGAGATGGGACGCCACAGCTTCACCGCGCAGGAGATCGTCGAGTTCGGCCGCCGCTTCGATCCGCAGCCGTTCCACGTCGATGCGGCAGCGGCCGGGAAGAGCTTTTTCGGCGGCCTGATCGCGAGCGGCTGGCATACCTGCGCGGTCGGCATGCGCCTGATGTGCGAGAGCTACCTCAATCACAGCAACAGCCTCGGCGCGCCCGGCCTGGACCAGATTCGCTGGCCGAAGCCGGTGCGCCCCGGCGACACGCTCGTCTACCGGCGCACGGTGCTGGCGGCCCGCGCTTCGACCACCCGCCCGGGCGTCGGGCTGGTGAAGCACCGCTGGGAGGCGCTGAACCAGCAGGGCGAGCTGGTCCTCACCATGGAAGGTTGGGGCATGTTCGGTCGCCGGCCATGAGCGTAAAAATCGATTTGAATCACAAGATCCACGTGCTGACGAAGAAGGAAGAGCTCGAAGCCGTGCGCGTCCCCGGCAAAGTGGTGGTAGTGCTCGATATTCTCTTCGCCACCACGACGATGGTGACGGTGCTCGCGCACGGCGCAACCGAAGTCATCCCCGTGCTCGACGAATCGGCTGCGCGCGCTGAGAGCGAGCGATACAGGGATTGTGTGGTCGCGGGCGAGCTCTATGCCGAAACCATCCCGGGGTTCGCGCATCCCGCGCCGCTGTCGCTGCTCAAGCACGGCATCGAAGGCAAGACGGTGATCTACTCGACCACCAACGGCACGGTCGCCATGGCCCAGGCCGCCGGCGCGGCGCGCGTGTACTGCGGCGCGCTGCTCAACGCGCGCCGGCTCGCCGAGCATATCGTCGCCCGGCATCCGCGGGAGACGGTGCTCCTGGTCTGCGCGGGCTCGGGCAACAATTTCAATTTCGAGGATTTCTACGGCGCCGGCTACTTCGTCGCGCGCTTTGCCGATCTGCTCGGCGCGGCCGCCGATCTTTCCGATGCGGCGAAGGCGGCGCTCGCCCTCTATCGCCACGCGCGCGCGCCCGACGCCCTGCTCGATTGCCGCGTCGGCCGGATGATGGTGGCGCGCGGTCTGCGCGAGGAAGTCGAGTTTGCCTGCCGCTTCGATGCCCTGCCCGTGGTGCCTGCGCTCGAGCAAGGCAGGCTCCGCCTGCTCAGTGATAGCGCTCGAAGCCGAAGCGGCTGAGCAGGAACCGGGCGCAGCCGTAAGCGATCCAGATCCAGGCCCGCCGCCAGAGTGGCTGGCGGTGCCATTGGCGCGGCGCCATGCGCTCGGCGCCCGAGCGCATGGCCTCCTCGAGACTGTCGTGGAGCTCTTTCGCAAAGGCGGTGTCGTCGACGAACACGTTGGCTTCGCGCGCGAGCAGCAGGCTGAACGGGTCGATATTGGACGAGCCCACGCAGGCGACCTGCCGGTCGAAGACCGCGACCTTGGCGTGCAGGAAGCTCGGGTAGTACTCGTAGATCTCGACGCCCGCGTCCAGCAGCCTGCCATAGAGGCCGAGCATGGCGTAGTGCACCAGGAAATACTCCACGCGGCCCTGCAGCAGAAGGCGCACTCGCACGCCGCGCCGCGCGGCCTCGCGCAGCGCGCGGCGAAAGCTCCGCCCGGGAAGGAAGTAGGCGCAGGCGATGACGATCTCCACGCGTGCCGCTTCGATGTGCTGCAGGTACGCATCCTCGATGTCGCTGCGATGCCGCAGGCTATCGCGCACCACCAGCGCCGCGCGCTGCGTTCCGCAAGGGGGCGGAGGCTGCACTGACGCCGCCGCGCGGTCCCGGTGCCGCAACTTGGCCCAGGACACCTGCAGCCAGAGCCGGGCGGCCGCGCTGCGCACCTCGAAGGCGAGTGGCCCTTCGATGCGCACCGCGTAGTCGTAGCGCGGCGCCTGCCACTCGCGGCTCTCGAAGTCGTCGATCACGTTGATGCCGCCGACGAAAGCGAGCTGGCCGTCGATGGCTGCGAGCTTACGATGCATCCTGCGCAGCCGGCCGCGCCGCAGGCGCATGCGCGCGATCTCGGGCCGGAACACGAGCAGCTGCGCGCGCGCAGCCTCCAGCCGGTCGCGAAAGCGGCGCGCGAAGTCGCCCGCGCCGAAGCCGTCGACCAGCAGGTGCACGCTCACTCCGCGTGCCGCGGCGCGCGCGAGCGCCTCCGTCACCCGCGCGCCGGTCTCATCGTCGGCGTAGATATAGCTCTCGAGGAACACTTCGCTTCGCGCCGCGTCGATCGCCGCGATCAGCGCCGGGAAATACTCCTCGCCGTTCTTGAGCAGCGTGAGACGGTTCCCGCCGACGTACTCCATGCGGCTACGGCCGCTCGAGTACCGCGCTGACGGCGAGGTGATCCGACAGCATCGACCAGGGCTTGCCGCGGTGAACGCGCGAGGCCGACACCTTGAAGCCGCGCACGTAGATGCGGTCGAGCCGCAGCAGCGGCAGCATGCTCGGGAAGGTCGGCAGCGCGCGCCCGTATTGCCCTACCGACACCTCGGTCATGCCGAGCCGGCGCTCGAGGATCGCCGTCGCGCGGTGCCGCCAGTCGTTGAAGTCGCCGGCGATGATGATCGGCAGGTCGCGCGAGGCGAGCTCCTCGAGCCGGCCGGAGATCGCCTCGAGCTGGCGGTTGCGCCCGCGCGCGTGCAGCGACAGATGCACGCAGACGCAATGCAGATTGCGTTTCCACCCCGGCACGGCGAGCACGCAATGCAGAAGCCCGCGGCGCTCGTAACGGTGATCGGACACATCCTCGTTCTCGAACGAAAGGAAAGGAAAGCGCGACAGGACCGCGTTGCCGTGGTGGCCGTGGTCGTACACCGCGTTGCAGCCGTAAGCGTGCTGCCAACGGCCGCTGGCCAGGAACTCGAGCTGCGGCTCGGTGGGGCAGGTGGCGTAACGCATCGCGTAGCGCTTGTTCAGTCCCTGCACTTCCTGCAGGAACACCACGTCGGGATCGAGCGCGCGCAAGCCGTCGCGCAGCTCGTGGATCACCATGCGGCGGTTGAAGCGCGACAGACCCTTGTGGATGTTCAGGGTCACGACGCGCAGGCTCCGGATCATCGTCCCGGCTCTCCAAGGTCGAGCTCGAAGCGGCGCTCGAGCAGGTCGGCATCGTCGAAATGCCGCCTGCCCACGAAAGCGGTGGCATGCCGGCCCCATTGGCGCATCGCGCCAGCCGAAGCGATCCCCATCGGCCAGAAAAGGAAACGCTCGGCGCGCTCGCTGCCGGCGATGATGCCATCCGGGCCGAAGGCGCTGCGGGCGCCTTCGCCGATGCGCTGCATCGAGCGCAGCTCGCCATAGGGACGGAACACGTAGCGTGCCACGCTGTCGGAGCCGCGCACCAGGCTGACGCCTTCGATGTAATGCGTGGCCGAGGCAATTCTCACCACCGGGCGCTCGTCCTCGCCGACCGGCGGCAGCATCTGCGGCACGAATGCCCATTCGTCCAGCGCATCGGGCGCCGGACGGGGGCGGGCGCGCGGCGTGGGGAAAAACACATGGTAGCAACCGCAGGGATGGATCGAGTCATAGAGGAGCGGCGCGCCGTCCGGCGCCAGCGTCACCCGCCAGATGATGCCGTCGAGCTTGCCGGCGAGCAGATCGAATTCCCCCTGTGCCGGCCGCTCGGGAAACCAGATCGTATAGACCAGCTGCAGAAGCACGCGCTCGCCGTAACGCGTATAGGCGGGCTGCACGTACACCGCGGCCTCGGCAGGATCGACTTCGGGCATCGCCGAGTCGCGCCGCCAGCGCAGCAGCCCGAAGCGGTCGTAGTCGCCGGCGAGCGCGATATCGAAGCTGGGCGCGTACGCGGCCATCAGGCGCTCGAACTCGCGCTCGGAGAGCGTCGGCTGACCGAGGGGATCCAGCACAGCGCGTCCCAGGTATCCTGCCACCGTGAGGCGCGAGATTGCCGGCGCAGCCGGCGGCGCATAGCGCACGCGCAGCGTGCCGGTTTCCCGGCCGAAGCGGTCGACAGTGTCGGCTTCCCATTGCCTCACGCTACGCGCAAAAGGGATGCGCGTCAGGGCGTAAAGACCTAGTACCCGGCTCGCGCTGGAGTAGTCATCCGGCACCTGCGCGGCAGACAGCATCGCGGCGCGCGCCTGCGGCTTCGCCATGTCGATCTCCCTCAGCAGCCGCCCGCATTCATACGTGCGGCGCAGCGCCGATGCCCGCGGCAGCTCGCGCCGCATCTGCGGCAGGGCGTCGAGCTGCTCGCGCGGCAGGTTGTCGATCTCGTGGCGGCGCGACTCGAGGTCGAGCTCGAGCAGGCGCTCGGCGAAGGCGTGCAGCGCCGGTTCGTTCGCGGCTGCGCGGCTGCGCAGCGAAGCGAGCATGCGATCGACGCGCAGATAAGGAAAGCCGGCCACCCGGCTGTACTGCGCGTCGCGCACTGCCGCGGCGTCGGTCGCTTCGTCCAGCGCCTGGTACCACTCGGCGCACTCGCGGGCCGGTGGCGATGGATACCGGTCCTGGAGGCTGGCACACCCAGCCGCCAGCGCAATCGCAGCGAGGACCGCGAAGCGTTTCACTTAGCCGCCTCGCCCGCGCGCCGCTCGATTTCGGCCACCATGGCGGCGAACTGCTCGTAGGCCGTGTTGCGCAGCGCCGCCACGCCGATCAGCGGCGGCAGCTCGAAATCCGGCTCGATCTGGCCGACGTAGCGCAGCAGCACCGTGCCGCGCTCCGCGTCAGGCTCGATCTCGTAGCGCCCGCTCATGCGCCGCACGTTGCCGGCCACCGCGCGCGAAGAGATCCATTGCGGCGGCCGTTCGATCACCTCGAGCTGCACTTCGATCGGAATGGAAAAAAACAGAAAGCGCGCTTCTCCGGACTGGTCGACGAGCAGGCGGCTGCCTTCGCGCAGCCGCACCACGCTCTTGGCGATGCCCGGGACGAAACGCGGCAGATGCTCGTAATCGGTGAGCACTTCCCACACCACGGCGGGCGGAGCGGTGATCAGGGCGCGCGCCCGGACGTCGACGCGCTCGCCGCGGCGCTCCGCCTCGACGCTGAGCTCATCGGCCGCGCGCCCGGGCGCGGCCTGGACCGCGAGCAGCACGACCACCACGCATGAAATGCTCCACGGCTGCACGCGTTCTACGTTATCACAGCCCCCTCCTCGCCCAACATGAGGATGGCATCGCGGTTGCTCCAGGAGAAGCATCTCGCCGCCGCCTCGCGCCACGGCAGCCACGCGAACGCAGTGTGCTCCCGCGGAGCGAGCGCCACCGGCGCGAGCCCGGGCAGCGCGAGGCTGAGAACATGCTCCGTGTTGTAAATCACGCCGGGACCGAAGCGATGGCTCCACTGCTTGTAGATTTCGAAGCTATACGCGACCTTCCAGCGCAGCAGCCTGCCGTGCGCCACGTCGATCCCGGTCTCTTCGCGCACTTCGCGCGCTGCGGCGGTTTCGATGACTTCGTCGCCGTAGTCGAGCGACCCGGTCACCGACTGCCAGAAGCCGGGGCGCGTCGCACGCTCGAGGAGCAGTACTTCGAGATCGGCGGTATGCACGACTACCAGCACCGACAGCGGCAGCTTGAAGCTCATGACCCGCGGAAGAGCGCGGGCAGGGAAAGCTTGCGCTCAGGGTCGATGAACACCGCGAAGAACGGCTTTCCGCGCCCGGCCCAGAACTCGGCGCTTGAAGCGAGCACGTCGATCAGGATGCCGAGCGGGTCCTTGTCGAGCGTTTCGAAATTGCGCAGAAGCAGAACGTATCCGCCGGCCTCGCGCCACGACAGATCGCTCAGGCAATCTTCGAGCGCATCCCAGTTTTCCCCGAACCATTCGGGAAAGCCGAGCGCTTGCGAAATCGCCTTGAACACGTCCTTGCATAACTCTATTTTCACCACATCAAGGGCGCTGCCACGGGCGGCCTCGAGAATCGCGCTATCCGATCCAGCCCGGTACACCCCGGAACGCGACGGGTCCTGCAGGCGCTCAAGCAGCTTGCCCATTACTCGATGATCCTCTTGAAAGTGCGGTAGTGGTCGCCGGTGTAGTAGAACTCGCCTCCGCGCCCGGCGACGATGCGCCGCGCGCCGCGATCGCGCGCTCCCGGCGTGCGCACCGTGTACTCGCGGTAATAGCCGCGGCTGCGCATCGGCAACTGGGCTTCACGGTTATTGAAGGTCCTGGCGTCATTGGGGTAAGGGAATGGCCCGCCGGCCCTGATCAAAGCGAGCGTCTGGCGCGCCTCGGCTGGCAACTGGTCTACTGGGATTTCAGAAGCAAATCCCCAAGTCGACGTGAAAGCGAACAGCAGGCCGAGCGCGAGAATTCCGCGCATCAGGTCTTGGGCTTCTCCCGCAGCCGCAGGCCGAGCTCGCGCAGCTGCTTCTCGTCTACGGGACTTGGCGCCTGGACGAGAAGGTCCTGCGCGCGCTGCGTCTTCGGGAAGGCGATGACATCACGGATGGACTCCGCACCCGCCATCAGCGTGACCAGGCGGTCGAGGCCGAAGGCGATGCCGCCGTGCGGCGGCGCGCCGTACTGTAGGTTCTCGAGCAGGAAGCCGAACTTCGCCTTGGCCTCCTCCTCCGAGATGCCGAGCGCCCTGAACACCTTGGACTGCACGTCGGCGCGATGGATCCGCACCGAGCCGCCGCCGATCTCCCAGCCGTTCAGCACCAGGTCGTAGCCCTTCGCCAGCGCCTTGCCCGGGTCTGAAGCGAGCAGTTCCTCGTGCCCGTCCTTGGGCGAGGTGAACGGATGGTGCATGGCCGACCAGCGTTTTTCCGCGTCGTCCCACTCGAACATCGGGAAGTCGAGCACCCACAGCGGGCGCCAGCCCTTCTCTACGATGCCCCTGTCATGTCCCAGCTTGACGCGCAGCGCGCCGAGCGAGTCGTTGACGACCTTGGCCTTGTCGGCGCCAAAGAAGATCAGGTCGCCTGCCTCGGCGCCGGTCCGGGCGACGATTTCTTTCAAGACGTCCGCCGGGAGGAACTTGACGATCGGCGACTGCAGGCCGTCGGGGTTCACCTTGATGTAGGCGAGTCCCCTTGCGCCATAAGTCGCCACGAACTGTGTGTAGTTGTCGATTTCTTTGCGTGTTAATTCCGCCGTAACGCGTAAGGCGGCAACGCGCCCACCCGGCAGAGCCGCGGCCTCGCGAAATACCTTGAAATCCACACCCTTCATCAGGTCGGTGAGCTCGGTGAGCTCGAGCGGCACACGCAGGTCCGGCTTGTCGGAGCCGTAGCGCGCAATGACTTCCGCGTACGACAGGCGCGCAAACGGGTCGGGCAGCTCGACGCCGAGGACGTCGCGGAACACTTCGCGAATCAATCCTTCCATCAGGTCCTGGATGGCGCGCTCGTCGAGAAACGAGGTCTCGACGTCGATCTGCGTGAACTCCGGTTGCCGGTCGGCGCGCAGGTCCTCGTCGCGGAAGCATTTGACGATCTGATAGTAGCGGTCGAAGCCGGCGACCATCAGCAGCTGCTTGAACAGCTGCGGCGACTGCGGCAGCGCGTAGAACTCGCCGGGATGCATTCGGCTCGGCACGAGATAGTCGCGCGCGCCCTCGGGCGTCGAGCGCGTGAGCATCGGCGTCTCGATGTCGATGAAGCCGTTCGAATCGAGGTAGTCGCGCACCGCCATCGCTACCCGGTAGCGCAAGCGCAGGTTCTTCTGCATCGGCTCGCGGCGCAGGTCGAGCACGCGGTGGGTGAGCCGCGTGAGCTCCGAGAGATTCTCGTCGTCGAGCTGGAACGGCAGCGGTGCCGACGGGTTGAGGATTTCGACCTCGTGGGCGAGCACTTCGACCTCGCCGGAGCGCAGCTCGGGATTGACCGTTCCCTCGGGGCGCCGGCGCACTTTGCCGGTCACCCTGAGCACGAACTCGTTGCGCACCCGCTCGGCGGCCTGGAACGCCTCGGCCCGGTCGGGATCGCATACCACCTGCGCCAGCCCCTCGCGGTCGCGCAGGTCGATGAAGATCACGCCGCCGTGGTCGCGGCGCCGGTGCGCCCAGCCGCACAGCGTGACGCTGCGATCGACCAGCGCGGCGCTCAGCTCGCCGCAGTAATGAGTCCGCATCTACTTGTTTTCGTTGGGCGGCACCACGCCCATGGAGATGATGTACTTCAGCGCCTGGTCGACGCTCATGTCGAGCTCGATCACGTCCTTGCGGGCGACGATGACGAAGTAGCCGCCGGTCGGGTTGGGCGTGGTCGGCACGTAGACGCTCAGGCAGTCGGCCGGGAGATGGTTGAGGACGTCGCCGCCGGGCGTGCCGGTGAGAAAAGCGATGGTCCACATGCCCTGATGCGGCCACTGGACGAGCAGCGCCTTGCGGAACGCCTGACCGCTCGACGAGAACAGCGTGTCTGAGATCTGCTTGACGCTCGAATAGATGGAGTTAACGACCGGGATGCGATGCAGCAGGTGATGCCCGAGCTCCACCAGATGCGCGCCGAAGAAGTTCGTCGCCAGCACGCCCGTCACGAACACGATCACCAGCGTGAGGATCGCCCCCAGCCCCGGAATGTGGATGCCGAGCCAGCTTTCGGTGCGCAGCGCGATCGGCAGCAGAAGCAGCGACTGGTCGAGCACGTCGAAAATCACCTTCAGCACCCACAGCGTGATGATCAGCGGGATCCAGATCAACAGCCCGGTGATGAAGTATTTCCTCACGGCTCCAGAAATGAAAAGGCCCGGCTCGCGCCGGGCCGGTTGGCTCGTTGGTGTTTACTCAGTCGGTGGTACAGGCCGCGCTCTTCGGCTCGGGCTTGGTATCGGTTTTCGTTTCGGTCTTGGTTTCAGTCTTGGTTTCGGTCTTTGCTTCGGGCTTGGCTTCGGGCTTCTTCTCCGCAGGTTTCTTGAAGTCCGTGGCGTACCAGCCGGTACCCTTGAGATGGAAGCCGGCTGCGCTGAGCAGCTTCCGAAACGTCGATTTGCCGCAGGCAGGGCACTTGGTGAGCGCGGGCTCCGAGGCCTTCCGCAGGAACTCCTCCTGGTGCCCACACTGCGTACAGCGGTATTCGTAGATCGGCATGGTCAAATTCCCCTGACAGCGATTATATCGCTGATTTTGGGGGAGAAAAGCCGAAATCAAGTCAGCGCACGACCAGCACCGGCCGACCCGCGTACTGGACAACCTGCTTCGAGACCGAGCCAAGCAACAGGCGCGCGAACTTGGAACGGCCGCGGTCTCCGACCACGATCAAGTCAACCTCGTGTCGATCGGCATCGAAGATGATCTGCTCGGCCGGGTGTCCGACCGAAACCTCGAAGTGGGCCTTCACGGACTTTCCGGCAGCGAGCGGTCTCAGTTCGGCGAGCAGCCGCTCGTGGTAGTTGCGCGAGTTCTCGATCACCGCCTCTGTTTCGACGTCATCGGGCACATCGAGCGTGCGTGCCACGCTTAAGACATAGAGCTCGGCGCCGTGCTTCCCTGCGAGCTCGAGCGCCGTATCGAATGCCTTGCGGCCCGCCGCCGAGCCGTCGAAGCCAACCAGGATTTTGCGGTACACGGGCTCAACTCCGCTTTGCACCGCCCGCCGCCGCGGGTACGGCCTCGGCGCGCTTGTCCGCCGGCAGCAGATGATGCGGCATGAACCAGGCATTCGCGATCAGCGTCGGGACTACAGCGCTGGCAACCACCGCAGCGACGAGCGCGGAGTACTGCTCCGGGTCAACGATGTCGTGGGACAGCCCGAATAGCGCGGAGATGGTGCCGAAGGTCAGACCCGTAGACATAAGCAGCGTGGTGTACATCCCTTCCTTGGCAGGCGAGCCGAAGGCGCGGGTGACAGGATAAACGCTGATGATCTTGGTCAGCACTTTCACCGTGAGCATGAGCAGGAACGCGGCCGGCGCGGCGATGAGCGCCGGCACCGAGACGAACGATCCCGCGCGGATGAAGTAGAAGGGCGTCAGCAGGCCGAAGCAAAGCGTTCGCAGCCGCCGGATGAGCGCATGGTCCTTGCCGACCGTGCCGGCGAGGATCATTCCCATCAGGTAAGCGGGGAGCACCGCCTCGCTGTCCGCCCACGCGGCGAGCGCTCCGAGTCCGAACAGCACGAGCAGGAGAAACTTCGCTTCCAGCTCCGAGGGCCGGCCGCCATAGCGCCGGAAGAAGCGCGGCGTCAGCCAGGGCAGGATGAAGCATGCAGCCGCCATCACGCCGATGAACAGCAAGGTCTTCAACGTAAAGGGCGCGAAGAGCAGCCCGAGCGCGACGACCGTGCCGAGGTCGGTGACGAAGCAAGCTGCAAGCACCGTCTTGCCGTAGTCCGTGACGTTGAATCCGAACTCGAGCATGACGGCGTAGACCACCGCCACCGAGGTCGTCGACATCGCGATGCCGGCGAGCCAGCTCGCCTCGACGCTCCATCCGAGCAGCCAGCGGGCCGCGGCGGCGCAGCCCAGAAACGGCGCAAAAAAGCTGATCAAACCGATCGCGCTCGCCTCTTTCCACTTGCGGCGAAACACCGCGGGATCCAGCTCCGCGCCCGCCAGGAACGTCAGGACGATTGCGCCGGTTCCGGAGAGAAACTTGACCCAGATCTGGTCCGCGCCGAGGGCGGCGGTGCCGACGAGCGCGCCGATGAACAGCTGCGCGACGGTGCCGATCACGATCTCCGAGAGCGCCGTTGCGACGCGCAGCCAGATCGAGACCAGCGTAGCGATGAGCGCCAAGCCCAGCCATACCGCAGCCTGCGTCCAGATCTCGGCCACTGCGGAACCTCCGACGGTCGTGGAGTTGCTTTTCGACTTACCGGAGGGGAAGGAAAAATGCCTACGCGCCCGCCCTGCTCCGGCGTTTCACGTAGGCATCATCAGCCTTGCGGCGGTTAAAGGAGGAATGCCATCTCCCTGTTTCGCCCCGAATGATACCGTCAGAATGGAATATCGTCTTCCATGTCGTCGAACTTGCCGGCCGGTTTTTTGGCGGCTTCCTTGGGTTCCGCAGCCTTGCCCTCCGAGCGTTGGCCCATCGATTCACGCGGTTCGCCGGAGCCGGCGCGCGGCCCCAGCATCTGCATCACATCGCCGCGGATCTCGGTCGAGTAGCGGTCCTGCCCGTCCTTGTCCTGCCACTTGCGCGTGCGCAGGCTTCCCTCGACGTAGACCTGCGAGCCTTTCTTCAGGTACTCACCGGCGATCTCGGCCAGGCGGCCGAAAAACGCGACGCGATGCCACTCCGTGGCCTCCTTCATCTCGCCGCTCGCCTTGTCCTTCCAGCGATCCGTCGTCGCGACGCGGATATTGGTCACCGCGTCGCCGCTCGGCGTGTAGCGGGTTTCCGGGTCGGCGCCCAGGTTGCCGACGATGATGACCTTGTTGACCGATGCCATGTCAGACCTCCCCCGTAATCAGTTTGCGCACCCTGCTCTCATCCCATTGCCCGTTTACGACCTTGAGGCGCGCGATGCGTTCCTGCGCCATTACCTCGGCTTCGCGTACGCCGCGCACTGCCGCGAGCGATTCCCGCAAGCCCTCGAGATCGACTCCCGCCGCTATGGAGAACGTGAGACTCGACAACCCGTTGACCGGCGCCAATGGTCGCATACCGGCGGCGGCTGTGAGCCAGATTGCGGCAAGCACCGCGCAGATGCCGAACACGGCGCCGGCGCCGAAGTGCTTGGCGACCCACCCGCCTAGCAGCCCGCCGAAGAACAGGCCGAGCGTCTGCGTCGTGTTGTAGACGCCGATCGCCGTGCCGCGCACCGTCGCAGGCGCCATGCGGGAGACGAGCGAAGGCAGCAAGGCCTCGAGCACGTTGAAGGCGACGAAAAAGGCGAGCAGCAGCGCGGCGAGCGCGCCGAGCGAGGCGCCCGCCAGTGCGAGCCCCGCCTCGACCGCAAGCAGCAGACCGATCGCCCCCAGCATCACGGGCTTCGGGTGGTTGTGGCGATCGGCGTATAGGATCGGCGGCACCATGATCACGAAGGAGGCCAGCACGACCGGCAGGTAAACCTTCCAGTGGCTCGGCAGCGCGAGGCCGGCTTCGACCAGAAGCGGCGGCACGACGACGAACATCGCCATCTGCACCAGATGGAGGACGAAGATGCCGATATTGAGCCGCAGCAGCTCCGGCGCGAGCACGGCGTCGCGCAGGGCACGCGCAGCCGGCGGCACGACATGGATGCGCGCGGGCTGATCGGGCACCGCTGCCTTGATGAGGCCCATGGCGGCGATGGAGAGCAGGCCGGTGAGGATGAAGAGCCCTCCCATGCCGATTCGCTCGTAGAGCAGCGGCGCGGCAACCAGCGACAGCGCGAAGCTGAATCCGATCGTCGCGCCGATCATGGCCATCGTCTTGGTGCGGTGCTGCTCGCGAGTCAGATCGGCGGCGAGGGCGATGACCACCGACGCGATGGCGCCGGCGCCCTGCAGCGTGCGCCCGGCGATCACGGTCCAGATATCGCCCGCCGCGGCGGCGAGAAAGCTGCCCGCGGTGAAGATGACGAGCCCGGCGTAGATCACGGGCTTGCGGCCCCAGCGGTCGGAGGCCATGCCGAACGGGATCTGCAGGATCGCCTGCGCCAATCCGTAAGCGCCGAGCGCGATGCCGACCAGCGTCAGGTTGTCGCCGCCCGCGAGCTGCGGCGCGTGCACTGCGAACACCGGCAGGATCAGGAATAGCCCCAGCATGCGCAGCCCGAACACGCCCGCGAGGCTTGCGCCGGCGCGCAGCTCGGCCGGGCTCATGCGTTCGGCGGGCACGGGACCTGTGGGCGGGAATACGAAACGCGCTATAGTAGCAAGTTTACTTTTCGATTCCCGCGATGGACAGCATCCGCATCCGCGGAGCGCGCACGCACAATCTGAAGAATCTCAGCCTCGAGCTGCCGCGCAACCGGCTCGTGGTGATCACCGGCCTCTCCGGCTCGGGCAAGAGCTCGCTCGCCTTCGACACGCTGTACGCCGAAGGTCAGCGCCGCTACGTCGAATCTCTGTCCGCGTACGCGCGCCAGTTCCTGCAGCTGATGGAAAAGCCCGACGTCGACCTGATCGAGGGCCTGTCGCCCGCCATCGCCATCGAGCAGAAGGCGGCGAGCCACAACCCGCGCTCCACCGTCGGCACGGTGACCGAGATCCACGACTATCTCCGGCTGCTGTACGCGCGCGTCGGCACGCCTTACTGCCCGGAGCACAACCTGGCGCTGCAGGCGCAGACCGTGGCGCAGATGGTGGACCACGTGCTCGCGCTTCCCGAGGACACGAAGCTGATGATCCTCGCGCCGGTGATCGCGCGGCGCAAGGGCGAGCAGGCCGAGCTGCTCGACGAGCTGAGTGCCCAGGGCTTCACGCGCGTGCGCGTCGACGGAAGAGTGCACGACCTCGACGCCGCGCCGCGCCTGTCGAAGAACGTCAAGCACTCGATCGACGTGGTGGTCGATCGCCTTCGCGTGCGCGCCGATACCAAGCAGCGCCTCGCCGAATCCTTCGAGACGGCCCTGCGCCATGCCGACGGGCGCGCCCTCGTGGTGGAAACGGATTCTCATAAAGAACATCTTTTCTCGGCAAAGTTCTCGTGCCCGATGTGCGACTACGCGCTACCCGAGCTCGAGCCGCGCCTGTTCTCGTTCAACAACCCGATGGGCGCCTGCCCGCGCTGCGACGGCCTGGGCGCGATCGAGTTCTTCGACCCGAAGCGCATCGTCGCGCATCCCAACCTGTCGCTGGCGAGCGGCGCGATCCGCGGCTGGGACCGCAGGAACCACTTCTATTACTCGATGCTGCAGTCGCTCGCCAGGCACTACGGCTTCGACGTCGAGCAGCCGTGGGAGCTGCTGGACGAAAAAGTACAGCAGCTGATCCTTTCCGGCTCGGGCAAGGAGAAGATCGCCTTCACGTATCTGAGCGAGCGCGGCCGCACCACCGTCAAGGAGCACGCCTTCGAAGGCGTGATTCCCAACCTCGAGCGCCGCTACCGCGAAACCGACTCGATCGTCGTGCGCGAGGAGCTTGCCAAGCACCTCAACACGCGCTCCTGCCCGGAATGCGGCGGCTCGCGGCTGCGGCGCGAAGCTCGCCATGTCTTGCTTTTGGACAAGACTTTGTTCGAGGTATCGGGTTGGCCTCTCCGAAAAACCCTCCACTTCTTCAAAAACCTGCAACTGGAGGGAGCGCGCGGGCAGGTCGCCGAGCGCATCGTGCGCGAGATCGCCAACCGGCTCGAGTTCCTGGTCAACGTCGGGCTCGATTACCTGGCGCTCGAGCGCTCCGCCGAGACGCTGTCGGCAGGCGAGGCGCAGCGCATACGGCTCGCGAGCCAGATCGGCTCCGGCCTCACCGGCGTCATGTACGTGCTCGACGAGCCCTCCATCGGCCTGCACCAGCGCGATAACGCGCGGCTGATCGAGACGCTGAAGCACCTGCGCGACCTGGGCAACTCGGTGATCGTGGTCGAGCACGACGAGGAAGCGATCCGCGCCGCCGATCATGTCGTCGACATGGGGCCGGGCGCGGGCGATGCCGGTGGACACATCGTTGCGGAAGGTCCTCCCTCCGAAATAATCTCAAATTCCCGGTCGCTCACCGGGCGCTATCTGGCGCGCGAGCTCACCATCGAGGTGCCGCGGCTGCGCAATAGGCCAAATGCCAATCGCCTGGTCGTGCGCGGCGCAACCGGCAACAACCTGAAAGGCATCGATCTCGCGCTGCCGCTCGGCTTGCTCGTGTGCGTGACCGGTGTTTCGGGCTCGGGCAAGTCCACCCTCATCAACGACACGGTTTATGCCGCGGTGGCGCGCAGCCTCTATGGCAGCGCCACCGAGCCGGCGCCGCACGACTCGATCGCGGGCATCGAGCACCTCGACAAGGTGATCAGCGTCGACCAGAGCCCCATCGGCCGCACGCCGCGCTCCAATCCGGCGACCTATACAGGATTGTTCACGCCGATCCGCGAATTGTTCGCTGGCGTGCCCGAGGCACGCCAGCGCGGCTATGACGCCGGGCGCTTCTCGTTCAACGTGAAGGGCGGCCGCTGCGAGGCCTGCCAGGGCGACGGCGTCACCAAGGTCGAGATGCACTTCCTGCCCGACATCTACGTGCCCTGCGACGTGTGCCACGGCAAGCGCTACAACCGCGAGACGCTGGAGGTGCGCTACAAGGGCCGCAGCATCCACGAAGTGCTGGAGATGACGGTCAGCGAAGCAGCCGGGTTTTTTTCCGCGGTGCCGGCAATCGCGAGAAAGCTGCAGACGCTGACCGACGTCGGACTGGGCTACGTGCGCCTCGGCCAATCGGCGACCACGCTCTCAGGGGGCGAGGCGCAGCGCGTCAAGCTCTCGCTCGAGCTCTCGAAACGCGATACCGGACGCACGCTCTACATCCTGGATGAGCCGACGACCGGCCTGCATTTCCACGACATCAAGCTGCTGCTCGAAGTGCTGCATCGGCTGCGCGACGCCGGCAACACGGTGGTGGTGATCGAGCACAACGTCGAGGTGATGAAGACCGCCGACTGGATCGTCGACCTCGGGCCGGAAGGCGGCGACGGCGGCGGCCGCCTCGTCGCCGAGGGGACGCCGGAGCAGATCGCCGCGCACAAGACGAGCCATACCGGCCGGTACCTGCGGCAGGCGCTCGGCATCAAGCCGGGCGAGCCGCAGCGCCGCGCCGCTGCCTGATATCATCGGTCCATGACCTACGCCACCTACGCCGATCTGTGGCGCCCCGCCCTCCGGCGGCACGCTCTCGCCTACGATGCCGCGCTGATCCTCGCCGCATCGCTCTTCATCGCCCTCAGCGCGCAGCTTGCGTTTCGCCTCCCGTTCACGCCGGTGCCGATCACCGGCCAGACCCTGGCGGTGCTGCTCACCGGAGCCCTGCTCGGCAGCCGCCGCGGCGTGCTGGCGGTGCTCGCCTATCTCGGCGAAGGACTCGCCGGCCTGCCGGTGTTCGCCTCGGGCGGCGGCGGACTCGCGCACATGATGGGGCCCACCGGCGGCTATCTCGCCGGCTTTGTCCTCGCCGCCTTCGTCACCGGCTTTCTCGCCGAACGCGGCTGGGACCGGCGCGTCGGCATGACGCTGCTCGCCTTGCTCCTCGGCAACATCGTGATCTACGTTCCAGGCCTGCTCTGGCTCTCGGCTTTCGTCGGCGCCGACAAGACGCTCGCCATGGGCCTCTATCCCTTCATCATCGGCGACCTGTTGAAGATCGCCTGCGCCACGGCGCTGCTGCCGCTCGGCTGGAAACTGGTGCGCACAAAGTAATGGTATTAAGCGGCAAGTAGGGCATCGCCCTGCCAGTTCAGCCGTTTCTGGTGGAAGTCCGCGAGGCTGGCGCGGTGGCCGATCGAAATCACGGTCGTGTTCGGCAAGCGCTCGCGCAATAGGCGGTAGAGCGCTGCCTGATCTTCCTCCGGCAGCGACGCGGTCGCCTCGTCGAGGAACAGCCAGTCGGGCTTGTTGATCAGCGCGCGCGCGAACGCGAGGCGCTGCTGCTCGCCGCCCGAGAGCACCTGTGCCCAGTTCTCGCCGCGCTCGATGTCGGATGCGAGATGTTGCAGGCCGACTGCCTTGAGCGCTTCACGAATTTCTTCATCCGGAAAGCGAGTTGCGTTTTCCGGATAGCAAACCGCATGCCTCAGCGAACCAATGGGCAGGTAAGGCTTCTGCGGCAGGAACAGCAGGCGCGCGCCTTTCGGCAGCTTGATGCGTCCTTTCCAGTAAGGCCAGATGCCGGCCAGTGCGCGGAAAAGCGTGCTCTTGCCTGCACCCGAGGGCCCGGTGACGAGCACGTGCTCTCCGGGTTTGAATTCGACTGACGTCGCCGCGAGAAGCGGCTTGCCCTGCGGCAGTTTCAGCTCAAGGTCTTCAATTCCTAATCCTCGAGCCGGGCCTTCGGTACGTTCGCCATCCAGCCGCTCCGCCTCCTCGCGCGCCTTCTCCAGCGACGCGGCGAAGCCCGTCAAGCGGTCGACGGTGGCCTTCCACTCGGCGAAGTTCGGGTAGATCTCGATGAACCACGAGAGCGAGTCCTGCACCTGGCCGAAGGCGGAGGCGGTCTGCATCAGGCCGCCGAGCTGGATCGCGCCCGAGAAATAGCGCGGCGCGGCGACGACATACGGGAACACGATCGCCAGCTGCGCGTACGACACGGTGAAGAAGTTGAGCTGCTTCTGCTTGCGCATGATGCCCCACCAGTTCGCGATCACGTTGGCGAAGCGCGAGCGGAAGTTGCCCATCTCCTCGTTCTCGCCGCGGTAGAGCGCGACCCCTTCGGCGTTCTCGCGCAGGCGCACCAGCGAGAAGCGGTAATCGGCCTCGTAACGCTGCTGGTTGAATTGCAGGCCGATGAGCGGCTTGCCGATCCAGTGGGTGAGCGCGCTTCCGGCGCCCGCGTAGAGGATCGCGAACCACACCATGTAGCCGGGAATCGAGACGCCGGCGAGCTCGAGGGTTCCGGAGAGCGTCCAGAGGATGCCGATGAACGAGATCAGCGTCACGACGGCGGAAAGCAGGCCAAGTCCCAACGTGAGGGTGTAATCGACGAAGAATCTCAGGTCTTCCGCGATGCGCTGGTCCGGATTGTCGGTGCCGCGGTCGAGGAGCTGCAGCCGGTAGTAGGCGCGATCGCGCAGCCATTCGGCGAGATAGCGCTCGTTGAGCCAGCTGCGCCATTCGATCTGCAGCATCTGGCGCAGATACAGCCGGTACACGGCAAGGCCGATGTAGGCGAACGCGAGCAGGGTGAACTTGCCCAGCAGCCGGTAGAAATCGTCGAGCCGCTTGTCCTGGATGGCATTGTAGAAATCGTTGTTCCACAGGTTGATCTGCACGTTGATCCAGACCAGGGCGAGCGAGAGCCCGATCACCGTGGCGAGCAGCGTGAGACCCTTTGTGCGCTGCGCCGAGACCCAATAGGGTTTGGCCAACGCCCAGAAAGACGTTAGAAATCTGTTGGTTCGCATGGGGCACCTGAGAAGGGATCTGAATCAGTTTACAGAACGGCGCCCCCGGGGTAACAATTCTCCCAATGTCCTCCGGCCGGGTTTTCCGCTTTGCACCCACTCCAGAGCACCCGGTGAAGCGCCTGTTCGTGTTCCTGCATGGCTGCGGCGCCACTGCGCAGTCGATGATCCCGATTGCATTCAAGTTCCAGGCGCGCTTTCCGAGCGCCGCGCTGGTGGTGCCGAGCGGCTTCAACCCGGAGGCGCGCGGCGGCGTGGCGCAGGACTGGTATCCATCGCGCGGCCTGCACGCCGACAACCATCGCGAGCGCGTCGCCGCGGTGCTCCCCGACGTCGAAGACCTGGTGCGCCGCGAGCAGACCAACTTCGGCGTGCCCTCGAGCCGCACCGTGCTGATCGGCTTCTCGCAGGGCGGCACGGTGGCGCTCGAGGCGGTGAAGACGCCGGGCATCGCCGGCGCCGTAGTCGCGTTCTCCGCGCGCTACGCCCGGCTGCCGGCGCGCGGCACGCCGATCCAGTCGCGCATCCACCTGGTCCACGGCGAGTTCGACTCGGTGGTATCGCGCGTCTACGCGGAGCGCGCCGCGCGCGTGCTGGCGGGGCTGCACGTTCCGGTCACGCTCGACATCGTCGAGGACCTCGGGCACGCGCTTTCGCACCGCGCCATCAGCCTCGGGTCGCTGCGCCTCCTGCAGGGCATCTACGAGGGCCAGCGCGCCACGCTGCATTGAAGCAAGGCATCGTTCTCTTCGCCCACGGCTCGCGCGACCCCGAGTGGGCGCAGCCGTTTCAAAGAATTGCCGAGATCGTTAGCCGAACTGCGCCGCAGTGCGTGGTAAAGCTTGCTTATCTGGAAGCCATGCGGCCTTCGCTGGAAGAAGCCGTGTCCTTGCTTTCCAAAGACGTGAAGAAGATCCGCGTCGTGCCGGTGTTCCTCGGCCAGGGAAGCCATCTGAAGGAAGATCTTCCCCGGCTGGTCGCAGCCGTCCGCGGCGACTATCCCGGCGTCGAGATCTCGCTCGAGCCGGCCATCGGCGAGCAGCCGCGCATCATCGAAGCGATCGCCGCGCTCATTGCCGGGCGCTGAGGCGATCGAGCATCGCCTTCACCGCGCGGATCTGCGCGCCGTCCTTGGTGTGGTACTGCGGCCCGGTGTAGCCCCACCAGTCCCAGCAGGCGCGCGGGTTGTAGATGAAGTTCCCGCAACGAAAGCACCAGCCGCTGCGCGCCACCGTCCGCGGGTAAAGCACGATCAGCGAGTTCGTATCCGCCCAGCGGTTATATCCCGCATCGCGCGGGAACTCCTCGCCGTTCTGCCGGCAGCCGTGAAACGCGACGTGCACGCGGCAGCCGCCCGCGGCGCACGCCTTGGGCACGTAAACGTAGCCCGTGTCGTTCATGCTGATGGCGTAGGCATCGCCGCCTGCAAAGGGATTCTGATCAAAGGGAGCAATATTCCCCGCTGCCTTGGCAGCCGGTGGATTGGCGAATCCAAGATGCTTCAAGAGCTCGCCCGCTGCGTCGTAGTCGCAGTCGTTGATATAAGGCGGCGCCGTGACCGAGCAGGAATTCTGCGCCTCCTCGACCACCATCGCGTGTCCGGCCGGCTTGTCGGCAACCATCTTCACGTTGGTCTTGTAGGAGGCGTAATAGGCTCTCAACCCGCTCACCACCTCCGGATAGACGGTGCGATCCTGCGTGCCGGCGAAGAGCCAGGCGCGCGCGGAAGCCAGATTTGCAGTGGGGTCGATCCGGCCCGCCCCGGCAAGGGCTTCAGTTTCCGAATGCAACAATTCCACGCTCGGCAGCGGTGTCGCGCCGCCCGGGTTCATGCAGTTGTAGTCCGCGGTCCACAGGCTGCCCTGCGCGCAATAGTAAGGACCGCCGGCGATGACGCCGGCACCGGAGACGATCGAAGAGTGCGCGACGTGGACCTGGACCGCCATGTAGCCGCCCGAGGACAGGCCGGAAACCGTCACCTCCTGCGCGCGGGCGCCCAACGCCGGCAACGCATCGGCTGCGAGCGCGGGCATGCATGCAAGCGCGAATAGCGCGGCATGCCAGCGTGCTTTCATGGCTGCAGGAGAAATTGCCTGATGGGCGCTATCTGGTCTTCGCTCATCAGCGCCGGCACGTGGCCGACGCCTTCGAATTCAACCGATACGGTGTCGGGCCTGCGCTGGCGCATCTCCTTCACGGTGCTGGCGACCAGCACGTCGGACTCCGCGCCGCGCAGCACCAGCGTGGGGCACTTCAGCCTGCCCCAGATGTTCCAGAGATCGACGCCGCGCAGCACGTTAGGCCCGATCGGCATCTCGCTGTCGATGCTGCCGTGGACGGCTTCGCCGATCGCCGGGTCATAGCGCAGCACGTAATCCCCCTTCTCTTCCTGGGCTACGCTGTGGACCGCGAGGTGCTTCCACTGCGCGTCGGTGAGCGGGCCGAACGTGTCGCAGACTTTGCGCACGTACGCCTCGACCTCCTCGAGATTCGAGAAGCGCCTGCCGCGCGTGATGGAGCCCTTCATCCTGACCAGCGCCCCCCAGGGAATGAAGGCGCCGACATCGTTCAGCACGAGGCGCCGGATCGGCGCGTTGCGCTTGGCGGCGAGAAACATGCCGATCAGTCCGCCCATGGAGGTGCCGACCCAGTCGATCTTGGGAGGCTCGACCTTGCCGCGCAGCCGGTCGAGCCAGTTGCCGGCGAGCGGCGCCGTGACTCGCGCCAGCATCGCCGCCGCGTCGGACAGGTAGGTGGAAAAGGCATATTCGGACTTCGTGTCGAGCCAGTCGCTGTCCCCCCGTCCGACCACATCCATGCACACCACGCGGCAATCCGAAGCCAGCGCCTGGGCGAGGAAGTCGAAATCGCGGCTGTTGCGCGCAAGCCCGTGCACGCACACCACGACATGCGGATTGTCGTGGTCGCCCCACTCGGTATAGGCAATGCGGTGGAAGCCGGTCTCGCCCAGTGAGAAGAAGTAATGCTGTCGCATGGGAAAATCTTAGTCGATATTTTTGCGATGCAAAAAAAGATTTGCAGTGCAATACGCCACACCGGGAGTAAAGTGCTCGTGCGAGGAGGGCTGCCATGGAAGAAAGACCGATCCGCACCATCATCGAGCAGCAGAAACCCATTTCCGCCAACGCCGAAACCACCGTGGCGGCCGCGGCGCGGCTGATGAAGCGCCACCACATCGGCGCGCTGCTGGTCATCAGGGGCGGCCGGCTCGCCGGCATCTTCACCGAGCGCGATGCGCTGTTTCGCGTGCTCGCCGAGGGCCGCGACGCGGCGAAGACCAAGCTATCCGAAGTAATGACGCAGAATCCGCGCACCATTTCGCCCGACCGGCCGTTCGGCCACGCACTTCACCTGATGTACGAAGGCGAATTCCGGCACGTGCCGGTCGTGGAGAACGGCCACCCGCTCGGCATGGTGTCGGCGCGCGACGCGCTCGGCCCGGACCTGAAGCAGTTCGTCGCCGATCTCGATACGCGCAACCACATCGGGCAGATCCTGGGCTAGGCGCGGTAATGGGAGACGGCAATGAAGCTTAAAGACGTGCTGGCGACCAAGGGCAGCCGCGTGGTCACGGTGTCGGCCAAGTCGAGCATCGCCGACGCGATCCGCACCATGCACGCCCAGAAGGTGGGCGCGGTGCTGGTCCCCGACGCCGAGGGTTGTGCGGTCGGCATTTTCACCGAGCGCGACGTAGTTCGGCTGTATGCCGACGGCGACCGCGACTTCGACCGCCTGGCGGTCGAGGCGAGGATGACGTGCAGCATCGTCGTCGGACGGCTGGCGATGTCGGTCGACGAAGCGCTGGGGCTGATGACGGAGCGGCGCTTCCGGCACTTGCCGCTGGTCGAGGATGGCAAGCTGCTGGGATTGGTGTCGATCGGCGACCTGGTCAAGGTCAAGCTCGAGGAAACCGCGCAAGAGGCGCAGGCGCTGCGCGCGTACATCAGCTCCTAGTCCGAGAGCTGCGGCAAGTCCCTGAAATACTCCAGAGCGTCTGGATTGGCGAGTGCGTCGGTGTTGGGCACCGGCATGCCGTGCACTACGGCCTTCACCGCCAGCTCGACCACCTTGCCATTCTTGGTGCGCGGAATGTCGCTCACCTGGATTATCTTCGCCGGCACGTGGCGCGGCGAAGCGTGACGGCGTATTTCTGAACGGATGCGCTCCTCGAGCTCCGCATCCAGCGTCTGGCTATCCCGTAATTTCACAAAAAGCACTACCCGCGTGTCGGACTGCCAGATCTGCCCGATCGCCACGGCTTCCTCGACTTCATCCATGCGCTCCACCACCCTGTAGATCTCGGCGGTGCCGATGCGCACGCCGCCCGGATTGAGCGTCGCATCGGAGCGCCCGTAGATGATCATCGTGCCGCGCTCGGTCAGCTCGCACCAGTCGCCGTGGCACCAGACGTTGGGATACTTGGCGAAGTAAGCGGCGTGGTAGCGCTCGTCGCCACGGTCGTTCCAGAAGCCGAGGGGCATCGAGGGAAAGGGTTTTGTGCAGACCAGCTCGCCCTTTTCACCAGTGATCGATTCTCCATTTTCATCAAAAACTTCAACGGCGATCCCCAGCGAGCGGCACTGCAGCTCGCCGCGGTACACCGGCAGGATCGGATTGGCGTCGGCGAAGGCGGCCATGATGTCGGTGCCGCCCGAGACCGACGAGAGGCAGACGTCGTTCTTCACCGCGTCGTAGACGTAGTCGAAGCTCTCCGGCGCGAGCGGCGAGCCGGTGGAGATGAGCATGCGCAGGGCGGCGAGGTCGTGCGTGTCGCGCGCGCGCAGTCCGCGCTTGGCGATGGCGTCGATGTACTTCGCCGAAGTGCCGAAGTGCGTGATGCGCTCCTTCTCCGCGTAGTCGAACAGGATTTTCCCGTTGCGCGCGAAAGGCGAGCCGTCGTAGAGCATCACGCTCGCCTCCGCGCTCAGCGCCGCGAAGAGCAGATTCCACACCACCCAGTTGGTGGTGCAGAAATAAAAGAAACGGTCGCCCGGCCTCACGTCGAACTGCAGCTTGTGCATCTTGAGGTTCTGCAGGAGCGAGCCGCCCGCGCCGTGCACGATGCATTTCGGCTTGCCGGTGGTGCCGGAGGTGAACAGGATGTACGCCGGATGGTCGAAAGGCAGCTGCGCGAACGCGATATCGCCGGCGGTGTAGCGCCGCAGCCATTCGTCCAGCCGCACCGCCTTCGGCACGTCCGAGACATCGACCCGCTCGTCCAGGTAGGGCACCACCACGACCTTTCTCACCGTCGGCAGGCGCTCGGCGATCTCCCGCACGCGCTCGAGCGAGTCGTGCTCCTGGCCGTTGTAACGGTAGCCGTCGGCGCAGAACAGCACCTTGGGCTCGATCTGGCCGAAGCGCTCGACCACGCCGTCGACGCCGAAATCGGGCGAGCAGGACGACCAGACGATGCCCTGCGACAGGGCGGCAAGCGCCAGCATTCCGGCTTCGGGAATATTGGGGATGAAGGCCGCCGCGCGGTCGCCCGAGCGCAGCCCGAGCGCCTGCAATGCCTGCACGCCTCGCGATACCTCGCTATAGAGATCGGCGAACGACAGGCGCCGCCGCAGGCCGCTCTCGTCCCACAGCACGAAGGCGTCGCCGCGGTCGCCGCGGCGCATCAGGTTCTCGGCGAAATTGAGCCGCGCCTCGGGGAACCAGTGCGCGCCCGGCATCTTGTCGCCGTCCACCAGCACGCTCGAGCCTTTGCGCGAAGCAATCACGCCGCAGCCGTCCCACACGTCGGACCAGAACTCCTCCGGGTTGTCGACTGTCCAGCGGTAGAAGTCGGGATAGCTGTTCAGCTCGAGCCGGCGCTTGCGCACGATCTGGCGCGCAAATTGCGTGATCTGCGCCTCTTCGATCGCGCGCTCGGACGGAAGCCATAGGATAGGAGGGATGGCCATACACGGCGTACCATTTTCTGCGGATTATATGCAGCTGCGTTCCAGCCACCGCATTTCCGAGGCCGAGGCAGTACAGAGCCTGCGCAGCCGCTATCCCGCCCGGGCCTCATCGCCGCAGGTCGACGAGCTTGCGCTCGACCTCGCGAAGCGCGTGCGGGCCACCCCGCCGCCGCCGCTGAGCGCCGAGTCGTTCCTGCGCCATTACGGCCTTTCGACGCGCGAAGGCGTCGCGCTGATGTGCGTGGCCGAAGCGCTGTTGCGCATCCCGGATCCGGAAACCGCCGATGCCCTGCTGAGGGAAAAATTGGGCTCGGGGCAGTGGGGCGAGCACGAAAACGATTCCTGGTTCGCCAATGCCGCCGACTGGGCCTTGCTTCTTACCGGGAAGCTCGCTCGCTGGCACGACGCCCCGCCGGAAGATCTCAAATCGAATCTGAAACGCGCCGCGGCTCGTCTGGGCGAACCCGTGGTGCGTACCGCCGTGCGCCAGGCGATGCGCATCCTGGCCGGGCAGTTCGTGCTGGCGGAGACGATCGAGGAAGCCGTGCAGCGAGCCGGCGAGCGCAGGCCGTACCGCTTCTCCTTCGACATGCTCGGCGAGGCGGCGCGCACCGCCGGGGACGCGGCGCGCTACTTCGAGTCCTATACCCATGCGGTGAACGCCGCATCGGCCCCTGACGGCGTCTCGGTGAAGCTGTCCGCATTGCATCCGCGCTTCGAGGAAGCGAAGCGCGCCCGGGTCTTCGCAGAACTTTTACCAAGACTGAAGGACCTCGCATTCGTTGCGACTACTCGCGGCGTCGGACTCACCATCGATGCCGAAGAAAGCGAGCGCCTGGAGCTGACGCTCGATCTCTATGACGCGCTGACAAATCATTTCCCGCTCGGCCTTGCAGTACAGGCTTATCAGAAGCGCGCTCTTGCGGTCTGCGACTGGCTCGTCGCGCTCGGCCGTGCGAAGCGCCGGCGGCTGCCCATCCGCCTCGTGAAGGGCGCCTACTGGGACGGCGAGATCAAGCGCGCCCAGGTGCTCGGCATGCCGGACTACCCGATCTTCACGCGCAAGGCCGTCACCGACCTCTCCTACGTCACGTGCGCCGCGCGCCTGCTCGAGGATCCCGACGCGATCTATCCGGCTTTCGCGACCCATAACTGCCGCACCGTGGCGACGATCCTGGAGCTGGGGAAAAATCACGACTTCGAGTTTCAGCGCCTGATGGGCATGGGGGAGGGGCTTTACGAAAATCTGGTCAGCCATCACCCCTGCAGCATCTACGCCCCCGTCGGCAGCTTCACCGATCTGCTGCCCTATCTCGTGCGAAGGCTGCTCGAAAACGGCGCCAACACCTCGTTCGTGCACCAGATCGCCAATCCCGGTGTGCCGCTCGAGGAGTTGATCGCCGATCCGCTGGCGCAGCTTCCCGAGCCCTACGTCCCCGACCCGCGCATCCCGCTGCCGCGCGACATCTACCCCGACCGCAAGAACTCGCTCGGCCTGGATCTTTCGCGCCGCGACGTGCTCGACTCTCTCCACCAGAGAATCATTGCCGAAAAGCTTTCCCCTCCCCCTGCGTCAACGCCACGCCAGGCTCTCGATTCCGCCATCGGGCGCGCAGTGCAGAGCTTCGAGTCCTGGTCGCGCGTGCCCGCCGCGGGCCGTGCTGCCGCGCTCGAGCGCGCCGCCGACGGGCTCGAAGAGCGCAGGGTCGATCTGGTCGCGCTCATCGTGCGCGAAGGCGGCCGCACCTATGCCGACGCAGTGTCCGAGGTGCGCGAAGCCGCGGACTTTTGCCGTTACTACGCTTCTCAGACAAAGACCAGATTCGTGACTCAATTACTTCCCGGTCCAGCAGGCGAGCGCAACGAGCTGCAGCTCCACGGGCGCGGCGTGTTCGCCTGCATCAGCCCCTGGAATTTCCCGCTCGCCATCTTCACCGGCCAGGTCGCCGCCGGGCTTGCCGCCGGAAACACCGTGATCGCCAAGCCGGCGGAGCAGACGCCGCGAATTGGTTTTTCAGCAGTTGATTTGTTGCACCAGGCAGGCATTCCGGCGAATGCGGTGATTTGCGTCGCAGGGGATGGTGAAGCGGTAGGTGCTCCGCTCGTCGCCGACCCGCGCATCGCCGGCGTCGCCTTCACCGGCTCGGTCGAGACCGCCAAGCGCATCAACGAATCGCTGGCGCGGCGCGAGGGACCGATCGTGCCGCTCATCGCCGAAACGGGCGGGGTCAACGCGATGATCGTCGACTCCTCTGCGCTGCCCGAGCAGGTCGTCGACGACGTCGTCATCTCCGCCTTCCAGAGCGCAGGCCAGCGCTGCTCGGCGCAACGCATCCTTTTCGTCGACGCGGGCTGCGCGCCGCGTGTTTTGCAGCTTCTCGCGGGTACGCTCGCCGAGCTGAAAGTCGGCGATCCCGCCGAGCCCGACACCGATGTCGGCCCGATCATCGACGCCCCCTCGCGCGAGGCGCTGCTGCGCCACGTCGCAAACCTTCGCCGCGGCGCCAAACTGATCGGCGAATCTCCATCTCCTCCTTCCGGCAACTATGTAGCTCCAATCGCGTTCGAGCTCCCACTTGATCAATTGCCGAGAATTGAGATCTTCGGCCCGATCCTGCATGTGTGTCTTTATCAGAGAAACAACCTTGGGGAAGTGCTGCAATGGCTGCGCGACACCGGCTACGGCCTGACCCTCGGAATCCACAGCCGCATCCAGAGCTTCGTCGACGAGGTGGTACGCGCGGCGCGCGTCGGCAACATCTACGTGAACCGCAGCATGATCGGCGCCGTGGTGGGCGTGCAGCCCTTCGGCGGCGAAGGCCTCTCCGGCACCGGCCCGAAGGCCGGCGGGCCGCATTACCTGCTCAGATTCGCGATCGAGAGGACCCTCACCGTGAATACCGCGGCGGTGGGCGGCGTCACCGAACTGCTCGCGCCCCCGTAGAATATTGACTCCCATGGGAGCGCAGAACCACTCGCGGGATTCCGCCCAGGTCGAGGAATTCGCGCGCCTTTACTACGCCGAGGTCGATCCCGAGGAACTCGCCGCCCGCGAGCCGCTCGACCTTAAGGGCGCGGCGGCCGCCCACCTGGCCTTTGGCAGGAAATTCTCTGCGGGCAAGGCAAAGATTCGTGCCTACAACCCGGTGTTCGAGGAGCACGGCTGGCAGAGCACGCACACCGCGATCGAGATCGTCAACGACGACATGCCGTTCCTGGTCGACTCGGTGGCGATGGAAGTGAACCGCCAGGGGCTCACGTTGCATCTCGTGATCCACCCCGTGCTGCGCGTCGCGCGTGACACCGGGGGCGAGCTCTTATCGATTTTTCAACCTAATGAATCTTCCAAAGGCCGGCTCGAATCTTTCATGCACGTCGAGGTCGACCGCCAGAGCGATCCGGCGAAGCTCGCCGAGCTCGAGGCGGGCATCGCCAGAGTTCTGGCCGACGTGCGCGCCGCGGTCGAGGACTGGCGCGCGATGCAGGCGCGCCTGGCCGAGATCGTCAAGCGGCTGTCTCCAGACAGCTACGATGAGGAGCGCGCCTTCCTCGCCTGGCTCCTGGAGGACCACTTCACGTTCCTGGGCTGCCGCGCCTACGACCTCGCCACCGTCAACGGCGAGGACATGCTGCGCATCGTTCCCGGCAGCGGCCTCGGCATCCTGCGCGAGCGCGGCGAGACGGTTTCCGCGAGCTTCGCCACGCTGCCGCCCGAGGCGCGCAAGCGCGCGCGGGTGAAGGAGCTGCTGGTGCTCACCAAGGCGAACGCGCGCTCCACCGTGCATCGGCCCGGGCAGCTCGACTACGTCGGCATCAAGCAGTTCGACGCCGCGGGCAACGTGCGCGGCGAGACGCGCTTCCTCGGCCTGTACACGCACGCGGCGTACAGCGAGAACCCGATGCAGGTGCCGCTGCTGCGCAGAAAACTCGGCGACGTGATCGAGCGCGCCGGACTCCTGCCCGCGGGCTACAGCGGCAAGGCGCTCGCTTCGATCCTCGAAGCCTATCCGCGCGACGAGCTGCTGCAGATCAGCACGGAAGATCTGTATCGCCACGCGCTGGCGATCCTGCAGCTCGGCGATCGCCAGCGCCTGCGGTTGCTGGTGCGCCAGGACCCGTACTCGCGCTTCGTGTCCTGCCTTATCTTCGTGCCGCGCGACCGCTACAACACGGAGCTGCGCGTGCGCTTCCAGCGCATCCTGACCGAGGCGTTCAACGGCGCGTCCTCGGAGTTCGACCTCGACCTGTCGGCCGCGACGCTCGGACGAATTCTGATGCGCATCCGCACCAAGCCGGGCGAGATGGTGGCGCAGCCCGATCTCAAAGCTCTAGAGCGGCGCCTGGTCGAGGCGATGCGCCGCTGGGAGGATGACCTCCACGCCGCGCTCCTGGAGCGCCACGGCGAGGAGCGCGCCAACTCGCTCTACCGCGCCTACGAGCATGCTTTCCCGGCCGGCTACCGCGAGGAATACACGGTGCGCAGCGCCGTCATCGACATCGAGATGATCGAGTCGCTCGCGGCCGGCGGGCTGGGCATGAACCTCTACGTGCCGCCCGGCGCCGAGCCCGGCATGCTGCGCTTCAAGATCTACCGCCGCGGCACGCGCGTGGCGCTCTCCGACAGCCTGCCGATGCTCGAGCGCCTCGGCGTGCGCGTGCTGGATGAGCATCCCCACAAGGTCGAGCCGGCCGGCAGCGAGCCGGTGTGGATCGTCGATTTCGGCCTCTCCTTCCCGGCTGCGGCCGAATTCGCGCTCGAGCGCGTGCGCGACAAGTTCCACGAAGCCTTCCACGGCATGTGGTCGGGAAGCGTCGAGGCGGACAACCTCAATCGCCTGGTGCTCGCGGCCGGGCTCGGCGCGCGCGAGATCACGGTGCTGCGCGCCTATACGCGCTATCTCACGCAGGCCGGCTCGACCTTCAGCCGCGCCTACTCCGAGCACGCGCTCGTCGCCAACGCGCGCATCGCAGCGCTCCTGGTGCGCCTCTTTTTCAGCCGCTTCCAACAAAAGCAGGAGGAAGCGCAGCTGGCAACCGAGATCTCCACCGCGCTCGACGCGGTGCAGAACCTCGACGAGGACCGCATCCTGCGCAGCTTCCTCGCGCTCATCCAGGCGACGACGCGCACCAATTATTTTCTCGACAAGCCTTACGTGTCTTTCAAGTTCGACCCGAAACGCGTTCCCGGCCTGCCCGAGCCGCGCCCGATGTTCGAGGTCTGGGTGCACTCGCCGCGCGTCGAGGCCGTGCACCTGCGCGGCGGACGGGTAGCGCGCGGCGGCATCCGCTGGTCGGACCGCATGGAGGACTTCCGCACCGAGGTTCTCGGCCTGATGAAGGCGCAGATGGTGAAGAACGTGGTCATCGTGCCGGTCGGCGCGAAAGGCGGCTTCGTCCTCAAGCGCGCGCCCGCCGGCGACCGCGAGGCGCTGATGAAGGAAGGCGTCGCCTGCTACCAGACGTTCCTGCGCGGCCTGCTCGACATCACCGACAACCTGGTCGACGGCAAAGTGGTCGCGCCGCGCGGCGTGGTGCGCCTCGACGGCGACGACCCCTATCTCGTCGTCGCCGCCGACAAGGGCACGGCGACCTTCTCCGACATCGCCAACGGCATCGCGGCGGAATACGGCTTCTGGCTCGGCGACGCCTTCGCCTCGGGCGGCTCGGCGGGCTACGACCACAAGAAGATGGCGATCACCGCGCGCGGCGCCTGGGAATCGGTGAAGCGCCACTTCCGCGAGCTCGGCGTGGACACGCAGAGCACCGACTTCACCGTGGCGGGCATCGGCGACATGTCGGGCGA
>Ga0209220_1000116_pt1 | contig 36675 bp, 40 predicted proteins | sample BlaSpr_A8_OM3_M3_FD_187984 | JGI IMG/M metagenome (GOLD analysis project Ga0209220, IMG submission 187984) | Forest soil microbial communities from Thunder Bay, Ontario, Canada - Black Spruce, Ontario site 2_A8_OM3_M3 (SPAdes) (version 2) | ecosystem: Environmental > Terrestrial > Soil > Boreal... | reverse complement strand
AAAGATCACGAGCGCCAGCATTGCGCTCGCCAGCCATGGATGTTTCCTTGTTCTCCATGCGAGCAATGTAATCATGAGGATCAGGACGCCGAGCGTCCCGGCGAGGTAGCGATGCCCCATCTCCTTCCACGCCTTGGCGAGCGCGTCGCGATCGGCGATGTCGCCGGGAAGCGGCTGGCCGTAGCACAGCGGCCAGTCCGGGCAGCCCAGCCCTGCGTCGGACAGCCTCACGTAGGCGCCGACCACGACCGCCACGAAAGTCAGGGCGAGCGTCGCGAGCACCAGGATGCGGAAGGCCCTCGTCATCCGATCCTCGCATCGGTGACCAGCCGCAAACGCTCGATGCGCAACTGCTCCTTAGCCTGCGCCGTGCGCACCTGGCGCATGAAGTAAAGCGACTGCGCTCATCGGTCTCTCCCGGATGTCTGTCACCGCAGCGCCTTCACGTCGGGAGGCTGGATCACCTGCGGCCCGAGCACCACCTTGGAGCCGTCCCTTGCCGCACAGCTCGACGCACTGGCTGCGGAAGGTCCCGCCGAAGGCGGGCATCCACCGGAATGGATCACGTCCGCGGCGGTGGTGAGAATGCGCACCTTCTTGCCGATCGGAACGCCCTCGCCCTTGATGTAGTCGTAGCCCCATTTCCACTGGTAGCCGGTGACCTTGATCGTGAGGGCCGGGTTGGAGGTGTCCTTCTGCGCGACCACGACGCGGGTCGCTGGCCAGACGATCAGGATCAGGATCAGCGCCGGAATCACCGTCCACAGCATCTCGACCGTGGTGTTCTCGTGGAACTGCTCGGCCTTTTGGCCCTTCGACTTGCGGTGCGCGTACACCGACCAGAACATGAAGCCGAACACGCCGACGAAGATCGCGGTGCACAGGATCATCACGTACTCGTGCAGGTCGTGAATGTCGGCGGCGAGCTTGCTTCCGGCCGGCTGCAGGTTCCACTCCAGCGCCAGCGCCAAGCCCGAAAAGGTCAACCCGAGGAAAACGGCCGCCCAGGTTGCGATGCTGCGTGCCGGCTTGCTTGCCATCTCTGTTTCTTCCCGAATCAGGTCAGCGATCTGTTTCCAGGTACCCGCCCGGTGCGCGGCGCGCGTGGACGAGGAGCGCGAACACCCTAAGCAGCGCCGCCGGGGAAATCGAGCAGTTGCGCTTAAGCAGTATAGCCAAGAACCCGTGCTTCAGTATGGGTTGCGCGCGAGGCAGGCTGACTGGACAATTGCATGCTGTTGCGCCTCTCCGGCAAGCTCATGATTTATGATGGCGCTGCAGGCAGTTTTATCTCAACCGTGTGGAGACCAGTTAAATGAAGCATAACCGTATCAATATCGGCCGTCGCGATTTCCTGAAAGCGGGTTCGCTGGCGGTGGTGTCGGCCGCGATCGCAGGCAGTGCCGGCGAGGCCGCCGCGCAGGCCGCGAAGTTGGACGAGAAAGATGCGCAGGCGCAAAGCCTCGGCTACAAGCACGACGCAACGAAGGTGGACAAGGCCAAATTCGCGAAATACCAGGCCGGAGAGAACTGTGCGAACTGCACGTTCTATCAGGGCAAACCCACCGACGCATGGGGCGGCTGTGCGATCTTCCAGGGCAAGCAGGTGGCCGGCAAGGGCTGGTGTTCGGCGTACGTGAAGAAGGCCTGAGCGCGAGAACAATAATCCGCAGAGAGTCGAACACTCGACGTCGTTCGGGCGGAGCGCCCTTGCCCGTGGCCCGGTGGCAGGCGACGCAGTTGGCGGCATAGACAGTTTAAGGACTCAACCGACGATTGGATGGACCTCACCGTAGGGATACTGCTGGGGACATTTGTCCTCTCGGTCCTGGCCCTTTTCTTCTTCATCTGGTCGATGGCCAAAGGGCTGTTCGGATATGGCGAGTCGGCCGCGACCGTTATCTTCGCAAGCAATGAGTTAGGGATCGTCGAAGATCCGGCAGCAACTGCCCGGCAGCAAGGCGAGCTTCAGCAAGCGATGGATCCGCTGGCGGCCTCGCGCGATTCCATGACCGCCGCACAAATCGAGACAAGGTCCCGAGCCGATCAATCAACCTCGCTCGCGGTCGGCGTGTGCCTCACGCTGGCCGTTGTGTGGCTGGTTCTCGCCTCGTTCGCTGGCCTGATTTCGTCGATCAAGCTGCACGCCCCCGACTGGTGGGTGCGGTACGACTGGCTCACCTTCGGCCGCATCCGCCCCATCCATCTGAGCATGGTCGCTTACGGCTGGTGTTCACTGGGCGGCATCGGCGTGGCGCTCTGGCTGATCCCACGTTTGTTGAAGACCGAACTGGTCGGCGCAAAATATGCGCTGGTGGGTGGTGCGCTGTGGAGCATCGGCGTTTTTGCCGGCACCGTGGCCATCGGCACGGGGCACTCTGACGGGCTTGAGTGGCTTGAGTTTCCGTGGCAGATCGACATCTTGCTGGTGATCGGCGGCGCCCTGGTCGGTTTCCCGCTGTGGCTCACGCTGCTGCAGCGCAAGGTCGAGCACTTGTATGTGTCTGTTTGGTACATCGGAGCCGGCCTCCTTTGGTTCCCGATCCTGTTCCTCATCGCCAACTGGCCAGGTCTGCATTTCGGTGTTCAGCAGGCTACGATGAACTGGTGGTTTGGCCACAACGTGTTGGGGCTGTGGTTCACGCCGCTAGGTCTCGCAGCGGCCTACTACTTCATTCCCAAGGTGATCGGCAAGCCGATTCACTCATACAACCTGTCGCTGCTGGGCTTCTGGTCGCTGGCGTTCTTTTACAGCCAGGTGGGTGGGCATCACCTGATCGGCGGGCCGGTACCGTCGTGGCTCATCACGATCTCGATCGTGCAAAGCATGATGATGGTGATTCCGGTGTTCGCAGTGGCGGTCAATCAGCACATGACGGTGCTCGGTAACTTCAGAGCGTTGATCTACTCCCCGACGCTTCGATTCGTCGTGCTGGGCGCGATGATGTACACGGCGGCCTCGGTACAGGGTTCGCTCGAGGCGCTGCGCTCGGTTAACACCGTCACGCACTTCACGCATTACACGGTAGCGCACGCCCACCTGGGCCTTTACGGCTTCTTCTCGATGGTGATGTTCGGCTCGGTCTACTTCATCATGCCGCGCGTCATGAACTGGGAATGGCCGTTCCCGCGTCTGATCTCGCTCCACTTCTGGCTGGCGCTGGTAGGTTTCTCGATCTACTTCATCTGGCTCAGCATCGGTGGCTGGCTGCAAGGCCTGGCGATGCTCGACGAGAAGACGCCATTCATGCAATCGGTGGCGCTGACCTTGCCCTACCTCCAGGCTCGCTCGATTGGCGGCGGGCTGATGACTTTGGGGCACCTTGTGTTTGCAGCGCACTTCTTCGCCATGGGCTGGAAATTCGGGCCGAAGCGGCTTGGAGCGGCGTTGCTTGAGCCATCGATGCTCCTGCGCTTGACGAGGAAAAAAGTGGCGGCATGAGCGCGGGCAAGAGCTTTTGGGACATGGACGAGCTTAGGCTGGTCATCGGAGCGATGGTGATCCTCAGCGGTGCCACGGGCGTCTTGGTGGTGTTGCCCTATCAGTTGTTGGAGAACGTCAAGCCGCCTGCGGGCCTGAAGCCCTACACCAATGAGCAACTGGTCGGCCGCCAAACTTACATCGCCAATGGCTGCGTGTACTGCCACTCGCAGCAACCGCGCGACATCAAGCAAGCACCTGACTTTGCCCGCGGATGGGGCCGCGCTTCGGTGGCGGGGGATTACGCCTACGACACGCCACACCTGCTGGGCACGATGCGGACCGGGCCCGACTTGTTGAACATCGGGGCTCGCCAGCCCAGCAAAGACTGGCACCTCGGACACTTGTACCAACCTCGGGCTTACACGCCCGGGTCCATCATGCCGCCGTACCCGCACCTGTTCGAAATCAGGAAAGGGCAAGCGCAGGTCGACGACACGGTGGTGAACCTGCCTCCGGCATTTGCCAAGCCCGGCGAGGTGGTGGTTGCCAAGCCTGAAGCGCTGGCTCTCGTGGCGTATCTGTTGGCACTTGACCGCACCTATCCCGCTTTGCCACCCCTGCCCAAAACCGCGAACAGCGCTGAAGCCGCAAAGCAGAAGCGATGAGCCGCCGCGACCCCCCGCAGCCCAGCCGCGCGCTACAGCGAGAACACGCAGACCCCGACGAGGGCAACCGCCCGTTGCCTTGGTTTCTCGTGATGTTCCTGGGTGCCATGGCGATGTGGGGAGCTTTCTACATTTACTCCACTCCCTCTGGTGAAGACTCGGCCTATGGCGATCAGCGAACGATCGCTTCCTTGCGCCCGCCGGAGCAAGTCGCGGGGGGCATTGCGAAAGTTGACGGCAAGCAAATCTTCGGGGCCAAGTGTGCGGCGTGTCACCAGGCCACCGGGCTTGGCGTGGCGGGTGTTTTCCCGCCACTGGCCGGCGCTGAATGGGTCATCGGCGATGAGAAAGTGCTTGTCAACGTCCTGCTGCACGGAATCAATGGCGAAATCGAGGTCAAGGGCAACAAGTACAGCGGTGCCATGCCAGCATTCAATACCCTGAGTGACGACGAACTGGCTGCTGTCCTCAGCTACATCCGATCCGATTGGGGCAACCAGGCACTGGAAGTGAAGACTGAAACCGTGAAGACACTGCGTGAAGCGACTAAAGATCGCACCACGCCATTCAAGGGTGGACAAGAGCTTAAATCCATCTATTGATCCCACCGATCCGGCCGCGGGCCTGCTGCCGACGTTTGCGGCATGCCTGATCGCGCTGGTCGTGGGCTTCGGCTTTGTCTACAGCGCCACCGATCGCGGACGAGCCTTCACCACGGAGAACCTGCGGCGAAGTGAAGTTGCACGGCAGCCCGTCTCGATTCCGGACTTCACGGTCTTCGACGCCTCGGGCCGGAAGCAGTCCTTGCGCAATTTGCTCACTCACGAGAACCGCGTCTGGATCGTGGACTTCGTTTACACGCGATGCCAGACCGTCTGCTCTTCCCTTGGAACCATCTACCAGCAACTGCAGAGCGAGATCGTCGCCCGCGGTCTGGAAGGTCGGGTAGGGCTGCTCTCAATCAGCTTCGATCCCGCTAACGACAGGCCGGCGTCGCTGCGCGACTATGCCTTGCGCATGCGTATGCACCCCGACGCTTGGCAGATTGTCAGCCTGGACCAAACGCAGGATCGTCGTCGGCTGCTCGACACCTTCGGGATAATGGTCGTGCCGGCTCCGCTGGGCGAGTTCGAACACAACGCTGCGCTGCACATCACTGACCGCGAGGCGCGGCTGGTCCGCATCGTCGACTACACTGAGCCTGGCGCCGCACTTGAACTTGCTTTGTCCAGATAGTGGCTGACTGAGCTGCGCGTGCCCCAACTTCGACGGTGGCTGTCGGCAGTAGTGATGGTGGGCGGAGCAGCACTCTCCTTGCCGCCCTTGCGGCCACTCATTGAGCAAAGCATGGTGTGGTACATGCTGGTGCAGATGCCGCTCTTGGTGCTTGGTGGCTGGCTTGTGGCCGGGCACTGGTGGGCCCGGCAACCTCCAGCGTTGCTTGAACGGTTCAACCGTTTCGGATTAACGGGATTCATCGTGACCACGTTGATCGCCGGGTACTGGATGATCCCGTCTACGGTTGATCGTGCGGTGGTCATGCTCGGAACCGACATGGCGAAGATCATCACGCTCTGGCTTTGCGGCGCCGCACTGCGGCACTCAATGCAGCGGGCACCCATGCTCGTGCAGGTGTTCTTTCTTGGGTACACGCTGCCCATGATGGTGTGGCTCGGCTTGTACTTCGCGACCACCGACCTTCGGCTTTGCAACGCGTACTCGCTCGAAAGTCAGCTTGCAGCGGGTAAAGGTCTGGTTGTGTTGGGCAGTGCAGCCGGTGCGGTGTGGCTTGGCTGTTTGTGGCAGCGGCACAAACGCGAGGCAGGCTGACTGGACCATTGGGAACTTTTGGTGTTGTTCGGGTTCTACCGGTTACTTCGACCGCGTCACGAAGTAGTCGGCGGCGGACTCAGGATTTCCTCATTGAGCAGTCATGAACAAAACGTCTCTCAAATTCAGCATCATGATAACAAGCGTCGCGCTGGCCGCGATACTTGCCGGAGTATGGCTCGCTGACGTATATCGGGAACACGATTCGCGGGCCATGTTGCTGCCCGATCAGGTGGTCACATTGTTTCCTGATCCAAAGCCACTTGCGGCCTTTGCGCTCACCGATCATAAGAATCGGGTATTTGATCTTGCAAGCTTGAAGGGTAAATGGTCCTTTCTCTTTTTCGGCTTCACCCATTGCCCGGACGTCTGTCCGACGACCCTGGCGGTGCTGGCCCGCGTGCGTGACAACATCGCCAAGAATACGGTCGGCGCCGAAGATATCCAATTCGTCTTTGTCTCGGTAGATCCAAATCGCGATACCGCTGGCAAGCTCAGGCAATACGTGGAATATTTTGATACGACCTTTCTCGGCGTGACGGGAGACAACGCGCAGATCGGTAACCTGGCTGGTCAACTCGGCGCCGCGTATCAGGTTGCGATCACACCGGGTATGGAAAACTACCCCGTCTATCACACTGCGGCGGTATTTCTGGTGGATCCGCAAGCCCGATATCATGCCGTGTTCACGCCGCCCCATGATGCGGAGGCGATTGGTAAGCGTTTCAAAGTGGTGCGCGAGCTTGAAGCAGGCAATGCGACATGAGATGGCGAAATCCAGTTTTCGTCTGCCTGATATTGGCGCTCACCCCCGTCCCCGCTGCGAGTGAAGAGGCGGGCGTTTCCGTACGCGATGCCTGGGTCCGTGAAACGCCGCCCGGCATGACCATGATGGCGGGATACATGGAGTTGCGAAACAACACATCACGGCCACAAGTACTCGTGGCCGCACGCAGTTCCGGGTTCGAGAGCGTGATGATTCACCGCACCATCGTCAAGGACGGCATCGCGGGTATGGTGCACGCGTCGCAGATCGAGCTTGCAGCCAACGCGAGTTTGATCTTTGCGCCGGGAAGTTATCATTTGATGCTGATGAACCCAAAACGGACACTGCGCGCCGGCGACCCGGTTGTCATCAACCTGGAATTCCGCGACGGCCTTGTTTTACCCGTCACCTTCGAGGTCCGCAAGTGAGGCCCTGACCCCCGGCGTTGCTCTAGCGGCGGCTGGGCGGCGGCGCGGCCACCGCTTTTTTCACAGGCTCCTGCTGAGTTTCCGCCGAAGGGACGCTGACCTGGCCAGCGGGTTTGATCGGCTCGGCCACACTCGAACCGGCGCCCAGCAGCTCGCTGCGGTCCTGTCGGACCCGGTCGGAGATACCGCGGTGATGGGCCACCAGAGCGAATATAAACAGCATCAACACCACGCTGATCCCAAGAATGATCGAAACGTTCATCGCATAGCTTTTGGGGGTCATTGGCAGTTTTTGTAGTAAGGAACGGAGCCCGACAACAGATGGGCTCGCCGCAATTCAATCTCGTTGCGCTACAACAATCCCTTCAGGAAAAAGACACCGCGAGTGAAAAAAGTGTAGTCCGCTTCAAGTGCTCCAATGCCCAAAAGTACCATCAGCAACAGCGTCGGGACCAGAATCGCATACATCATGGCCAGCCGCTCCCAGAGCATGTGCATGAAGACGGCCACGATCAGTCCCGCTTTCATCAACATGAAGGTGATGATCAGAAACCACCTGAGGTAACCCTGAAAGTGGAAGTAGTCAACAAGATAAGACGCCGTGCTGAGAACAAACAGCAATGCCCAGATCTTGAGATAGATGCCGATCGGATGTTGCTGCCCCTCTACGTGCGCCACCATTTATTTCCCTCACCAAAGATAGAAAACTGCGAAGATGAATACCCACACCAGATCGACGAAGTGCCAATACAGGCCCATGATTTCGACGATCTCGTATTTTCCCTTCCTGCCGGTCAAAAAGCCCGGCCTCTCGTGATCCAGATCTCCCCGTATGACCTTTATGGCCACGATGATCAGGAAAATCACGCCGATCGACACGTGAGTGCCGTGGAAACCCGTGATCATGAAAAAGGCCGCGCCAAACTGCGCCGCGCCCAAGGGGTTGCCCCAGGGACGTATCCCCTCATCGACGATCAGCTTGGTCCACTCAAACGCCTGCATGCCGACAAATGTGGCCCCCAATGCCGCGGTGATCAGCAACAAGACAAAGGTTTTGACACGATCTTTTCGATAGCCGAAGTTGACGGCCATGGCCATCGTCCCGCTGCTGCTGATCAGGATGAAGGTCATGATGGCGATCAGGATGAGCGGGATTTTCTTGCCCCAGAGCGTCAAAGCGAAGACCTCACTGGGGTTGGGCCAAGGGTCCGTGGTGGACATTCGCACTGTCATGTACGAGATCAAAAAACTGCTGAAGATGAAGGTATCGCTGAGGAGGAAGATCCACATCATGGCCTTGCCCCAGGGGACGTTCTTAAACGCCCGCTGGTCCGAGGACCAGTCGGCGACGATGCCTTGCAAGCCTTCAGGCAGCGCAGGGGGCTCTACGGTATTTGTCGGAATGGCTTGTGTCATGTGCTTTGGGCCTGTTTACCTAATGCCACAGAGCTTCAACAAAATGTCCAAATTATTCCCTGAAAACAGCAGACCAAAAAGGACCACCCAAACCCCAAGCAGGAAGTGCCAGTAAAGAGTACACAGCTCGACGCTGTGCCTGATTTTCGCAACGTCAAAATCGCCCCACACTTTGGCGACGGTCCTGCCCCAAGCCACCAGACCGCCCAACAGATGCAGCCCATGCAAACCTGTGATCAGATAAAAAAACGCGATTGCGGGGTTCGTCATTTCGAAATAAACCATCGCGCCCAGCTGCCGCCAGGCCAAGACCTGCCCGAACAGAAAAACAACGGTGAAGGCGCCGGCAGCAAGCAGACCGACTCGCATGGCGTCCATCTGCCCACGACGCACTGAATACTGCGCCCACTGCAAGGCGACACTACTCAATATCAGCACAAACGTATTCGCCCATAACAGCTTTAGCTGAGGCGCGGGACGCCAGTCCTCATACGCCATCCGGCCTGCATAGGCGATAACCAAAAGCGTGAACAGGACCGCGACCACCGCAAGAAACACCCTCAGAGCGAGTTTCCTCGCAGCCCGAGAAGATGTGTCTCTATCGCCAAGATCTTCGACGATACCCTCAGCGGGCACCCAAGGCCTGACCATCAGCTGATGGAACCTACTCACGTCGTTGGATTCCTGGCCGCCTACGTCTTATTGCTAGTACGGGTGACCTCTCGCGGCGGGACGTTCTGCGGTATGAAGTCCTGGTCGACGCCCGGCACGCTGTAATCGTAAGCCCAGCGGTAGACCAGCGGCAGCGTCGGGCCAAAGTTGCCATGCCTCGGCGGGGTGTGAGGGGTTTGCCACTCCAATGTGGTGGCATTCCAAGGGTTGCTGCCCGACGGCTTGCCTTTGAAATAGCTCCATACGAGGTTGTACAGGAACACCAACTGGACGGCGCCCACGATCAAGGCCGCGATGGTGATCCACTCGTTCACGAAGTGGGCCGATGCGGGGATGAAGTCCGTCCCTCCAATTGCATAATACCGGCGCGGCACGCCCATCATTCCCAGGTAATGCATGGGATAGTAGATGAAATAGGTGCCGACGAAGGTGACCCAGAAGTGAAACTTCCCCAAGGTATCGTTCAGCATTCGGCCGGTGATCTTGGGGTACCAGTGGTAGATCGCCCCGAACACAACCAGGATCGGCGCCACGGCCATCACCATATGGAAATGCGCGACGACGAACATGGTGTCCGAAAGCGGAACGCTCACGGTCGCGTTGCCGAGGAATAGCCCCGTCAGCCCGCCGTTGATAAACGTGAAGATGAACCCGATGGCAAACAGCATCGGGACGGTGAGGTGGATGTTACCGCGCCACAGCGTCAGGACCCAGTTGTAGACCTTGATGGCCGTGGGAACGGCGATGATCAGCGTGGTGGTGGCGAAAAAGAAGCCGAAGTACGGGTTCATGCCGCTGACGTACATGTGGTGCGCCCACACCAGGAAACTGAGCGCGCCGATGGCCACAATCGCCCACACCATCATCCGATAGCCGAAGATGTTTTTTCTTGCATGCACGCTGAGCAAGTCGGAGACGATGCCGAAGGCCGGCAGGGCGACGATGTAGACCTCGGGATGACCGAAGAACCAGAACAGGTGTTGAAACAACAGCGGGTTGCCTCCCGCGTGGCCACTCTGCTGTCCCATCGAGACGAGGGCGGGCATAAAGAAACTCGTGCCCAGTGTCAGGTCCAAAATCATCATGATGGCGCTGACGAACAAGGCGGGAAAGGCCAACAGCGCCAGCACGGTGGCCATGAAAATGCCCCATACCGTCAAGGGCAGCCGCATCAGCGTCATCCCTCGCGTGCGCGCCTGCAACACCGTCACCACGTAGTTCAAACCGCCCATGGTGAATCCAATGATGAAGAAAGCCAGGGAAACGAGCATCAAAATAATTCCCCAACTCGCCCCCGGAGTGCCCTGGGAAATCGCCTGGGGCGGGTACAGGGTCCAGCCGGCGCCCGTGGGCCCGCCGGTCACGAAGAAGCTCGCGGTCAGTAGCAGCACGGCGAACAGATAGACCCAGTAACTCACCATGTTGACGTAGGGGAAAACCATATCGCGGGCGCCGACCATCAGCGGGATGAGGTAGTTGCCAAACCCCCCCAGGAACAGCGCGGTGAGCAGGTAGATGACCATGATCATGCCGTGCATGCTGACAAACTGAAGGTAGTTGCTCGGGTTGATAAAGGAGAAGCTGTTCGGGAACCCCAGTTGCAGCCTCATCACCCACGACAACACCAACGCCACCAACCCTATCCCGATCGCGGTGATCGCGTACTGGATGGCGATGATTTTGGCGTCCTGGCTCCAGATGTACTTCCCGACGAAAGTTTTCGGATGGTAAAGCTCTACCTCTTCGACTTCCGCAGGTGGGACAAAAAGGCTTGCGTCATGCGCGACGGAACTCATCAAAATCTCCTCATCGCCAATTCTTCATTAATGCTCTATTCGCTTGAGTCTCATCATTATAGTGTATGAATACCGGGCCGGTCATCGCAAGGTATTGATGTAGGCAACGAGGTCATCGGTTGCCTGGTCATCGGCCAGAATTGCGGCCATAGATGCCATCTGCGGACCGTACATGTCTTTTGGATGGGCGCCGCGAATACCCTGTTTGAAATTTTTCAATTGAGTGACCAGATACCAGTCACTCATACCCGCCAGCCGGGGGGCATTCGTTGCCTGCACGCCCCGCCCATCAGCACCGTGACAGGCCCCGCAGGTCACATAAATCTTTTGACCATGGGTCGCATTCTTCTTCACCGTGGGGGGGGCAGGATTATCCGGCAGCGTCCTGATATAAGCGACGACGTTATCGATGGCGGCGTCATCACCCAGCGTCGCCGCCATCGGCGCCATCATTTTACCGAACACATCCTTGTCGTGTGTGCCCCGAGCACCGTTCTTGAAATTTTTCAATTGCCGCTTCAGATACCAGTCTCCTTGCCCACTCAATTTCGGCGCGTTCAGCGCAGGGTTACCTTCCGCCTGCAAGCCATGGCAGGCGGCACACACTGCATAGAGCAGCTTGCCTGCTGCAGCATCGCCGGCTGCTTGCGCTGAAGTTTGCGCGAAAGTCGGATGGCTGCTTAACCACGCCTGAAACTCGCGCTCTTCTTCGACTACGACTTTGCCACGCATGACGAAGTGCCCGATGCCGCATAATTCGTTGCAGAGGAGGTCGAATTTCCCGGTCCGGGTGGGGGTGAACCAGATATAGGTGACCAGGCCCGGCACCAGATCCATCTTCGCCCGGAACTGTGGTACAGCGAAGTCGTGCAGGACGTCTATGGAGCGGAGCAGCGCCTTGACCGGCTTGCCGATGGGGAGATGTAGCTCGGGGCTTGCTACCAGGACATCGTCCTGTCCGTTGGGATCGTCGGGATTCATACCAAACGGGTTTTTATCGCTGACATACCGGACATCGACGATACCTAGCTTGCCGTCCTTCCCGGGGAAGCGAAAGCTCCAGTTCCACTGCTGGCCCACAGCCTCAAACACCGCCGCGTCTTTCGGGACGTCGACGAATTTCGCCCATACAAACAAGCCGGGGGCCAACATGGCGGCGACGCCCACCGTGGTCAATCCGGTGAGCCACGCTTCCAGCTTCTTGTTCTCGGGTTCGTAGTGCGCCCGTTTGCCCTTCCGGTAACGGTAGCGGATCACGGCATAGGCCATAAACAAATTGATGGCGACGAAGACAAACCCCGTGACCCAGAACGTGATGCTGATCGTGTCGTCCATCGCACTCCAATTGGAGGCGATCGGTGTGAAATACCACGGGCTCAGGAAGTGAAACAGGACAGAGCCAACGATCAATAATATCAATACGATTGCTACGACCATAGCGGTGGCCCCGGTTGATTGGACAGAATTTCGTGGGCGATAAGTGATGAACTGCTGGAAGGGTTGTCCACGGTACCGCGTGCGGCCCCTCTCAAGCCGCGGCGCCCGGCGCGGTGGTCAACGCGGTTCGTGCTCACGCTGCTTGCCTCATTTCGGTTTTTCCGAAGTACACCTCATCCGGCGTCAGGTCGCCAAGAGGATAAGGCTGAAGCCGCCGCCGGAACGCTAGCTCGCGCTGGGGAATCTCGGGGCTTGGCGTGCTCACGAAGCCGCGTAAATTACCACATATCAAGAACCTGCCTCAAGGAAGGCGCTTGAAAATGCCGATCGTTTTCAGCGTTGGTTCGCGGGCGGCGCGCGGCGCGCCGTTCCAGGCATGCCCATACACCACTTCGAACGTCGCCGAGGCCGATTTTTCCAGCGCCGCGCGCATCCGGCGCGCGAAGCCTTTGCCGGCGAGGCCGCGCCGCCGGTCGTCGCGCGCCGACGTCTGGCCGCTCGCGCGCAGGTCGGTCAGGAGCGCGTCGGCGTCGCGATAGGTCAAGGTCAGCATTTCCATGTCCATCACCGGCGCGGAGAAGCCGGCGGCGAGCAGCATGTCGCCGAGGTCATGCATGTCGATGAACGCATGCACGCGCTCGGCGCCGGCCGCCGCGCGCAGCTCCTTCAGCGTGTCGGGACCGAGCGTGCTGAACATCAGCAGCCCTTCGGGCGCGAGCACGCGCTTCCATTCGCGGAACGCGGCGAGCGGATCGTCCAGCCAATGCAGCGCCATGTTCGACCACACCAGGTCGATGCTTTTTTCCTCGAAAGGAATCCGCGTCAGATCGGCGCACACCGGCAATGGCGCGCGGCGCAGCAGGCGCCGGAAAAACCCCGCATGCGGCAGCATTGACAGCGCAAAATCGAGCGCGATCACCTGCGCGCGCCCATAGCGCGCCGCAAGCGCTCTGGCGTCGCGCGACGGCCCGCTGCCCGCATCCAGGATGCGCCGCGGAGCGATCTTCACGTATTGGAGCCGGTCGAGCATGCGCGCCGCGACCTCGCCTTCCAAGCGCGAAGCGCCAGCGTAGGTTTTTGCGGCGCGTTCGAACCGCCGGCGCGCGAGGCCCCGGTCAATTCCCCGCGATGGTTTTTTCAATGGCTGCCGCGACCGCGAGAATGCGTCGATCGGTGCCCGCAGTGCCGCACACCATCAGCCCGACCGGCGCGGCGCCGCGCGAATGGCAGGGCAGCGTCACGGCGCAGCCGTCGAAGAAATTGACCAGGCCGGTGTTGCGCATGATGCGGAAGTTCCAGCGGAAGTAGTCCTCGTCGCTGCGCTCGGCCTCGGCGATCGTCGGCGCCACGCACGGCGCGGTCGGCATGACGATGGCGTCGAAGGGCGCGGCAAGCGCCTCGATCTCGCGGATGAATGCAGCGCGCAGCTCGTTGATCAGGACGTAGTCCGGGCCCGTGATGTCCTTGCCGAACAGCACGCGCTTGCCGACGCGCGGATCGTACTCGGCAAGCCGCTCGAGGTACGGCCGGTGGATATGGTAGGCCTCGGCGCCGGCCAGGCCGCCGCCCTTGAAGTATTCCGCCTGCCGGTCGAAGGCCGGCACCCGAATTTCAGCCACCAGCATTCCCGCTTTGGAGAGCCGTGCCAACGCGTCCTCGAATGCCTTGGCCACCTGCGGATCCAGGTCTTCCAATGCGGAAGATCGCGGCAACAGCAGTCGAAGCCCCTGGGAAGCCAATTGCAAAAGCGGCGTGGGCGGCTCGCCGGCGAGGATCGCGTCGTACATCGCGCAGCAGGCCGCCGAGTTGGCGAGCGGTCCCACCGAATCGAGCGTGAAGGAAAGGGGAAACGCGCCTTCGCGCGGCACGCGGCGCGCCGTCGGCTTGAAGCCCGCGACGCCGCAGAGCGCGGCCGGCTGGCGGATCGAGCCGCGCGTGTCCGACCCCAGCGCCATCACGCACATGCCGTCGGCTTGCGCCACCGCGGCGCCGGAGGAAGAGCCTCCGGGAACGCGCCCCGTTTTTCTGTCGTACGGATTCCTTGGAGTGCCGAAATGCGGATTCAATCCGACGCCGCCGAAGGCGAATTCCACCATGTTGGTGCGGCCGAGGATCACCGCGCCCGCGGCGCGCAGCCGCGCCACGGCCGGCGCATCGACCCTGGCGGGCGGCGCATCGGCGCGGATCTTCGAGCCGGCGCGCGTCACGTCGCCCGCGACGTCGAACAGGTCCTTGAGCGACACGGGCAGGCCGTCCACCGGCGAGCGGCGAATGCCGGCGCGGCGTAGGCGATCCGAGAATTCGGCCTCTGCGCGCGCCATGTCGGCGTACACCTTGAGGAAGGCGCGCGCGCCCTCGCCCTCGGGCGCGGCGATGCGCGCCAGCGCCTGCTCCACCAGCTCTCGGCTGATAGTCTTGCCCGCCGCCAGATCGGCGGAAAGCTGCGCTACAGTCCACATCCCGAAACGATAGCATGCGCGAATTTCTCTCGAATCTGTTTTTCGGCGGCACCTGCTTCCTTTGCCGCGGCACGGCGCGCGGCATCCTGTGCCCGGCCTGCGATGCCGATCTGCCGCGGCTCGCCGTCGCGCTTTGCCCGCGCTGCGCGCTGCCCTCGCCCGGAGCCGCGGTGTGCGGGCGCTGTCTCGCCAATGCACCGCACTACGACGCGACCGTCGCCGCGCTGGCGTACCGCTTTCCGGCCGATGCGCTGGTTCACTCGCTCAAGTTTCGCGGCCAGCTCGCCCTCGCGCCGCTTCTGGGCGATCTTCTTGTCAAAAGAATTACGCAGGCTGTGCACTGCGTGATTCCCGTCCCGCTTTCCAGGGACCGGCTGCGGGAACGCGGCTACAACCAGGCCGCGGAAATCGCCCGCCATGTCGCGGCACAGCGCGGCGTACGGCTGGAATTCACCACGATTACCCGGGAAAGAAATACCCAGGCCCAGGCGGATCTGCCGTGGGCGGAGCGGGCGCGCAACGTACGCGGCGCCTTTCGCTGCGAGCGCTCGCTCGACGGCGCGGCGGTAGCCGTGGTCGACGATGTCATGACGACCGGCGCCACGCTCGATGAGCTCGCCGCGACGCTTAAGCGCGCCGGTGCGGCGCGCGTGGTCAACTTGGTCGTCGCCCGGACATTCCCGCCCGATGCTTGAGATCGTCCTCGTGCAGCCGGAGATCCCGCCCAACGCCGGCAACGTGATCCGGCTTGCGGCGAACACCGGCGCGCGGCTGCACCTGGTCGAGCCGCTCGGCTTTTCCATGGGCGACCGGCAGCTCAAGCGCGCCGGCCTCGACTACCATGAAATAGCCCAAGTGAAACTGCACAAGGAGTGGAACGCGTGTCGTGCTCACTTCGCCGGGCGACGCATGTTCGCATTCACTACAAAAGCGCGAAAACTTTATGCGGATGTGCGCTACGCGGCGGGTGACGTGCTCGTCTTCGGCGCTGAAACGGCAGGATTGCCCGAAAAAATTACTGAAGAATTCCCTGCCGACATGCGGCTGAAGCTGCCTATGCGGCCGGACAATCGCAGCCTGAATCTGTCGAACGCAGTGGCGGTGGTCGTGTACGAGGCCTGGCGCCAGCTCGGCTTTCCCGGCCGAGGGTAAACTGCTCCGATGAAGCAATCACCGGTGCGCGACACGCTGAGGCGAATCCAGGACCTCATCAGAGAGGAGCTGGGCGCGCCGCTGCGCGGCGCAGGGGAAAAGCGGTTGGAAAGCGTCCTTGCGAGCCTGGCCGGCGGCGGCCTCGCCAGGCCAGAGGACAACGATGTTTCGCACCGCGATGTCACCATCCTGCTCGCGGACCTGCGCGGATTCAGCGCCATCGCCTCGGCCTATCCCGCCGACCTGATGCTCCAGCTGCTCAACCGCTGCTTCGGGAAAATGGGCGAGGTGATCGACCACCATCAGGGGACCATCGACAAGTTCATGGGCGACGCCATCATGGTGGTTTTTTCCGGTGACGGCATGGCGGCCGGCGAAGATGCCAAGCAGGCGCTGCTGTGCGCCGTCGAAATGCAGATCGCCATGAACGAGCTCAGGCAGCGGCACAAGGAAGAAAACGTGCCCGAGATGTACATGGGAATCGGCATCAACACCGGCAAGGTGGTGGCCGGCATGGTGGGATCGGAGCTGCACAGGACCTACACGGTGATCGGCGAAACCGTCAACCTCGCCGCACGCATCGAGGCGTTCAGCCTGCGCGGACAGATCCTGGCCAGTCAGGCGACCCATGAGCGCTGCCCGGGGTTCGCGAGTGCGGGCGACCTGGTGACGATCCATGTCAAGGGAAAGGCGGATCGCCTTTGCATACGAGAGGTGTTGGCGATTCCATCGCACGGCAAAGTGGTGCCGCGCCAGGAGCGCCGCAGAAGTCCGCGGGTCGAGGTGAAGCTGCCGTTTTCCTATCAGGCCTTGCACAACAAGATCGTCATTCCCGGGGTGATGCGCGGCGTGGTTCACGATATCGGCTATCACGGCGTTCTCGCCGAAGTGAACCGCCCCCTGGCCTTGTATACCGAAATCAAGCTCGACCTCGAGCTGCCGCTGGTCGCGCACCGGGCGACCGATATCTACGCCCGGGTGGTCAAGGTCGCCGAAAAGGACTCGCGCCATCTCGTCGGGGTCGAATTCACATCGCTCAGCGGCGAAAGCACGAGCAGCATCCAGCAGCTTGTCCAGATGCTGATGTAGGGTCAGCGCTCTTGCTTCAGGTCGCGCGCGAGCAGTCGTTCGACGGCCGCGGCCGGCGGCAGTCGGCCTTCGAGTACGGCGTTGACGGCGTCGGTGACCGGCATCTCGACGCTGCGCGCCGCGGCGAGGCGTGAGACTTCCTTCGCCGAGCGCACGCCCTCGGCGACGTGACCGAGGCCGTCGAGGATTTCGCGCAATGAGCGCCCGCGCGCCAGCTCGAGCCCGACGCGGCGATTGCGCGACAGGTCGCCGGTGGCCGTCAGGATCAGGTCGCCCGCGCCGGCGAGCCCCATGAAGGTTTCGGGCGAGCCGCCGAGCGCGGTGCCCAGCCGCGTGATCTCGGCAAGGCCGCGCGTGATGAGCGCGGCGCGCGCGTTGTGGCCGAGCCCGAGGCCGTCGGAGATGCCGGCGGCGATCGCCATCACATTCTTCACCGCGCCGCCGATTTCGACGCCGACCAGGTCGGCGCTGTAATACACGCGCAGCCGGCCGCCATGCAGCAGGCCGGCGGCCTCGCGCGCGAACGCGGCATCGCGCGAGGCGAGCGTCAGGGCGCACGGCAGTCCGCGCGCCACTTCCTGCGCGAACGAAGGGCCCGACAGCGCGCCGCAGCGCGCGCCTTCGCCGAGCGTCTGCCCGGCGATCTGGTGGGGCAGCAAGCCGCTGCCTTCCTCAAAGCCCTTGCAGAGCAACACAAGCGGCAGCGCCGCGGGCAGGCTCTTGAGCAGCTCGCGCAGTCCCGCTACCGGGGTCGCGGCAAGGACGAGCTGGGTATCGGAAACGGCTTGTTCGAGTTTCGAGGTGACCTGGAGCGCGGACGGCAACGCAATGCCGGGCAAATAGCGCTCATTCTTCCGCGCCAGCGAAATCTCCTGGGCTTGGGCGTGGTCGCGAGCCCAGAGCGCGACCTCGAGCCGGCCGGAGAGCGTGCACGCGATCGCGGTGCCCCAGGCGCCTGCGCCGAGCACCGCGATGCGCGCCATGCCGCCTCAATTTCCCCAAACCAGCGTGTCGCGCAGATACCCGTCCGCGCCGTCGGCGTGGCGCACGTGCAGCCATCCCGCCGGCGCGGACTCGAGCAGCTCGAGCGCGACGTTCTGCGAGGCGACGAAGGCGATCGGCGCGTCGTCCTCGGGCCGCAGATGCGCATCCGCGCTGGTGGCGGTGACGAGCACGGTGCGCCGCTCGCCGAGCTGGCGCTTCTCGATCCAGTTGACGGCGCCGGCGTGGTCGCGCACCTTGGCCCAGGCGTCGAGCTCGACGATCACCTCGAGCGGATAGTCCCGCGACAGGACGTAGACCGGCGTCGCCTCCCGCGAGGGCGCGTCATAGAGCACCGCGCCGCTTTCCGCGACGGCGCGGAAATTGCCCGCAACTGCAGTGAAAGTTGCAAAAAATAAGATTGGTAGTAGAAGCAAATGCATCAATGCGCGACCTCGATGCGCGGTCCTTCGCCGCCCTGTTGCTGCTGCCGCTGCTGCAGACGCTGCACGTAGAGCGCCTCGAAGGAGATCGGGCTGAGCAGCACCGGCGGGAAGCCGCCGCGCGTGATGAGGTCCGAGATGGTCTCGCGCAGGTACGGGAACAGGATCGTCGGGCACGCCACCCCGAGGAGCGGGTCGAGCTCCTCGGCTGGCACGTTGCGCACCGAGAAGATGCCCGCCTGTACCGCCTCGGCGAGGAAGATCGTCTTGTCGTTGCCGCGCGCGGTGACGGTCGCCGTGACCGTCACCTCGTAATAGACGTCGGCGAACTTCGACGACGCGGTGTTGATTTGTACTTCGATCTGCGGCTGCACCTGCTGCACGAACACCTGGGGTGCGTTCGGAATCTCGAGAGAGAGATCCTTGACGTAGATCTTCTCGATCTGGAAGCTGGGTTGCTGCGGCTGCGGTTGTGGTGCAGGCTGCTGCAATTCGCTCATGGCGAGCCCTCGAGGAGTGGGTCGAGCTTGCCCTCGCGGTCGAGGGCGTACAGATCGTCGCAGCCGCCTACATGGCGCTCGCCGATCCAGATTTGCGGCACCGTGCGCCGGCCGCTCTTTTGCATCATCTCGGCGCGCCGCGCCGGCTCGAGGTCGACGCGTATTTTCTCGATGCGCACGCCCTTCTCGAGCAGCAGCCGCTCCGCCGACTGACAGAACGGGCAGGCCGCGGTGAGGTACATCAGCACCCGGGCCATCACTTTTCCACCGGCAGGCCGGCCTGCTGCCACGCCGCCAGGCCGCCGGAGAGGTTGACCACACGCGTGAAGCCGAGCTTCCTCAGCGAGGCGGCCGCCTTCGGCGTGCGATCGCCGGTGTCGCAGTACACGATTAGCGGCTTGTCCTTGCGCTTGGCGAGCTCGCCGCCGCGCTCGTCGATGTGGTCGAGCGGCCAGTTCTTCGCGCCCAGGATATGGCCGGCGCCGTACTCGCCGGGATCGCGCACGTCGACCACCAGTGCGTCCTCGCGGTTGATGAGCTGCGTCGCCTTGGAGGCGTCGACCCACGGCCCGCCCGTCGTGCGGCGCAGGTACGGCCAAACCAGCATCGCGCCGGAAACCAGCGCGACGACGATCAGCAGGAGGTTGTTTCGTACGAAATCCACTGGGGTCGGCCATTATAATTCAGCGTGATGCACAAGCTTGTCCTTTTGCGGCACGGCGAGTCCGACTGGAACCGCGAGAATCGCTTCACCGGCTGGACCGACGTCGACCTGTCGCAGAAAGGCATCGAGGAGGCCCGCGCCGCGGGCCGCCTGCTGAAGTCGGGCGGCTACGCCTTCGACCTCGCGTTCACCTCCGTGCTCAAGCGCGCGATCCGCACGCTGTGGATCGCGCTCGATGAGCTCGATCGCATGTGGCTGCCGCAAGTGAAGGACTGGCGGCTCAACGAGCGCCACTACGGCGCGCTGCAGGGCCTCAACAAGTCGGAAATGGCGGCTAAGTTCGGCGAGCAGCAGGTCCTCATCTGGCGCCGCAGCTACGACACGCCGCCCCCCGCGCTTGCACCGGAGGATCCGAGGAGCGAAGCCCGCGACCCGCGCTACGCCGGAATTGCCGTGCCGCGCACCGAATGCCTTAAGGACACGGTCGCAAGAGTGGTCCCTTACTGGGAAGCGGCGATTGCGCCCGCGCTGCGCGCCGGCAAGCGCGTGCTGGTCGCGGCGCACGGCAACTCGATGCGTGCCCTGGTCAAGCATTTGGATCACATTTCCGATGCAGCTATCGTGAATGTAAATATTCCCACCGGAATCCCGCTGGTCTACGAGCTGGATGACGGCCTGAAGCCGCGCAAGCACTACTACCTGGGCGACGCGGACGAAGTCGCGAAGCGCATCGCTGCGGTGTCGGCGCAAGGCAAGGTCAAAGCCTGACGCGATTTCTTCTTCTCGCACTCGCGCTTGCGGCGCTCGCCGCGCAAGGCGCTTCGCGGGAGGAAGATCTGCAGGTCCTTCGTTCCCGCATTGATTCGCTACAGCAGGAATTAGAAAACAAGGAAAGCGAAAGGCGCGAGGCGCGCGACGCGCTGCGCGATTCCGAGCTCGCGATCTCCAACGCCAACCGCACGCTCGCCGCTCTCGAGGCCGAGGGGCGGCGCCTGCGCGCCGACGTAATGAGGCTCGCGGAGCGCCGCCGCGCGCTCGAGCGAACGCTCGCCGAGCGCCAGTCGGCGATCGAGCGCATGCTCTCCGCCCGCTACGCCGGCGGCGGCCCCGACGCCCTGCGGGTCGCGCTCTCCGGGGATGACCCGGCGGCGCTCTCGCGCACGCTGCACTACCTCGGCTACGTCTCGCGCGCCGCGGCGTCGCTGATCGCCGCCCACCGCGCGGGCATCGCCGAGCTCGAGCGCCTCGCGCTGGAGGCCGACGCGAAGCGCGAACGGCTGCGCGCAGTCGAGCAGGCGAGCCGCGCCGACCGCGAGAAAATCCTCGCCGAGCGCCGCGAGCGGCGCCGCGTGCTCGAGCGCGTCGCCGGCGAAGTGCGCAAGAGCCGGAAGGAAATCAAGGTGCTACGCGCCGACGAGGCGCGGCTCGCGCGGCTGATCGAGCGCATCGGCCGCATCATCGTGGAAACCGTCCCCGAGCCCGGACCCGGCCGTGTGGCTTTTTCCACACTTCGCGGCCGGCTGAGGCTCCCGGTGCGCGGGGAACTGATCGGGCGCTTCGGCGCTCCAAGAGGAGCGGCGGGGTCGGAAGCCAAGGGCGTGTTCATCCGCGCCCCGGAGGGACAGCCGGTACGGGCAATTGCAGGCGGCCAAGTGGTCTATGCGGACTGGATGCGCGGTTTCGGCAACCTGCTCATCGTCGACCACGGCGAGGCCTACCTCTCGGTCTACGCCAACAACGAATCGCTGCTCAAGCAGGTGGGCGACAGCGTGGCGCTCGGCGACGCCATTGCGACTACCGGCGCGAGCGGTGGCAACGAGCAATCGGGTTTATACTTTGAACTGCGGCACCTTGGCCGCGCTTTTGACCCGCTGCGCTGGGTCAAGTTGAAATAAGCGATCCCTATGCACAACAAGTTTCGCAACATCGGACTGGTCTTCGTCGGCGTAGTCGCAGGCGTGCTGATCAGCCTCAATTTCCAGGCCGTCGCCGACCGCGCGACGCGCACCGTGCTGCCGATCGAGGAGCTGCGCGCGTTTACCGAGGTGTTCGGAGCGATCAAGGCCAACTACGTCGAGCCGGTCGAGGACAAGAAGCTGATCACGGAAGCGATCAACGGCATGCTGACGGGCCTGGACCCGCACTCGGCCTACCTGGACGCCGAGGCGTTCAAGGAGCTGCAGGTCGGCACGCAGGGCCAGTTCGGCGGCCTCGGCATCGAGGTCGGCATGGAAGACGGCTTCGTCAAGGTGATCTCGCCGATCGAGGACACCCCTGCCTTCAAGGCCGGCATCAAGCCCGGCGACCTGATCATCAAGCTCGACGAGGCGCCGGTGAAGGGCATGACGCTCAACGACGCCGTGAAGAAAATGCGCGGCAAGCCGAACACGCAGATCACGCTGACGATTTCGCGCAAGGGCGAAACCGCGCCAATAGTGGTGACGCTGACGCGCGCCATCATCCGCGTGCAGAGCGTGAAGTCGAAGCTCATCGAGCCGGGCTATGCCTGGGTGCGCGTGTCGCAGTTCCAGGAGGCGACCGCCGAGAACCTGGTGAAGCAGCTCGACGTCCTGTTCAAGTCGGGGCAGGTGAAAGGCCTGGTCCTCGACCTGAGGAACGATCCCGGCGGGCTGCTGCACGGCGCCGTGGCGATCACCTCGGCCTTCCTGCCGGCCAAGTCGCTCATCGTGTCGACCGACGGCCGCGCCGAGGACGCGAAGAAGAAGTTTTTCGCCACGCCGGACGACTACGCGCGCGGCAGCCGCGGCGACGACGTGCTGAAGAGCATCCCGTCGGCGGTAAAAACGGTGCCGATGGTGGTGCTGGTGAACGGCGGCTCGGCCTCCGCCTCCGAGATCGTCGCCGGCGCGCTGCAGGATCACAAGCGCGCCACGGTGATCGGCACGCAGACCTTCGGCAAGGGCTCGGTGCAGACCATCATGCCGCTCGGCAACAACACCGCGATCAAGCTCACCACCGCGCGCTACTACACGCCCGGCGGGCGCTCGATCCAGGCGCTCGGCATCACGCCCGACCTGATCGTCGAGGATCCGAGCGACACCGCCGCGGCAACCCGCGTGCGCGAGGCCGACCTGCAGCGCCACCTGGACAACGGTCAAGCCAGGAACGAGAAGGCCGAGCCGGCCGCACCGCGCGCGAAGCCGGCGGCCCCCGGCAACAACGTCGTGCCGGGCGAGCAGAAGCCGCCCGACTTCGGCGGCAAGGACGACTTCCAGCTGTTGCAGGCGATCGCCTTCCTCAAGGGCGAGCCGGTGAAGAGCCAGTCGCCGACGGTCGCCCAGACCAAGCCGTCTTCTAACTGAACGACGAGCAGCTCCTCCGCTATAGCCGGCACATCCTGCTCCCCGAGATCGGTGTCGAGGGGCAGGAACGGCTGCGGGCGGCGAGCGCGCTGATCGTCGGTGCCGGCGGCCTCGGCTGCCCCGCCGCGCTCTACCTCGCCGCCGCAGGGATCGGGCGGCTGACGCTGGCCGACTCCGACAAGGTCGACCTCACCAACCTGCAGCGCCAGATCCTCTACCGCACCGAGTCGGTCGGGGCGCGCAAAGTCGAAGCCGCGCGCGCCGCTCTCAACGCCGTCAACCCGGAAGTTGAGATCGTCGATGTCGCGGCCCGCGTCGAAGGCGATCAAGTCGAGAAGCTCATTTCAAAAAACGACGTCGTTCTCGACTGCTCGGACAACTTCGCCACGCGCCACGCGCTCAACCGCGGCTGCGTGCGGCATCGAAAGCCGCTCGTATCGGGAGCCGCGATGCGCTTCGACGGCCAGGTGGCTGTGTTCGACTTGGCGAAACCAGGTTCTCCTTGCTACGCCTGCTTGTTTCCCGAGGACGCCGAGGTCGAGGAAGTCCAGTGCTCGGTGATGGGCGTCTTCGCTCCGCTCACCGGCGTCGTCGGCGCGCTGCAGGCGATGGAAGCGATCAAGCTGCTGGCGCAGGTCGGCGAATCGCTCAACGGCCGGCTGCTGCTGCTCGACGCGAAAGGCGCCGACTGGCGCAGCGTCAAGGTCACAAAAGACCCTGGCTGCAAAGTCTGCAGCCAATAGCCAGGGACAGTCCACAGGGCTCTGACCCTGATTTTTCTAAAGCAGGAAGCGCCGCTGGGCGTTGAAGCTCTCGGTGGGCTTCTTCACGAAGCCACTCTTGGCGAACTGGTGCAGGCAGCCGATCGAGTAGCGCAATAGCGTCCCGGCCCGGCTGGCCGCCTCCCCGTCCCCCGTGGCGCGCAGCGACTGCTTGAGCGTGGCCTCGAAGCGGTCGAAGAACTGGTTCATCCGCGCCTGCAGCCGCTCGTGCTCGCCGACGAGCGCGTCGCCGGTCATGACGCGCACCATTCCGGGGTTCTTCTCGGCGAACGCGAGCAGCATCTCGACCAGCTTGTCGGCCTGACGGCGGCCGTCGGACTCGTCCTCGGCGATGCGGTTGGCGAGGGTAAACACCGAGCTCTCGATGAATTCGATCAGCCCTTCGTACATCTGCGCCTTGGAGGCGAAGTGGCGGTACAGCGCGGCCTCGGACACGTCGAGCTTCTCGGCCAGCGCCGCGGTGGTGATGCGCTCCCATTTGGGCGCCTCGAGCATGTGCGCGAGGGCTTTCAGGATCTCGAGCCTGCGTTCGCCTTTGGCGCGGGGCATGGGGAAAGGGACCGACCGGCGCAGATTCTAAGCCGAGCCTTATCGGAATACCAAGCGGGGAAGTTCGATCACCGAGCGCACGCGAAAGTCCACGAAGGGCGCGCGGCGGCGGTCGCGGCTGACCCACACGGTCGACATGCCCAGGCGGTGCGCGGTGCGCAGGTTGTCCAGCGCGTCGTCGATGAAGGCGCAGCGATGCGGGTCGAGGTCGTGGTTGCGCAGCAGCACGTGAAAGCCGTGCAGGGCCGGCTTGCCGAGGTAGCGCGCGTCTTCGATGGTATAGACCGCGTCGAAGAAGCGTCCGACGCCGATCGCCCGCAGCACCTGGTCGACGTAATGCCGCGGCGCATTGGAGAACACCAGCTTCCTGCCGCCGAGCCGGGCCAGGGCATGCCGCAGCGCGTTCTCGTGCACCACCATGTCTGCAAGCTCCGGAAACCTGTCCGTTTCGCGCAGGAAGTGGCCGGGATCGGTGCCGTGGTGGCGCATCAGGCCCTTGAGCGTCGTGCCGTAGCGCAGCCAGAAGCTGCGCCGCATCGCGTCCGCCCCGGCGTCGTCGACGCCGAAATGGCGCTTCAGGTAGGCGTTGATCTGCTCGTGCATCGACGGAAAGATGCGCGCCGCCGCATCGTGCAGCGTGTTGTCGAGGTCGAAAATCCATACCCGCCGGGACGGCGCTAAGCGTGCAACGCGCACCAACTCCTCCGGGCGATCCTCACGCCTTATTTGCTTCTTATGAGGGTACCAACGCCCTGGTCGGTGAGCACTTCGAGCAGCAGAGCGTGCGGCACGCGGCCGTCGATGATGTGCACGCTTTTCACGCCGCTGCGTGCGGCGTCGAGCGCCGAGCCGATCTTGGGCAGCATGCCGCCCGAGATCACGCCTTTTGCCACCAGGTCGTCGATCTTTTTCGGCGTCAGCCCCGTAAGCAGCTTGCCGTCCTTGTCGAGCACGCCCGGCGTATTGGTGAGCACCACCAGCTTCTCCGCGCGCAGCACTTCGGCGAGCTTGCCGGCGACCAGGTCGGCGTTGATGTTGTACGTGGTGCCATCCGCGCCGGTGCCGATCGGCGCCACCACCGGAATGAAGCCGCCGCCCTCGAGCGCCTGGATCACCGACGGGTCGATCGAGTCGACCTCGCCCACCTGGCCGATGTCGATGTGGCCGTTGCCCTTGGAGGGCAGCAGCATCTTGCGCGCGCGGATGAAGGCCCCGTCCTGCCCCGTCAGGCCCACCGCCTTGCCGCCCGACTGGTTGATGAGCTCGACGACTTCCTTGTTCACCTGGCCGCCGAGCACCATCTCGACCACGTCCATGGTCTCGCTGTCGGTGACGCGCATGCCCTGCACGAACTCGCCCTTCTTGCCCAGGCGCGCGAGCAGCTGCTCGATCTGCGGCCCGCCGCCGTGCACCACCACCGGGTTCATGCCGACCAGCTTCAGCAGCACGACATCGCGCGCGAAGCCGGCCTTCAGCTCCTCGTCGGTCATGGCGTTGCCGCCGAACTTCACCACGATCGTCTTGCCGTGGAAGCGCTGGATGTAGGGCAGCGCCTCGGCCAGGATGCGCGCCTTCTCCGCGGCCTGCGGGCTGTGGTTGAAAGGGGCGTTCATCCCGGGGCATTCTACAAAACAAAAGGGCCGGCGGTTGGCCGGCCCTCCGGGACTGCTGCTGGTAAGACTTACTGGATGCTGATCTGCTTGCGCGCAGCGGCCTGTTTCTTCGGCAGCGTCAGCTCGAGCACGCCGTCGTGGTACTTCGCCTCGGCCTTGGCCTCGTCCACTTCCTGCGGCAGCGTGAAGCTGCGCGTTGCCTTGCCGAACATGCGCTCGGTATGGAGCACGCGCTCGTCCTTCGAGACTTCCTTCTCCCGCTTCACCTCGGCGGACAGCGTGACCTGCGCGCCGTCGATAGTGACCTGGATGTCTTCCTTCTGGACGCCCGGCAGCTCGGCAGTAACGATGTAGGCGCCATTCTTCTCCGCCACGTCCACCTTCATGCGTGGCAGTTCGCCGCCACGCCCCTCGAGGGCGACGGGGCGTACCAGAAAGCCCTTGAACAAGTCATCCACCAGTTCGTTGAACGGGTCGAATCGCGTCAGATTGCTGCTCATCATATGCCTCTCCTTTGAGAATTCGGGTGGGGGACTAGCCCCGCAGCTTCAGATGTGAGGTCTGTCCGGCGGGTTTCAAGCCCCCCTAGAATTCAACCCGATGGAAGACTTCCGCTCCCAGGTAGAGGGGCAGCGCGCCTACCTGCTGCGCTATGCCGCGTTGCAGCTACGCGACCGGCATGCGGCCGAGGACGTGGTCCAGGAGACCCTGCTCGCTGCGCTGGCGGGGGAAGCGGGCTTTGGCGGACGCTCCAACCTGCGCACCTGGCTCACGGGGATCCTGAAGCACAAGATCGTCGACGCCATCCGCCGCGCCAGCCGGGAAGCGCCATCGGCCGACGAAGACCAGATGGAAGAACTATTTGATGAGAGTGGCCATTGGCGCGACATGCCCTCCGCCTGGCCCGACCCGGACGCCTCGCTCGAGCAAAAGGAGTTCTTCATGAAGCTGGAGGAATGCCTGTCGCGCCTGCCCGCCAAGACCTCGCAGGCGTTCATGATGCGCGAGCATCTCGGTTTCGAGACTGACGAGATCTGTAAGGAACTGGGCGTCACGCCGACGCACTGCTGGGTGCTGCTCTACCGCGCGCGGATGGCGCTGCGCCTGTGCCTGGAACAAAACTGGTTCGGAAAATGATGCTCTCTTGCAAGGAGGTTTCGCGCCTGGTGTCCCAGGGTCTCGATCGGCGTCTGGGCTTCGCCGAGCGCCTGCGGCTGCACGTGCACCTCGCGATCTGCGACGGCTGCACGAATTTCAAGAAGCAGATGGACTTTCTGCGCAAAGCGGTTTCAAAGAACGTAGCGGGCTAGGTCTTCATTCTTGGCGAGTTCGCCAAGCCGCGCATCGACGTACGCCGCGTCGATCGTCACCGTCGCCGGGCCGCGCTTGCCGGCGTCGAACGACACTTCCTCGAGCAGCTTTTCCAGCACCGTATACAGGCGCCGGGCACCGATGTTCTCGGTCTTCTCGTTCACCTGGAAGGCGATTTCGGCAAGGCGGCGGATGGCTTCGGGCCGGAACTCCACCTTGAGGCCCTCGGTTTCGAGCAGCGCCTGGTACTGCTTCACCTGGCTCGCATCGGTCGAGACGAGGATGCGCTCGAAATCCTCGACCGAGAGCGAGTCGAGCTCGACGCGGATCGGGAAGCGCCCCTGCAGCTCCGGGATCAGGTCCGAGGGCTTGGCGAGGTGAAACGCGCCCGAGGCGATGAACAGAATGTGGTCGGTCTTCACCATGCCGTAGCGGGTCGAGACGGTGGTGCCTTCGACCAGCGGCAGAAGGTCTCTCTGCACGCCCTGGCGCGAGACATCGGCGCCGCCGACGTCGCCGCGGCTCGTGATCTTGTCGATCTCGTCGAGGAACACGATGCCGTTCTGCTCGGCGTTGGCGAGCGCGCGCGACTTGAGCTCGTCGTCGTTGACGAGCCGCGCCGCCTCCTCCTCGGTGATCAGCTGGGCCGCCTCGCCGATCTTCATGCGGCGCAGCCGGCGCCGCCCGCCGCCCATGTTGGAAAGCATGCCCTGGATCTGCGAGGTGAGCTCCTCCATGCCCGGCGGCGCAAGGATCTCCATCTGCGGCTGGCTCGCCGCCACCTCGATGTCGATCTCCTTGTCGTCGAGCTCGCCTTCACGCAGCTTCTTCCTGAACTTCTGGCGCGTTGGATTCTCTTCGGTCTCGGTAGTTCTCGGGGAAGGCAGCAGCGCATCCAGGATCCTCTCTTCGGCCGCCTCCTGGGCGTGTGTGCGCACGCGGCGCGTCGCCTGCTCGCGAGTCTGCTTGACGCTGATCTCGACCAGGTCGCGCACGATGGTATCGACGTCGCGGCCGACGTAGCCGATCTCGGTGAACTTGGTGGCCTCGACCTTGATGAAAGGCGCGTCGGCGAGCCGCGCGAGCCGGCGCGCGATCTCCGTCTTGCCGACCCCGGTCGGCCCGATCATCAGGATGTTCTTCGGCGTGATCTCCTGGCGCAGGGGCTCGGCCACCTGCAGGCGCCGCCAGCGGTTGCGCAGCGCGATGGCGACCGCGCGCTTCGCCTTCCCTTGCCCGACGATGTACTTGTCGAGCTCGTGCACGATCTCCTGCGGCGTCATGCCGCTCATCCCAGCACCTCGATGGTGCGCTGGTGATTCGTATAGATGCAAAGATCGGCCGCGATGGCGAGCGACTTCTCCACGATGTCTTTGGCGGACAAGGAACTGTTTTCCAGCAAGGCCTTCGCGGCAGCCTGCGCGTAAGGGCCCCCCGAGCCGATGGCGACGATGCCGTGCTCGGGCTCGAGCACGTCGCCCGTGCCGGTGATGATGAGCGAATGCTCGCGGTCGGCGACCGCCAGCATCGCCTCCAGCCGCCGCAGGATGCGGTCGGTGCGCCAGTCCTTGGCGAGCTCGACCGCCGAGCGCATCAGGTTGCCCTGGTGCTTGTCGAGCTTGCCTTCGAAGCGCTCGAACAGCGTGAATGCGTCCGCCGTGCCGCCGGCGAAACCGGCGAGGATGCGGTCCTGGTACAGGCGCCTGACTTTTTTGGCGCCGCCTTTGACTACGACGTTGCCAAGGGTCACCTGGCCGTCGCCGCCGAGCGCCACGCTCGAGCCGCGGCGCACGGAAAGAATGGTAGTGCCGTGGAAGGATTCCATAGGGAAGGCGCTTTATCTGGGGAGGGAAAGTTGACCTTTCAAGCCTACTTGCAAACTACGCGCCATACAATGCGGGGTTAGAATTCCGACCATGCCGTCAAGACTCGCCCGCATCCTGATTACCCTCGCGCTGGCGCTTACCGTTCCTGTCCAGGGAGCAGCAGCCGCTACGGCGGGCCTTTGCATGGACCTGGGCCACCACGAGGCCGCCTTGGCAGGATCGCACGATCACGCAGCGGACCATGGAGCCGACCATGCGCATGATTCCGTTTCGGGCGCGGACCATGTCGGCAGCGCGCACTGTCCTCCATGCGTAGCCTGTTGCGCTGCCGCGACTATCTCTTCCCTCGCTCCGATTTACGTACCGGAACCGCCAACGGCTTCCGTCATCGCCGCATCCGAGCCTTTGTTCCCCGGCATCCAGCCGGATAACCTCGACCGTCCTCCGCTCGCTCTCTGATCGCTGACATCGCCGCGGCGCACCGATCGGTGCGCCGTGCTCGCGCGCGTTGCTGCGCGCACGTTCACATTGGAAGAGCCATGCATACGAAGCTGTTTATCCCATTTGCCTTTGCCGCAACGGTCGCCGCAAACGCTGCGCGCGGCGATGAGCCGCACCACGCGGACAAGGGCCATGATCATTCGCGAGCCGCCGAGACTGCGTTCGGCCGCGCCGCAGATCCGGTCAAGGCGCAAAGAACCATAGTCGTCGAAATGCGCGACTTCGAGTTCTCGCCCTCACAGATCACGGTGAAGGCCGGCGAAATCGTGCGGTTCGTTGTCGTGAATGCCGCCGAACGCCCGCACGAGATGGTCCTCGGGACGATGAAGGATCTAAAGGAACACAACGAGATGATGACGCAGGACCCGGGCATGCACCACGACGAGCCGCACATGGCGTATGTCGCGCCCGGGAAGTCGGGAGTGATCGGCTGGGAGTTCACCAAGCCCGGCGAGTTCTACTTCGGCTGCCTCATCGAGTACCACTTCGATGTAGGCATGATGGGCCGGATTCGCGTGACGGGTCAGCCGGTATCCGAAGAGGCAAGCCAGCCCATGGATCATTCCAAAATGGACCATGGCACGGCGCAGCAACACCCGGACGCCGAAATGCGAGGCATGTACGGCGGCTATCCGATGTCGCGCGAGTCCTCGGGCACGAGCTGGCAACCCGACGCTTCGCCCCACCAGGGCATCCACGCGATGTACGGCGATTGGTCGACGATGACCCATGGCTTCGCGAATCTGATCTACGACCGCCAGGGCGGACCGAGGGGTGACAGCAAGACCTTCAGCACCAGCATGCTCATGTTGATGGGCCAGCGGCCGGTCGGCGACGGGACGCTGGGGCTGCGCGGCATGGTGTCGGCAGACCCGCTGATGGGAAAAGGCGGCTACCCTTTATTGCTACAGACGGGCGAGTCCGCAAACGGCGCTCCGCTCATCGATCGGCAACATCCACACGATCTCTTCATGGAACTCGCCGCCACCTACAGCCACCCGATTTCTGAGCGAAGCTCGGTCTTCGCGTACATCGGGTTGCCGGGCGAGCCCGCGCTTGGCCCTCCCGCGTTCATGCACCGCTTCTCGGGCGAGGACAACCCAGAAGCACCGATCTCGCATCACTGGCTCGATTCCACGCATATTACTTACGGCGTAGTGACGCTGGGGTACGTGTACAACAAGATGAAGATCGAGGGATCGGTGTTTCGCGGCCGCGAGCCCGACGAGCATCGCTACAACATCGAAACCGGCCGGCTTGATTCCCCTTCGGTCCGTCTCTCGTACAACCCGACGAAGGACTGGGCGCTACAGGTCAGCCGGGGTCATATCAAGAGCCCGGAGGAACTTCATGCCGACGTCGATGTGGATCGCACCACCGCGTCAGCGATCTACCACCGGTCGTTCGGCGCCGCGAGCACACAAACGACGCTTGCCTGGGGCCGCAACGCGCCATCGCATGGCCAGGCGACGAACACGTTTCTGCTCGAATCCGCCATAAGAGTGGCGCGCACGCATACATTCTTCGCGCGCGCAGAGCGCGCTGAGAAGAACGAGCTCTTCCTGCCAGGAGACCCGCGTGCCGACGAGAAATTTCGCGTCGGCAAGTTGACGCTCGGCTATGTGTACGACTTTCCGCGCGACGGCCATTTCAAGATCGGCATCGGGGCTCTGGTCAGCAAGTATTCGCTGCCCAGTGAGCTGAATTCAACCTACGGCAGCAACCCGACGTCCTTCATGTTGTTTGCACGGGTAAAGATCATCTGATGTTTATGCCGACGAAGAATTGAGGCTCTAGTGGACCAACACGCGCATCACCATAGTCATCATCACGCCGCGGCACACCCGCCGGCAACGCCGGCGAGATCCGGCGCAAAGTACACCTGCCCGATGCATCCGCAGATCATGCGCGATGCGCCCGGCAGCTGCCCGATCTGCGGCATGGCGCTCGTGCCGATCGCCGGTACCGGCGAAGCCGACGACAGCGAGCTGCGCGACCTGACGCGCAGGCTGTGGGTCGGAATCGTTCTTTCGATTCCACTGGTGGTGCTCGCGATCGCGCCGATGGTCGGCATCGCGGATCCTTTCGGCATCGCGCCGCGCCCGCGCGGCTGGATCGAGTTCGTCCTGGGCACGCCGGTCGTGCTGTGGGTCGGCTGGCCGATCCTGCAGAAGTTCTGGCTTTCGTTACGTCACTGGGCGCTGAACATGTACTCGCTCATCGGCCTCGGCGTCGGGCTCGCGTACTTGTACAGCCTCGCTGCGCTCCTTTTCCCCGAGATCTTTCCAGCGGAATTCCGCGAGCACGACGGGGCGGTCGGCACCTACTTCGAAGCCGCTGCAGTCATCGTCACGCTGGTCACGCTGGGCGACGTGCTGCAGTTGCGCGCCATGGGCCAGACCAGCCAGGCGATCCGGCAATTGCTCGAGCTTGCGCCGGCTCTCGCCTGGCGGCTGCGCGCCGACGGCTCGGAGGAGCAGATATCACTCGAGCACGTGAAGGTGAGCGACCGGCTGCGCGTCAAGCCCGGCGAGAGAATTCCTGTGGACGGCGAGGTGCTCGAAGGCCATAGCTGGGTGGACGAGTCGATGATCACTGGCGAGCCCGTCCCGGTCGAGAAGCGCCCGGGTGACCGCGTCACGGGAGGCACGGTCAACAAGACGGGCTCCTTCGTGTTCGGGGCGGAACGGGTGGGATCGGACACGCTGCTCGCGCGCATCGTCCACATGGTGGCCGATGCGCAGCGCACGCGAGCGCCCATCCAGCGGATGGCGGACCTCATCGCGAAATATTTCGTCGAGGTGGTAGTGTCGATCGCCGTGCTCACTGCTCTGGTGTGGGGTTTATTCGGGCCCGAGCCGCGGCTTACCTATGCCCTTCTCAACGCGGTGGCGGTGCTGATCATCGCCTGCCCTTGCGCCGTCGGCCTTGCCACACCGATCTCGATGACGGTGGCGATGGGCCGGGGCGCGACGATGGGAATCCTCTTCCGTAATGCCGAGGCCATCGAGCGCATGCGTGAGATCGATCTCCTGGTGGTGGACAAGACCGGCACGCTGACGCTCGGCCGGCCGGCGCTCACCGATTTCGCCGTCGAGGGCATCGGTGAAAAGGAGGCGCTCGCCCTGATCGCAGGCGTGGAGCAGCTCTCGGAGCACCCCATCGCCGCCGCGATCGTCGAGGGAGCGAAGGTGCGCGGCGCCGCGCCGGCGCGGGCGGAGGGCTTCGAAGCAATGAGCGGCGAGGGCGTCGCGGCGCGCGTCGACGGGCGAAGCGTCCGCGTCGGGAGCCGCGAGTTCCTGATGCAGGCCGGGGCCGACACCCGCCGCTGGGATCAGAAGGCGGACGAGTGGCGCAGCCAGGCGAAGACGGTGGTTTTCTTCGCCGTCGGCGGCGTGACGCGCGGCATTGCGGCGGTCGCCGATCCAATCAGGGAAAGCACCACTGAGGCGATCGCGGCGCTCAAGCAACTCGGCGTCCGGATCGTCATGCTTACGGGCGATTCGCGGCGTACGGCGGAGGCAGTGGCGCGGCAGCTCGGCATCGAGGACGTCCTTGCCGAGGTACGGCCGGAAGACAAGGCGGCGCATGTAAAGCGCCTGCAGAGCGAGGGACACAAGGTGGCGATGGCCGGGGACGGCATCAACGACGCGCCGGCGCTCGCCCAGGCCGACGTCGGCATCGCGATGGGAACCGGCACCGATGTCGCCATGGAAAGCGCCGGCGTGACCCTGGTGAAAGGCGACTTGCGGGGCATCGCGCGCGCGATCCGACTTTCGCGCGCCACGATGCGCAACATCCGGCAGAACCTGGTGTTCGCGTTTGGCTACAACGCGCTCGGCATCCCGGTCGCGGCGGGGGTGCTCTACCCCATATTCGGCATGCTGCTCTCGCCGATTTTCGCGGGCGTTGCGATGGCGGCCAGCTCCGTATCGGTGGTGATGAACGCGCTCCGACTGAGGCGCAAGGCCTTGTGAACGCCATGCGCGCAAAGGTGCTTGCGCGGCATGACGAAAGCAGCGCGTTCGCCCTGGGCGGACCTTTCTTCATTGTGGGAGCCCCAGCGCACAAGACACCGCCTGAAATACGGAGTACGGTGCTTGGTAATGTCAGCGACCTACAAAGGTTTTAAGCGCAACTCGGACGGTTCTTGGACCTGTGTCGCGGACTCGACCATTCAGGGCCCCAGCGGACGAATAGAGGTGAAGCCGGGAAACACGTTCAATCCTGGCGCGAAGTTCATGGGCGTGGACTTGGCCACTTTGCTCGACACTCTCGCAGGGACAAAAAGCGTCAAGCCTTAGAGCACGCGGGCCGCGCTCCTTGTGAGGACATCGACTGCGCCGAAATCTGAAATCCTTGCGCTCTGGGTTTCATCGGGGCACGGCAGGACCCGGATCGAGCTAGAATTGAACCGGTAGTGATTTCAATGATCCAACCGTCGATGCGATCTATCGCTGTCCTGCTCGCGTTGGCCACGGTGCTGTCGCTAATGGGGCCTGCGGCTTATGCCGCCCCTGCGGCTTCGGGCGCTATGGCTTCCGCTTGCGAGCAGCCGTACGAGCACGAAGGCTGTGCGAGCGTTTGCCAGCCTGCGCCGCTCCTGCCGCAAGGTTTGGAGCGGTTGCCGGGCAACCCGGTAGCCGGATGGGCCGACGGCGGTATTCGCACCGCCGCGACGGAGGCCATCCGAACGCCAACCTGGTCGCCAGTCGGCATTACCGCTCTCGGCCCGCCTGCCTATCTGAATTTCCGCCACCTGCTCCTCTGATCGGCCCGCAAACGGGCCGAAAGAAGATTGGGTGCGCCCACGGCGCACCGCCTAGCCGCAGAAGCGGCTTTGGAGGGGCCAGAAATGAAGTTGGATCTGATGAACCGCCGGAATTTCCTGCGAACATCGCTCGCCGTTGCGGGCGCTGCCATGTTGCCCGCCGCACGGGCTGTCGAAGCGCCGCGCTTGATTCGTGCCCAGCCCTCGCGCGCGGCGCTGCTTGGGCCGGATTACCCGCGGACGGACGTATGGACCTATGAAGGCGGCGTGCCTGGCCCGGAGATCAGGCTCAGGCAGGGCGAGCGGCTGCGAATCGAGCTCGAGAACCTCCTTCCCGACGACACTACCGTCCATTGGCACGGCGTGCGCGTTCCGAACGCAATGGACGGCGTACCGCAGCTCACCCAGACGCCGATTCGCGCCAACGGCGGGCGCTTCGTGTACGAATTCGCGGTACCCGATGCCGGCACGTTCTGGTATCACCCGCATCTGGGCAGTCCCGAGCAGGTGGGGCGGGGTCTCTACGGCGCGCTGATCGTCGAGGAGCGCGACCCCCCGGACGTGGACCGCGACATCGTCTGGATGCTGGGCGACTGGCGGCTGGATCGCCGCGCACGCATCGTCGAGGACTTCGGCAACTTCATGGATGCGAGCCACGCCGGGCGCATCGGCAACAGCGTCACGGTCAACGGCGCGATCCGCGAATCGTTCGAATTGCGTTCCGGGGAGCGCGTGCGCCTGCGGCTCATCAACGCCGCCAACGCGCGCATCTTCGGCCTGAACTTCCGCGGCCACGACCCGCTCGTCATCGCGCTCGACGGCCAGCCCGTGAGGGCGCACCGGCCGGAACGCGGGCGCGTCGTGCTCGGGCCTTCGATGCGCGCCGACGTTCTCGTCGACGCAACCGGCGAGCCCGGCAGCACGCATTCCGTGATCGACGATTTCTACGAGCGCCGCGCTTACCAGCTACTCGATCTGAAATATTCGCCGGCGCGCGCGCGCGGTCGCGCCGGTACGCCGCCGCCGAAGCTTGCGCCGAACCCGCTTTCCGAACCCGACCTCGCGAGCGCGCAGCGGCACCGCGTGCGCTTCGAGGGCGGCATGATGGGACGCATGCCGGGCGGAATGATGGGCGGAATGATGGGCGGCAAACACCGCATGGCCTGGACCGTGAACGGCAAGGCGCTTGGCGAGCACGATCACGGCGGCGAGCCGCTCCTTACGCTCGCGCACCGGCGCTCGCACGTGATCGAGGTAGTCAACGACACGTCGTGGCACCACCCGACCCACCTGCACGGGCATGTGTTCCGCGTGCTGACGAGAAACGGCAAGCCGACGGCTCACCGCGAGTGGCTGGACACCGTCCTGCTCGATCCGGACAGCCGCGCGGAGATCGCGTTCGTCGCCGACAATCCCGGCGATTGGATGTTCCACTGCCACGTGCTGGAACACCAGGCGTCGGGATTGATGGCCGTGCTGCGGGTCGCCTGATGCGGCCCTGGCTTGCGCTGGCCGGAGCGATCCTTGTGCTTACCGCCTGCGACAAGACGCCCGCGCCGAGCCGCGAGGCGTGCGCCGAGCCGCGCAACGTGGAAGCGGTGAAGCTCGGCGAGCGCGTTTACGCCCAGAACTGCGCTGCCTGCCATGGCGCACAGCTCGAAGGCCAGCCTAACTGGCGCGAGCGGCTGCCGAACGGGCGGCTGCCCGCGCCGCCGCACGACGAAACCGGGCACACCTGGCACCACCCCGACGAAGCGCTATTCCGCATCACGAAGAACGGGCTTGTGCCGCCCTATGCGCCGCCGGGCTATGAAAGCGACATGCCGGCCTTCGCCGGCAAGCTCAGCGACGAGGAGATCTGGGCGGTGCTCGCCTACATCGAAAGCCACTGGACATCGCGCGACGTGCTCAAGGCGCGCGCCGAGATGACGCGCAACACGAGGCGGCAATGAGGCGAACGAGATCAAGGGGGTAATGGATGCGCATGATGCTGACGCTGTTCACGCTGCTCGCGACGAGCGGCGCGGCGATTGCCGCCGGCGAAGCGGAGCGCGGCGCGCGCGTGTTCCAGGCCTGCGCCGCCTGCCACTCGTTAGAGCCGGACCGCAACCTTACCGGCCCGAGTCTGTCGGGCCTGTGGGGTCGAAAGGCCGGAAGCCTGGCGAGTTTTTCCCGCTATTCGGACGCCCTCGGAAAATCGGGCATCGTATGGGACGAGAAGACGCTCGATGCCTGGGTGCGCAACCCCGAGGCCATGGTGCCGGGTAATAGATCGGA
>Ga0209220_1000114_pt1 | contig 37295 bp, 29 predicted proteins | sample BlaSpr_A8_OM3_M3_FD_187984 | JGI IMG/M metagenome (GOLD analysis project Ga0209220, IMG submission 187984) | Forest soil microbial communities from Thunder Bay, Ontario, Canada - Black Spruce, Ontario site 2_A8_OM3_M3 (SPAdes) (version 2) | ecosystem: Environmental > Terrestrial > Soil > Boreal... | reverse complement strand
TGTGCCAACAACATGCCGGCCCCCGTGCCGATGTCGATAAAGTCTCCGACATCTTTAGGTAGCTGACGCAGGACGTTACAAATCCGGATTTGGGTGCCGATCTCTGGAATGCCGAACAAGCCGACATACGCTCCGGCGAGGCGTAACCCAGCCGAGCCAAGGGTTGTTTTGATAGCAAGTCGGTCCTGTGCCCGATTCAGCAAGTAGTCAGGGTGGTTCTTGAGTTCGGAACCGATCATGAAAGTTTGTGTATCTCTCTTGTGGTTCAAGGTGGAACGTAACGTTAGCTAGCCATTCAAGCGGGTTTCTCGCCCGCAACTTTGAATCGGGCATGCAATCTTCTTGCAAGAACCAGCAGCGATTGGGAACAAGGGGGTTAGGGCGCGCCGAAGGTGGCATTGTGATTACAAGCTACTATAGCATTGACGTGGAATCGTGGGCTCATAGTTCCCGGCCAAGTTTTGCGGCGCTCAGCACTTCTGAGCGGAAATGCGTCGATGGCGGCGCGACTGCTTGGCAAGTAAGACGACTGCTCGCACTGCTAAAGAAACTGGATCTGCGCCTGACGTTCTTCATCACGGGTGAGGTATTCGACTGGCATCCTCTCCTCATTGACGAAATCGCCCAAGATGGCCATGAAATTGGGTTTCACTCGCAAGACCATCACGTCTTGAGTTGCTCGGAGGATTTGGAGAAGGAGATCGTGGCGGCGCGTCGTTTTATCGCGTCCTGGCAGCCCGCAGGTTTTCGCGCGCCCGCGATGGGCATGGTTGAGACGGCCTATGAGGTTCTTCGCGAATCCGGATTCGTTTACAGCTCGTCTGTGTATGCGTCTTGCGACTCAATCCCCATAAACGGTGTCGTCGAGATCCCAGTTTCCACCCAGCCATGGTCGTGGAGTCGCCTGAAAAATCCGACGATACCGGCGCCAATGAGTGCTCGTCTCTGGGCGCGAGAGATTCCTTACGGGTCTGGATACGTGCTTGGATTACTCGGTTGGCGAAATGTACATGCCATTATGGAGTCCCGCGCCGCTCGCGGGTTGCCGTCGAATCTCTTCGTTCATAATTGGCAGCTTTACTGGCACGACAGGCGTTCTTTCTCGCACCAATACATCGAAGCATTGCGTAATCCGCTGCATTTTCCGTATGCAAGAGTCATCGGACGAGACTTCATTGAACTTTGCCGACGTCATTCGTTTTCGCGGTTAGACACCCACCCGGCTATTCGAGATCGCCTGCGAGATTCTGGTCAACCTCGTACTCAGGTGTCGTCCCTATCTCGACTTTAGGCGAAGCCCTAAAGCACCAGATAATGAAACGACGCATACAGCAGACCAAACGATAAGGCTTGATATTTGAAAGTCCGTCACCCTTGGCGCCGGAACATAGGAAATCTGTAACGCAGTTGCATTGGGAGTTCGAACTTTCCAAGCATTAGCAAAGCCATTGGCGCGCACGTGACTTTCAACCACGCCATGCTCAAGTGTCAACTGCCAAGCGTTAGAAAAACTTTCCTTCAGTACGATCCACGCTGTCCCCGCAGGGACTCTGCCGGAGACTCGCAAGAAACGTGGGTCAAATGCGAGAGGTCTGAGCCGAGAACTTCGGTAGCGGGGCAGCGAAGATTCATTAAAGTGCCTGGCTGCAACAAATTCGCCCACCGCAGCAACACCGTTGCGAACCCAGACCTGACGGGTACCTTTGGGCAACGGAACCCAAGATAGAATCCCGCGCGCTATCGGCAAACGTTTGTCGTCTGCCCAAAGTTCCCCACTGAGGCACACTGTGCGCATAGCGATCTGAGATCCAACGGCACCAAAACGCGGAATTGTCAGCGGTCGTACCGACCACGAAACAACGCCTCCATCCAAAGCCGCAATTCGAGGATCCAGCCAACTCCAGAGCCTTGCATTCACCCACCCTCTGGATGGATCCACTTCGTCCAGCGGTGCAGCGGGAACAAAACGACCAGCATCCTCGACACGGTCGGGATCGTCCTCGATGGACGGCAGTGCGTCGCGTGCTAAAACGAAACCAGGACCCTTTGTCCAATCGAGCGGAGTACGAACAACTTGTAGATCGTCAGCGGCAAAGGCGACCGGAGTGCCCCAGATGATCACTCGAGAGCTTCTTGAAATACGTTCGCTCTCTCGTTGGCGCTGAAAAAAGGGCGGCCATTTGTGCGGGGCCTCGCTCACTTGCCTTAAGCGACTCACAATATTAGCCTGATAAATTTCTCCGCCGATTCCGAGAGCCTCAAGCCAACGTTGCGCGCGTGAGTCTCCCGTTCGGCTATAGTAGAAGGCGATCTGCTGAACGGCCGTGGGAGCGTAAGTGTTCGCGGCCGGATGATCAGCGATGCCATATGCCGCTGGGTCCACGCCGCCAGTGTGCCATTGGATGGGGCCTACAGGCCATAACTCCGGAATGAACAGGACCCGCCACGATCCTTCAATGCCGGCTAAATATGAGACGTTCGCTGAAAAACCGACATCTGTTTGCCAGGTCTGGAGCTGACCCGCGAAATTTCCCGGCAGCCAAATCACGGCCGTTGCGATAGCGGTGGCGGAAGCGGCCAACAGGCGTGAACTATTTGGCAAGGTATCCAAGCCGCTTGCCGCGAGAATGCAAGCGATCATCCAAGCCGGCGCCGCGAAATGATAAAATTCGCGCAGAATCGTCGTCGCCTCCCATCGCGAGAATGCTATCGTAAGAAGGTGCTGCAACGGCCCGTTGAGTCCGGCGGAGATCGTCAAGAAGACAAGCCATAGGGCCGCAAACACCAGAGTTCGGGCGGAACGCCGGAACAACGCTGCAATGATCGCGGCCAGCGGCACAATCCATAGGATAGCGCGTAGCATTGCACCCAATGAAAAGCTGCCGTATGCTTTATCAGCATAGCCGGTGAAATACCCCATAGCGACAGGAACTGAGGCGAGGGGTGGTGAGTTATTCAACTCCCAGTGTAAGTTCGCGCGCAAAATCGAGAGTTGTTCGGTAGAACCGCTCTGTAGAGCAAAGAGCTCAGGCGTCAGAAGCACCAGCGACGTGAGTATCGCAGCGACAGCGAGCGGTAAGCCGACGCTTCGGATGCGAAGGACCAGCAAAACAATTAACACTACGAAGGCGGCTAGAAAGAGCTGGATCTGAATGGCGGTCAGTGCGGCTAACGCGCCCGCGGCCAGCCCAAAATACCACCGTCTCTTGGCAGCGAGGGCGCCTAGAGCGATCATCCAAGCAAATGCCGCGAGTGCGATCAAATAGTACATGTGCCCGGCAAGCAATTTTGTATAGGTTGCCGGTCCCAGAACGACGGCTACGGCCATAACCACCGCCGAGAATCGGGTTGTACCGAACCACCAACGCGCGGAAGCATATGCACCCGTAGCAAGAGCGATAAAAACGAAGAGCAGCGTTAGCTTTAAGGAGGTCAGCGCCCCCACCAAACTCGCCAGCCAATGCCATACAAAGTATATTGGATGGTAAAGAGGAAATGGGTTTGCTTTGCCCACGCTTCCTAAATCCCAAGCGCTCAGGTTGAAATGCAACGAGTCGCTGAGTTGGGAAGCGGTTAATGGCCACGACCAGTCGTGCAGATAAGCCGGGGTTCCGCTGCCAAAGAGGATGCTTCGAAGAGCAAACAACGGAACAACGATCAAGATGCCGGCTATAACGAGGTCTTGGCGAACCCTCGCGAAAAGCGCTGACTGCAAGACGAAATCCTTGAGGTTGTTAATCAGCAATGAGCAATAAATACATTGGATACGATAGCACGTTCTCGCGACAGGATGCTGGTGGTGTTGCCCATTAAATCATCGCTGACCAATGTCGCCTTCTTTGCGCGGCGTGTTCCCGCCGTCCTCCATCGTAGGAGGATCGGCATGAAGTACTTGCGTCGCAATCCGGATATTCCGACGAGCTTTGAAGCGCCCAAGACGAACGAGATCATCGCTGCGCTCACGTCACTAGCACCTGATCTTGAGATCCAGGGCTATGTCATCGACAAGAATTGCTTTATGCAATGGAAGAAGGAAGCGCAATATCCGCTTTTGGCCTATCACATTGCGAGCGAAGAGAAATACCTCGAACATTTTGTTTCCAGTGAACTGTTACGCCCAGTGACCAACGGTTTGCTCATCGATGTCGCCTCTTGCCGATCGTATTTCCCCCAAATCATGAGGCGCCGTGGATTTCGGGTCGTTGAACAAGACTTGGTGTATGAAGAAGGTCTGCAGGGCGATCGCCTTGGTGGAGATGCGGCAGCTATGCAGGTCCCCGATGGCTTCGCTGATGCATTGACGCTGCATTGTTCATTTGAGCACTTTGAAGGCGATACCGACGTTCGGTTCATCGAGGAAGTTCGTCGCGTTTTGCGGCCTGGCGGGCGCGCCGTTATCATTCCGTTGTACGTGCACCACAAGTACCTCACGCTCGTCGACCCTTTCGATTTGGCGACTTCGACAGTGACAGTTGATTCTGGTGCATCTATTGTCGCGCCGCTGGGCTACGGCAATCGCCATGGCAGACTGTATAGCCCCACAGCGTTCACGGAGCGGGTGTATCGCTCGAGTGTCCGCTTTGGATTGAAACCCTGTTTTTACGTCATTGAGAATGCGGCTGCTATCTCGCCCGACTGCTATATGCGCTTCGCGCTCACTTTACAAAAGTTCTAGTGGACTATTGTTATTGAGACTTATCGCGTTCGCTTAGGGCCCGCACCCAGCTTGTAATGCACCATCTTTCAATCGCTGCGTCGTCGTTTCTAACACCTGCGCTGTTCATGTTGCCCGGTCTGTCCCTGGCATTGTGGCTTCGAAAAGAGCCAACGCCTTATACTCTTGTAACCGACGCCATCCTTTGGAGCGTACTGCTCGATACAGCGATCTTCTGGATGCCGCCGCTTCAGCGCATTCCTCTGAACACGTGGTTTTGGCTCATGGTTGCGATGAGTTGCGTAGGCCTGATTTCGCTAGCGACGCGTCTCAAGCTCGTCCAAAAGTCGCCGCCAAAACCCGGTCGACTTGCGCAAGCTGCGCTTGGCGTAACCACGTTTCTCCTTTTCGCATTTTACATCGTCATCGCTATCGTGAGACCCAACGTTGAGTGGGATGCCGTAAACTACTATCTCTTTGTGGCAGTTGGTTTCGCAAAAGTCAACCACGTCGCGTATATTCTGCCGGCTTCACTGACGCTTGCATCGAACGCTCCGATGAGCCTACCGCCAATCGTGCCGGTGCTTTATGCGTTGGCCATAAGCCTCGCATCAGTATTGCATGTGACGGCCGACCAAACGGTGAGATTCCTTCCGCTCGTCTTTATGTTGGGAACATGGGCAGCAACAAGACGGCTGGCTGCAACTATGCTATCGCCTTTTTATGCCAACGTGGCTGCGCTGTTGTTTTTGACGCTGCCCGCGCTTACATGGTACATGACTGAAAACCCGCTCTACCTTGATTTAGCGGTGGCTTGTTTTTTGAGCATCGGCCTTGCGGATTTTGTGACGGGTGACCAAACCTTCTCGAATGGCCTCCGTGTGGGTGCAGCGTGCATGCTGCTGCTTTTGACGAAAGTGACGGGTTTACCGATTCTGTGTCTAGCCGTTTTCGGGATTCTACTGTTTCATATCGGCGGCATACGTGCAAAAGCGTTGTTTGTGGCACTCCTGGCGCTGTTACTGACAGCGGGTTCAAAGCTAGGTTTTGTATCGATGCCATTGAGCTTTTGGAATATTAATGCCCTGACCATGGCCTTCATGGTGGTGCTATATGCGATTCCTCGACGGGGAGAACCGTGGAGATTTTCCCGAGAGTTTATCAGTGCAGTAGTCATTTGCTTGATCCCTGCGGTCATTGCCATTGTAAAAACTAGCCAGCTTGTGGGAAGTCCGGTCGCGTTTTATCTTCCGGATTGGACCCACATACGGTCGCCAAACTGGGAGTGGGCGTGGAAAACTATAAGAGACTTGCACGTCTTTGATACCTCAGAGCCTCCAGGACTGCAGTTGAATGCGGGTTTGGGGTTGCTATTGTGGTGGGGCTTCGCGCCCCTCACAAACATCTTGTGCATTGTCGGAATCGTGGTTGCGCTACAAAGACAGCTTCCACTCAGACTCGCGGTGGCATTGCTCGCGCTGTATGTCCTAGCGTGGCTAACCATCTTTCACTCAAACGAGTTCCACAACGCGTTTCAATTTCGGGAGTTTACCGAGTTCCTCTTCATCGAGCCTATCTTCGCGGCATACGTCTTATACCTGATATTTCGCGAAGACAAAGCCTGGGCCAGCGTCTGCGTATCGCTCGTGTTGTTATTGACAGCGCCCTTTGCATGGGTCGGTCAGGAGACGTTTTTCAAAACTCCAGACAATGTGCTCGCGCGGTTCGGATTGACCCAATGGCTTGGACTCTCGAGCGCAACATTAGCGAATATTCTCGTCTTTTTGATTTTGGCGGGAGTGTTAGTCGCGTTCATCCGCTGGAGCGCTTCGCAAAGACGACCGCTAACGCCGCGAGAAAAAAAAGTGCAGATCATCATATCAGGCGTTGTCGCCGCTTGTGCTGTCGTCTTGATCTTCGAGCCGGTAGTCGCGACCGGCATATCGCCTGGCTTCAGCGCCCAGTATGCGACGGTGCGCGACAATGAGATTTATGGCTACTTGCCTGCGCTTGACAGGGCGATTGGAACCAATCGTGGTTCCTCTGTGCTAACATTTGTAGGATATGGCGTCACGTGGTTTTCGCTGGGTCGATACCGTTGGGTGGATCTCACCGATGCGCTTGCCCTTGGTCTGTTGAAACCCGTACTCGAAGACAGTAGCGCCGTTCGGCTCATCGGTAGCCTCACTCGATTGGGGATTGCCACGGCAATCTTGCCGGTGCCCGGAACACCATTCGGCGACGCATATCCAAGGTTACGAGATGATCATCGTTTGAGGGGTCTCAGTCTCTTTGAGGACCCGCTTATCGTGCGGACCGAAAAATTGAACTGGTGGTATCTCGATTCTTTGTACGACACAACAGACGCTGAAGACGGTGCCACGCGAGTGTTCGCAAAGACAAAGTCCGGCGGAGAGGAAGATCTGACAAAGCCGTGGTTCGACCGGTCCCCGTTCACCTCACTGACCATTGTCGGTGGTGCGAATGTAGAAACAAACCCACAGGTAACGATTAGCGGGGTTGTGCATTTCGTATATTCGGTCCAAAGCGATCGGCCTTTTACGCTCGCCATAACGCAAGGCGACCCGGCGAACTTGACACTCCGTTGGAATGGCTTGCTCGCGCGGATCTGCGACAACATTCAACGATCGCCTAGTGAGATCAATTCGATTCAGATAAAGTCAATCGAGCTTCGGTACATCGGTAGCGCTGGGAGCCAGCGCACGGTGAACTGGCGCGCTTCAGATTTTAGAATAACCCCGGGAGGAGTGATATTGCGCTCGGACGTTTCCGTGTTCGTTACTCATCCGGAGCTCGCTCCAGTCGCCGTAGTGAATGTCGGTCGGCTTGACTCTCATCCCGCACAACTGTATCCCGTGCTCGCTTCCGGCGAGGGGCCAAGTACGTTGCAGCTGTCACTATTCCTGAGAACCTCACCATTATGTCAGGCTGGGGAAGCGATGGTGGTGACTTTCACAGGTACGACGAAGACGAAGAGCCGTGCTCATTGGATGCTGAGAGCGTGGAAGAGACAGCTCGTGGGTCGTGCAGGATCGTATGTGATTGGCTCCATTCCTGCACCGGCCGATTCGGCCGCTCTTCGTGGAGGAGCCCCGCTTCAAATAAGCGTGAGAAGAGTATCGGTAAGAGGCGTGCGGCCGACCTGCGCGATAAGCGAAGAGCTCGATTCCGATGCGCTTGTTCTTTCAAATACTGAAAGAGTGTGGCAATTTTTAGGGGGTTCACGGGCATTGGCTCTTCACTCGCTCGATGTGCGTCGCACATTCCTAGCGAAACCGTAGTTCGTACATGTGTGGCATAACTGGCATAGTGCGTTTCGACAACGAGGAGGCCTCGCGAGATGTTGTGCGTTCAATGGCGACGGCGATTGCACATCGGGGGCCAGACGACGCAGGCGAGTTCATAGACGGCCCGTTAGGCCTCGGGCACCGGCGATTGTCCGTCATTGATTTGAGCTCCGCTGGGCATCAACCGATGGCGACCGAAGACGGACGGTTTGTCATTTCATTTGGCGGTGAGATTTACAACTTTAGAGAGCTGAGGGACGAGCTCCAAACCGCGGGTCAGCGATTTCGCTCCGCCACGGACACCGAAGTCATCTTGAAAGCATTCGCACAGTGGGGTCCCGCTTGCTTGCCGAAGCTCAATGGAATGTTTTCGTTTGCGATCTGGGACCGCGACAGCCGGGAGTTATTCTTAGCGCGGGATCGATATGGTATCAAGCCTTTGTACTACTCAAGCACCCCTGCACAATTCTTATTCGGCTCGGAAATCAAAGCGCTGCTGGCGAACCCAGGTCAAGCGGCTGAACTCGATCAGGCACGCTTGCTTGAATATTTCACTTTTCAGAACTTTTTTGATGACGGTACGCTGTTCAAAGGAGTGAAGTCGCTGCCACCGGGCTCCCTTATGACTGTGAATGCGGATTCGCGCGTTCAGCGGATCACAAGTTATTGGGACTTTGATTTTTCACACCCACTGCAGCTTGCTGATGAGCGCGAATATCTCGAGGAGCTCGACAGACTATTTCGCGCAGCGGTAACCCGTCAATTGGTCAGCGACGTCGAAATCGGCGCATACCTCAGCGGAGGGACCGACTCCGGCTCAATCACGGCGATTGCATCCGGCTTTCATCCGTTCCTCAAATCCTTTACGGCCGGGTTCGAAGAGCTGTCGGCATCCGGAATGGAGCTCGGCTTTGCTGATGAGCGCGCAGAAGCCGAATACATGTCCTACCTTTTCAAAACCGAGCACTATGAGATGATCCTAAAGGCCGGCGACATGGAAAGAGTAATGCCTAAGCTCGTCTGGCATCTTGAAGAGCCGCGCGTCGGCCAAAGCTATCCAAATTTCTACACCGCCCAGCTGGCGAGTAAATTCGTCAAGGTGGTGCTCTCCGGCACCGGCGGAGATGAGCTTTTTGCAGGTTACCCGTGGCGGTATTACCGCGCGGTCGTCAATGATTCTTTTGAGAACTACATTGATAAATACTATCTCTTTTGGCAACGGCTCATTCCCAACCGGCTCATCAAAGAGGTATTCAAGCCCATTTGGGACTCAGTGGGAGAAATTCAGACCCGGGATATTTTTCGCAGCGTTTTCCGATCGCACGCTTCCACGCTCACGTCGCCGGAAGACTACGTGAATCACTCGCTCTATTTTGAAGCAAAGACTTTCTTGCACGGTCTTCTCATCGTGGAAGACAAACTGAGTATGGCGCACGGGCTGGAAACCCGGGTCCCCTTCTTGGATAATGAATTGGTTGATTTTGCCATGCGCATTCCCATCGGACTTAAGCTCGGCAATCTCGCTGAGGTGATACGTCTGGATGAAAACGAACCTGGACCGAAGACGGAGAAATTTTTCGAAAAAGCTCATGACGGTAAGCTCATTCTTCGCCGTTGCATGGAGCGCTATGTGCCGGCAGACGTCGCCAAACGCGTCAAGCGGGGATTTAGCGGCCCGGACGCATCGTGGTTCCGCGGTCAGAGCATTGATTATGTGAGGAATACGCTGTACGCGAGCGACGCTCGGATTTACCAGTATCTCGATCGTCAAACCGTTGTGGGGTTGATCAACGAGCATTTGGAGGGAAAGATAAATCGACGCTTGCTCATTTGGTCACTGCTGAACTTTGAGCTTTGGTGTCGTGTCTTTTTGACCTGAAAACGGTGTTTCCACGCAAGAGAGCAGGGCTAGTTCCGACTCGGCCCGGAGCTTTTCCAAGAAACCGCGGCGTTTTTCTTCGTCGCCCGCCGCAGGCGGCTGGGAGGCGACGCGGATCAAGGCCGCTGCGAGGCCATCGAGCGAGCTATCATAGAGCTCAACGAATTCGGCGCATAGATTGTTGACGTCATTGCCATCATTGATGGAAATGATTCTCACTCCGTTGTTGATGTATTCAAAGATCTTTGACGGTAAGGCATAGGGAAGACTGTTGGAAACCGCGACATCGCAGTCGGCAAGTATATCCGCTAGGGCTGCTGGGGGCATATCTGGCATGATTCTTACTGATTCGGCAACGCCGCACTCATCGGCGATTTTCAAAAAAGGAGCCGGATTGCCATAGCCGACGATCAAAAAACGCAAGTTCAGGCCGCGCCGACAAGCGAGTGATACCGCTCGGATCTGATCCTCCAAGCCGCGAAACCCTTGCTGTAGTCCGCCGGCATAGACGAGGATGGTCGCCGACTCCCATCCGTGAGCAGTGCGTACGCCGGAGAAGCCTTTTCTTCCGATAAGCCGCGTGCCGTGGATGTTATAAAAACGAAGAATCGGACCTACCCAACCACGCATTCGCAAAATGCGATCCAAGCCCGGGCTTACCGATAAGGTAGCCGCCACTGATCGATCGATGATTCGATGCGAAACAATGAGCCAAGGCTTCAATGCGTAGAAAACCGGCCCGGGACCGATGCCGCTCCGTATGACTTCTATGACGGGGTCCATGCAATCGTAAATAAGAGGAATCGCCGCGCTTCGCAGGGCCATTGCGATTGGGGCTACTAATGGCGCGCCGGCCTGCGTCAGAACGACCAGGTCAGGCCTTTGCCGCAACGCGTACCGTACGATCTCAACTGCAGCTCGCGCTTGCGTGCGAGCGCCCGTACCTCGTACATAGTGAGTCGGTGTAGTGACGATGGGTTCGCCTGATGCCATTCCCACGATCGTGGTGCTGTGGCCGGCGCCTTGTAGAATCGAAGCCTGATAGTCCAGGAGTCCGGTAAAGCCATTGTAGACGCTCACGTCCATCATGGCGGTCAAGACTATTCTCAAAGAATTGTTAGGGTCCGGGTGGCGGCGAAACTGCGACTGAGACGTTCAAGGTCTGCACGTCGCCAAGGTTGTCGCTGAAAGTCGTTGTGCACGTGCCGTTGCCGACGCCGCCGATAGCGAACTGACCGGACACAGAAAAAATTGGAGAAACGAAGGCGGACGTGCTGCCCGGGTTACACGACGTGTTTGATGTGAACGATCCAAAATAGTCCACTTCGGAAGCCACGACGTTGGACGTTGGGGCGGAGTTGGATAATGAAACGCTCGGCGGATTCATAACAATTGTCCTTGCCGGCGCGTTCGTTGAGCCCGCATAGACGACGAGCAGCAGTCCATCCTCTTCAGGTCCCAAACTTCCCCGGCCGTGAATGGTGGTCAGGTTGTTATCAAGGATAGTCGGAAAAGGGACGTTCAGATTCACAAGGCCGTTCGACGCATATGCCGGACCGGCTGAGACGCTGCCGGCCCACCCGAATGCTAAATGAAAAACTTCCACGTACACTTGCGCGCTCGATGACAACCCGGACGGCGACTGAAATGAAAGCAATAAGGGGCCCTTCAAAGCGATGGTGAGGTCCGGCAAGATGCGCTCGTAGAATAGTACGTTAACGGGCAGCACGCTAAACGATGGGAAAGGACTAGGAGGCGTAGTGCTGGTTGTGAGCACGAGCGTCGTAATGTCGGTCACGCCGTTGAATGGAGGTTTCGTTCCGGGAAAAGAAAGTGTGCCAACGATGCCGCCAGCTTGCGGTAACGCCAGTATGTTGGGCGTCTGAGTTACCGTATAACTGAGCGAAGCTGAGGATTTTACAATGTGAGGCGGAGAGGCTGGAGAGGTTGTGCATCCCAGTGCCGCGGCAAAGACAAGTGCCAATAAGCAGGCTAGTTGGCAGTGACGATAAGCATGCCAAAACATTCTAGGTTTGCATTCGCATACGAGCGTGCATATTCCGCCGCGTCGTGGTGCAGTTTCGAAGCCACGCCTGATCGGTGTTTGATTACCTCAACCTCCAAAACGCGACCAAGGTGCCCCTCAGAGCCAAGTCGTATGGCATTGCAAGTGCATCAAGAAATCGCCGCAGCGGAACTGCCCGCGAGTCCACCCGCTTCCGACGCAAACCGCACGCTGACGTACTCGACCATCGCGGTCATGCTGGCGACACTGCTCAGCATGGTGCTCGGTTTTGGCCGTGAGGTCGTCAATGCTCAATATTTCGGCGAGCGCTGGGAGCTCGACGCATTTCTCGTGGCAGCAATCATCCCCACGCTAGTATTCGGCATCTTTAATGGAGCGCTCGTTAGCGCACTCGTGCCCATTTTTAGCGGGTACTTCGCCGCCGGCAAACCGGAAGAAGCCTGGCGTTTTTCCAGCACGGTGATCAACGGGCTTATCATCGTGCTTTCCCTGTGCGCGGTCGTGGCCTGGCTGGCTGCACCATTCCTCGTCCATGTCGTCGCTAAGGGTTTCCCGGGACCCGAGGCCGGCGTCACCACGCGCATGACACGCATCCTCATACCGACGATCGTGGCGACATCGATCGCCGGTGTGCTGCAGGCGCTGCTCAACTCGCAACGCAGTTATCGCGCAGCCGCTCTGCAAGGTGCCGCTCTCAATATCTGCACGATCATCGGCGTTCTCATACTCTTCAGGCTTTACGGAATCTATGCGCTCGTATTCGGAACCGCCGTCGGCCTGTTTGCTCAGCTTTTCATCCAATTGCCGAATTACTTACGCCGATGCAAGTATCGCTTCGTGATCGATTTGCATCACCCAGGACTGAAGGCGCTTGCGCTCATCCTGGGACCGATCATCGTGGGCTCGGCGGTCGGTCAAGTAAATCTGCTCTTTGACAAATACTTTGCTTCAATTTTGGAACCGGGCAACATAGCTGCGATGCAATACGCGACCAAGGTCGTCGGCTTTCCGCAGCAATTGTTCGCGGCGGCCATCGCCACGGTGATCTTTCCGGTCTTAGCTGCGCAGTTCGCGAGCAACGAGCCGCGCTCGCTGCGGGCAACCGCTCTGTCCGGATTGAGGATGACCGCGTTGATCACCATACCCGCAGCATTTGCGCTCATCGCGCTCGCGCGTCCGATCATCAGCGTGTTGTTCGAACGCGGCGAATTCACGCCCGGCGATGTGGTACGGACCGCGGGTGCCATGCAATTTTACGCGGTCGGTTTGCTCGGTTTAGCGGCCAGCATCGTTCTGACTCGCTGTTTTTTTGCGATGCATGACTCCAAAACGCCCGTCCTCATCGCAACGGCAGTCGTGATCTTGAATGTCGCCTGCTCCGCGTTGACCTTCCGGACTTTTGGCATCAACGGCTTAGCCGCCTCAAACTCGCTCTCGTCGCTGGTCGAAGCCGCCGTGCTTGCTTGGTTGTTCACACGGCGCCTCGGCGCGATTGACGGAGACCAGTTGCGGCCGTCGTTTGCCTCGACTCTCACTGCGTCCGCGATCATGGCGGCAGTCGCCTGGGCGATCAGTACGTCACTATGGCGCGTGAGCGCGCCCTTTTGGCAGCATGCGACGATCTTGCTCGCAGCCATCCTCTCAGGCGTGATCGTCTTCATCGCGGCCGGTGCGTTGTTGCGAATTCCTGAAATGGGGACGCTGTGGTCGCTGCTGAGCGCTCGCGTGACGGGCCGGCCCAACTCCATAGCGCAGGTTTAGATGCCGTTGTCGACGCTGCAGCATCGCCTGGCCCTCACGCGAAATTTTCTCGTCAAGCAGAGCAAACTGCGTCCCAAAGTGGCGGTCATCTTGGGCTCTGGGCTGAGCTCGCTTGCGGATGCCGCAGACACGCAAAACGTCGTACTGTACAAAGACATTCCTCATTTTCCCGTCACGAGCGTTGCCGGACATAAGGGGCGTCTGATCTTCGGTCGCATCCGTGGCATTCCGGTACTGATTTTTGACGGACGCGTTCACTTCTACGAAGGTCTGCCGATGCCGCAGGTCGCGTATCCAGTGTACGTTGCGCAGTCGCTCGGAGCATCGGTGCTGATCGCGACCAACGCAGCGGGCGGAATCAACGAACAATTCTCGCCGGGCGATCTCATGCTCATCCGCGATCACATCAACCTGACCGGCGACAGCCCGCTGCGGGGTCCTAACGTGCCCGAGCTGGGCGCTCGCTTTCCGAACATGCGGAATGCGTATGACGTGGGTCTGATCGAGCTTGCGCAAGCCGTCGCCGCCAAGCACGCCATTACACTGCGCCAAGGCGTGTACGTCGCCGTGAGCGGTCCGACGTATGAGACGGAAGCCGAATTGCGCATGCTGCACTCGTTTGGCGCAGACGCTGTCGGAATGTCGACCGTACCCGAAGTCATCGCAGCGCGCCACACTGGGCTCAAGGTTTTAGGCCTTTCCGTCATTGCGAACAGTGCATCACCCAACGCGGGCGGGCTCGGCGTTGCTGTGAATCATGACGAGGTGCAACGCGTTGTTGCCCAATCCGCAGCGCAGGTTCGGGCGCTGCTAGAAGGCGTGATCGAAGGCGTGGGTTCGTGACCGCCTTTCGCTCGATCGTCGATAAGAAGAAGCGCGCCGAAGAAAATACTCAAGAAGAAATTGCCGCATTCGTCCGGGCGTACTGTGCAGACCAGCTCGACGAGCAGCTCGTGGTCGAATGGCTGCGCGCCGTCATGGCAGCCGGCATGTCTCTTGAAGAAACCGCAGCGCTCACCGAAGCCATGGCGCGCTCGGGCGAGCAGCTGGATTGGCGCGATGTCTCCGCTCGGGTCGTCGACAAACACTCCACCGGCGGAGTTGGCGACGAGGTCAGTCTCATCGCCGTGCCCCTCGCCGCAGCCTGCGGCGTGAAGGTGGCAAAACTCTCCGGCGGCGCGCTCGGGCACACCGGCGGCACGCTGGACAAGCTTGCGTGCATTCCCGGCCTACGCACTACGCTCTCGCGGCGCGAATTCAAAGATCAAGTCGCAGGCAGCGTTGGTTGTGCGATTGCGCAAGCCAGCGCTCAGCTCGCGCCCGCAGACAAGAAATTGTACGAGCTGCGCCATCGCAGCGGAACGATTGCGAGCGTGCCGCTCATCACGGCGTCTATCCTCAGCAAGAAGATAGCCGGCGGTGCACCGGAGTTGGTCATTGACGTGAAAGCCGGATCGAGCGCGTTCATGCAAACGGTTGATGAAGCGCAGGCTCTCGCGAACGCCTTATCGATGGTGGGCACCAGGTTAGGACGCCGGATGCACGTGTTGATCACCGATATGGACGCGCCGCTCGCCAACTCGATCGGCGACGCTTTGGAATTAGCAGAAGCGCTGGAGGCGCTTGAAGGTGGAGGCGCGAGTCGTCTTCGCGAGGTTGCGCTAGCTGTCACGGCGGCCATGATCGGCGGCGTCACAAACAAAGATCAGTCGGATCCGCGCGACGTCGCAGCGCGCGCGCTGCGAGAAGGAGAGGCGTTGCGGCGCTTCGGGCTTATGGCGAAGGCGCAAGGAGGCGACCTCGGTGCTTTCAACCGTTCTTTCAGGCCGAGTCTCGAATTAACCGCGGTTTCAGGCGGCTTTATCGAACGCTTCAACGGACGCGCGCTCGGCGAGTTCGTGGCCGCGAACAAGCGCGACCAAAATCAGCCGGTGGGTTTAAGGCTGCTGAAGCGTCGCGGCGAACCCGTGGAAAAAAATGAGCCTATGCTTCAGGCGTTCGGGATTGCGGATTCGAGCGCAGCGCGCAGCGAACTCAGCGCTGCGATCGGCATTGGACCACATCAGATTCCCGAGGGGCCGCCTGTTATTGCAACCGTTCTCAGCTCGATCCCGCAGCCGGCCCCGTGAATTGTGGCGCCGCAGCCGGCAACATTTCCGCGGACCATACCGAGGAAAACGGACCGCGCAACTCCCAGATCTGCTCCAGTAACGTCATCCACGCGATATTGTAATAACGCGGATGTGCCAATTCCATCGCGTTGTCAGCCGGCAGCTGCTGTAAGATTCCCTCGATCGATTCCAACACGCTGGTGTGGGGTGTGAAGCCGAGGCGGTCATGCAATTTTCTATTGGCGCAACGGTAGTCTCGATTGATGGACGGCATCGGCGCGTCCTCCAAAACGACGGTCTGGTTGCGCATCGATAACGATCCGGCCACCAGCATCGCGAGCTGACGGATCTGGAAGTTCTGATGCACGACGTTGAAAATCTGGCCGCCGACCTTTCCAACGGGCTCCTCGAGACAGCGAACGTGCGCCTCCGCAACATCTTGAATGTCCACTAGCGGCCGCCACATCCATCCGCCGCCGTGGAGGAAGAGCTTGCCCCGCAAAAGCGCGTCTTTGATGAAGGTGTTCACCACTAGATCCAAGCGCATGCGCGGGCTGAAGCCGTAGACGGTTCCTTGGCGCAAAATCACGGGCGCAAAACTATCATCTGCCGCCTGCAGCAGCGCCTGTTCGGCGGCGAACTTCGAACGGGAGTAGGCGCCGCGCGGCACCACTTTGGTATCTTCATCGAAGATGCCGTCGCCCAGTCCGTCGTACACCGAAGCGCTCGAACCAAAAGTAAAACGGCGGATGCGCCGTCGGCGGCACGCGGCCGCCAATTTCTCGGTCGCCAGCGCGTTCATCTCCCAGTTTGCTTGCGGATTGTATTCCGCCGTCGGGTCGTTGGAGAGACCGGCTAAGTGAACCACGCCCTCGACGCCGTCAAACATACTCTCATCGAGCGTGCGGACGTCCGCCTGAACGAGCTCGATGCGATCGAGCAGATGCCGCAACGGCGACCGTCCCCAGAAGAGGCGATCGACGACCCGAACCGCATGCCCCGCTGCGAGCAGACGCTCGCACAACACCACGCCGATGTATCCGCCGCCGCCCGTCAGCAAAACTTTCATGGTAAGATTTGAAACCCCACAGAACCAAAGCGTTGGCCGCCGTAGCCGAAGAAGTAGCTGCGATTGAGATCGATCGACAGCGATTGATTCACGCGAAAACGCACGTCTGCTGTCAGGAACCAGGGCAAGACGAACGGCGGAAACGGGTTCTCGCTTCTGGCGGATGCATGATTGATTCCTACGCGCAACGCGAACGGATCGCCATGGTCGTACGAGAGCTGCAAAGTTTGCGAGCTGAAGCGAGTATGATAGGCGGTCTGCACAGAGGGATAGATGTCATAGATGGGAGTTTCACTGTCTGCCAGTGTAGTTTCGAAGATGCGGTTCCAGCGGTGATCGAGACGCGCCGAGTAGGATTGCAGCAGCTGGCGATGCGGTAGTGTGTCAGATTCTCCCCGGATATCTGCGCTTGCGGAGATCGTGGAGCGCGGCCCGAGATTGAAAGGCTGCGTGCCGAGAAAGCTTCCCAGCCCCTTGTGAAACACCGTGTTGGGCAGCACGTCGGTGGAAGAAAATGGCGCGAACGAAAAATTTTGCGAAACGTGGCTGTATCCGTACTCGCTGCTCAAATGGAAATAGAATTTGCCGCTTGGCGGCGCGCCGATGATCTGATCGAAACTCTGCCACGTCAGCCGGGCGCTATGCGAACCGGGGAACTGCACCGCCGAGAAGTCCAAAAAGGAGCGGTGGATCGAGTCGCGCAGATCGTAATTGTTGACGGTGCCGAAGTTGAAAGCAGTCGATGAGTTCAGGGTCTGGCTGGCGTGCTCGTTGATATGGTGTTGCCAGGTGAAGTTGAAGATCTTGTTGGGTCCGATGAGGGGCCCGAACGAAAGCAAATCATATGCGCGGTTTCCGAAGACGATGTGATCGTCCAACCCGATCGCCACTTTGATTTGCGGATTGTATGAAAAATGAATACCCTGAATTGAATTAGGCGTGCTGCCGAAGTAGATCGGCACGTCTTCGTTGCCGGTGTTGAGGTTGGTGATCGCGTAGCCCGGGTCTGATGAAAACGTGAAGACATACGAAGGCAAGGGCACGCTCTCACCACCCGGCACGATGATCCGGGCTCCAGCTAGCCGCACGTCGGCGTTTAAATGAGCCACTGCCCGTTTCGCGGTCGCGTACGGTTGCTCAAAGCCGATGTCCGGTAAGGCCAATGGTTCCTGTGGCAGCGCAGTGCTGATCGCGGGACCGACGCTCGAACCACTAAGATACTGTTTGGCATTTTGTGCCGCGGCCGAAAGCAGCACCCCGCTGTGCGTTGCCAGATCTACGCCCAACGCATCGCCGTGCCTCATGTCGGCTCCCGTCACCGTGACGTCGCCGGCTGCGACGTAGCGGTTCGCGCGCAGATCGACGATGATATGGTCGGCTTGCACCCGCACGAAGCCGTCAGTCAGTTCCGCATTGCCACGCGCATCGAGCACTAGATGTCCGGCATAAAAGCTGACATGCTGCGCGTTGACCGCAACGGTTGGATGCTGCGTGCTTGCCCGACTGGGCTGCATTTGCAAGACACAGATGGAGAAACACGCCGCCACAAAGACATTTTTCGCCGCCCCGTGGCAACGCGACAACGTCACCTGGCCCCGTCGAGATATGCCTTCGCCGCGAGGCCCAGGCGGCGAATGCCCTCCACGAGCATCTCCTCGGTCGCGTTGCTGAAGTTAAGACGCATGGTGTTGCGCACGTCCTGATTTACCCAAAACGGTGCACCCGGCACGAACGCGACTTTGCTGCGTCCGGCCAAAGAAAGCAGTTCTTCCGTGTCCACCTGTTTCGGTAGCGTCGCCCACAAGAACAAGCCGCCATCCGGGCGAGTCCAGGAAGTGCCCTCGGGCATGAAGCGTTCCAAGGATTGCAGCATGAGGTCGCGGCGGCGAGCATATACGGGTAGCATCGCCTGCACGTGAGCTTCAAAAACGCCCGGCTTACGCGCATACGCGTAGACGGCCCGCTGCGTAAAGCTCGACGTGTGCAAATCAGCCGCTTGTTTAGCGGGGACGACTTTTTCGAACACCGCGTGGTCTGGGATCACAAGCCAGGCGACGCGCATTCCCGGAGCGATGGTCTTGCTCACCGTGCTCATGTAAATGCAGTTGCGTGATTGCGCAAGTGCGGTCAACGAGGGCAATGACTCGCCCGAATAGCGCAGCCGTCCGTAGGGGTCGTCTTCAAAAATGGGAATGCCGTACTCGGCAGCGATCGACACGACTTCTTTGCGGCGTTGCAACGTGAGGGTTATGCCGCTCGGATTTTGGAAATTGGGAACGAGGTAGAGGAGCTTCGGTTTGGTTTTCGCTTCGCGAAGAACCCGCAGCAAGTCGGTTGTGACGATCCCTTCGTCATCAGTTCCGACATTTATGTAGTTCACTTCATAGGCATCGAATGCTTGAATCGCCCCTAGGTAAGCTGGGTTTTCAATGATGACGGAATCACCCGGATCGAGCAGCACTTTGCCGATGAGATCGAGACCTTGCTGCGACCCGCTAATGATAAGAACTTGATCGGGCGTGCACTGGATGTTGTTGACGCGTGCCAGATACTCGCAGATCCAGTGGCGTAGCGGCAAGTAGCCCTCGGTCACGCTATATTGCAAGGCGGCTGCGCCGTCTTCAGCCAGCACTTCCTGGCAGGCTTGGGCGAATTGCTTGACCGGAAAAAGCTCGGGTGCCGGTAAGCCGCCGGCAAACGAAATAACATCCGGCATTTCTGTGACTTTAAGAATTTCGCGAATCGCACTCGCCTTGAGACGGCCCATACGCCGCGCGAGACGGAAAACACTCAGGTCGAGCGATGGGTTGGGAGCGGCCAGAGACATGCAGACCTCGATCGGAACTCGCTCGCGTTCGCACGAATGGACGTGAAGCGGCGAATACCACGGCTCGTTCTCCGCGACGCCTCCTTGTCCCCGTGTCTAGAGCAACTAACGGCATCCGTTGTAGGCTTTGGGGGGCGCAGTTTGTCATGAAAGAGAAGCCAGGCGCGCGACAATGCGTATTGCATATTTTGATTGTTTCGCGGGCGCGAGCGGCAACATGATCCTGGGAAGTTTGGTCGATGCCGGTTTGCCCTTGGAAACGCTGCAGCGCGAGTTGGAACGTCTGCCTGTGTCCGGTTGGTCGTTCCAAAGCGAACGCGTCCGTAAACGCGGCCTGGCGGCGCTCTATCTCGACATCGTCGTGCCGGGCGAAGACGGTCACAGCCATGGCGAACATCACGGCCATGTCGAACACAAGCACGAAGGGTTAGCACATCGGCGCTTGGATGACATTCTGAAAATATTGCGCGCGGCGAAGTTTGGGCGCTCTGTTGAAGCAACAGCAGAAAAAATATACCGTGCCTTGGCAAAAGCCGAAGCCCACATCCATGGCAGCAGCGCCGAAGAGGTGGTTTTTCACGAAGTTGGACAGGTTGATGCGATCATCGACATTGCGGGCGCCGCGCTTGCACTCGACTTGCTCAATGTGGAAGCTGTCTACGCATCGGCTATGCCATGTGGCACGGGCAGCATAGAAAGCGCGCACGGTACGATGCCGTCGCCCGCGCCGGCCACGCTGGAACTATTGCGCGGCGTTCCGACCTATCAGCGCGACCTCGCCGCTGAGTTCGTCACGCCCACCGGCGCCGCGATTCTGACTTCGCTCGCATCCTTTGAAGCGCGACCGGCGATGACGATTGAAAAAATCGGCTACGGAAGCGGGCGTTCGGATTTCCCGTTTCCGAACGTGCTCAGAGTGCTCATCGGAGAAACGAGCGATGCGGCCGGCGTTGACAGGATCGTGCGTGCTAGCCCCGCCTCGAACGCGATCGTGCAACTCGAGGCGAACATCGACGATATGAATCCGCAGCTCTATGAGTTCGTGATAGAAGGTCTGTTCGCGAGCGGCGCGCTCGACGTATGGATGACCCCGGTCATCATGAAGAAGGGCAGGCCCGCGATTGTTTTGTCGGCGCTGGCCACACCCGAGCTTGCCGATGCGGTCGCCGCCGTCATCTTGGCAGAGACGAGCACCATTGGTTTGCGGCGCTGGCCGGCGCAGCGCGATGTGCTGCTGCGGCGCATCGAAGTGGTGGAGACCAGGCTCGGACCGGTGCACGTGAAATTGGTGGAAACCCCCGGCGGTGTTCGGGCGCGGCCCGAGTATGACGATTGCCGGAAGATCGCCGAGAAGAGACAGATGCCACTCGTCGCGGTGATGCGCGATGTCGAACGCGACGTCGCTGATTGGCTGCGCCTGCAGGAGCGCACATGAGCATTCCACGAGTGCGTGTTGACGTGCCGGTGCGGGGCACGTTCAATCTGCGTCATTTTTCAACCAGCGCGCTGCTGGTCTTAGGGTCGGCCTTCGTCGCGAACGCTTTTTTTTATGTCTTCCATTTCATACTCTCGCGCAAGCTGGGACCGGAACTCTACGGCACGCTGGCAACGCTCATGGCTATCGTAGGGATTTTCGGCGTGTTGGGCTCGTCCGTTGGCACGGTGGCCATGCAAGAAACAGCCCGGATGTGGTCGGCCCACCTCGACGAGCATATTCCTCATTTCTTACGACAGACCGGTAAATTGGTGCTCGGATTAGCGGCGTTGCTCGTCGTGCTGCTGCTTAGCTTGAGCATCCCGCTCGGCGCATACATTCATGTGGTCAATATCGTTCTTTGGATAACGCTCGCCATGTGGGTGGGCTTAGCATTGTTGTGTGGGTACGCACGCGGAGCGGCGCAAGGTGCTCACCGTTTTTGGGTTTTTGCCTGCTCCATGGTGAGCGAGGGCGTCTTGCGTGTGGTGCTCGCGGCGACGTTTGTGACGGCGGGATTCGCGATTGAAGGGGCATTGGGCGGACTTGTCTGCGCCGTCTTCGTTGGTTTACTCATTGCGGTCGTTCCCATGTTGTCAGGCAGGCGGCACGAAGCATCAAAGGAGCCGGACCATCTTCGACTCGGCGGCGACGCTTTGAAGGTTCTCGCGGTCAACGTCGCCGCCAGCGCATTGCTTTTCATCGATATGCTGTTCGCGAAGCATTACTTTAGCGGCGTGCAAGCGGGCTACTTCGGAGCAGCCGGCACCGTGGCCAAAACGATTCCGTATGGAGTTGGTCTCATCGCACTCATCACCATGCCGACAGCAGCAGCTGCGCGGCATACGAACCGGGAATCCTTAAAGCACATCCTGCGGGTCGCCGGCATATTTGCGGTGAGCGCCATCAGCCTGGCGTTATTGATCATCGCGCTTTTTTCACCGCAGTTGATCGGCATCACCTACGGGCCTCACTACAGCGGGGCAATACCGATCATGCGCCTGTATGCGATTGATGAAGCTCTGCTCGCGATGTGGATCGTCGCCAGCAGTTACTTGGTTGCGATCGCGCAATATCGCTTGGTGTGGTATTTGTTCGCGGCCGTGGTCATCGAGGCTGCGTGCATGGCGTTGTTCGGCCTAACCCCGACACGTTTGCTCAGCATTGCGATCGCGGTTAACGCACTGCTCGTGCCGGCGATGTGGATATTGGCCTTGGGTTCGCTGCGCGATGCGCCGCAGGCGGCAAACCCCCCGCGTGCCGAAGCATTCAACGAATCTCCCCTGTGAAAGGCCCTGAGATCATATGACAAACCGGCGCCGGCCAAGCGACGGTCACGTTTTCTATCGCAAATTGAATCGCCACTTGCCACTGATCGTGCGTGCTGAGGGCGTCTATCTTTTCGACGATCAGGGAGAGCGTTATCTCGACGGCAGCGGCGGCGCGATGGTCGCCAACATCGGCCACGGCGTGCGCGAAGTCGCAGAAGCGATCGGTGCGCAAGCGGCGACACTCGATTATGTCAATGGGACCGCCTTCACCAATATGCCGGTTGAGGCGCTCGCAGACGCGCTTGTTACGAAGGCGCCGCCTGGCATCGACAAGGCATATTTCTTGGGAAGCGGATCCGAGGCCGTGGAAGCAGCGCTCAAGCTCGCTCGGCAATATCACGTCGAACGCGGCGAACTTTCGCGCCGAGTAATCATCGCGCGCACGCCCGGTTATCACGGCAACACGCTACTCGCGCTCTCGGCCTCGGCACGCGAGCATTATCGCGCGGTTTACGAGCCCTGGTTGCTCGACGTGCACATGATAGACGCACCGTATCCCTATCGCGCGGGCCCCTTGGCCGAGTCATCACCGGCTATGACCGGCGACGCGCTCGAAGCGGCGATATTGGAAGCAGGCGCAGACAATGTCGCTGCGTTTATCGCCGAACCGATCGGCGGGTCTTCCACCGGCGCTTCAGTTCCTAAAGCGAGCTACTACGCGCGCATCCGCCAGATCTGCGATCGTTACGGCGTCCTCTTCATCGCGGATGAAGTCCTGACGGGAGCAGGCCGCACCGGCAAATTTTTCGCGCTGGAACATTTCACGGACGCGAGCGGCGCCGCGATCTCACCCGACATCATCACGATGGGCAAGGGTCTCAACGGTGGCTATGTCGCCCTGTCCGCGCTGCTCGTGAGCAGTAAGATTTTTGCGACGCTCGCGGGCGGAAAATATGGCGGCCTCATGCATGCGCAGACATATTCCCATCACCCGGTGGCCTGCGCCGCGGGTTTGGCGACGCTCTCATTCCTCGACAAACATGATCTGGTCCGGCGCGCTGCAACAAATGGCAAGGTGTTGCAGGAGCGGTTGCAGTCCTTGCTGCACGAGGGCGCGGGCGCGCACCTTGTCGGCGACGTGCGGGGGATCGGCATGTTGGCGGGCGTGGAGTTCGTCGCCGATCGTGAAACCAAGGCGCCGTTCGCGCGCAGCGTCAAGATGGTGGAACGTCTCATCGATGCAGCGCTGCAGCGCGGGCTCGTTCTGTGGCCGAATACGGGTCACGCCGATGGCCACAACGGCGATCTCGTCATGGTGGCTCCGCCCTTTACGATCAGCGTGGATCAAATCGAAGAACTAGTATCCGGCTTAAGGGCAGCGCTCGCGGACGTCGCAAAAGAACTTCCGGCCGCCGGACCAACCGTTGTGGCTCACTAATCACAACGTTGTAGTCTCACTAACTCAAAAAAGGATGAAACAATGAGCACTCAAGCTCCAGCCAAGCAGCCCAAGATAACGTACTCCGCAATCGGCGGCAACATGGACGAAATCCACTCCGGGTTCGAGGCCGCTCTGGCAACTGTGCGCAGCCGTTTAGGCAGCAAGCATGATCTGTACATCAACGGCCAGCAGCAAAAAGGTGAAGGGCGCTCGTTTCAAACGCATTCGCCGATAAATCTTGACGTGGTGGTCGGCGAATTCAGCACCGCCAGCGAGCGGCAAGTGGATGCCGCCGTGAGTGGCGCCAAACGCGCGCAAAAGGCTTGGGGTTTGACGCCGTGGCAGGAGCGCATCGCCGTGCTGCGGCGCGCAGCCGAGAACATTCGCAAGCGGCGCTACGAGCTGGCCGCGATCATGAGCATTGAGGTCGGTAAAAACCGCTTCGAGTCGCTTGGTGACGCGGAAGAATCCGCGGATCTCATCGACTACTACGCCGATCAAATGCAAGAAGCGAACGGGTACGAGCGCCCGCTCGGGCAGCTATCGCCCAACGAGCGGACCGCCGACGTGTTGCGGCCCTACGGCGTGTTTGTCGTTATCGCTCCCTTCAATTTCCCGCTCGCGCTTTCAACCGGAATGTCGAGCGCAGCTTTGCTCGGCGGCAACGCCGTCGTGTATAAGCCTTCTGTTCAGGCACCGCTCACAGGCGCGCAACTTGCGCAGGCATATCACGATGCCGGCATTCCGGCGGGCGTCTTCAATCTCGTGTTCGGGTCCGGTGAAGCCGTCGGTGAGCCGCTCATACGCCACCCACAGGTGGACGGCATCGCCTTCACGGGCTCCAAGGATGTGGGCATGCGCTTGCTGCGAGAGTTTGGCGCGAGTGGGCGCTTCCCGAAACCATGCCTCGGCGAGCTAGGCGGAAAAAATGCGGCGATCGTGACGGCGAGCGCGGATCTGGATGCTGCGAGTGACGGCGTCATGCGCTCGGCTTTCGGATTGCAAGGACAAAAATGCAGCGCGTGTTCACGCGTGTACGTTGATGAGCGCGTCGCTGACCGCTTCCTCGAGCTGCTGGTGCAAAAGACGAAAGCGATAGTCATCGGCGACCCCACGCAGCGCGATGTGTACTTCGGCCCCGTTATCAACGAGAATTCGGTCAAGAAGTATGTCGAGAGCGCCGAGCTGGCTCGCGCGACCGGCAGTTTGCTCGCGGGCGGCGAGCGCTTGCGTACGGCGCCGCTCGATCGCGGCTATTATGTGGCGCCGGCCATAGCGCGCCTGCCCTTGGACCACGAACTGTTCTCGCGCGAGCTCTTCTTGCCGTTCCTTTCTGTCGGCATAACGAAATCGTTCGACGAATCGCTGCAACAAGCCAACCGATCGGAACTCGGACTGTGTGGCGGATTGTTCACGCAAGACGATGCCGAAGTACAACGTTTCTTCGACGAGATGGAAGCCGGGGTGCTCTATGTCAACCGCCGCACCGGCGCGACGACGGGCGCGTGGCCGGGCGTGCAATCTTTTACCGGTTGGAAAGGTTCGGGCATCACGGGCAAGGGCGGTTGCGGTCCATATTACGTTTCACAATTCATGCGCGAGCAAAGCCGCACGCGAATGGTGTAGCAATTCTCTACGACCTTTGTAGCCGCGTTGGTTTGGACGCGCTGCCCGCGTAAGGCTCTCATGACAGGTCCCGCAGGGCGAAAATCGAAACACAAACATCATCACTTGGGGCGATTTTTTCTAATCGCCCCTCATTTCGCCCACATCGTAAAGGCCTAGCGTTATGTCAAAGAACTACCCGTCTATCACCACGCCGCCCCCCGGCCCGAAAGCGCGCCGCATCATCGAGCGGGATGCCGCCTACGCCTCGCCTTCATATATCAAAGAATATCCGCTCGTCGTCGAACGGGGCGAAGGCGCGATGATCGAGGACGTGGACGGCAATCGCTACCTCGATTTCATGGCAGGTATCGCAGTCGCCTCGACCGGCCACAGTCATCCAAAAGTGGTCGCCGCCATCGAAGCAGCGGCGAAGAAGTTTTTGCACATCTGCTCCACCGATTTCTATTACGAAGGCTTCGCGCGCGTGTGCGAACGGTTGGCGAAGCTCGCACCCGGTCCGGAACCAAAGAAAGTGTTTCTGACCAACTCGGGCACCGAAGCGACCGAAGGCGCGATCAAGCTCGCGCGTTCGCACACCAAGCGCCAAAACATCATCGCGTTTAACGGCGGGTTTCACGGACGGACCATGGGCGCGATTTCTTTGGGTGCGAGCAAGGTGCGTTACCGCGCGGGTTTCGGTCCATTGCTGCCGGGCATCTACCATCTGCCGTACGCCGATCCGTACCGTTGCCCGCTGGGGCATAAGGCCAACGAGTGTCGTGATTCCTTGGGCTGTTCTCTTGAGGCCGCGGAGGCGCTCTTCCGCGAGCGCGTCGACCCGCATGAAGTCGCCGCCGTTTTCATGGAGCCGGTCTTAGGAGAGGGCGGCTACGTATTTCCGCCGCGCGCGTTCTTGCAATACTGGCGCGATTTTTGCGATCGTTATGGCGCCGTGCTCGTCTTTGACGAAGTGCAGTCCGGCATGGGGCGGACCGGCTTCATGTTCGCATCGCAATTATTCGATGTGACGCCGGACGTGACGCTGCTCGCGAAGGGCTTGGCCTCCGGCATGCCGCTCGGCGCCATCATCGCCAAGGAATCGGTGATGACCTGGAAACGCGGTACGCACGGCAGCACGTTCGGTGGCAATCCGGTATGCTGCGCGGCGGCGGAAGCGACAATCGATCTCATCGAAGGCTCGCTGATGCACAATGCGGCTCGGGTCGGTAAGGTATTGATCGAGGGGGCGCGCGAGCTGCAACGCAAACACGACGTCATCGGCGACGTGCGCGGTGCAGGTTTGATGATCGGCATCGAGTTCGTCGAAGACCGCCAAACAAAAGAACCTAAACACCTCATCGTCACCCACATCGAGCGCCATGCGTTCGAACGCGGCTTGTTGCTGCTCGGATGCGGTCAAAGCACGATCCGGATCGCACCGCCGCTGATCATCGACGAAGAAGATGCGCGCACCGGTCTGCGGATCTTAGATGAGGTGCTGACGGAGCTTCGGGTAGTGGCCTAGCCTTGGCGCAACCGAAAGTGATGTCGATGCGCGATGCGATCGCGCGCTTCGTGCACGACGGCGATGTCGTCGTCATCGAAGGTTTCACACACCTCATCTGTTTTGCCGCCGCGCACGAGATCATCCGTCAGCGCCGCAGCGACCTGACGCTGTGCCGTCTGACACCGGACTTGATCTACGATCAGCTCATCGCCGCGGGTTGCGCGAAGAAACTGATATTTTCTTGGGCGGGCAACCCCGGTGTGGGTTCGCTACACGCCCTGCGCCGCGCGGTCGAAAAAAATCATCCCAAACCGCTGGACCTGGAAGAATACTCGCATTTCGGCCTGGTGGCGCGCCTGTCCGCAGGCGCCGCCGGTTTGCCCTTCTGGCCTTTGCGCGACTACACGGGCAGCGATCTCCCCGCCGTGAACCCGCTCATCAAAAGCGTGACCTGTCCCTATACGGGCGCCCTCATCGCGACCGTTCCGGCGCTGAAACCGGATGTCACCATCGTGCATGGCCAGCGCGCCGACGCCAACGGCGACGTGCAGATCTGGGGGCTGTACGGCGTTCAAAAAGAGGCCGCGTTCGCAGCCAAGCGCGTCATCGTGGTCGTTGAGGAGATCGTGGAAGAGAAAATCGTACGCGCCGATCCAAACCGCACGCTCATTCCAGGTTTTATCGTCGATGCGGTTGTGTGCGAACCGTGGGGCGCACACCCCTCGTACGCGCAGGGTTACTACGATCGCGATAACGATTTTTACGTCGAGTGGGAAGAAATTTCGCGCGACGAGCAACGGCTGGCCCGCTGGCTCGACGAGTTCGTCTACAATATTTCCGATCGTGCCGCCTATATGGAGAAGCTCGGTTCGGAACGCAGGCAACGCTTGACCGCGAAGACCCTGATGAGCGAAGGAGTGAACTACGGCTTCTGAGACCGGCGCCTATACGAACACGGAACTGATGGCGGTGCAGGCCGCTCATGAGTTGCACGATGGCGACGTCGTCTTTGTCGGCATCGGGCTGCCTAACCTCGCCTGCAATCTTGCGCGCGCGACGCACGCGCCTAAACTCGTGTTGATATACGAATCCGGTGCCGTGGGCGCGGTGCCAGACCGTTTGCCGGTTTCGATCGGCGATCCGGCGTTGGTGACAGGCTCGCTCGCGGTCGCCTCGATGGCTGACATCTTTCAATGCTACCTGCAAGGCGGACGAATCCAAGTCGGCTTCTTGGGCGGCGCACAAGTCGACCGTTACGGCAACATCAACTCGACGGTGATCGGCAGCTACGCACATCCGAAGGTACGACTGCCGGGCAGCGGCGGTGCGTGCGAGATCGCGATCCATGCGGAGCGCGTGGTCGTGGTGGCGCCACTGTCGCCGCGCTCGTTTCCGGCAGAAGTCGACTTCATCACGTCGCCCGGCCATAACGGGAAGTACGGCTCGCGCAAACAGCTCGGCTTGCCGGGCGGGGGCCCCTCACGAATCGTCACCGACCTCGGGATCCTTGCGCCGGGAGGATCGGACGGCGAGTTAGAGCTCGTGGCCATTTATCCCAACGTCGAGGTCGAGCAGGTCCGGCAAAAGGTTGGTTGGCCGCTCAAGGTCGCAGCCCGGCTCGAAACGATCCAACCACCGTCCGAGCGAGAGCTTTATCTGTTGCGCAACGTTTTAGACGTGGACCATCTTTATATAGGAAAGAGAGACGCATGAGACCATCCCCTGCATTCCTTGTCCCCGCCCTGGCGGCGGCCGGACTGTTCTTCTCGGTCGTCACGACGGCACAGGGCGCTGCAACTACCCCGAGCCCGGCTGGAGCGGCAATCCTTTCAGCGCAAACCGGCTTGAACTGGCACGAGACGCCCGCACAGTTGACGGCGACCTGCGATACAGCGATCGCAGACACGAAAGTTACTGTCGCGAAAATTCTGGCAGTGCCTTCGAATTCGGATGATTTCAAGACCTCGATTCAGCCGCTCGAGTCGACGCTCGCAGATCTGACCGATCGCACGACGGTGCAAACGACGCTCAATCAGCTTTCGCCCGATAAGGCGGTCCGCGACTCCTCGACCGACTGCAATCAGAAAGTCTCCAACTATCTGGTCGAGGTCTCGGCGGATCCGCGCATTTACGCGGCCGCCCAGAAAGTGTCGAGCAACGGCAGCGCAAAAACGCTTGCCGACCGCAAGCTCGTAGAGTTTTATATCATCAACGGACGCCGCAGCGGCGCGGGTCTTGACGATGCCAAGCGCAAGCTCGTGACGCAATCGTTCCAGCACTTGAGCGACCTCGAACGTGACTTTGCGCTCACTCTCTCCAATGATGCTAGCGCGATAAGCATCAACGCGGCCGAAGCCGCAAGCTTACCGGCTAGTTTCGTCGCCACGTTGAAAAAGACGAAGTCCGGGTACGACGTCGCGGTGGACGAGAGCACCTACGATCAATTCATGAGCAATGAGAAGAGCAGCGACGCGCGGCATCGTTTTTACTTAGCGTACGGACGGCGCGGCGGCGACAAGAACATCCAGCGGCTGCAGGAAGCCGTCGCTGTGCGAGACCGGATCGCTCATATCTTAGGCTTTTCCGATTGGGCGGCGTATCAGCTCGACGCTAAGATGGCAAAAACACCGCAGCGGGTCGAGACATTCCTGACCGAAATAGACAAGACGCTGTTGCCGAAGGCGCAGAGCGAAGTAGCCGTGCTCGCGGCTCTAAAACATAGCCGCGGAGACAGCGGGCCTTTCCAGCGCTGGGATTATGGCTACTACGAGAATCTGCTCGTCAAAACGCGCTACCAAGTCAACGAACAAGAGATCCGCCAGTACTTTCCCATCGATCACGTGATCAGCAGCGTCTTTGGAATCTATGAGAAATTGCTGGGGGTGAAGTTCTCAGAGATCCAACCGGGCGACGTATGGGCTCCGGGAGTTCGCGAGTTCGCGATAGCCGATACGACGAGCGGCAAGCCCATCGGCTGGTTCTATCTCGATCTTTTCCCGCGACCCGGCAAGTACGACCACTTTGCGAACTTTCCCATTCGCGGCGGACGCGCGCTGCCCGACGGCAGCTACCAAAAGCCGGTGACCGCGATCATAGGCAACTGGCCCGTCGGCGCCCCCGGCAAACCTGCGTTGCTGAGTCACGGCGAGGTCATCACGTTCTTCCACGAGTTCGGTCACGCGATGCATAGTTCGCTCAGCATTGCGCCGTACGAAACGCTGTACGGCACGAGCGTGCGGCCCGACTTCGTGGAAGCACCCTCGCAGATGCTTGAGAACTTCATGTGGCAGCCTTCCATTCTCAAAGAAGTCTCGAGCAACGTGGAGACGGGCCAGCCGCTTCCCGATGCGGTCATCAAGAAGATGATCGCGTTGCAACACGTGTCCGATGGCATGACTTGGACGGGGCAAGCATTCTACGCTCAGTACGACATGACGATTCACAGCTCGGGGCCGAATGTGAATGTCGACACGACCTGGTCGCGCTTGCAACCTCTGATGACGCCTTTCGCGACGGTTCCGGGCACGCACTCAGAGGCGTCGTTCGGCCACCTCATGGGGGGCTATGATGCAGGCTACTACGGCTACCTCTGGTCGAAGGTGTACGCGCAAGACATGTTCACCGTCTTCCAACAAGGCGGACTGGAAAACCCCGCAGTGGGCTTGCGCTACCGGCAAGACATTCTCGAACCGGGGGCGACTGAGGAACCGGACGTGTTGGTGCAGCGCTTTCTCGGACGGCCGCTGAACTACGACGCGTTCTATCGCGATATCGGCTTACACAAGTAACCCTTAGGGCACCGCCGGCGGGCCTGTTGACGCGGGACCTACCGGCGGAGCAAATTCTTGTGCCGGCGGAGCAGCAGGCGGGATGAAGCTCGTCATTCGCCGCCGCTTGTTGACGACGCGCACGAAACCGTACAAAGCGGTGCCGAGCGAAATGGCACCGATGCAGAAATAGATCACGATTCCTGCCCAGCCGAACAGCGAGATGACGGTGAGGATCGCGAGACCGAGCAGCATCGATACGATGGGCTTGGGACTTTGCACCTTGGCGACTTCGAACAGCCGGTTACCCAGAAATGCGGCCAGCGCGGCCTTGCCGATCAGGTAGCCGATCACGGTCATGATGACCACGAGCGGAATCAAGGGGATGCCGATAACCGTGATCGCTAGTGCGGTCACCAGCAGCGCCAGAATGATGGGCGAGAAGAAGCCTGCCACGCCCGCGACCAACGGATTCTCGAGCAAATACTCCGTAGCTTCGCGTGTCTTGACCGGAAAGAGCAAGAACGCGAGCAGTACCAGGAGCGCGTCAAGCGCGAAGAACGAACCCCAGCCGTTGAGCGACGAGGGCTGATCGACAACGTCGGGCGGCGTCACCGTATCGGGAGCCACAGGCGGTACCGGCGGCACCGGTACAGAGCGGTGATGTCGTGGTGTGTGCGGCGTGATGGTCGACTCGTTGTTGATGCTTCCGCCTAAACTGACAAAGCTGCCCTCAACCGAACCTTGCGGCCACACGTGAATGGCTCCGCCGATGGCGACCGCGTCGCCGTGAACCGTTCCATAGACGTCAGCACTGCCACCGAACACGACGAGATCGCCGTCGACTTCCTGTCCTTGTTTAACCTCCTGATGGCCGCCGAACACGACCATATCATCGCCGCCGCTGCTGCTGAAGGCGCGCGCGGGAGCAGGCAACGCCCAGCACAGAATGGCGGCGAGCAAAGCCAGCGGCAACAATCGCACGGGCTGGAATGCTTGAGACAGAGCTGAACGCGTCATATCGTTTGTGCTCCCAAAGTTCGGAAGCGAGCTAGGTAGCGCCGGCCAGCGCTGAGCAGAACGCCGAACGCGACGCACTCGAGCGCGACTCCAGCCGCGGCATAGGTCAGCAAGTGGAAGTGCATCCCGAGGCGATAGAGGTCGGTTGCAGCCAGGCCGACTTTCCCTACTAACACGCCAGTGTCTGCGACAACGGATTGCCAGTGAAGTATTCCGCTTGCGGTCAGAGTGAGAAGAATGAACCACGCGACAAGTTCGTAGACGCCGATCCACCAGATGCGCATGCGTTGCCGAACCGCTTGCGGCGCGGGCAGAGCAGCGATATTAGCCATGACGAGCGCAGTGAAGTCCACACGTGGTTCGATTGGACGTACGCGCAGCAGTTGCTGTTCCACGGCTGTGAGCTGGTCAAGGAACGCTTGGCATCCCGAACACTGTTCGAGGTGAGCGGCGATGGCGGGAGCTGTCATTGGGCTCACATCGCCGTCGCGATATGCGTCCAGTTGCGCTCTACACGCAGAGCATTTCACGGTTCAGCACCTCCGCTGGAATCGAAACATTGCGTATGTTTGGCGATGTCGCCGCGACTTGCCGAGCCAAAGCGGCCTTGCCGCGATGGATGAGCGTCTTGACGTTGCCGAGTGAAACTTGCATCGTATCGGCGATCTCTTGGTACTCCAAATGTTGAAAGTAGCGCAGCACGAGCGCCGTACGCATTTTTTCCGGAATATGGTGCAGCGCGCCGCGCAGCGTGCGCTCGTCATCCGCGGCGATGAGCCGTTCTTCGGGAGCCGATTCGGGCCGGAGATCGGGGAGTTTTTGTTCCAGGGTTTCCTCTTCGTAGAGATCTTCCGTCGGCGGACGGCGGCGTTCTTTCGCGAGTTGCGTGCGCGCCGTGTTGCGTGCGATTTGATAAAGCCAGGTGGAAAATTTTGCAAGGTGGGGATTGAACGTCCCGAGGTGTGCATAGGCGCGCATGAATGTTTCCTGGCTTAAGTCGTCAGCGTCTTCGTTCGAGCGCACCACTGCATAGATGAAGTTCACGATACCTCGTTTGTGTCGTTCCACGAGAGGCGCAAAGGCATTGCCGTCCCCAGACAGGACGCGGGCTACGAGAGCCTCATCCGTCAGCTGCGCCTGCAATCGTGGAACCTCCGTCGCATTAATGTACCTTAATATAGCGGAAAAGTTTCGGGCCGGGGTTTCTCGTTTTGGTCAACGAAGGCCCGCCCATGCAGGAAAAGCACGTGCGCGCCGAGCGACAGGGCAAGCCCGTATCGGCGTCGGCGACCGTCTTGGCGACCCTAGTAGAAGTGGCCGACACAAACCCCATGGGCAATATCCACGGCGGCGTCATCATGAAGCTCGCCGACCAAGCCGCTGCCGCCGCCGCGATCCGGCATTCAGGACACATTTGTGTGACGGCCAGCATCGATCGCCTTGATTTTTTGAACGCGGTGCACGTCGGTGATATGGTCGTCCTGAAATCGTCCGTTAACTATGCACATCGCAGCTCGATGGAGGTCGGCGTGCATATCGAAACGGAGCGTTTGCGGACCGGCGAGCGCAAGCACGTCGCTTCTGCGCTGCTCATTTTTGTCGCGCTCGACGACGATTGCAAACCGGTCGCGGTGCAGCCGGTGATCCCCGAGACTGAGGCGGAGAAGACCCGCTATCGCGAGGCGGAGATTCGCTACCGGCAGCGTGCCGAAAAGCGCGCGCAAGATAAGGCATTAAGCGCCGGAAGCGGCGTCTAGGCCCGGAATTTTGCCGATCATTTGAGCGTCCAAAGTTCGCCTACCGCTAGCGCGCGTGGCGCGTTACGCCGTTACGCGCTCCTCGCGTTGGGGATCGCCGGTCTTGCGATGGCCGGCGTTTTCTATAAGCTCGCAACAGCGCCGGTTATCGCCGTCGTGGCATATCGCATGCTTCTGGCAACAGCGCTTATGCTGCCGCTCTTGTGGATCTCGCGAGGGAACAAAAGCGAACAACGGGGCGCCGTCTTCGGCGCAAGCGACGTGCTCGCGACCGCGCTCTCGGGTGCGCTCTTCGCCTTCGACGTCACGTTGTGGGCCGTGAGCCTGCAGTTCACGAGCGTTTCGAGCGCGGCGCTGCTCGTGAGCATGGATCCGATTTTCGTGGCGATCTTCGGCGCGTTATTTTTGCGCGAGCGGCCCACCGGCTTGATGATCTTGGGGATGGCGGTTGCCGCATGCGGCGCCGTCATCATTACGACCGGCGACGTACGCGTGTCGGGCCAAGCGCTCATCGGCGACGCTCTTGCGCTGTGCGCCGCGTTGGCGGAGACGGGCTATTTGCTGCTCGGCCGGCACGTGCGACAGCGCGTCGACACATTGCGCTATGCGACCGTCGTCTACGCGGCCTGTGCGCTGTGCGTATGGGTCGGACTAGGGCTCTCACACACCTCGCCCCTGATCAGCACGCACGACCTCTTGGTGTGCTTCGGCTTAGCGCTGGTGGTGACAGTGTTCGGGCATACGCTCGTATCCCGGTCGCTCGGGCACATGCCGGCAGTCGTGGTGGCGGTGGCGTTCTTGTCGCAACCCATCATGACCGCTGCCTTCGCGTGGCTGTTGCTGCATCAAGCGATCCCCGTGCTCACCGCGCTCGGCGGCAGCATCGCGTTAGCCGGCATCGGAATCGTCGCGTATGCGAACGAACGCTCCGTCGCGGAGGGTCCGCCCGCCGGCATCTGACGCACAAAAAGGACGGCGCTCGACGATTCAACGAAAGCAGGCATGATGGCGAAACGCGCTTTGATCACGGGTATAACGGGTCAGGACGGATCTTTTCTGGCCGAGTTCTTGCTCGCCCGCGGTTACCAAGTCTTCGGCATGACGCGGCGCTCGAGTACGAATTCGTTCGACCGCATCGCCCACATCATCGATAACATCACGCTGCTCTCGGGCGACTTGCTCGACGAACATTCGCTGGCTTCCACCATCCGCGCCGCGCAGCCGGACGAGATCTACAATCTGGCGGCGCAGAGCTTCGTGCCGACGTCGTGGTCGCAACCGGTCCTCACAGCCGAATTTACGGCTGTCGGCGTTTGCCGCATCTTAGAAGCGATGCGCGCGGTCAAACCGGACGCTCGTTTTTACCAAGCCTCGAGCAGCGAGATGTTCGGCAAGGTCGTCGAGACGCCGCAGACAGAAAAAACGCCGTTCTATCCGCGCAGTCCATACGGCGTCGCGAAAGTCTTCGGCCATTGGATCGCGGTGAATTATCGCGAATCGTACGATCTGTTCGCATGCTCGGGAATATTGTTCAACCATGAATCGGAGCGGCGCGGACTTGAGTTTGTCACGCGCAAAGTCAGCGATGCCGTTGCCCGCATAAAACTCGGCAAAGCCCAACAATTACGATTGGGAAACTTAGAGGCGCGGCGCGACTGGGGGTACGCTCCTGATTACGTGCACGCTATGTGGCTCATGCTGCAGCAAAGCCAGCCGGACGATTACATCATCGCCACCGGCGAAACGCGCAGCGTCCAAGAGCTGGTAGAAGTTGCCTTTGCGCACGCCGGGCTCGACTGGCGCACTTACGTCGTCAGCGATCCCGCTTTTATCCGGCCGGCCGAAGTCGATGTGCTGGTCGGCGATGCCGCCAAGGCCCGCGAGAAACTTGGCTGGAGCCCCACGGTGCCTTTCCATAAAATGGTCGAGCGCATGGTCGACGCTGATCTTGAGCGTCTTCGCCGCGGCCAGTCTTGAAGGCTTCGGTGACCGGTGCCGACGGCTTCGTCGGCCAGTGGTTGCTGCGACATCTCCTCAGTGAAGGCAATGAGGTCACGGGCCTTATTCGAGGCGACTCACCCAGCCTCACGACCCTGGATGTCGAGTCCGCCGGCAAGGTGCGCTGGCGATCTTTTGAATTGCTGCAACTCGAAAGCGTGAAAGCCGCTGTCAAACATGCAAGACCGGATGTCGTGTTTCATCTGGCCGCGCAATCATCTGTGCCGGAGAGTTTGGCGAATCCGCTGGAAACGATCGATACCAACGTATCCGGTACCGTTCACGTTTTGGAAGCATGCCGTTGGCTCGCGCCCGATGCAACGATCGTCGTCGTCGGCTCCTCAGATGCGTATGGAGCAAAAGCACCGGAACTGATGCCACTACGCGAAGACATGTCGCTCGAACCCGGCAATCCTTATGCCGCTTCCAAGGCGGCGGCGGAGGCTGTAGCCTTGCAATATGCACGTAGCGGCTGGAGTCGCGCCATTGTCACCCGGTCGTTCAACCACACCGGACCCGGTCAGAGCACACGTTTTGCTATCGCGTCGTTCGCGAAACAAATCGCCGACGTCAAAGCCAAGCGCCGTCCCCCACACCTGCGCGTGGGAGCGCTGGAGCCGCGCCGCGATTTTACTGATGTGCGCGACGTCGTCGGAGCATATACGATGTTAGCGCAACGCGGCACACCAGGCACGGTGTACAACGTCTGCAGCGGCCAGGATCACAGCATGCGTGAGATGCTCGATGCGTTGATCGGGTTGGCCGGCGTTGCGGTGGAGACCATCGAAGACCAAAAGCTGCTGCGCTCGATCGAAACGCCTCTGCTGGTGGGCGACCCTGCACGCATCGCGCACGATGTAGGCTGGAAGCCGGCTATCGATATGGAGCACATGCTCGGCGATCTCTTGGAGTATTATGTCCGCGCAAACACCTAGCTCTTGGAAACATGCCGTCTTCAAGAACCGGGGCATGCTGCTCGTGCCTGTCGCTATCGTGTTAGTCGTATTTGGAAGGCCCTCAAAAGAGAGCGCAGTGATCGGAATCGGCGTGGCGGTTTTGGGTGAACTCATTCGCATTTGGGCGGTCGGCTACTCGGGGGTGACGACGCGCGCAAATGTTGTGACAGCGCCCGACTTGGTGACGGCCGGACCGTATAGCCGGTTGCGCAATCCGCTCTATGCCGGCAACGCGATCATCGCCCTCGGATTTTGGATTGCATTCACGGGAAGAGTCTCAATCTTACAAGCAGCGGTCATGCTCGCGTGCGTGTTGGTTCTTGTGGTCGGCGTCTATGGCGTCATCATTCCCTTGGAAGAAGAGTTTTTGGAAAAGCAATTCGGCGCTGCATATAAACGCTATCGAGAGAAAGTTCCACGCATCGTGCCGTCCAAGCCGCTGAACCGAAACCAGCAGCGCGGTAGCTGGCGGGCTAAGGTCATTCTACGCGCCGAAATCATCACGTTGTCGTACTTCCTACTAACGGTGGTCGCCGTGCTGCTGAAGCTGGGTCCGCTTAGCGGTTTGGGGCCGCATTTTTAGGGCTGGCGCTGGCCCGCGTTATAGGACGCCAGCGGCAGGAGCCGCCTCTAATCCCAAATATTGTTGCCAGTTGGGGAAGAATTCCGAGCTTGGGGACGGACTCATCAGGGTCGGCGAACACCCGTTGCCTTGAAGCATCACGTACCCAGGTGATATTCTTCTATGGCGCTTTGTTCCTCGACCATGGGCGGCCGGTTCTGCGGAGATCCGGCGTGCGCCGCCGCCGGGATGACCGGCTCGCAACGGACTAAAAGCGAGCAAGGTATCAATTAGCGTAA
>Ga0209220_1000113_pt1 | contig 37480 bp, 43 predicted proteins | sample BlaSpr_A8_OM3_M3_FD_187984 | JGI IMG/M metagenome (GOLD analysis project Ga0209220, IMG submission 187984) | Forest soil microbial communities from Thunder Bay, Ontario, Canada - Black Spruce, Ontario site 2_A8_OM3_M3 (SPAdes) (version 2) | ecosystem: Environmental > Terrestrial > Soil > Boreal... | reverse complement strand
GGAGAAGTTGCGCAGCCCCAAGCCGAGCAGCAGGCGCGTGAGCTGCAGGTCGCCCGCCATCTCGCCGCAGACCGCGACCGGCACGCCGCCGCGCGTCGCAGTCTGGATGATGTTTGCCACCAGCGTCAGCACCGCCGGGTGCAGCGGGTCGTAGAGATGGGCCACAGACTCGTCGGTGCGGTCGATGGCGAGCGTGTACTGGATCAGGTCGTTGGTGCCGATGGAGAGGAAATTCAGCCGCCGCATGAACATCGGCAGGGCGAGCGCCGCGGCCGGGATCTCGATCATGCCGCCGATTTCGATGTCGCGATCGAAGGGCACGTCGCGCTCGCTGAGCTGCTGCTTCGCCTGGCGGATCAGCGCGAGCGTCTGCTCGATCTCGTGCACATGCGCCAGCATCGGCAGGAGGATGCGCACCTTGCCGTAGTGCGAGGCGCGCAGGATGGCGCGCAGCTGCGTGAGGAACATCTGCGGCTCGGCGAGGCAGAAGCGGATAGCGCGCAGCCCCATCGCGGGATTGGGCATGTTGTGCCGCGAGCCCTCGCCGCCGTTCATCGCCTTGTCGGCGCCTACGTCGAGGGTGCGCAGCACCACCGGGCGGCCGCCCATCGCCTGCGCCACCTGGCGGTAGGCTTCGAACTGCTCGTCCTCGCCCGGCAGCTCGCCGCGGTTGAGGAACAGGAACTCGGTGCGAAACAGGCCGACGCCGTCGGCGCCGGCCTCCAGGACCTCGGCCATGTCCTGCGGCAGCTCGATGTTGGCGAACAGCTCGATCGGCGTGCCATCGAGCGTCGCGGCGGGCGTGGACTTGAGGAGCTTCAGCCGCTGGCGCTCGAGGCCGAGCTGCGACTGCAGGCGCTTGTACTCCTCGAGCACCAGCGGATCGGGATTGACGATCAGCACGCCGTGCACCCCGTCGACGATCAGCAGCTCACCCTCGCTGATCGTCTGGTACGCATGGTGCAGGCCGACGATCGCCGGAATGCCGAGGCTGCGCGCCACGATCGCCGTGTGCGAGGTGACGCCGCCGACGTCGGTGACGAAGCCGCCGAAATGGTGGCCCTTGAACAGGATCATGTCGGCGGGCGAGAGATCGTGCGCCACGACGATCAGCCGCTGCTCCTCGGAGAGCGCCGGCTCGGGCAGCGCATGCCCGCCCATCAGCACCTTCAGCACGCGCTCGACCGCATGCTGCACGTCGGCCTTGCGCTCGCGCAGGTACTGGTCGGTCATCTCGTCGAAACGCTCGGTGAGTTTCTCCATCTGCTGCACCAGGGCCCATTCGGCGTTGTAGCGGCGGCTACGAATCAGCTCGCGCGGCAGTTCCGACAGCGCCGCGTCGTCGAGAATCATGCGGTGCAGGTTGAGGAAAGCTTCGAACTCGGGCGGCGCGTCCGGCGGGATGTGCGCCTTCAGCGCCTCGAGCTCGTCGCGCGCGCGCCGCATGCCCTCGTCGAAGCGCTCGACTTCGTTCTCCAGGTCCTGTTCGGGCACCTCGTAGTGAGCGACCTCGAGCCGCGCGGTCGATACCAGGTGCGCGTAGCCGATGGTGATGCCGCCCGACACCGCCGAGCCGAAGAGGATGAAGTTCATCAATCCCCTTCGCCGAATTTGTCCGTGATGAGCTTGCGCAGCGCCGCCAGCGCCTGCTCGGCGTCGGGGCCATCGGCATCGATGGTCACGGTCGTGCCCATGCCGGCGGCGAGCATCATGACGCCCATGATGCTCTTCGCGTTGACGCGCCGGCCGCTGCGCGACACCCAGATGTTGCACTGGTAGCCGCTCGCGAGATGCGTGAGCTTCGCGGCCGCGCGCGCGTGCAGGCCCAGCTTGTTGATGATCTCGCAGGCGACGCTAGGCATCGAGGCACCGGTCGGTATTCATGTGCACCACGCCTTCGGTGCCGCCCGAGAGCGCGCGCCGCACCGCGCCCGCGAGCGAGCTGTTGCGGCCGGTGAGCACGCGCAGCAGCATCGGCAGCGACAGCCCCGACACGCCCTCGACGCGCCCGTCCTTGAGCAGGCGCGCGATGACGTTCCCCGGCGTGGCGCCGAAAATGTCGGTGAGCACCAGCACGCCGTCGCCGGCGTCGAGCTGCTCGAGCAGCCGCCTTGCGCGCAGGACCAGGTCGTCGAGGTCGTCGCTGCGCGACACGCCGATCGTCGCCGTGAGCGGCGGCACGCCGTCGAGGATCTGCGCGGCGCTCGCCAGCAGCGATTCGCCGATATCTCCGTGGGTCACGATCAGGACGCCGATCATCGGCTTCGCGCCTCGAGCGCGTCGAGGAACATGCCGGAAACGTCGAAGCCGGTTTGATCCTGGATTTCCCGGAAGCAGGTGGGACTGGTCACGTTCACTTCGGTGAGCCAGTCGCCGATCACGTCGAGGCCGACGAGCAGCAGCCCGCGCTTGGCGAGCACCGGGCCGAGCGCCTCGGAGATCTCTCGGTGGCGCGCGCTGACCGGCTGCGCCACGCCGCGCGCGCCGGCGGCGAGGTTGCCCCGCGATTCGCCCGGACGGGGAATGCGCGCGAGGCAATGCGGCACTACTCTGCCGTCGATGAGGAGCACGCGCTTGTCGCCCTGGGCGATGTCGGGGATGTAACGCTGCGCCATGACGCTGCGCGTGCCGAAATTGGAGATCGTCTCGACGATGACATTGCGGTTCGGATCGTCGTGCCGCACGCGAAAGATGCCGGCCCCGCCCATGCCGTCCAGCCGTTTCAGGACCGTATCGCTGTGCTCGTCGATGAACTCCTGCAGCATCGGCATCTCGCGCGCGACGAGGGAGGGGACCGTGAACCTGGCGAATTCCGCGATCGCGAACTTCTCGTTGTGCTCGCGCAGCGCGTCCGGCGCATTGAACACGCGTACGCCCTCGCGCACCGCGGCGGAGAGCAGCCAGGTGCTCGCCACATACTCGAGGTCGAACGGCGGGTCCTTGCGCATCAGCACCGCATTGAACTCGGCCAGCTGCTGGGTCTGGGTCTCGTGTGCCCGGTACCAGTCTTCGTCGTTATCGGTCAACGACAGTCGCGTGGCGCGGGCGACGACGCGATTCTTCGTCCAACGCAGGCTTTGCTGTTCACAGACGTGCACGCCGTGCCCCCGCGCCTGCGCGGCGCGCATCATCGCTACGCTCGTGTCCTTGTAGGCCTTGAGCGAATCAAGCGGGTCGATGATGAAAAGCAGTTTCAGGCTACTTGCTCTGCGAAACCATGAACTGGACCGCGGCGCGCACTTCGTCGTCCGAGAGCGAAGGGTTGCCGCCCTTGGGCGGCATCGCGCCCTTGCCCTTGAGCGCCGACTGCAGCAGCGCCTCCATGCCTTGCTTGAGGTGCGGCGCCCACGCCGCCTTGTCGCCGAGCTTCGGCGCGTTGGCGACGCCGGTGGCGTGGCAGACCATGCAGGTGGTGTCGTACACCTTCTTGCCGTCCGCAGCCGCCGCCGGCTTTTGAGGTTCCTTGAACTTCGCGCCGGACTGGTTCGCCATGTACACCACGGCGCGGGCCATTTCCTCATCGGTGAGCGACGAATCGCCGCCGCGCGGCGGCATCGCCCTGACGCCCTTGGTCGCGTCGGCGACCAAGGTGTTCAGCCCTTCCTTGATGCGCGGCGCCCACGCCGCCTTGTCGCCGATCTTCGGCGCGCCGGCGACGCCGGTCTGGTGGCAGGTGGCGCAGACGGTTTTATAGACCTCCTCGCCGGTGCGGCTGCCCGCCGCAGCGCCCGCGGCACCGAACTCGACGCGGCCTACAGGCTGTAGACGTTTCGCCACCGCCTCGTCGGTCATCGCATTCGGATCGGCGCCCGGATGGCTCACCACGAGCTGCACCAGCAGGATGATGCCGACGATCGGCACCAGGAACGAAAGCAGGATCACCACGATCAACTGTTGAGGCGTCTTGATGAAAGACGAATGCGGATCGTGTTCGCTCACGGCGTCTGTCTGCCCGAAGTTGGGTAAAGGCATGATTTTACATGGCTCGATGACTGGGCTATCCTGCGCGTCCTTTCCGCAGCGCCCGTAGCTCAGCGGATCAGAGTATTGGCCTCCGAAGCCAAGGGTCGTGGGTTCGAATCCCGCCGGGCGCGCCAACCTCCTCAGCTACTTACGAAGCTTCAGCCGCTTTCGCTTCCGCAGACCGTAGCCAATTCGTAGCTCCCTCGCGCGCCACCACACGCAACGGCGAGAAGCGCTCGACGTATTGCGCCAAATGCTCACTCGACAAGTGAGCGTAGCGGCGCACCATCTCCGTGCTCTCCCAACGCACCCAGCTCTTGCAGTACATGCAGCGGAGTCCCGGATTGCACATGCCAGCTCGCCCGACATAAAGCCTCCATTCGTTCACGGACCGAATGGAGCGAGGAGGACTTGCCGCCGGGCTTCACTCGGTCACTGGTTAGTGACAAGTGAATTCATCTCAATCAGCTCCTGTTGGGTTTCACGGGGCCCGGGCGCTCGGCCCGCTTGGCTAACCAACCCTCTTTGGTTCAACCCGGCTGTACCACGCAATCTACTGAAAACCGCTAATACTGTAAATACATACAGTACCGGCTTCGATATGCTGTGCGGCGCTTACCTACGCTTTCGGTGATTTTGCGACTCCGCTACTTGTCCTTCGGTGGCTCCCCGAGCGCGTTCCGCTGCCGGAGTTTCTCGACCAGGGGACCGAGCTTGATCGCTCCGAGCACGGGCTGGCGCCGGCATGAGAAGCCGCCCGCCGGTGTGGCCGGTGGATTGCCGAGCACCGTGTGGAAGAAGAGCTGGCAGATGGGCATCCCCGGGACAACCGTGATCGGAATTTCGCCGACGTTCGCGAGTTCAAGCGCGATGCAGCCTGCGAAAAGGGGATGGACCCCGGGTGAAGTCTCGATGACGAGGCCGCGGCGGCCAAGCGAGGACTTACCCGTGACGTACCCGGAGAGGCCCTTCGGCATGCTGATCCATTCGAGCGTCGCTGCCAGGACGAACTCGTGGGGATGGATGATGAAAGGTTTGCCGAGCGGCGCGTAGCCCTGGCGCACGAATTTATGCTCGGGGATGTTCTGCTCGAAGACGTCGAAGTGCGTTGCGCTGCTCGTTCTGGCAGCGAGGAACCAGGTACCGAGCCGCAGGTCGACCGATGCCGAGGGCTTTTCCCGCAGCACCTTCAACTCTGGCTGCGGCGCGATCACGATGAACTGATCGGCTGGGCCTTTCTTCTCGAGCCGATCGGCAATCTGGTCGCAACTGAGGATCATTTGAGTTCCTGCTCGATCTGAAAGACCTCGCATGTCTTGAATGCGAGCTCGCTCACGAGCGAGGTCTCTCGCTGCCCTTCGACCTCCCCGAACAGGGTTTTGCTTCCGACTTCCAGTTCGAAGCGCCAGGCCGCGTTGATGATGTCCTGCAGGCTCTGGACGCCGCACGCTGGCACGAGTTGCTTGAAGCACTCGAGGATCTTGTCCACCTCTTCGGGACTACCGTCGTCGAGCTTGAGTTTGTCCACGAGCTTTTGCGCGAGGTCGTAGATATCGGCCGCGCAACGGTTGCTGATCTCGTCGATCAGCTGAACCACCTCGCCGGGCTCGGCCTGTTCCTCGAAGCTTTCGATGAACTCGTCCGGAATCGCGATGCGCCTTTTCTTGGCGCACTCGCAGAGGATCTTCACGCGGTTGTACATCGGGGGATAGTGCTCGGCCCTGTTGATCTCCCGATCGGTTGCCAGGTAGTACCGAAACGCGTGCAAGTAGGATTCCCGGAAAATGAGCAGACCGACCATGTCGCAGAAGAGTTCCTGCGCCTGATAGAGCGCCATGTTGAAAGCGTGCTCGGGAACATCCCAGAACTCGGAGTTGAGCTTATCCCAGCGCGGATCCTTCAGAGCTTCTTCGTGGGCAGCCTTGATGAGCGTCGTCACCTGCGGGTCTACGCTGTGCTTTTGCCACATGTTGTGGCCGAGCTCGTGGCCCGCGAGTGGAGTCAGCAGCACGTTGTTCGCTTCGGCAACCGGCATGCCGACGAGGACCACGTCGCGCCGGGCGAGCAGGTCCGAAGGCATGAGCGTAACGGGCGAGTAGTTCCAGTCCGAGGAGATTACAAGGCGTGCGCCGCCCCCCAGCGCCTTCTTTGTCAGCTGCTTGAGCGGCCAATGCAGGTCGATCGCGCCGACAGGCTCGCTTGAGCGAGCGATCAGGCCGAGGACGGCCGCGTACTCCGCGATCGCATCCATCGAGAAGCGGCAAAAGTTGTTCGCATCGTCCGTGCTTGTATCGGCGGTGATCTGAGAATCGAGCATGCTGACATGCTCGAGGATGATCTGGTCGACGAGCTCGAGCGCGTCCCTCGAATCTTCATATGGAAAATCACGCTGCCGGATCGACGCAATGAGGCGTCGAAAGGACTGGAGGCGCTGCTTCGTCTGCTGCACAACGTACGTCATGTGCAGCGGACGCTATATCAATACGATAACCTGCGCAAAAAGCCGTGGGCTGCGCTGGAGTGAGAGACCAACTGCCGGCCCGCGGCCTGGCCGGAGAGGACCCGGCAAAAGTCGCGTGCGTACATCAAATCTTTCTCGGTAGTACCTGGCTGTTGGTCGGCGACGAGCTCGAGCACCCTGGCGACCTTATCGGCAGCCGCGGGGAACTTGGAAGGTTCGATTTTCGACTCGCCCTCGACTTTCCCATAGGTGCGCAGGAACACGTTTGCGGTGATGGGGTCCAGTCTCTCCTGCATCGCTTTCAGCTCGCCGATATCGCGCACCGCGTCGGCGATCTTCTTGATCACGTGCGCCAGGGTGCGTACCGCGCCGATCTCCACCGATTGAGGGGCGTTGCGTTGCTGGACGCGCAACAGCGCGCTATCAAGTTCAAGAGCTGCTTTGGCTGCTACGCGTGCGAAGGAGGGATCTCGGACCACCGAACCTGCTGGCCCGAGCGTGAAGGAGATTGGGTAACGCATTCTTGTATTAACGGGTCACTCCTTAAGCCCGATTTCTACGGACTCTAGCATTGTATATAAAAAAGTGCAATTAGAAGAATGGTTTATTAAAATATCCGCTTTCCATTTTTCGCGGAAATCAGGTGACCACGCCGGAAAAGGCCCTGCCGGAGCCCTTTCCCTCCGACGTCCCAGTAGTGCAGGACGGCGGGCGGATAAAGCTCGCTGGGGATATACGGACACGGGTGGGATGGCCGACGGGTGAGGTCAGTTACGGAATCATAGTCGAGCTGATCGAGCCGGGATGGGTTGAATTTCACATCGGGGAGTGGGTCAAGGGGAAGGTCGCCCGCGCCCGACGCTGGGCCGCGGCCGGCAAGGCGCCCCGCAGCACCTACAACCTCCAGGCGGTAGACGATGTCTTCCAAGAGGTTACGTTCGATCCCAAGGACGGCCGCTTCCCCATCCCAGGACCTGTGCTCGCTTATCTCGGCGTCCACCCGAAGGAATCGGACGGCGAGCCGGAACCGGGGAACGGGGGGCTGCGGGGGGCCGGAAAGAAGAAGGGAAAGGCGAACTCGCGCTACGGCGGCCAGCAGCTCTTCGTTCAGGCGAGCGAGCGCTCGGTCACCGTCATGTCGCTTGAACGGCGCAGGCGCCGCGTTGAACAGGTGCTGGAGGACCTGCCCACCGACAACGATGAGCCGGCCTAAGGGCGCGCTTCGGTGAAGCCTGGGTTCCCGAGCTGAAAGGGCTCGCCCATGAGCACCTGTCGGTGCTCGAGCGCTTCCAAAGTCGCATCGTGGATGAGGGTGCGGCCGCCGCCATGCAAGGCTCGCAGGATCTCGGCAATGGTGATCGCCGCGGCGGTCACGCCGACAAAGGGCGCGCCAACCGTGCGCTCGGCGAGCAGCGTCAGGCCGCAATCATCGATTCCGGCGTCACGAAGCGCGCGATAAGCCGGCCGATCGATCGGCGCCGAAGCCTTGCCGCGCGGCGTTCCCCAGATCGCGCGAGGGTTCTTCGGGCCAGGGAACGTGTAGAAGCGCATCGCCATGAAGTCCACGGGCCCTGCGCCCAAGCCCGCGTTCACGATGAAGCGAAAGCCCACATCTCCCAACGCAGCGCGCGCCGCTGCGTTGTCAACGCCGCATAGGGCAATCGTCGGCTCCTCTTCGGAGACCTGGAAGTTCGCGGCAAACTTTCGCTCGAGGATCTGGGTGCGGAAGCCCTGGTGTTCGGCCCATGCCGCCATGGCGCGAGTTTTCAGCTCGCCCACGAGCGCGGGCGTCGTGAGCACCGACGTGCTCGTGTTCGCCTGCGTCAGGCGATCGAAGTCCTGCAGGACGAGCTGCAACTCCGCGGGGCGGAGATAGGGAAGAAGCGCAAATACCCACAGATACGCCTGGCCCAGGTGCCCGAGGCCAATGAGCCAGAGGCTGCTCGGCAGAAAGGCAACGCGCGCCTCGGTCGCATCGTCTTCCCACCACGCCTCAACCCGGCCAGGTCGCCAAAGCGAAAGACCGACCGTTCGCCGTCCAGCCTGTACGTTACCACCCAGATGGAACTGAAAGATTTCCGAGACCGCGATCGCGCCGGCGAGCACCGCGGCGCACGTAGTTGCGCTGCCGCTCGCTTGCGGGACAAATGCGGCACCGGCAGGAAACACGCCGCCGCGCCAGCCTTCGAAGAAGCACTGCAGGGTGGGCTTCATCGCGGCAGGCGCGGCGCCGAACGTTCCGATGCGGATGACCGGGAGCTCGATGTGCGGCGCCTCGCGAACGTGCGCGCCCGCATGTACAAGCAGATCGCGCAGGCGACGGCCTTGGTAGGTGCCCACCTGCACCGGCACGTCCAGCGCGTCGTCCACGAAAACGCCGCCAGGCAGCGCACGGGAGCCAGTCACCGCGATGGTGAGGAGCGCCGCCTGGCCTGCGGGGGTTTGCGCGCACTCCTCGCTGACGTGCACGGTTACGGCGTAGCGATTTAGCGCGAGCTGCGCCTCGGCGTAGGAGTCGACTTGCCCCGCATCCATGAGGATCTTTGCGACGCGGTCGAGCGTGTCCGGCGTAGGCAGCGTGGCGAAGGTCACGACCACGACCCCACGTAGAAGTAGCGCCGCGCACGCGCGGAATGATCGGTCCAGCGATGGCCGCCGAGATATTCGTAGACGCAGAGATCCGCGGGCGAGACACCGCTTCCGAGATTCGGCGCGATCATGGCGACGTAGCCCCGTTCCGCGATCATGGGGTTGGTGCGATCGGCTTCGCTCTGGAAGGCGCTCCTAAGGTGCGTGTGAATGTCGGCCACGACATCCAGGTCCTTCTCGCGGCAGATGTTCCAGAGCCTCGCGAAGCTCTTTCCGCGAAGGACGCACACGCCGGTGGAGTAGGCCTGCGGGTCTAGCTCGTCATAGAACACCGCCTCGACGGCGTGCCGGCGCTCGCCCTCCTTGGTACCCAGCAGGAAGCAGCCGCTCTCGTGCCGCCCTTCGCTCCTGCGGTAGAGCTCCGCGGCCACCGTCGCCCAGAGCTTGCGCGAGCAGCGGATGCGGTGCTCAGGCGCTACGAACGCCCGAATAATCGCTCGAATTGAGAAGCTCACTTAGAACCTCGAGGTATCTGACGATGCCGACCTTCTCGGACCAGCATTGAGAAGGGTGCTTGGTGTGCCAGGCGTCATGGCCCGCGATCGAAACGCGGTCGCAGGGCAGGTAGAGGCACGTGCCGTTGTTCCAGTCGGGACGGAAGACCGAGGGCACCCGGATCTTCCCGTTCGGCCAGCGCGTCACAGGCGGGATCGCACCGGCCGCCTTGTCCCAGAGCGAGGCGGTCGCGGCCGCGCGCGGATAGCCGGTGCACTCGAAGCGGAAGAGGAACTCTTCTGGCGCGTTCGCGCGCGGCGCGGCCGAGACGGCGATGAACGCGTAGGGCCACTCGAGCCCGACCAGGCGCCAGTGCCGGTCACGCTCGCCCAGGAGAAACGCCGCCCCTCCTAGGTCTTTCAGAAGGGCGGCGTGATCCGGGCGGAGCTGTTCGGGCGCGTTCATCCCTCAACCCGCACCGCGGCGACCAGGTCGAAGCACAGCTCGCACTTGCCGTTCTTCACCAGCGTGCCGATCTGAGTGCGGGGCGTGGGCTGAAAGTCGGTCTCGCAGACTTCCAGCACGTGCTCCTTGCGATCGATCTCGTTGCTGAGAAGCTTCTCGGCGGCCCACTTTTGCACCCGCCCTACGGTGGCCGACGGGGGAAACGGATGCTCCACCTCGTGCCGGCCGTAGTGCACTGTGACGCGGATCTTGCGGCACCGGCTGATGTGGATCCGCGAGTCATCCTTGATGCCGGCCTCGAGGATCTTCTCGAAGAGCTCGATCGCGTCCTCGCCCTCTTCAAGGAAGACGAGGGCTCCTTCGGCGGGGACCGGCAGTCCCGCCTGGGCAGCGGCGGAGAGGATCTCCTTCACGTGCGCATGCGGGTCCATCTCGAGGAGCTTGTCCTCGTTGCTTCCTTCCGCCGTAACGAACAGTTTCATTTTTTTCATCTATAGCTCCTGTATCAGGCGAGGGACTCTTTTCTCCCCCTTGGAGCTATAAACGCCGGCAAGCGGCGTACCCGGAAGTTGCGGCCGGGTTACTTCCTCGCCGCCGGCGTGCCGGTCCAGTCCTTCAACGCGTCCGTCGGTAGGCCCGATTGCTTCCAGGCCTTCTCGAAGGACAGCACCGTGGGCCGCCTGAAGCTGAGAGCGCCCATGATCGTCGCGGGCCTGCGCGTGGGCGCGCCTTCCGACAGCCACTGATGGAGCTTCCCGGCGGATACCTGAACACGAGCAGCGAGTGCACCAAGGAAGGCCGGCGGCACAGTGTCGGGCCGCACGCGCTTCTTGTCGAGCATATCGAGGAGATGAAGGTTCACGCCGAGCTCCGCCACTTCATTCTCCAGGCGAAGGCCAAGCTTCTGGGCCTGGACGAAGATCCCCAGGAACGGCACCTCGCGATCGTCGCGGCGCACGAGCTCCTCGTGAAGACCCGCCAGGACCTGCGCGGCGATGGCGTGGGCGTCGACGTTCGCTGCTTCTTCGGGCAGGTGCTTTTGCAGGCGCCATTCAGAGACGAACTCGACGATGTCTTGGCGGTACTGCGGGTACTTTCGCAGCCAAGCCTCGAGTGTCTCCGCCGTGACATCACCTTCCGCAGCCAAAAGCTCCTCGAGCACGGACTCGAGCGCCTTATTGGTGGCCATTGTCATCTCTCCTTGTTTCGTTTTTCACGGTCGCGCGAATTTTCGCGAACCAAGCCCTAACCGCCCGGCCGGTCTTGCCGTGCAGCGTCGCAATCGTCACGGCGTCCAGCCGATCGCTCTCGATCGGGATGTGATCGAAGTAATGCTGAATAAACGCCTGCTGAACCCAACGCGGAAGTTTCGAGAGCTCACGCGCCACTACGTCCGTCAGGCGCTCACCGAACTGCCTCTCGCGCAGCTCGCGCTCCGCATCTTCGCAGGCTGCCGCCTCGTGTGCGGTCAGATGGTGCTCCTCGAGAGCGACCGTTCCTTCCTTCTCGCGAACGCGCTTTCGCACGAGGTCAATCGTCCACTGCATGACTTTGAGGCCGAACTTCGCCTCGAGGAAGTCCGGGACCGCCGGGCTTCCATCGCGCACGGCGCGCAAGATGCGCTCATAAACACCACGCACCACGTCCGAGCGTTCCGCGTCGCTGAGCCCCTTGCTATTGGCAAGGATGACCGGCAGTGCTTTCGGAAAGAGCATGCGCTCGAGCAACGCGCCCAGAAGCTTCGAGTCGGCCGGCTCCTTCAGGTGCTTTGCCAGATGCACGATGGTTTCAGGGCGCAGGGTCGCGGCCAAGTCCAACCAGGTCGCACGGGGGCTTAAGCTCGCCTTCGCAATCTCGGCTTCAACGTAGTCCGGCCGCGTGATGCTTCTACGTGCCACGGTCTTCGCTGCAGGGTTCGCCACCAAGGCACCGGCTGTCATGACAATCGATAAAACGCTGGCAGCAGTCTTGCCCGGAAGTCAGCCAGCAAAAAAATAACGGGTTCATGTAGGTGCTTATATTTACGCTAATTTTGTGGCGACTGGCGCGGCACGGACCGCCCGCTGCCTCCCTTTTGCCGGAACGGGCTCGGCTCGTGGCCAAGCTTACTCGGGAGCGCGCACTGTCACTTTCAACGCATGGACGTCGCACAAAAGGGCAAGTCTTTGCATCCGCGCCAAGCCTTCGGGAATCCGTAGAGCGACAATTTTCCACGCGGTTTTATCGCGCAGTCCAAAAATTACGTCCCCACGCGCGGCGGTTCATGCCATCGCGACGATTGCCTGCCAGAATGCTAAGACCGAAGGTGCGCCCAAGTGCCGTCCGGGCCCTCCGGGAGACATGCGCATGGACCAGAGTGTGATGCAAGCCACAATCGCTCGTTTGCGCCCATCGACCACTTCAAAGGGTTCACCCGCTTCGCGAACCATCGCCGCAAGCGCAAGTAGTCACCGCCGTTCTTTTCTAAGGAAATCGACCATGCCCATCGTTTTCGTGCACGGTGTGAATACCCGCAAGGGCCCCGTTTACGATAACGCAGAAAGGATCAGAACCGACTTCATCAAGGGAATCATCCTCCCGGAACTCGGCCGAGACCCTGCGGCCATTACCTTCCGGAACGTCTATTGGGGCGACGATGGCGTCAAATTCCGGTGGAATCAGGCATCCCTACCCGACCCGGAAAAACAGGAAGAAGCGTTTGGCGCGGCAGATCCGAGAGACGCCGAACTGGTGGAGCAGCTTCCGGATCTCGCGGCATGGGCCGGCAAGGCCTCCATCATTGAGGTCGCGAAGGTTTCGATGCCTGAAGCCGTCGATCTGCTCTGGGGCGCTACCGCGCTGAACATCCAGGACCCTGACGAACGCGCCGAGCTCGCGAAGGCCTATCTCGACTCCATACGCTACGCCGAGACACATCCCCATCCGGAATGGCTCGATAACGCGAAGCCTGGCAACTTCGGCGACCAGCTTGTGAGCGCGATCAAGAAAGAGCGCCCGGCGGGCGACGAGGCGTTCGGAGCATCATTTACGCAGAAGCTTTCGGAAACCGCGAAACGTTTGTCGAACGTGTTTGGTAACACCACCGGCGATGCGGCTGTAGCCCTAGGTCGACGAAAGGCGCACTTGGCTGCTTCCGTCTTCGTAGGCGACGTCTTTGAGTACCTGATGACGCGCGGGACGAAGGAAGCGCCCGGGAAGATTCCCGCCAATGTGACCAGCGTGCTTCGCGAAGCACGAGCGCATGTAACGCAGGCGGACCCGGAGCTCATCGTTCTTGCGCACAGTCTCGGTGGCGTGATCTCCTACGACGTGCTCACCTATTTCGCTCCGGACATAGAGGTTGATAAGTTCGTCTCAATCGGCTCGCAGGTGGGCCTTTTCGAGGAAATGGGCATGTACATGTGGAACAAGGCGAACCGCGATCAGACGCCAACAGGGAAGCTAAAGCCTCCGCAAAAGCTAAAGAAGTGGATCAACGTTTTCGACACGACGGACATGTTTGCGTTTCGCGTCGGGGCTGTGTTCGATGGTGCCTCAGATTTCAGCTATAACACGGGCTACGGCATCGCAGGCGCGCATAGCGGATACTTCGCCCGACCGAGCTTCTATGCTCGCCTTGCGGAACGCCTGAAATGACCCAGGTATACCCGCCGCCCGCTGCAGCTGGTGGAGCTGGTGCAGCAGCTACGCCAGGAGCGCACGTGCTCTTGATCGGGGTAGGAAGCTACCCGCATCTCGGGGCCGGCGAAAAGAACCTAGTCGAAGAGCCCATGGGCCTAGGGCAGCTTACCTCGCCCGCGCCTTCGGTCGGCGCGTTGTTCGAGTGGTTTCGCGGCCGAACTCTCGCACCACCACGCCAGGTCGGCTACAACAATCCATACGTTCCGCTCGCTTCCATCGAAATCTGCTGCTCTCCGCGCGAGGTGCCCTGCGCGGACGGCGCCAACTTTGTGGTCGAGGAAGCAACGAAGGCCAACATCGAAGCCTGCTTCGGAAGGTGGCTCCAGCGCTGCAAGCAACACCCTGGAAACATCTCGGTGCTCTATTTTTGTGGCCACGGGGTCATGGTGGCGAATCACTACCTCCTCGCCTCGGACTTTGGTACCGACGAGAACCAGCCTTGGTCTAGCGCCTTTGACATCACGACCACACTCAAGGCGCTCGAGCGCGAGCTGGCGGGACCGATCTACTTCTTCATTGATGCGTGCCGCCAGATTCCAAGAGCCCTTTCCGGAAAACTTGGCGCCAACCCCCTCGCCTTGCGTCCGGCGGATCTCGACAAGGCGATCGTTAACACTTCGCGCGCCCTCTACGAAGCGGCAGGCGAGGGTCGTCAGGCATTCGGTCCGCCTGCTGAGCCGTCGCGCTTTACTACTGCGCTCATCCAGTCGCTTTCGGGCTACGCCGGACGCAAGATTCCTGGCGTCCATCGTTGGGAAGTGAACGGCGACGACCTTGCAAATTCGATCCGGACGCTTCTGGAGATCTACGTAAAGCAAGGAGCCAAACGCCAGATTCTCGATCCGGCCGTGCTCGAACCTACGACTTTTCATGTCGCCACTGCGCAGCCGATGGTCAAAGTCGCACTGGACTTGCTCCCCCCGCCACAGCGCGCGAACTTCCTGCTCCATCTGAAGCAAAATGGCCTTTCAAAGGAACGGAGAGACGCCGCGGGTTGTCCGTTGGATTTTGAAGTCGGAAGCGGCATCTACGAGCTGGGCGCGTATCACAAAGTCGATCAAGGCATTTCTCACGTCCTCGAGCCCGAAAACCTCTCGCCGCCCGCCTGGAGCTATGTCTTCACCCTATAGCGCATGACGATCCTCAAGTTCACCGTAAACTTTCCCGGGCGCGGCTACTACGGCGAAGAGCCCGCCGTGCCTGTCGAAGTGCTTGATGCCGACGGGGCCGTTCTCGCCCGAACGGTGGCGATCCCGTACGACGACCAAAAGGCTACGGTCGATATTCCGGAGAACAACCGGGTGGTCTACGCAGTTGCTCGGCTACCGTCAGGAGAGCAGCAAACGCGACGCGTTGACATCGTCGGCAAGGTGACTGAGAAGGTGGATTTCTTCACGGACTATACGTCGCCCAACGAATGGCTCTACTGGTCACGTCCGCAGCTGCGAATCAATGAACTGTCGGCGGCGACCGGCTCCATATCGGATCAGGAGCGAATGTGGTTTCGCCTCTGGCGCTGGAGCAACCGCGTCTGGCAAGCGGACAAAGCAAACTTCGACCACGTCCACCGCGAGAGCTACGCTGCGCAGTTCGATCTAAAGGTCCCGGATAACCCCTGCGTTCTCCAACTCGGGAGCCACCGCGTCCCATGGCGCTTCGTCGCCTTACCGCCAGGGGATGTTCAGGTGGCCATCGCCCCCAACATGTCAACAGATCCTCGCGCGCATCCGGTGAGGGTGGTAGTCGGCCGCGGCATGCCGCAAGAAGAGATTTTCCTCGCGTACCTGGAGAAGGGGAACTTCACCGCGGCGAGGGAAATCGCGGATGCGCCCCGAACCGCTGAGAAAATGCTCTCTGGCAAGTACGATAACCCAGTGTCGGCTTGTATTGGTGCGTACTTCCTACTGCGCACGAACAAGACCGATTTTCTTCACGACTGGCCGCGCAATCTTTTCAATGATTTCCAGTGGCTTGCCGACGGCGCTGTCATCTACGCCGCCCAGGTATTGAAAAAACCGAAACCCCAGGTGGATCAGGCGGACATTGCCCTTCGAGCGGTGTTTGAGCGCGGGCTGCCCGTGTTTCGGGTGGGCATGGTGATGCTCAACGAATGCCTGCAACTCCTTCAAGGGTCATCGTTTCGTAGCAAGGAGCGCGAACCGTGGCTGTCGCGCGTCGAGCGCTACCTCGTGGCCGAGGCACACGATGGTGCGGCCCTCTCCTTCCTCGGACGCAGTCCCGAATCGCCCGACCCGATCCCTGTTACCGGACTTCTCGATAAGCCACGCCGGCAGAATATCTTTCGCGACCGCGATATCCAGAGAACACAGGACAAGAGTGCGCGCCGGTTGAGCGAGTCGGCCGGGAATGCTGGACGAACCCCGAAGACTGCGCGCAGGCCGAGGAAACCCGCTTTAACTGATGGACTACGGACGTTGGAAGCGATGGGCGAACCCGACCCCACAGTGTTCTACCTACCGCCACTGAAAAAATAGACGTTGGGTGCGGCGGCACGTCGGTTTGGTGGTAATTCGACTGACCTATCAAGATGGGAGCTTGCACCCTTCGAACACCAACCGTAGCTAGATCGTAGCTATGCACTTTTGTTTTCAAACTTTTTGTGGCTTCCGTAGCCATCCAAAGGCATGAGGTATTGATTAAAATACACGTACTGTGCGTCAAAGCGACTCCGAAGCCAAGGGTCGTGGGTTCGAATCCCGCCGGGCGCGCCACTGTTTATGATCCGTCTCATTTATTCGGAGCTCGTGCGATGCGCGCATACCTGACCCTCGGCTGTCTCCTTCTTTCGGCGCTTGCGGGAAACGCGGCTGCGCAGCAATACCCCACGCGCAACATCACCATGCTCGTGCCCTATGCCGCGGGCGGGCCCACCGACACGGTCGCGCGCGTCGTGGCGCAGTCGATGGGCAAGCCGCTCGGCCAGACCGTCATCGTCGAGAACAAGCCGAGCGCGGGCGGCATCCTCGCCCCGGAGCAGGTGAAGAACTCGAAGCCCGACGGCTACACGATCCTGATCCACCACGTCGGCATGGCGACGACGCCGGCCCTCTACCGCCAGCTGCGCTTCAACCCGCTCACCGACTTCGATTACATCGGCCTCATCAACGACGTGCCGATGACGCTGATCGCGCGCGCGAACTTCCCGGCCAAGGACTTCAAGGAGTTCCTCGCGTACATCAAGGCCAACAAGGACAAGATCAGCTACGCGAACGCCGGCATCGGCGCCGCATCGCATCTCTGCGGCATGCTGTTCATGAGCGCGATCCAGACCGATCTGCTCACCGTCCCCTACAAGGGCACTGCGCCGGCGATGAACGACCTGCTCGGCGGCCAGGTCGACTTCATGTGCGACCAGACCACCAACACCACCTCGCAGATCAAGAGCGGCAAGGTCAAGGTGTATGGCGTCACCTCGAAGACGCGCGTTCCCTCGCTGCCCGACGTCCCGACGCTGGACGAGCAGGGCCTCAAGGGCTTCGAGGTCGGCATCTGGCACGGCCTGTACGGGCCCAAGGGCATGCCAAAGCCGGTGCTCGACAAGCTGGTCTCTGCGCTGCAGTCATCGCTGAAGGATGAGGCGGTGAAGAAGCGCTTCGCCGAGCTTGGCGCGACGACCTATCCGCCGGAGAAAGCGACGCCGGCGGCGCTGCAGGCGCAGCTCAAGGCCGAAATCGACAAGTGGGGCCCGCTGATTAAGAAAGCCGGCGTTTACGCGGACTAGATTTCAAGCGGTCGCCCCGGCGCCGGGCTCTCGAATGGCGCGTTTGCGTTTTTTCCATGCCATCAAGCTTTTTCTTGGATTGATGAGGCTTCTTAGATAGTAAATGGTCTTGAACACCAACAGCCTGAGATCTGTGGGCGTGCCGCGAAAAATATCGCCTGCGAGCACCGACAGTATGGCTGGCTGCATGCGGAAGCGTTGAGTCGGATTCATCAACAGGTGGCGCAGTGCGGGCGTCATCACCCGGTAGATGAACCAGGAAAACGTCCGCAGCCCATGGCGCGTGCTTGCATCAAAAGTCTTCAGTGCGCTGCGCGCCTCGCGCGGACGGTCGAGGCAGGTTTCGATCGTGTCGGCCCCGACGAACGCGCTTTGCATCGCGAGCAAGACGCCGGTTGAAAATACCGGATCGACGAATGCAAACGCGTCACCCAGCAAGAGGTAATTCCGGCCCGACGAGTGCTCGGCCATGTAGGAATAGTTGCCGGTGGCGGTGACGGGAGAAACCAGGCTGGCATCGCGCAGCCGCTCCGCCAGCGCGGGGCACAGCGCAATGGTCTCCAGCAGAAATTGCTGCGGGTCGGTCTTGCGCGACTTCATGTAATGGGGAGAGCACACCGCGCCGATGCTGGTGGCGCCGTCGGACAGGGGAATGAACCAGAACCAGCCGTGCTCGAACCAGAACAGGCTGATATTGCCTTCGATCCTTCCCGGCAGCCGCCTGGCCCCGGAAAAGTGGCCGAACAGGGCCGCGCTGTTGTGCTTCTTGTTGCGCTGCTTGATACCGAGGCGGTTGGCAAGAAAAGTGTCGCGGCCGGAAGCGTCGGCCACGAACCGGGTTTGCCATCGTTGCTCCAGGCCGTCTTCCTGCCGTGCGGTCACTACGGCGCCGTCCGGATGGAAATCGACGCCGGTGACGCGGCAGCCTTCGATCGTTTTTGCCCCCTTGCGGGCCGCGTTGCGGAACAGGATCTGATCGAACTCCGAGCGGCGCACCTGATAGGTAGAAGGAAAGGACCGGTCCCATGCGTTTGCAAAATCGACGTGGACCGGCTTGTCGTGCCACTGCGAGACGAACTCGGCGCCGTACTTGGGCATGCCGATGCGTTCGATCTCCGCGGCGACGCCAAGCCGTTCGAACAAAGGCAGGTTGAGCGGCAGCAAGGATTCGCCGATGTGAAAGCGCGGGTGTCTTTCTTTCTCCACGAGGACGACATCGCGCCCGCGCTCGGCGAGCAGGGCTGCCACGGTGGAACCCGCGGGGCCGCCGCCGATCACCAGCACTTCGCATGCGTTCGCGCCATCGCGCTTCATGTGGCGCATTATAGGTAGCCGGAAGCGGGGACGCGGCAGCGCCAGGGCCGTGCGGCGCTCTGCTCGCGCCGGTCGTCCTGCCCCTGTCTGCAAAGGTTTCCTGCATGCTATCGTCCGCATTGCGGCGACCCGTCCGCGCGTCCGAGCAGGGCGCGGCGTGTGTAAATAGTGCAAAGACAAGGGACTGCGGCTGGATCCAGAACCTCAACAGGAACATAAAGGCGCAGCTGAGCGCGCTCTGAGACGAGGCAAGCATGGGCAAAATCGATATGGAAGTGGCGCCGCCGGCAAACATGCCGGACGTCCACGAGCTCGAGCTGGCGCGATTGATCATCGAAACGCTGGATCTGGACATGCAGGCCGCGGGCATCGACCCGGCCGCGCCGCTCTATGGCGAAGGGCTGGGGCTGGACTCGATCGATGTCCTGGAGATCGCGCTGGCGATTTCCAAGGCCTACGGGATCAAGTTGCGCTCTGACGACAAGAACAATTCGAAGATCTTCAATTCGCTGCGCAGCCTGAACCAGCATATCCAGGCGCATCGGACCCGGTAAATGGCGCTTTCCGCCGGGGCCGTCTGGAAGGCGCTTTTCGTCCTCGGCATCATCGCCTACCAGGTGCTGGTGCACCTGGCACTGACCATGAGCAACGCCGGCCCGGTTCGAATCGCGTCGCTCGTGCTGCCGATGGTCGCGCTGGGCGGCTGGATACTGCTGCGCTCCAGTCACAGGCTTTTGTGGCTGCTCATCCTGACGAGCGCAGCGAGCGCCACTTTTCTGCTGGCGCATGGCGAGGGGCTGGGGTTCGCCGCGGTCTACGGCGTGCCGCATGCAGCAGCCTATCTTTTCATGCTGTGGCTCTTTGGCCGAACCCTCGTCCACGGGGAAGAGCCGCTCATCACGCGGCTGTCTCGCCAGGTCCGCGGCGCGCTGCCGGCCTACATGGAGGCCTACACGCGCAGGCTGACCTGGGCCTGGTGTGTGTTTTTTGCTGCACAGCTGGCCGCCTCGGCGCTTCTGCTCAAGTTCGGCTCGGTCGAAACCTGGTCCCTGTTCATCAACGTGCTCAATTTCCCGCTGGTGGGGCTTATGTTCTTGGGCGACTATCTCTACCGCGTGGTCCGGTACCGCGAGTTTCCCCAATCCTCGATCGCGGAGGCGGTACAGGCTTACGCCAAGGACCGCCTGTCGAGTCCGCGAGCTCGCTGAAACTTCTCGATGGCTGATCTTCCCATCGCGCGCCACAACCCCGGCGCGCCGTTCGGGCACCGTAACGGCAAGCTTGCCGGCATCGGTGAGTTTCTGGCTGACGTAGCGCATCTCGCCACGCTGCTTCCCGATCGGCGCCACGTCGTCAATCTGTGCGCGGATCGCTATCAGTTCGCCGTAGGCTTCGCTGCGGCGCTGCTGCGCGCTCAGGTCAGCCTGATGCCGCCCAACCATACAGCCGACCTGATCGCGCGACTGGTCCGTGATTACCCCGACGTCTACGGCCTGAGCGACGGCGCTGCGCAGCCGGGACTGGAGATCGTGCGCTGCCCGCCGCCATTGGAGAGCCGGGCGCTGCCGGCGGTGATTCCCGCGGTGCCCGAGGAGCGCACTGCTGCCATCGTGTTCACCTCGGGCTCCACGGGCGATCCGCTGCCGCATCCGAAGTCCTGGGGCGGGCTGGTCGCCTCGGCGATGGCCGAGATCGAGCGCCTGGGAATCCAGATGCTTCCCGGCATGGCGATTCTTGGCACGGTGCCGCCGCAGCACATGTACGGCCTGGAATCCACGGTGGTGATGGCGCTGCAAGGCGGGCTGATCCTGCATGCGGGGCGTCCGTTCTTTCCGGCCGACGTTTGCGCCGAGCTCGAGGCCCTGCCCAGGCCCCGCGGCCTGGTGACCACCCCGGTGCATTTGCGCGCGGTGCTCGCCGAGGGGACCGGCTTGCCCCGGGTCGATTTCCTGCTCAGCGCGACTGCGCCGCTGTCTCCGCAGCTGGCGGCCGAAGCCGAGGCGCGCTTCGCTGCTCCGCTGCATGAAATCTACGGCTGCACCGAGGCCGGCCAGCTGGCCACCCGGCGCACCACCGAAACGCCCGAATGGCAGCTGTACCCTCGCTTCGCAATGCGCCAGGACGAGAAAGGCACCTGGGTCAAAGGCGGGCATGCGCGCACTGAGTTCCTGCTGAGCGACGTCATCGAGCTGCTGGACGGCGATCGCTTCCTGCTGCACGGCAGGACCGCGGACGTGGTGAACATCGCCGGCAAGCGGACCTCGCTTGCGGCACTCAACTACCACCTGAACTCGATCGGCGGCGTCCGCGACGGCGCATTTTTCCTGCCGGAAGACGACGACGGCGAGGTGGCGCGGCTGATCGCCTTCGTGGTGGCGCCGGGCCTCAGCCACGACACCGTCATGGCTGCGCTGCGCCAGCGGATCGACCCGGCTTTTCTTCCGCGCCCCCTGTGCATTGTGGATTCATTGCCGCGCAACGCGACCGGCAAGTTGCCACGGGTGTCGCTCGATACTCTGGCAACGCGGCTAACGGCAAAGGCAGGCTAGTTTGGCCACTCTCGAGCACGCTTTTCCTTCCGACCATCCGGCGACGGACGGGCACTTTCCAGGCAACCCGATCATTCCCGGCGCTGTCCTTCTGAGCGAGACGCTACGCCTTATCGAGGCGCATCTCGGCGTGAGCATTTTGCCGTGCCGCATAAGGCGAGCGAAGTTTCCTCACCCGGCTCGGCCGGGAGACCGTATCGCGATCGAATTCGCCGGCTCCGCCCGCAGCTCGATCAGGTTCGAATGCGCGGTGAAGGGAAATACCGTGCTCGTGGGCGAAGTCGAATGCTGCGACACCTCGGCGGTGTAGCCGGCCGGCGACCCGAGTGGGTCGAGCGTCCCGAGCGCGGCAGCAGGTTCGCGATGCGCCTGCTGTTGTGGCTGACGCTAAAGCTCGGCCGGCCCGTGGGACGCGCCTTGCTGTATCCGATCTGCGCCTACTTCGTCCTGTTCTCGCGGCGCGCGCGGCGCGCTTCGGCCGAATATCTTCGACGCGCTCTCGGCAGGCGCCCGGGGCTCGGCGATGTCTTTCGTCACTACCATGCCTTCGCCTCGACGATTCACGATCGCGTCTACCTCCTGGCAGGGAAGTACAGCTACTTCGACGTGACGCTGTCGGCCCCCGCCGGGCTGCTGGCGCGACTGCGGCAGGGTCGCGGCTGCATCCTGCTCGGGTCGCACCTGGGCAGCTTCGAGATCCTGTGCGCGCGCAGCGTTTCCGACTGCGTGCCCCCGGTGAACGTGCTGATGCATCTCGACAACGCCGAAAAGATCAATAGCGTGCTGCATCCGCTGGCTCCGGGCATCGAGTCGCGGATCATCCCGCTTGGCGGTCCCGAATCGCTGCTGCGGGTGCGCGAATGCCTCGCCCGCGGAGAGATCGTCGGCATGCTCGGCGACCGGGCCTGGAGGAACGAACGCACCTGCAGCTGTGACTTCCTCGGCGCTCGGGCGCGGTTTCCGCTCGGCCCGCTGCTGCTCGCCGGGTTGCTGGACGCGCCGGTGGTCCTGTTCTTCGGCCTGTACCTCGGCGGCAGGCGCTACGAGATTCGCCTTGAGCCTTTCGCCGAGGCGATCCCGCTCGAGCCGCGCGAGCGCGAAGCAGCGGTGCGGCCCTGGGTGCAGCGCTACGTCCGCCGGCTGGAGCATCACTGCCGCCTCGCGCCGTATAACTGGTTCAACTTCTATGACTACTGGGAATAGCTTTCCGGTGCGTCATGCAATCATGGCGCTCGTCATCGCCGCCGCGGCGGGCCGCTTCCCGGCCGCGAGCGCGCAGACAGAGAGCAAATCCAACTGGGATCTGACGCAGCTGATGCGGGACCTGCGGCAGGTGAAGACGGCGCGCGGCAGATTTGTCGAGCGCAAATATCTCGCGATTCTCAACACGCCGCTGGAATCGTCCGGGACGCTGGTGTACATCGCGCCCGGGCGGCTCGAGAAGCACATGCTGTTGCCAAGGCAGGAGAGCCTGATCCTGGATGGCGAAACGCTGCTCATCGACAACGAGGAAACGGGACAGCGCCGCAGCTTCGTGCTGCAGGAGCATCCTGTCCTGTGGGCCTTCGTGGAGAGCATCCGTTCGACGCTGGCGGGCGACCTGCAGACGCTGAACCGGTTCTACGAGGTCAGCCTGGAAGGCGATGCAAGTCGATGGCGCCTGCGGCTCAAGCCCACGGAGCCGCGCATGCGGGAGGTGGCCAGCGAAATCCGCGTCAGCGGCAGCGGCACCTGGGTGGGCGTAATCGAGACTCTGGAAGCCGGCGGTGATCGCTCAGTGATGACCATCACCCGGGACGCGTCGTGAACGTTGCAGCGCGCTGGGCGCTCGGGGCATGGCTCGCGGGCGTGCTCGCCTGCGCCGCAGTCATCGCGCGAACCGAGTTCAGTACCGATCTGTCGGCTTTCCTGCCGCGTTCGCCCTCGCCCGTCCAGCAGGTGCTGGTCGAGCAGTTGCGCGATGGCGTGGTGTCCCGGCTGATCCTGGTCGGGATCGACGGAGATTCCGCGGATCGGCTGGCGCAGATCAGCAAGCGCCTTGCGGCATCGCTGCGCGCTTCGGGCAGTTTCGCATCGGTAAATAACGGCGAGGGGGCGGGCTTCGAGAAGGACCGCGATTTTCTCTGGCGCAACCGCTACCTGCTGAGCCCCGCGGTGAAGGCCGAGCGCTTTTCGGTCCAGGGGTTGCGCGAGAGCCTGGAGGATGCCCTGCGGCAGCTCGCTTCGCCCGCCGGCGTGCTGTTGCAGCGCATCCTGCCCGCGGATCCCACCGGCGAGCTCATCCGCCTGCTGGAACAGTTCGCGCCTCAGGCGAAGCCTAGGCTGTACTCGGGCGTCTGGTTCTCCAAGGAGGGCAGCCGGGCGCTGCTCGTTGCGCAGACGCGCGCTGCCGGCTCGGACATCGATGCGCAGGAGCGCTCGCTCGACCTGATCCGCGGCTCATTCGAGCAAGCGAAGACGGGCAGCGAAGCGCGGCTGTTGGTCACCGGGCCGGGGGTCTTTTCGGTCACCACCCGAGAGCGGATCCGTCACGACGCCTGGCGCTTTTCTCTCATCGCGACGGCACTGATTGCCGCCATGCTGCTGGCGCTTTACCGCTCGCTGCGCGTGCTCGGCCTCGGGCTTCTCCCGGTAGCGAGCGGCGCGCTCGCCGGGATTGCAGCCGTGAGCCTCGCCTTCGGCTCGGTCCATGGCATCACGCTCGCTTTCGGCGTGACGCTGATCGGCGAAGGCGTGGACTACGCGATTTATCTCTTCACGCAGAACGCGCCGGGAGCGGCGCCGCAAACCACTTTCGAACGCATCTGGCCGACCTTGCGGCTCGGGGTGCTGACCTCGATCTGCGGCTTCAGCGCCATGCTGTTTTCGGATTTCATGGGCCTTGCGCAACTCGGGATGTTTTCGGTGGCCGGGCTCGTGGTCGCCGCCGCCGTTACCCGCTGGGTCCTGCCCGCGTTGCTGCCCCGGGGGTTTGTCGTGACCGCGGTAACGGCATTCGCCCCGAAGGTCATGGCCCTGGTGCGAGCCGCGCCCACGCTGCGCTATCCGATGCTGGTCGTGCTTGCGGTCACGCTCGCGTTTCTGCTCATGCGCCCGCAACCGCTGTGGAGCGGCAGCCTCGCGAGCCTTAGTCCGGTGTCGCCGGGCGAGCAGGCGCTCGACCAGCGACTGCGCCAGGACATCGGCGCCCCCGACGTGCGCTACCTCGTGGTCGTCCGCGCGCCGGACGAGCAGGCGGCGCTCGAGGCGAGCGAGCGGGCCGGCGACAGCTTGCGCGCAGCGATCGACCAGGGCGGATTGCAGGGCTTCGAATCGCCTGCTTCCTACCTGCCCAGCATGAAGACGCAACGCGAGCGCCAGGCGGCATTGCCCGCGCCGGAGGTGCTGCGCCAGAACTTGCAGGCTGCGCTCAAGGGGCTGCCGTTCCGCCCGAATGTCTTCGAGCCTTTCGTGCGGGACGTATCGGCGGCGAGGAGCATGCCGTTGCTCGAACGGGCGAGCCTGCAGGGCACGAGCCTCGCGCTCAAGCTCGACTCGCTGCTGGTGAAGCGCGAATCCGGGTGGGCGGCCATGCTGCCCTTGCGAGGCGTGACCAACGCCGAAGCCATCGCCGGCAAAATCGGCAAGCCCTCCGATGCCCAGGCAGTGCTGCTGGATATGAAGCATGAGTCCGACCAGCTCTACCGTACCTATCTGCGCGAGGCCCTGACGAACTCGCTGCTGGGCGCTGCCGTGATAGTCATCCTGCTGTTTGCGAGCCTGCACTCGCCGCGACGCGTGTTCGACGTGCTTGCGCCGCTCGTCGCGGCAGTCCTGGTGACTTGCGGGCTGCTTGTCCTGGGCGGCGTCGAGCTCTCGATCTTTCATCTGGTAGGCTTGCTGCTCGTGGTTGCGGTCGGATCCAACTATTCGCTGTTCTTCGATCGGCAGGCGCCCTCCGGCCAGGACCGCAGCCGCACCATCGTGTCGCTGCTGTTCGCAAGCGTATCCACGCTGGTCGGCTTCGGCTTGCTTGCGTTCTCGAAGGTGCCGGTGCTGAGCGGCATCGGCTCGACCGTGGGCATGGGGGCGGCCATGGCGCTGGTGTTTTCGGCGATCATGAGCCGGCAGGCAGACACCGAAGGTACTACTTATGCGCGCACTCCATGACGTGGCGCCCGGCCAGGATGCGGACCGCATCCTGCTCGTCATGCTTCCGGCCGCCAAGGTGCGCCCGGAAGACCTGTTGGAGCAGGGCTTCGTCGCGGCGATACGCGATCGTGGATTGCCGCTCGATGTTGCGGTCCTGGATGCCCACGCGGACTATTATCTTGAGCGCAGGGTTGGCGAACGCCTCGCGGTCGATGTCATCACGCCGATGCGCGCCAAGGGCTACGGGCGGACCTGGCTCATGGGCATGTCGCTGGGCGGCATGGGATGCTTGGCCTATGCGCACACGCATGCGGCCGAGGTCGAGGGCGTGATCCTGCTCGCGCCATTTCTCGGCGCGCGGGGCCTGATAGCGCAAATCCTGCGCGCAGGCGGCTTGGCTCGATGGCAGCCGGGAGCGCTCGAGCCGGACGACGAGGAGCTGGGGCTGCTCTTGTGGTTGAAGCATTACCGGGCAGACGATCCGCAACTGCCCGCGATCTATCTGGGATTCGGCAGCGACGACCGCTATGCGCCGGCAAGTGCGATGCTCGCCCAGCAGTTGCCGGCAGAACGCGTGGTGAGCGTTCCCGGGAAGCATGATTGGCAGACCTGGATCCGCTTGTGGAGGGCGTTGCTGGCCAAGAATCTGTTTCTTGTAGAAGCATGACACCGGACACCTACGCAGCCGCCGGCGTCTACAGCGGCCGCCGCTGGCGTCCGGCGCCCGCCATCCGCCTTTCCATCCTGCTGCATGGGGCTGGCGCCATTTCGCTCGCCCTGCACCCGGATATCTGGCCCTGGGTCGCGGCTACCCTGATTGCCAACCACCTGGTCCTGCTCGCCGCCGTATTTTCCACGCGCGGGCGCTTGCTGGGACCGAACCTCGATCGCCTGCCGGCCTCGGCCATCGAGCGCGGGGAAGTGTGCCTGACGTTTGACGACGGCCCGGATCCCGAGGTGACGCCCCGGGTGCTCGAGCTCCTGGAACGTTACCAGGCCAAGGCGAGCTTCTTCTGCGTCGGGGAAAGGGCGCAGGCTCATCCCGAGATCGTCAGGGAAATCGTGCGCCGCGGTCACAGCGTCGAGAACCACACTTATCGCCATTCCCACGCCTTTGCCTTCTACGGCATTTCCCTGCTGCGGCGTGAGGTGGAGTCGGCGCAAGCCGCCGTCACCGCGATCACGGGACGGGCTCCGGAGTTCTTCCGCGCTCCGGCGGGTTTCCGCAGCCCGCTTCTCGACTTCGTCCTGGCGACGGCGGGATTGCGCTACGTCTCGTGGACTCGTCGAGGCTTCGACGCGCTCAGCAGCAACCCCGGCCATGTGCTCCGCCGGCTGACTCGCGGCCTCGCGGCCGGCGACGTGCTGTTGCTGCACGACAGCGGGCCGGTCGTGCTGGACGTGCTGCCTGTATTGCTCGACCAGCTGGCCGCGCGAGGGTTCAAGTCGGTTTCCCTGCCAGGCGCATGCAGCCCCTCGTCATAAGCCGGTTTGCGACCGTCAACTGCCTGGGAGCCGGGACCGGAGCGGTGCTCGACGCCTTGCGCATGAAGCGATCCGGGCTGGCGCCGTGCGATTTCGAGACTGCCGCCCTCGATACCTGGGTTGGACGGATTCCCGCGCTTGAGGAGCTGCGCATCCGGCGCGACCTCGAAGACTACGATTGCCGCAGCAACCGGATGGCGCAGCTGGGGCTCGAGCAGGACGGGTTCACCGACGCCATGGCGGCGGCCCGCGAGCGCTACGGCGCAGCCCGCATCGGCGTTTTCATCGGCACCAGCACATCCGGAATTCTCGAAACCGAGCTCGCCTATCGGCGCCGCGATCCGCAGACGCGCGCTCTGCCGGGAAGCTTTCGCTACCACGCGACGCAAAACAGCTATTCGCTCGGCGATTTCGTACGGCGCTATCTCGGGTTGACCGGGCCTTCGTTCGTCGTCTCTTCCGCATGCTCGTCCACCGCCAAGGTGTTCGGCAACGCCGCGCGCATGATCGCAGCGGGAGTCTGCGATGCCGCCGTGGTGGGCGGCGCGGACACGCTATGCCTGACAACGCTGTACGGGTTTCATTCCCTGGAGCTGACTTCGCGTCGCCCGTGCCGGCCCTTCGACCCCGACAGGGACGGCATCTCGCTAGGAGAAGGCGCGGGCTTTGCGCTGCTCGAAAAACCAGCCGGCCTGGTGGCTTCCGACGCCGTCATGCTTCTGGGGGTCGGCGAGAGCTCCGATGCGTACCACATGTCGACGCCGCATCCGGAAGGCGCCGGCGCGAAGCTCGCCATGCAGCGGGCGCTGGGCGCCGCGCGGCTCGGCCCGGCTGACATCGACTACATCAACCTCCACGGCACGGCGACCCGGACCAATGACGCAGCCGAGGACAAGGCGGTGGTGGAGCTGTTCGGCTCCGCGACCCCGTGCAGCTCGACCAAGGGCGCGACCGGGCATTTGCTCGGCGCCGCCGGAATCACCGAGGCGGTCATTTCGATACTTGCCGCCCAGCATGGCCTGCTGCCGGGGAGCGCGCACACCCGAAGCGTCGATCCTGCATTGAAGAGCGACTATCTTCTCGACAGCCGGGAGTCTCGCGTGCGGCGCGTGCTGACGAATTCGTTCGGATTCGGCGGCAGCAACTGCAGCCTGGTGATCGGCATCGGCGGCTGATGCGTGCGTACGTGGAAGGGGTCGGGTTGCTGGGCCCGGGCCTGCGCGGATGGCACGAGAGCCGCGCAGTGCTGGCGGGCGCCGAGCCCTACCGCGTCGCGCCTACGGCGATCCCCCCGAGCGAGCTGCTGCCGCCGGCCGAGCGGCGCCGTGCCGGCATCCCGGTCAAGCTCGCGCTGGCCGTGGGATGGGAAGCGTTCATGAGCGCCGGGCGCGATGCCGCCGCCACGGCGGCGGTATTCACATCCTCATCGGGCGATGGTGAAATCCTGCACCAGATCTGCGACACCCTCACCACGCCCGAGCGCGGGGTGTCGCCCACGCGGTTCATGAACTCCGTGCACAATGCCGCGGCCGGTTACTGGAGCATAGCGACCCAGTCCCGCGAGCCTTCGACCAGCCTGTGCTGCTACGACGCTAGCTTCGCGGCCGGCCTGCTGGAATGCGCCACGCAGGTGGCGGTGGACGCAAGACCGGTGGCGCTCATCGCCTACGACCAGCCGTACCCGCAGCCCCTGCATGCGGCGCGCCCGATCAGCGGCGAATTCGGCGTCGCCTTCGTCATGGCGCCCGAGGCTACCCGGCGCAGCTTCGCCGCCATCGACCTGGAGTTCATGCCGTACGATAAGGCCGAGACACCCCTGTCTGATCACGCTCTGGAGGCCGTCAGAGTGAGCAACCCCGCGGCGCGCAGCCTGCCTGTGCTCGTCGCACTGGCGCGAGACGGCGCAGAAGAGGTCGTCCTTCAGTACGTCGCAGGAGCTCATCTGCACGTGCGCATTGCGTCATGCCGGTAAGCAAAGCGGACATCGCCAGGATGATTCCGCATGCCGGGAGGATGTGTCTGCTCGACGAAGTGACCCAGTGGAACGAGGCGACGATTCGCTGCATCAGCCGCAGCCACCGGGACGGCGACAATCCGCTGCGCGCCGGCCCGCAGCTTCCCGCGCTGTGCGGCATCGAATATGCGGCGCAGGCCATGGCGGTGCACGGGCGGCTGGCCGCGATCATCGGCGCGACGCCGAGCGCCGGCTATATCGCGAGCCTCAGGGACGTCGTGTGCCACGCAGGCCGTCTCGATGACCTGGACGACGAGCTGGTGATCGACGCCGAGCGCATGATGGGCGACGCGCAGCTCGTGGTTTACCAGTTCGCCGTGTCCGCAGGGGGAACGGAAATATTGCGCGGAAGGGCGACGGTGGTCCTGGACGCCGGCTGAACAAGAGATGAAGCGAGCGCTCGTGACAGGCGGCAGCGGCGGCATCGGCGCGGCCATCTGCCGCAGGCTGGCTGCCGAGGGACGGCATGTCTACGTCCACGCCAACAGCCGCATGCACCAGGCACAGGAGGTGGCGGACGAGATCGCTGTCGGCGGCGGGTCGGCGCAAGCGGTGGCGTTCGACGTCACCGACCCCGGCGGGAGCGCAGCCGCGCTCGATCGATTGCTCGCCGACGGCCCGATTCAGATCGTCGTCAACAATGCCGGGATCCACGACGATGCCGTCATGGCTGGCATGAACCCCGCGCAGTGGAGCCGCGTGATCGATGTGTCCCTGAACGGATTTTTCAACGTGACGCAGCCGCTGCTGCTGCCGATGATCGGCACGCGCTGGGGCCGCATCGTCAATATTTCGTCGGTCGCCGCGGTCGCGGGCAACCGCGGCCAGGCCAACTACGCCGCGGCAAAGTCGGGCCTGCACGGAGCGACCAAGTCTCTCGCCCTCGAGCTCGCGAGCCGCGGCATCACCGTAAATGCCGTGGCGCCCGGCATCATCGCAACGCCGATGGCGCAAGCTGCATTCACCCAGGACATGATCGACCGGCTGGTGCCGATGAAGCGCGCGGGCGAGCCGGCGGAGGTCGCCGACCTGGTCGGCTTCCTCGCCTCGGAAGCCGCGGGCTACATCTCCGGCCAGGTCATTTCCATCAATGGCGCGATGATCTGAGCCTGCGCTGGATGAGCCGCGGCGCGCGCGCCAGCGATTCCAGGAAAAGACGCGTGTGCATCCAGGTCAGCAGCAGGTTGTCGCGCCAATAACGGAAGTGCGAGACCCCGCCTTCCTCAGCGCCGAAGTATTTGACCGGCACTGGAATGTTGATGGGACGCACGCCGCGCCAGCAGAGGCGCACGGCGGCCTCGGCGTCGAAGTCGAAGCGGCGCATCCAGCGGCTGCGTTCCATGATGTAGACGAGCGGCTCGATCGGATAGACGCGAAACCCGAACAGCGAATCGCCGACGCCTTCCCAGAGCGTTTCCAGATCCACCCAGAAGTTGGACATCTTGCGCCACAGCACGCGCTCGAGCGGCGCGTGCCTATCGAATATCGGCACGCCGAGAATCTGCGCATCGGGATTGGCTCGCGAGGCCGCCATGAACTCGGGAATCTTCGCCGTCGGGTGCTGGCCATCGGCGTCCATGATGAGCGCATGCGTGTAGCCGGCCGCCGCCGCGGCGCGCAAGCCATGGAGCACCGCAGCGCCCTTGCCCACGTTCTGCTCGAGGACGAGCACACGAATTTGATCGTCGCGCTGAGCGAGGCTTTGCAGTGATTCGGTCGTCCCGTCGGTGCTGCCGTCCACGACGACCCACACCGGCTGCCAGACTCGTCGTGCCTCATCTACGGTCTGCTGGACTTTCCTGCCGGTGTTGTAGGTCGGAATAAGGACGAGGTGGGTCATACCGAGATAAAAGCGCAGATAAAAAGGCGCCCGTGGGCGCCTTTTTCGATTTGAACGCTTATAGCTTGCGAGCTATCCCGCGAATGCTGGGCCGGACGATGGGCAGTGCCTTGCGGATGCTTTCGCGCTGGATGCGCTCGAACCTGAATCCCGCCGCCGCGATCGCGGATTCGGTGCGGCGCGTCAGATGGCAGTTGCCCATCAGGTGCTTCCAGACCGGCTCGATGCGCCGTTGCCACAGCAGCCGACGCGGCTTGCCGTCGGCCGCCACGTGCTCGAGAAAGGCCAGGCGCCCGGCAGGCTTCAGCACGCGGCGGATCTCGGCGAGCGCGGCCGCTTGGTCCGGCACCGAGCACAGGACGAGGGAGCACACGACCGCATCGAAAGAGGCGGCGTCGTACCGCAGCGATTCCAGCGATGCGCCGGAAATTTCGATATTGCGCAGCCCCGATGAGTCGGCCTTGGTCTTCAGTTTGCGCCGCATGTGCGCATCCGGCTCGCACAGCGTCAGGCGCGTCACCGATTTCGGGTAATGAGGCAGCGTGACGCCGGTCCCGGCGCCCACTTCGAGCACCTCGCCCGAAAGTTCGCGCAGAAGCTCGGCACGCCATTGAGCCAGGCAGGCTTCTTCGCTGCCGCACATGAAGCGGTCATAGACCGCGGCCATCAGCCAGGACATTAACGTCAAGCCAACCCGCGCACCGCTTATGGCGGTGCGTCCGGGTGCAGCGCGCGGTTGGCTGTCTCGTTCAAATTGTGGATCGTGCGATTTCTCAGCTCCGCGTACACCAACAGCAGCAGGAGCACTGGTGCAGCGAACCCAATTACGAACGGTGCGAACTCCACCGATCGGTCCCACCAGCTTTTCTCTTCGGTCAGGAAAGTCCATGACTTCGCTGCCAAAGGGAGCACTGTAAAAAGCAGCGCCGGCACAAGAAACCACGCCGTATTTCTGCCGCCACCCGCCGCCATGCGCGCGCCGAAGAAAGATACGGCAGCGACCAGCGCAACGGCGAGGATTCCGGCGGAAATGCCGAAGGCGGAGTATATCCACGCTCCTATCTGATGAACGATAAGTAGCGTAATTGCAAGAACCACCAATCGCCTAAGCCAGGTATCGCTCATTTGTCGCGCGGATCGCGTGGCGGGGACCGAGTCTTGCCGTAGTCCCAACGGCAGTCTACTTGTGGAAGTGGGAGCGCGCCTTCTCGAACGCCTCGCGCGCCTTTGCCCAAGCGTCGTCAGCACCGCGTACAAGGTCTAGCCAAGCGTCGCCCGCGGCCGCCTGGACCTTCCGCATTTGCTCCATCGCTTGGTCGCGTTGGCGGCGGAATGCTTCCAGTTGCTTCTCATATTCGATGCGCACGTCGGCCCGCGTCCCCTTGGCCTTTGCCTCCCACCTCCTGACCTCCGCGTTCCACTCATCGAGTTGCGCCTTGAGCTTCTCAACGTACTCGTCTCTTTTGCTCATGCTTTGTCCTCCATCGTCGTTGGGTGAGTTTCAACAACAGCTAACGTTCACGTTAGGCCGCTTTGGGTGAAGGGAGGCAGAGGTTGGATAGCTCATCGCAGCTCCGATCGCAAAAACGGCCAATAGCGCGAAAGGCGGTCCGAGATGGCCGACGGTTGCGAGATTGTAAAAAAAATGCGCAGGAAGACCGATCGCGACCGCTATGAAAATGGCTGTAACGGCTGCCCACCAAGCCCAGCGAAGCCCGCGCTGGATACCGAACCACGCTAGCGCCGCAACGGCGAGGCCCAGCGCCATCCCGTAGCCGGCGATGGCAATGTGCAGGTGCGAGACGTAATTGACAAGGTCCGGATTGAAGGCGCGGATCTGCGCCTTGGTTACGCCGACCTGTTGCAGTGAGATGCCTCGCTCGAGGAATTGATCGCTGAAGTTGACGAACAGAAAGTGGATGTTGCTTATGATTTGCACTATCCCCACGACTGCGATCAGCCGGGCTCCCCTGCGGATCCTCGGGAGAGTTTCGCTTGCACCGGTCAGTTCTGTGTCCATGTCTGATGCCTCCATGGCACCTAGTCCCAGGACGTTCGTGTAAAGCGGCCTAACTATTGATTGAACGGCAAGCGGGGCATGCTAGAACCATCTATAGGGAGATGCAATCTATGCTGCAAGCGCTGGGCGGCGTTTCCAGAATTGCGTTGCCGATTCGAAGGCGTGGGCGAGCTGCAGCACGCCAAGATCGTCCCGGTAGCGGCCGACGAGCTGGATCCCTACCGGCAGCCCTTCCGCAGTAAAGCCCGCCGGCACCGAGATCGCCGGGTGGCTGGTGATGGTGATGTAGTAGCAGCTCTTCATCCAGTCGAGATAGTTGTTCATCCGCACGCCGGCGACCTCGCGCGGCCATTCCTCGTCGATCGAGAAGGGCGGCAGCTGGTTCACCGGGCACAGAAGGAACTCATAGCGCTCCAGAAACCGCCGCATGCGGTGAAACAGGTCGCTGCGCAGGGCTTGCGCCCTGGCGATTTTCTCCGGCGTGAGCTTCAGGCCCTCCTCGATGTTCCAGATCACGGTGTCCTTGAGCTTGTCGCGGTGCTGCTTGAGGAGGACGCCGTATCGCTGCAGGAAGCCGAGCGCGCGCAGGGTTTCGAAAGCTTCCGTAGCGCCGGAGAAATCCGGCTCTGCTTCCTCCAGCAAGCACCCGAGATCCTTGAATGTCCTTTTCTGCGCTTCGAGAACGGTGGTGATGCGATGATCCATCGGCAAGCCGCCGAGGTCTTGACTCCATGCGACGCGAACTTTCTTGAAGTCTTTCTTCAGACTTCTTGAAAACACGTCGCCGGGCTCGGCGATCGACACCGGCGCGCGCGGGTCGGGACCGGCCATGGCAGAGAGAAGAAAGGCGCAGTCGTCCACCGTGCGCGCCATCGGACCGATCACCGCCAGCGAGTCCCAGGCATTCGGCGTTGGCCATGCGGGCACTCGCCCCGGCGTCGGCCGGAAGCCCACGACGTTGCAGTAGTTGCCGGGATTGCGCAGGCTCGCCGCGAGGTCGGAGCCGTCGGCGAAAGGCAGCATGCCGCTTGCCACCGCAGCGCCGGCGCCGCCCGAGGAACCGCCGCAGGTTTTCGCGAGATCGTAGGGATTGCGCGTCGCGCCGAACAGCTTGTTGAAGGTCTGGCTGCCGGCAGCGAACTCCGGCGTATTGGTCTTGCCGAGCGTGGTGGCACCGGCCGCGCAGAGCCGTTCGACGATCACGTGGTCCTCCTGCGGCACATGGTCGCGGTAGATCGGCGAGCCCCAGGTGGTGCGGATGCCCTTGGTCGACACCACATCCTTGTAGGCGATCGGCAAGCCGGCGAATCGTTCGCTGCGATCGATCGATTTCGCCTGCTTGAGGGCGAGCTCGGGGGTGAATGTGACGATGGCGTTCACCTTCGGGTTGACGCGCTCGATCTGCGCGATGAACGCCTTCACGACCTCGGTCGCCGAGAGCTTGCGCGCGCGGATGAGCCGCGCCAGCTGCCTTGCCGGGGTAAAGCAGACCTCCATCACATCAGCACGATGTCGAACTGCTCCTGCGTATAGCTCGACTCGACCTGCATCGAGACCGGCTTGCCGATGAATTCCGACAGCATGGCGAGGGAGTCCGACTCGTCCTCGAGCAGCACATCGATCACCGCCTGCGAGGCGAGGACGCGGAACTCGCGAGCGTTGAACGCGCGCGCCTCGCGCAGGATCTCGCGCAGGATCTCGTAGCACACGGTGTGCGAGGTCTTCACCTCGCCGCGGCCGCTGCAGGTCGGGCAGGGCTCGCACAGGACGTGCGCCAGCGACTCGCGCGTGCGCTTGCGGGTCATCTCCACCAGCCCGAGCGCGGTGAAGCCGTTCACGGTCATGCGGGTGCGGTCGCGCGCGAGCGCCTTCTTGAACTCCTCGAGCACAGCGGCGCGATGCTCGTCGCTCTCCATGTCGATGAAGTCGACGATGATGATGCCGCCGAGGTTGCGCAGCCGCAGCTGGCGCGCGATCGCCTGCGCCGCCTCGAGGTTGGTCTTGAAGATCGTGTCGTCGAAGTTGCGGCTGCCGACGTAGCCGCCGGTATTGACGTCGATGGTGGTGAGCGCCTCGGTCTGGTCGATGATGAGGTAGCCGCCCGACTTCAGCTCGACGCGGCGCGACAGCGCCTTCTCGATCTCGGCCTCGACGTTGTACAGGTCGAACAGCGGCCGCTCGCCGGTGTAGTGCTCGATCCGGCCGCGCACCCGGGGCATGTAGGCTTCGGCGAACGCCGCGAGCTTCTGGTAATTCTCCCGCGAATCGACGATCACGCGCCCGGTGCCGGTCGTCACCATGTCGCGCATCACGCGCTGCGCCAGCGACAGGTCCTGATAGAGCTGCTGCGGCGGCGCCGCGCCGAGCGCGCGCTCCTGGATGACGCGCCAGAGGTGACGCAGATAATCGATGTCGGCGCGCAGCTCGTCCTCCGACGCGCTCTCGGCCAGCGTGCGCACGATGAAGCCACCCTTTTCGTCGGCCGGCAGCAGCTCCTTCAGGCGGTCGCGCAGAGCCGCGCGCCCGCTCTCGTCCTCGATCTTCTGCGAGATGCCGATGTGCGGGTCGTGCGGCAGGTAGACCAGCATGCGCCCGGCGATCGAGATCTGGGTGGAGAGCCGCGCGCCCTTCGAGCCGATCGGGTCCTTCAGCACCTGCACCAGCAGCGGCTCGCCTTCCGCGAGGATTTTTTCGATCGGCTTGGTGGGTTCCCCGTTGCTCTTTCGGTGCTCCCAGATGTCGGCGACGTGCAGGAATGCCGCGCGCTCCAGCCCGACCTCGATGAACGCCGACTGCATGCCGGGCAGCACGCGCGCCACGCGTCCCATGTAGATGTTGCCGACCAGCCCGCGGCTGGCAGTGCGCTCGATGAGCAGCTCCTGCACCACGCCGGCGCCGGTGACGGCGACGCGCGTCTCGCGCGGCGTGACGTTAATGAGAATATCTTCCTGCACGCGCGGTCCGCAGCCGCTCGAGCAGCTGCCCGGTCTCGTAAAGCGGCAGGCCCATCACGCCCGAGTAGCTGCCGCGCAGCTCCATCACGAAGAGCGCCGCGTGCCCCTGGATCGCGTAGGCGCCCGCCTTGTCGTCGGCCTCGCCGGTGGCGACGTATTGCTCGATCTCCTGCTCGGTAAGCCGCTTGAAGCGCACTTCCGAGACCGAGAGCGAGCTCTCCAGCCAGTCGGCCTGTTTCAGCGCGACTGCGGTCAATACCTCGTGCGTATGGCCGGAAAGCGCAGCCAGCATCGCGGCGGCGTCGTTGCGGTCGGCGGGCTTGCCGAGGATGCGGTTGTTGAGCGCCACCGTCGTGTCGGCAGCCAGAACCGGCGCCTGCGGCAGGTTCCGCTGCATCATGCGCCTCCACCCGGATTCGGCCTTGGCGCGGGACACGCGCTCCACGTAGGCGGCGGGCGTTTCGCCGGCAAGCGGGGTCTCGTCGACCTCGGCCCCCTCGTCGGGACGCGTGCGGAACAGCAGCAGGTGATAGCGCACGCCGATCTGGGCGAGCAGCTCGCGCCGCCGCGGACTGCGCGATGCCAGATAAATGCCACGCTCGAGCGGACCCATGATTGCCGCCGAGTGTAGCAGTTACTTTCTGTGATACGGATGGCCGATGAGGAGCGTTGCCGCTCGATAAAGCTGTTCCAGCAGGACCACTTGTGCCAGCGCGTGAGGCAGAGTGAGCGAGGACAGGCGCAGCAACAGATTTGCCTGCCCTTTTATGCTTTCGTCCAGCCCGTCCGGGCCGCCGATCACGAACGCCGTTTCGATGTTCAGAAGGGCGGAGAACCGCGCAGTCGTGAAGTCCTGGCCGTGCTCGTCGAGCGCGACGATGCGGGCGCCCTTGGGCAGCGCGGCGCGCAGCCGGTCTTCGTTCCTGACGGCGAGGCGCGCGAGCTCGTAGCCGCGCGGCATGCGCCGCGCATAATCGGCGCAGGCCGCTTCCGCCCACCTGGGCAGCCTAGCGGCTACGGCGACGACGTGGAGCCTTGCCACGCGGCTTGTGCTTTTTCTCTAATTTGAATCTGACCGGCTTGCCGCCCCAGACTTCTTCGAGATTGTAGAAATCCCGTACTGTCGGATGCATGATGTGCACCACCACGTCGCCGAGATCCACCAGCACCCACTCGCCGCTCGCTTCGCCCTCGACGCCGTAGACGCGCGCGCCGTTTTCCTTCACTTTCTCCTGCACCCAGTCGGAAAGCGCCTTGACCTGGCGCGTCGAATCGCCGCTCGCGATCACCACGCGCTCGAACATCGACGGCATGCGCGCTGTGTTGTAGACGATGATGTCGCGTCCCTTGATGTCCGCGAGCGCCTCGACCACCACGCGCTGCTTCTTGCGGATGTCCATCTACCGGTAGAGCCCGCGGCTCGCAATATAGTTCGCCACCGCCGGCGGCACCATCCCCGACAGGTCCTCGCCGCGCGCGGCGCGGGCACGGATGTCGCTTCCGGAGATCGGCATCGGCGGCATCGGCACGACCAGCGCCTTTGCGCCCTCCACCTGGAAACCCGGACGGGAAACCACCGCGATGCGCGCGAACCGGGCGACGTCCTGCGGCTTATGCCAGGTGTCGAACTTCGCGTATTGATCGCCTCCCAGGATCAGATACAACTGTGAATCAGGATCAGCCCGCAAACTCTCTAGCGTGTCTACGGTGTAGCCCGTGGCGCCGGGCGCGAGCTCGCGCGTGTCGATCTCGTAGAGCGGCTCGCCCTCGGTCGCGA
>Ga0209220_1000111_pt1 | contig 37753 bp, 31 predicted proteins | sample BlaSpr_A8_OM3_M3_FD_187984 | JGI IMG/M metagenome (GOLD analysis project Ga0209220, IMG submission 187984) | Forest soil microbial communities from Thunder Bay, Ontario, Canada - Black Spruce, Ontario site 2_A8_OM3_M3 (SPAdes) (version 2) | ecosystem: Environmental > Terrestrial > Soil > Boreal... | reverse complement strand
AACCGGGCGCCGGAAAAACGCCGTGGCGCGCGTCCGACTCTACCCGGGCGAAGGCACCATCATGGTCAACAACAAGCCACCGTTGCAGTACTTCGGTCGCCGGATGCTGGAGATGGTGGTGGTCGAGCCGTTGCGGCTAACCGAGAGCCAGAAGCGCTTCAACGTGAGCGCCATGGTCGACGGCGGCGGCATGTCCGGCCAGGCCGGCGCCGTGCAACACGGCATTGCGCGGGCGCTGATCGTCGCCGACCTCGCGATGCGGCCGGTGCTGAAGAAGCACGGCTTGCTGACCCGCGACCCGCGCATGAAGGAACGGAAGAAGCCCGGCCTCAAGCGCGCCCGCAAAGCGCCTCAGTACACGAAGCGCTAGCCGAGCCTTAGTTCCTAGCGACGCGGCCATGGTTGGCCCAAGCTCCTAAGCGCGCGCAAAGCGCCTCAATACCCGCCCGGCCGACACGGCCACCGGCGCGCTGCCCGACCGGAACCAAATGGTCGGCTCTTTATCCGGCCGAGCTAGCCTGCCGTTGGTTTGCCGAGCTCAGCCGGTTCGCGCCCGCGGCGTGACGGTCGGCGGCGGCGTTGCGATCCATCGGCCATCTTTCTCCCGCCGGAGCTTCCAACCCTCCTCATGCACTTTCCGGTGATGTGTCCGGCAGGTCAGACCGAGGTTGTCGAGTCTTGTCGGTCCGCCGTCGCCCCAGAAGATGAGGTGATGCCCGTCGCACCAGGGCGCCGGCCGGTCGCAACCCGGGAACACGCAGTGGCGATCCCGAGCGACCAGGGCGCGGCGCGTGGCCGGCGGAATGCTCCGGCCGGCGTGCGTCATTTCCTGCTCGAGTTCGCCCAGTCCGGTAATGCGCGTGATCGCCGAGTCGCAGGCGATCCGGCGGAGCGTTTCGGCGGGGACGGTGCCGCCCCACTCCAGCTCGGCCGCCGGCGCGCCGCCGATGCCGGCGAGGGTGTCGAGGCTCGCCTTGATGATCAGCTGCGGGCGGGGACCCGCGCCATCCGGGTGGACGCTGCCCTGTCGCGACCGGCAGCGCTCGACCAGGGCATCGACGAGCCGCTGCTCCGAAGTCCGGGTGTCACCCTTCGTTGGCTTGGCGAATGGCTCGAGCGCGGTGCGCACGATCGCCCCACCCTCGGCATCGAGCAGGCCGTCGATCCGGACCATGCCGTCGACGGGCTGACCGATGCGGAGGTAGCGGCGCGCGTGGGCCCGATTGGCCTCGGTCAGCGCGGCTTGGGCGTCGACCTGGTGCTCGAAGTTCTTGGCGACGCCGACGAACTGACCTGGGTCCATGGATTCGGCGGCCTTGAGCAACGTCGGCTCGGCCTTGCGGACCTGGGCCGCCCCGAGAGTTTGGGCCGTACGGGCCATGGTGACGGCGTGCTGGTAGCCGATCTCGCCACGAGCCAACGCCTCCTCGGTGCGCGGCAGCTGGTTCAGCTGATGCGCGACGTCTACCCGTTCGGCGGCGGCGCTGCCAGAAAGTTTGCCGTTGACGCGCAACCAGGCGACCACGTCGACAAAGCCGTCGGCTTTGTAGCCGCCGGCCTTTTCGAAGCGGCGCGTGGCCTCGGCCGCGACCGCCTCGGTCCGGTTGATGATTTCCCGGCTCCTGGTGATGACCTCGCCGAGGCCGCTGGGCGGCTGTTCGGCCAGCCAGGCCGGCAGATCGCGCAGGCCCGACATCATTCGTTCGAGCGGCGTCTCGCTGGACCGGCACATGCTGCCATCGTGAACCAGGGCTGCGACAGCTGTATGTCGAAAGCGGTCGTGTTAGAGAGAATTGATTGGACATGTGTGGCCGGATTGGCTCGTCGATGCCTCGTGCGGAGCTGCTCGAAACCTATCACTGGCTCAGGGATGCGCCAGAAGAGCTCCCGCGCTACAACATCGCCCCGACGGACCCGGTCATGGCCGTCGGCCCCGATCGGGTCGAGGTCGTGCGCTGGGGGATCGAGGGCGCAAAGGGTGGTCTCTTCAACCTGCGGGCTGAGACGGCGCTCAGCAAGCCCCACTACCAGCGCCTGCTGCTGACCCGGCGGGTGCTCGTGCCCGCCAGCCACTTCTACGAGTGGCGAAAGGTCGGCGAGCGACGGCTGCCCATGGCCGTCTCGCGCGCCGATGGTGGGTTCCTCCACCTTGCCGGCGTGCTGGCTCGCTGGGAAGGTCAGACGGCGGCCACCATCCTGACTACGACGCCAAACGCCGACATCGCCGACCTTCATAACCGGATGCCGGTGGTCTTGAATGACGACGACGCCGCGACCTGGGTCCTCGAGGATCTATCGCTCGAGCAATTGGCCGGCTTCCTTCAGCCGTGCCCGGCTGGCTGGCTGCGGCTCGCGCCGGCGTCGTTGCGGGTCAACGACGTCCACAACCAGGGCCCCGAGCTACTCGACCCCGAGGCGCTCCCGGCGAACTACCAGATGGAGCTCATGCCTCCGGCCTGACGCTTCGGCTAGGTCGGCGGTGTGCCCCGCCGCCGGGACATCCACCAGACGACGGCGGCCACGATGATGATCAGGACGACCCCGCCGACGATGATCTTGCGCGGCGTAAGGGCGGTCGTGATCAGCGGCGCGATAAGGGCGAACGCCAAACTCATGTCCATGGCCTTAGAGGATACTAGTCGCCGAAGTGGACGTGATCCTGCGGGACATCATGGTGTTCCTCCAGAGCGGGGACGTCTGGCGCCATGTCCGCGATCTGATCGACATCGGCCTGGTGGCCTTCTTTCTCTACCGGCTCTTTCTGCTCGTGCGGGGCACCCAGGCGGTCCAGTTGATGTTCGGGGTGCTCCTGCTCGCCCTGATCGGCTTGCTGGCGAACCTGCTCGACCTCCGGCTGCTGTCCTGGATCTTCCGCAACGCCGCCCCGGCCATCCTGGTCGGCATCATCGTGCTCTTCCAGCCTGAGATCCGGCGCGCCCTCGACCAGTTCGGCCGCATCGGCTTCATCGGCCGGCCGCTGTCCCACTACAACCTGCAGATTTTCAATCGCATGATCGACGAGGTGATCCGGGCCACCACCAAGCTGACCCAGCGGTTCACCGGGGCGCTGATCGTCTTCGAGAAGGAAACCGGGCTCGAGAACTACGCCAACAGCGGCATCCGGATCAACGGCGAGCTGACCGCGGAATTCCTCGAAGCCATCTTCTTTCCCAACTCGCCGCTTCACGACGGCGCGGTCATCGTTCGAGGAAACCAAATCCTGGCCGCCGGCTGCGTGCTGCCGCTGGCCGAGGAAGGCACCGTCCGCGAGCGGATGGGCACCCGTCACCGCGCCGGACTCGGCCTCTCGATGCAGACGGACGCCGTCGTCTTGATCCTGTCTGAGGAGCTCGGCCAGATCGCGGTCGCCCACGAGGGCAAGCTGCTCCGCAACCTCGATCCCGATCGGCTTCGCCAGGTGCTGACCTCACTTCTCCAGCCACGCACCGAGATCCACCGCCCGCCGCTGCCGGTCTGGCGGCGTCCACCCGGTGCTTCGGTAAGATAACGGTCCTGCTGGCAAACCTTCGGCTCAAGCTGCTGGCGATCGCGTTTGCTGTCGCGCTCTGGAGCGTCGTCGCATACGCGCAGAACCCCACCCAGCAGCGTAACGTCCAGCTCCCGGTCGCGGCATCGACGCTGCCCGCCGGCCTGGTCGTGGTCGGCAAAGTGCCGCCCGTGCCGGTGACGGTGATCGGGACCACGGAAAACCTGGCACATTTCGTCCCCAGCTCGCTGCACGTCACAGGGAACTTCTCCAACGTCAAGGTCGGCACCAATAAAGTGCCGGTTGACGTCCAGAACACCGATCCGACCATCACCATCGTCGCGCCCAGCTCGGTGCCGGTTACCATCGATGACCTCGCCAGCTCGACCCAGACGGTCTCGATCGAGCGGGTCAACGCCCTGGCTCCAGGGTTCCACGAGCAGGCCGCCTCCACCACGATCTCCCCGGCGACCGTCCGCGTTGACGGCCCCAAGAGCCAGCTCGGCGGGATCCAGGCGGTGGTCATCATCGACCTCGCCGGCGTCACGGCACCTGGCTCTACCGCGCCGGTCACCGTCGTGGTCTGGAACGCGAACAAGAAGCCGGTCCAGCAGATGACCGTGACGCCGCCCCAGGTCAGCGTCAAGATGGTCATCCAGGCGGACGCCGTTACCCTCAATAAGCCTGTGGGCTTCACCCTCACGGGCCAGCCGGCCGCGGGCTACCGGGTGACCAACGTCCAGATCGCGCCGCTCGAGGTCCAGGCGACGGGCCTCCAGAACACCCTCGCCGCCCTCCTGCTGATGCCGACGGACGCGGTCGACATCACTGGCGCCAAGAGCGACGTGATCCGTACGGTGACCATTCGCCCGCCGGACGGGGTGACCGTCAGCCTGAAGACCGCCACGGTCCACGTCTTCATCTCCCCGACTCCGGGCGTGACCCCCACGTCGTCTCCGTAACCTTCCGCCAGCCCCCGCGTTTCACCAAAACTACGAACTAGCTTCGTTCGTTTGTCCGCGCCCAAACTGGGAACATAGGAGGCCGCAGCATGTGTGGGATCATCGGCTACCTGGGCGAGCGCTCGGCGGCTCCCATCATCATGGAGAGCCTCAAGCGGCTCGAGTACCGGGGCTATGATTCCGCCGGCGTCGCGATCTACAACGAGGCGGACGGCCAGACGTCGGTCGTGAAGAGCGCCGCCAAGGTCGACACCCTGGTCGAGCGCCTCACAGAGGAGATGCCGGAGGGCCGGCTCGGCATCGGCCACACGCGCTGGGCGACCCACGGCCGCCCGACGGTGATCAACGCGCATCCCCACACTGACTGCCACCAGCGGATCATGGTGATCCACAACGGCATCATCGAGAACTTCGCGGAGCTGCGCAAAGAGCTGCAGGCCCGCGGCCACGTGTTCATCTCCGAGACCGACACCGAAGTCGTGCCGCACCTGATCGAAGAGAACGACAAGGGCGACCTGGTGGCCGCGGTCCGGGCGGCGCTGGCGCGGCTGAAAGGCGCCTACGCGATGGCGATCTTCTCGCAGAGCGACCCGGATCTCCTGATCGGCGCACGGCTCAACGCGCCGCTCGTCGTCGGGATCGGCGACAAGGAATGGTTCGTCGCCTCCGACATCACGGCCGTGATCCCGTACACGAAGAAGGTCCTGCTGCTGGGCGAAGGCGAGATGGTGACGATCAGCCGGCTCGGGCCCGAGGTGAGCACGATTGGCGGCGCCGCCGTCAAGCCGAAAGTCATCGAAGTCAAATGGGATATCAGCCAGGCTCAGAAGGGAGGCTACCCACACTTCATGGCCAAGGAGATCAATGAGGCGCCCGAGGCGGTCTCCAACGCACTGCGCGGCCGGCTGAGCGATGAAGGCGACGTCACGTTCGAAGAATTCGGGCTGACCGATCGGCAGCTGCTCAAAGTCCACGACATCAAGATGGTGGCGGCCGGCACGTCGTATTATGCAGCGCTTCTTGGTAAATACATCATCGAGGAGCTGGCGCGCATTCCGGTCGAGGTCGAGCCGGCCTCCGAGTTCCGCTATCGCCAACCGATTATCGACCAGGACACGCTGGTAATCGGCATCTCGCAGTCGGGAGAGACCGCCGACACGCTGGCCGCCATCCGCGAGGCGAGGGAGCGCAAGGCCAAAGTCGTCTCCATCACCAACGTCGTTGGCAGCTCGATGGCGCTGGAAAGCGACGGCGTTATCTACCTGCACGCGGGCCCTGAGATCGGGGTTGCGTCGTCGAAGACTTTTATTGCGCATCTGACCTGTCTGTACCTGCTCGGCATCCGGCTGGCCGCGGTACGCCACCGCCTGGCACCCGAGCGGCTGCGCGAGCTAACCGCCGAGCTCAAGGCGCTGCCCAAGTCGGTCCAGCAGGTGCTCGATCGCGCCGAGGCGATCCAGGCGCTGGCCCGGAAATATTCCGGCCATCGCAACTTCATGTACATCGGTCGGGGCATCAACTATCCGATCGCGCTGGAGGGCGCCCTGAAGCTCAAAGAAATTTCATACCTGCATGCCGAGGGGTACGCCGCCGGCGAGCTGAAGCACGGTCCCATCGCGCTGCTCGACCAGAACTTCCCGGTCTTCGCGATCGCGACCCAGGCGGCGACGCTGGGGAAGATGGTCAGCAACATCCAGGAAGTCATCGCGCGCGATGCCCCAGTGCTGGCGCTGATCAGCGACGGTGACGAGACGCTGTCCGAGATCGAGGCCGATCGGATCCAGGTGCCGGCGGTGTCGGAATTCCTCTCGCCGATTCCGAATGTCGTGGCGATGCAGCTGTTTGCTTACTTCGTGGCGACCGAGCGGGGCTGCAATGTCGACCAGCCGCGCAACCTGGCGAAGAGCGTCACCGTAGAGTAAGCAGCGTGACCCCTCGGGTCGGCGTGGATGTTGCGGCGATCCCGCGCATCGCGGAGGCCCAGAAGCGCTTCGGCGACCGGTTCCTCCGCAAGTTCCTCAGCGAGCGGGAGATCGAATACTGCGGCAACAGCGCCGAGCGCTGGGCGGGTCGCTGGGCGGCCAAGGAGGCGATCGGCAAGGCGATGCCGACCGGTGTCCCGCGCCCGCGCATGCGTGACGTCGAGATCCTGCCGGCAGAGGATGGCCGCCCGCATGTGCGAGTCGCCCCGGCGACCACGCTGACCGGCCGCACGGTGGACGTCAGCATCGCCCACGATGGCCACTTCGCGGTCGCGGTCGCCGTTATCCCGGAGGCCGAGGCCATCCACCCCGATGGCGAGCTGCCCGATGGATTCAAGTTGCCGGCGCGGCCGCGTGATGGGCACAAGGGAACGTTCGGCACCGTCGTCGTGCTCGCGGGCTCGCAAGGCTACACGGGCGCCGCGTATCTGACGAGCATGGGCGCCGCACGATCGGGCGCCGGCATCGTGCGTTTGATGGTGGCCCAGTCGATTTATCCGATCCTGGCCGAAAAATGCACCGAGGTCGTCGTTGGTCCGGTCCCCGAGATTTCGCCTGGCGTCGTCGGGCACGCGGCCCTGAGCGCCGTCCTGCGTGGCTTTACCGGCGCCGCCTCTGGGATCGTAGGACCGGGTATCGGGCGCGACACATCGACGCGTCGCTTGATCGAGGATTTGCTTCCGAAAGTTACCGTTCCGCTCGTGCTCGATGCCGACGCCCTTAACCTCCTCTCCGAACACCGCAGCATCCTCCCCAAGCTGTCGCCGGACATCGTGCTGACGCCACATCCCGCCGAATTCGGGCGGCTGGCCAACTTAGAAACCAGCGCCGTGCAGAAGGACCGTCGCGGTATCGCCTCGCGGTTCGCCAAGACCTGGAACAAGGTGGTCGTCCTCAAGGGCGCCGGCACCGTCATTGCCGCGCCGGACGGACGCATCACCCTGAACCCGATCGCGACCCCGGCACTGGCCTCGGCAGGGACCGGCGACGTCCTCGCCGGCCTGATTGGCGGCTTGATGGCTCAGAAGCTGCCACCGTTCGAGGCCGCGGTGACCGGCGTTCACCTGCACAGCGTTGCAGGGACGGACCTCGAGGCGTCGATGGGGCAGGCTGGCGTGCTCGCCTCCGACCTGCTGCCGCAGATTCCGCGCGTTATGGAGCGGTTGCGCTGACGGAGCAGGGCGCGACGAAGTGGGTCGACGTGGATCCGTCGGCCATCGCTCACAACACCGGCCTCGTCAAGCAGCTTGTCGGTGAGAAGACCGCGGTGATGGCCGTCGTGAAGGCCGACGGCTACGGACATGGGGCCGTGCCCTCGGCGCGGGCGGCGATTGCGGGCGGCGCGACCTGGCTGGCCGTATCGTCAGTCCCTGAGGGGATCGAGCTGCGCATGGCCGGCATCCCCGAGCCGATCCTCAACCTCGGGTACACGCCGCCGGCGGCGCTCTCGGCGGCGGTTGCGGCGAAGCTGGCGCTCACCGTCTACGACCGCGAGGGTTTGGCCCTGCTCAAGACGGCGGCCACCGAGATCGCCGTCCACGTCAAGGTCGACACCGGGATGCATCGGTTGGGCGCCGCCCCCGAGGAAGCGATACGCCTGGCGACCGAGGTGCACGCTGATCCCAACCTGCGCCTAGAAGGATTCTGGACGCATTTTGCTGATGCGGATCAGGATCCCGCCTTCACCAGAGCCCAGTTGCACGCGTTTCTCGACGCCCGCGCCGCCCTGATCCGGGCCGGTGTCACCGGCTTCATCAGCCATACCGCCAACTCGCCGGGACTGCTCCGCTTTGCGGAGGCCCGGCTGGACCTGGTGCGCGCCGGCCTCATCATCTACGGCGTTCGGCCGGTCGCGACCTGGGACGACCTGCCCGGACTACGTCCGGCGCTCCGCTGGCAGACGGTTGTGACCAACGTCGTCACGGTGCCGAAAGGCGAGAGCGTTGGCTACGGGCGCAAGTTCATCGCCCGCGAGCCGGCCAGAGTAGCAACCATTGCCGTCGGCTATGCCGATGGTCTGCACCGGCGCGCGTCGCATGGCGGTCGCGCGATCGTGCGGGGCGTCGCCGTCCCGATCGCCGGCACCATCAGCATGGACCAGGCCGCGCTCGACGTACGAACCGTCCCCGACGTCACGGTGGGTGACGTCGTCACGTTGATCGGCGGGGAGGCCGGCGCGAGCTTGAGCGCCCACGACCTTGCCGAGGCGGCCGGAACGATCTCGTACGAAGTGATCTGCGCGATCTCAAGCCGGGTCCCGCGCCGATACCTATAATTAATAGTGCCCTAGGGGAGCGGAATGCTGAGAAAGTCGGGTCCGCCGACTGACCCTAGAACCTGATCAGGTAATACCTGCGGAGGAAACGGGCTCGAGCATTCCGTCACCATTGGGAGCAGCACATATGGCAGCCGCCGAGCAACGTCATCAGCGACTCGAGCGCATGAGCCTCTACCTGATCACGGGCGATCAGGGGAATGAGGTCGAGACCGCGCGTATCGTGGAGGCTGCGCTCGAGGGTGGCGCCAACGTCATCCAGCTCCGCAAGAAGACGATGCCCAAGGGCGAACAATACGCGATCGCGCTTGCGCTGCGCCGCCTGACGCTGCTCCACGACGCCCTCTTGATCATCAACGACCACGTGGACATCGCGATCGCGGCGGACGCCGACGGCGTACACCTGGGCCAGGATGACCTGTCGCCGTCCGTGGTGCGCGAGCTTCCCGGCTTTCATGGCCGGCTGATCGGACGGTCGACCCACAGCCTCGAGCAGGCAAGAGCCGCCATAAACGATGGCGTCGACTACATCGCGGTGGGACCGGTGTTTGCCACGCCGACCAAGGCCGGCCGGCCGGCGGTCGGCACCAGCCTGGTCTCGGAGGTCGCCGCGATCGCTGATCGCCCATTCGTTGCGGTCGGCGGGATCGACCACGACAATGCGCCCGCCGTGGTTGGGGCCGGTGCGCGGGCGCTCGCGGTGGTGCGCGCCGTCTACGACGCGGTCGATCCGGCCGAGTCGGCCCGCCGGCTGCACGAGTTGATCGCCACGCGGATGGAGGTGTCTCGCCGATGAGCGACGTTACGGTCACGCTCAACGGCAAGCCGCGCAAGGTCGCCGACGGCGTGAGCCTGCTCGAGCTGCTCGAGGAACTGGATGTCGCGCCCTCCCGGGTCGTGATCGAGCACAACCGTGAGATCCGGCGGAAGGATGATTTCGCGAAGACGATTGTCCACGCCGGCGACGAGCTCGAGTTGGTCTATTTCGTCGGCGGCGGAGCGAATGCGGACGATGCGTTTGTCGTGGGCGGGCGGACGCTCCGTTCGAGATTGATCCATGGCACCGGCAAATTCGCCTCGAACGAGGTCCTGGCTCGCTGCCTCGAGGCCGCACAACCCGACATGATCACGGTCGCGATTCGTCGCTTGAATCTCGAGGGCGGCCGCTCCGAGCTCGAGGGCATCGACTTGCGCCGCCATACCCTGCTCCCGAACACGGCGGGGGCGACCACCGCCGAGGGCGCGATCCGTCTCGCCCGCCTGGCCCGCGCCGCCGGCTTCTCCGACTTCATCAAAGTCGAAGTCGTCGGCGATGAGGACACGCTGCTCCCCGATCCGCAGGCGACGCTGGAGGCTACGCGGCAGCTGGTCAAGGAAGGCTTCATCGTGATGGCGTACACCAGCGATGACGTGGTGCAGGCGATCCGGCTCTACGAGGCCGGCGCGGCCGCGGTCATGCCGGGCGCGGCGCCCATTGGAACGACCCTGGGGCTGCAGAACCTGTTGAACCTGGAGTTGATCATCAGCAAGGTCAAGGTGCCCGTCATCGTCGACGCCGGCCTGGGCGTCCCGTCCGAGGCCGCGCGCTGTCTCGAGCTCGGCGCCGCCGCCGTCCTCGTGAACACCGCGATTGCGCGGGCCCAGGATCCGCCGGAGATGGCGCGGGCCTTCGCCGAGGCGGTCGTCGCCGGGCGCCGCGCGTTCCGGGCCGGCCGGGCACACATCGGCCTGAAGGCCGTCGCAAGCAGCCCGGTCGAGGGCATCCCCGTTTAGCACAACGCGCGCGCGCCGGCCGCGGACGCTTGCCGAGCTCGGCGAACGCGGAATCTTGCGTTCGATCAGCCGCTATCTCGATGCCCCCTCGCCGGGCCTGCTGGTCGCGGCCCCCGGAGATGACGCTGCCGTCTGGCGCGGTGATCCGATCGTGGTGGCGACCACCGACACGATGGTGGAAGAGGTCGACTTTCGACTGGAATGGCCCGGCTTTGATTTCGGGAAACTTGGCCGGCGGCTGATCGCGATCAACCTCAGCGACCTGGCGGCGATGGGCGCCCAGCCCCGCCACGCCCTCGTGTCGCTTTCCCTGCGCGGGACGCTTCATGTCGCGGACGTGCGTCGCCTCTATCGCGGCATCGCCGAACAAGCCCATCGGTACCGGTGCACGGTTGCCGGCGGAGACCTCAGCGGGACGCTTGGGCCGTTGACGCTGACGGCCACGCTGATTGGCCGGCTCGGCTCGGCTGGCGCCTTGCTCCGGCGAACCGGCGCCCGGCCGGGATGGGTGATCGCCGTCACCGGTCAGCTTGGAGGAGCGGCCGCCGGACTTCGTTTGCTTGAATCCGGTGCTCAGCCTGCGACTCGTGACGAACGAGAGTGGGTGTCGGCGCAGCTCGACCCGACGCCGCGGATCGCGGCCGGGCGTGCCCTCGTCGACGCGGGCGTCCGCGTTGGCGGTGACATCAGCGACGGCCTCTCCCGTGAAGTCGAACGGCTGGTTGAGGATGCGCGCCTTGGCGCGACCATCGACGTCGAGCACCTTCCGCTGGCACGCGGCCTGCGACGCAAACAGTGGCCGCTCGCAGTCACTGACTCAGAAGATTTCGAGTTGATCTGCGCGGCACCACGTGCCCGCATGCGGATCGCGCAGCGCGCCCTAGAACGGATCAAGGTTGCGCTCACGGTGGTGGGGGAGATCGATCGGCGCCCCGGGGTTCGCTTCCGGGATGGCACCCGGATGGAAAGCCTCAAGAAGGCCGGCTATGAGCACTTCCGTTAAGACCGAATCCGTCGAGGAGACCCGGGCGCTCGGTCGCCGGCTCGGCGCCACGCTCGAGGCGGGCGATGTGATCGGCCTCGAGGGCGACCTCGGGACCGGTAAGACGGAACTGGTCAAGGGCATCGCGGCGGCACTGGGCGTGACGAGCGTCGTACACAGCCCGACTTTTGTCCTGCATCACCAGTACCGGGGGCGGCTGCCCGTCGATCACTACGACCTCTACCGGCTGGAAGGGATGGCGTGGGTGGATACCGGTCTCGATGAGCCTGCCCCCGATGCCGTCACCCTGATCGAATGGCCGGAGCGCGCCGGCGTGCTGGAAGGGTGGGCAACCATCCTGATTCGCCTGACCGGTGGCCGCGACAATCGGCGTCGGCTGACCCTGCTCCGCGGACCCGATCGCGTCCGCGAGGTCTTTGAACGTGCGCCTGGCGATTGACACCTCCGGCGTCGACCAGGCGATGGTCGTGCTGGATGGGCGGCGCGTGCTGGCCGCGGAGGATTGGGTCCGGCGTCGCGATGATCAGCCGGTCCTGGCACGCCTGGAGGCATTGGTCGAGCGGGCGGGAGGACGGCCGGATGACCTCGACGCCGTCGTCGCCGCGCGGGGTCCCGGCTCCTTCACCGGCTTGCGGGTCGGCCTTGCGCTGGCGGCGGGGCTGGCCTATGCGCGGCACGTTCCCCTTTATCTCGTCGACAGCCTGCCCATTCTGGCCCGGCGGGCGAACGGCGATCCCGCGACGGTCGCCCTCCGTGACGCCGGCCGTGCCGAGGTCTTTGCCTGGCGCGAGGGCGAGACTGTCCGGCGGATGCCCGCAGCTGAGCTCGTGAGCTGGCTGCCAAACTCGGCTCGCGTCATCACCGAGCCGGCTGGGATGCTGGCGACCTGGTCTCCTACCCAGGCTCAGCTGGAGATCCCGCAGGCCGACTCCCGACGCCTGAGTGCGGCACTTGCAGATTCCGCCATTTGGACCTTCGAGTCGCAAAAACCACTGCGATATGATGAAGTGCAGGCGCTCTACGTCCAGCCCGCGGCCGCGGAGGAGCGCACCAGGAAGGCCCCATGATGCAACTGAAGTCCCGAGTTCTTGTCGACGCCATGCGCGAGGATGACATCCCGCAGGTGCAGGCGATCGAGCGTGAGATTTTCCCCACCCCCTGGCCCCGCAATGCTTACTACCGGGAGCTTCATCACAACCGGTCCGCCTACTACCTGGTGCTGCGACGCGACGAGGACATCGTCGGCTATGCCGGGCTCTGGAAGATGAGTGACGAGGCGCACATCACGACCGTGGGTGTGCGCGCCAACCAGCAGGGCAAAGGCTACGGCCATGCCTTGATGGCCGCCTTGATCCAGCGTGCCTATCAACTTGGGTCGCGCTGGCTAACGCTCGAGGTGCGGCCGTCCAACGAGGTTGCGGTCCGCCTCTATGAGAAGTTCGGCTTCAAGGTGATCGGCCGCCGTCGCGGCTACTACACCGACAACAATGAGGACGCGATCGTGATGTGGTCGGATTCGATCCAGTCGCCGACCTTCAAGAAGCGCTTCAAGGACATCATGCAGACGCTCGAAATCGAAGGGCTCGACAGCAGCACGCCGCAGTAGCCACCAACACCCGGCGCGTTCTGGCGATCGAGACATCCTGTGATGAAACCGCAGCGGCGGTGGTTGCGGACGGGCCGCGCCTGCTCTCGAACATCATCCGCTCGCAGGATGCGCTGCACGCACCCTACGGTGGGGTCGTCCCCGAGCTAGCGGCCCGGGCCCACCTGCAGACGCTGATCCCCGTGATCGAGCGCGCGCTCGAGGACGCCGGGACCCGATGGGAGCAGATCGACGCCGTGGGTGTCACGCGCGGACCAGGGCTGATCGGCTGCCTGCTGGTCGGCGTCAACCTGGCGCAGGCGATCGCGTGGGCGCGCGGACTCCCCGTGATCGGCGTCAGCCACCTGGCCGCCCACGTTTACGCGGGGCAGCTCGAGGACGAACACCTCCGCCCACCGGTGCTCGGTCTGGTCGTCTCCGGCGGCCACAGCGACCTCATTCGTTGGCAGCCGAACGGCGAGATCGCCGTGATCGGCCGCACGCGTGACGATGCCGCGGGGGAGGCTTTCGACAAAGGCGCCCGCATCCTGGGCCTGCCCTTTCCTGGCGGCCCGGCGATCGACAAGCTGGCGGCAACCGGCGACCCCCGAGCGGTGGCATTCCCGCGGCCACGGGCTCCCGCGCTGGACTTCAGCTTTAGCGGCGTCAAGACCGCCCTCCTCTACGAGGTCCGCAAACGCAAGACGATCAGCGACCAGGAGCGGGCGGACCTGGCCGCCAGCTACCAGGAGGCGATCGTCGATGCGCTCCTGCAACGGGTCGAGGCGGCCCAGGCACAAGACCCTGCCCCGACGATCGTGCTCGGTGGCGGGGTGGCGCGAAACCGCCGGCTCCGGGAGGCGGCGCAAGCCCGACTCGGGCATCTCGCCCGCCTCGTCATCCCGGCCCCGGAGCTGTGTACCGACAACGCCGCCATGATCGGCGTCACCGCGCTGATCGAGTGGGACCGGCGAGGCCCGGATCCGGCGCCGTTTGACGCGGACCCGAGCCTCGGATTCAGCTAATTGTTGTTGTTGTCGTTGTTCTCGTTGTTGTCGTCGGACAAGACGGCCAGGATCGCCTTCGCGATCACCGCATGGCCGAGCAACGAAGGATGAATGTCGCAGGCTGGCGGTGGGGTGGGATTCGGAAACACTTGTAGCCCCGCCGCACACGGGATGCCACCAGCGGCCGCCGAAGCCGTCGCAAAGGCGCCGAAGACGTCGGCGACCTTAGCGTGGTATCGGGTCGCGACGCTCGCGATGGCCGTGTCTAGCGATGCGGCGACGGCTTTGGTTGGATTGTCGTCACGGTAGTCGAAGGAGTAGTAGGGCACCGCCACAATGGTCCCGTCGTAGTGGGCTCGATTCCGGATCGCGGAGTAGATCACCTTAAGGTTTGCCTTCATCTGCGCCAAAACGGCTGGAAGCCCGTTCAAGACGCACGTCGTATCGGCGTGGCAGAACGACACCAAAACGAGAAGGTCGTTCCCGCCGATCTGGATCGTGACGAGATCAGTGTGGTGGTGTGAACGCAGATATTTGACGGCGAACGCCAACTGGGCGCCGTTGTACGCGGTGTGCAGCGGGAACAATGCCCGGAAGTCCTGGCAACCGTTGTCCGGCCGCGTGCCGCTGATCATGCTGCCGCTTGTTTCGCCCGGACACGCCGCGTTGGTCAGCTTCAGACCGAGCGTGCCCGCCACGCTGTCGGTGTAGCCGGGGAAGTTGGCGGGAATCGATCCGCCGCCGGCTAACACCACGTTCGGGTTGAAGCCGAAGGCGTACGAATCGCCGAGCGCCAAGTATGTCGATTGCTGATGGTCGTCGGCTGAAGCCGGCACCGCCACGAGCGCGAACGCAACCGCGGCCGTCAGCGCGAGAACACGAAGGCCCCTCTTCATCGATTTCCTCCCTATTCCGAGTTAGATCTTTACCCAGACCCTACCCCCTACGGGCGAACCTGACAAGACCCCTTCCGGTGGGTTGAAAGCTACCCCGCTATCGGCTATCATTAGCACTCGGGCTAATTGAGTGCTAAACCGTATTGTCACCACCTAAGGAGGGTTCCATGAAGCTACGTCCACTGGGCGACCGCGTCGTGATCAAGCCCGTCGAGCGTGAGGAGAAGACCAAGAGCGGCATCGTGCTGCCCGACACCGCCAAGGAGAAGCCGCAGGAAGGCATGGTCGAGGCTGTCGGCAACGGCCGCTTCATCGAGACCACCGGCAAGCGGGAGCCGCTCGACGTCAAGGTCGGCGAGCGTGTGGTCTACTCGAAGTACGCCGGGAGCGAGTACAAGCTCGACGAGATCGAGTACCTGATCCTGTCCGAGAAGGACATCCTCGCCGTGGTCGCGAACGGCAAAAGCTAACCACCGCACTCCGAAACAGGAGCCAGCCTACGGGCTGGCTTTTTGTTTACTTCGCGGGCTTTGGCCGGGGGATCATGGGCAGCCCCAGCATGGCTTCGCTGAGGTCCGCCTGGTGTTCCTCGCTGCGCCAGTCGAAATCGGGGTTGCGCCAGCGGACATAGCCGCGATAATCGATCAAGAAGAGCGGCCGGTGGGCGGCCGCGCCTTTCTTCTCGTCGAGGACGCCGTACCGTCGCGTCACCGATTTATCCCAGTCAGCCAGGAGCGGGAAGGGCAGGTCGCCCAGGCTCTTGGCATAGGCTTTGTGCGCCCAGATGTGATCCACGCTGATGGCGAGCACCTGCGTCCCGGCTTTGACGAACTGCTCGTGATCACCTCGCAAGGAGGTGAGCTCATTCGTTCAACCGGGGCTGAAGTCAAAGATATAGAACGCGAGCAGCACATGTTTGTTGCCGCGGAAGGACGCGAGGCTGACCGGGTCGCCGTCAGGGGTGCCCCGCAGGGTAAAGTCCGGCGCCTGGTCGCCCACTCCGGGCATCGACGGCATGACGCTGGACATCGACCTATTGTTCCACATGCGATCTCGGCGCGATCTGGCGTTCAGGCCGCGCGGGCGAGGGCCGGCCGCAGGCTCGGCAGTGTCGTTGGAGGAGCAATCAGCTCCTGTTGATGAAGGAGCCGCCAGGTTAGACGCAATTCCCCCCAGGGGTTCCGCGGGCCGCCCGCGAGGTCGAGTACTTCCCACGCGGAAAGAGCCATCACTTAGTACAACGCGCGTCGCCTTACGCCAGGCATTGCGATGCGAGGGGCGCTAACGACGGCCCTGTCGTTAGTGGAGTCGGTTCTCGGCCAGCGCCACTTCTCCGGCCTTGCCGAGTACGTTGCGCATGGTCGCGATCAGCCAGTCCCGGTCAACCTCGCTGATGCCGCGCAGGGCATCGGACAACGCGACCTGAAGCGACTGGGCGCGCAGCTCCTTGATCCGCTGAGCATCAATCGCCGGAAGGCCGTCCGCATACAGCGAGAGGGCAAGCGTGGCGCCGTGAACGGCCCGCGCCAAGTGGACCGGCGAGTCGAAGCGTCTCAGCGAGATCAGGGCGCCGAGCGCGCGCCCGAGCAGCTGTTGCTCGGCGTCTCCGGCGTGCTTCAGTGTGCCATCCAGCATTACGGCCAACCTACCCCGGCAATCTTTCGGTGGCCATTACACGGCTGCGAACGACCTATTGTAGTGCCGTGATTTTCCGCGACCGGCTCGACGCTGGTGAACGCCTGGCAGCGGCGCTCCAGCGTTACCGCGACGCGCCGGACACGGTTGTCCTCGGCATCCCGCGCGGCGGTGTGGTCGTGGCGCAGGCGATCGCGGTCGCGTTGCATCTGCCGCTCGGGATTTGCCCAGTGCGGAAGCTCGGCGCCCCAGAGAACCCGGAGTTGGCGATCGGTGCGGTCGACGATCACGGTGTCGTCGTCTTCGACCACAAGTTGAGCCGGCACCTGGGGCTGACGGAGGACGATCTGATGTACGCCGCCGAACGGCAACGTCAGGACTTACAGGAATGGTTGGCGGGAGTTGGCGCGAATGTCGTCCCACCGGTAGAGGGGCGGACCGCGATCCTCACCGATGACGGCGTGGCCACCGGGTACACCGCCCAGGCTGGCATCGAGTCGCTCCGCCGGCGCGGGGCGCGGCGAGTTGTGCTGGCGGTGCCGGTCGCGCCGCCGGATACCGCGGCCATCCTGGCCCCGCAGGTCGATGAGTTCGTCTGCCTGGTGACGCCGGAGCCGTTCTACGCCGTTGGTAACTTCTTCGAGGAGTGGCCACAGGTCACCGACGACGAGGTGCGAGCGCTGTTGCTGGCCGGTAACACGTTGTAGCGGAGGTTTTACACGGGCAAGGACAGCCTCCCACCGCCGGTTACAGCGGTGTGAAGCTCTTCGCCAAGGGCAAGGTGGAGAAGGGCGCTCAGGAGCCAGCGGGCCCCGCGTTCAGCCCCATTGATCGATTCGGCCTCCTTGGCCTCCTCGACCAGGTGGTCAACGGTTCCCAGACGGGCGTGCTCGAACTGCGCGAGCCGCGCGGGACCTGGGTCTACGCCTTCCAGGGCGGCGCCCTGATCCACGCGAGTGGCGGTCGGGTCCGCGGAGCTCGGCAGGCCTTCGATCTGCTCTGGGAATTCCAGAGTGGCGAGTGCACCTTCGAACCTGGGCCCAATCCCACCCTGGCGGGCAACCTTTATATCGACAAGGGACGGCTCCTCGACTTGCTGCGGCGCAGCCAGGCTGCCCTGCAGGGTCCCTCAGCCCCCTACATCCCGCCCGATCAGCAGCGTCCCATCGCGCCCGTCGGGTGGCAGCCCGGCGCCCCGGCTCCCTCGTGGGGAGCGGGCGGGTACCAGCAGCAGCAGCCGCGGTTCCCTCAGCCGCAACAGCCCGGTTACCCTCCGCAGCAGCAGCAGCAGGGCTATCCGCCGCAACCCCAGCAGGGTGGCTATCCTCAGCAGCCGCAGGGCTACCCCCAGCAGCAGCCCCAGGGTTTTCCCCAGCCACAGCAGGCCGGTTACCCACAGCAGCCGCCGCCTGGCTACCCGCCAGCCCCGTATCCGACAGCCCCGTATCCCGGCGCGCAGCAGCAGGGCCAGCCCTACCCGCAGCCCCAGCCCGCCTACCCGGCATACCCGCAGCCGCAGCCTATGCAGCCGCAGGCCGCGCCGCCGCAGCAGCCGATGGCGACCCAGCCTCCGGTCGCACCGCCCGCGCCGGCCCGACCGGTGGCGCCCCCGAGCTTTTCGGTGCCGCCCATGGCCATTCCCAAGAAACGGGAGGCACCTCTTCCCACCTACCAGCCGCCGGCCGCTGCCCCGGCACCGCCCGCGCCCGAGCCACCGAAGCCTTCAGCGCCAACGGACGACCTTGCCGCGCTGCGCGCCAGCCTGGTCGCGCAGGCGCCGCCCGTCGCTCAGGCTCCGAGCGCGCCGGCCTGGGGCGTCCGCAGCGGAGAACCCGTGACCCCGCTGGTCCTTCCCGTACGGAAGGGATCCGGAAAACGCAAGGACAAGGCCGAAAAGGCGACCGCCGTCCAGGGAAAGGGCGCGGCGAAGCCGGATTCCAAGCTCATGGCGGCCATCAAGATCCAGCTGATCAAGTTCCTCCTCTGGGCAACTGAGCGCCGTTACTCGCCGGAAGACCACTGGACATTGAAAGATGCCTTCGAAATCTCGACGATGGAGTTGCGCGACCAGTTCATTGGCGCCTTCTCGGAGTCGCTGAAGTCAAGCAAGAAAACCCGCCAGGACAATTTCGACGACAACGACGACAGCATTGCCGCCGGCCGCATGCGCGGCCGTGGCCGCCGCCACTAGACTTGCCCTTGATTTGGCAAGCGCTCCCATGGCCGCCGAACGCGGCGTCGACCTCCTCGCCGGCCTGAATCCACCGCAGCGCGCTGCGGTCACGGCGGACGACGGCCCGTTACTGATTTTCGCCGGGGCGGGCAGCGGCAAGACCCGCGTCCTGACGCATCGGATCGCCTGGCTGATTCAGCAAGGCCGAGCCGAACCCGGCGAGATCCTGGCCGTCACCTTCACGAACAAGGCCGCGCGCGAGATGCGCTCCCGCGTCGAGAGCCTCGTCAACCTGAGCGCGGGCGCCATCTGGATGGGGACGTTTCATGCGATCGGCGTGCGTATCCTGCGGCGCGACGGCAGCGCCGACGGTATCGACCGGCACTTCATCATCTACGACGAGGGAGACCGGCTCGCCGTCATCAAGCGCGTCATGAATGAGCTACGACTCGATGAGAAACGCTATCCACCGAGCGGCATGGTCGCGCTGATTTCGCGTGCCAAGGACGAGGTGATCAGCGCCGAAGACCAGTTAAAGGCCGCGGGTACGCACAACGAAGAGCTGGCGGCGCAGATCCGCCTGCGCTACGACGCGTTTCTGCAGCAGAACAACGCCCTGGACTTCGACGATCTGCTGATGCGCTGCGTCTGGCTCTTCGATCGACACCCCGAGGTGCTCGAGAAATACCAGCGCAGATTCAAATACATCATGGTCGACGAGTACCAGGACACCAACCGCGCGCAGTACCTGATGGTGCGCCACCTCGCAAGCAAGCATCGGAACCTCGCCGTCGTCGGCGACGACGATCAGAGCATCTACGCATTCCGCGGAGCCGACGTGCGCAACATCCTGTCGTTCGAGCACGACTACCCGGACGCCAAGATCGTCAAGCTCGAACAGAATTACCGGTCGACCCAGATGATCCTCGACGCGGCGTACCACGTCATCAAGGCCAATCCGAACCGCGCCGAGAAGCGCCTGTGGACCGATCGCCCGGGTGGCCCCAAGGTGGTCGTGGCGCAAACCTACGACGAGCAGGAGGAGGCGCAGGCCGTCGCCCGGGAAGCGCTCCGACTGGTCGCCGAGGGAGACAACCGGCTCGGCGACATCGCCGTCCTCTACCGGACGAATGCGCAGTCGCGGGCTTTGGAAGAAGTCCTGCTCCGGCGCGGCGTGCCCTACCGGCTGATCGGCGGCCTGCGCTTCTACGAGCGCCGCGAGGTCAAGGACGTGATGGCGTATCTCCGGCTGATCGCCAACCCGCAGGACACACTGAGCTTCTCGCGCATCATCAATGTCCCGCGGCGAAAGCTGGGCGAGAAATCGCTCGCGCAGCTCGGGTACTGGGCGGACGCGCACGGCACGTCGGGCTGGGACGCGCTGCGCCGCCTCGACGAGATGGACGACCTGACCCCGTCAGCGAAGGGCGCGCTGGGCGAGTTCCGTGACCTGATCGTGGAGGTGCGCGCCGCCAGCCAGGAGCGCCGGCTGGTCGAGGTGATCGATCTCTTGCTGATGCGCAGCGCCTACGAACGGTACGTCAAGGATGCCGGCACGGATGGTGACGAGCGTTGGGCCAACGTCCTCGAGCTTCGCGGCCTGGCCTCCGAGTACGACGGGTTACCACCCGGCGAGGGCTTGCAGGCGTTCCTCGAAGAGACCGCGCTGATGAGCGATGTCGACACCATGCAGGATGGCACGCAGGGCATGACGCTCATCACCCTGCATATGGTCAAGGGCCTCGAGTTTCCCGTGGTCTTCATGTTGGGTATGGAGGAAGGCCTGTTTCCGCACAGCCGGAGTCTCGATTCGCCCGCCGGTCTCGAAGAGGAGCGCCGGCTCGCCTATGTCGGCATGACCCGCGCCAAGGACCGACTGTATCTGTTTCACGCCTTTCGCCGGCACCTGTGGGGAAATGCCAACCTCAACCTGCCCTCGCGCTTCCTTAAGGACATTCCCCCAGAGCTCGTCGATGGTTCGGCGGGCATTCCGTCCGGCATTGATGCGGAGGGCATGGCCCCGGCTCGCATCGTCGAGGCCACGCGCCCAGGTGCGCCTCTCGACCTCCGGCAGCACTACCGCCCGGGCGACAACGTCGAGCACCGCGCCTGGGGCCATGGCCGAGTCTTGAAGAGCACGATGACGCGGACGGACGAAGAGCTGATCGTCAAGTTCGACAAGGTCGGCGTGAAGATCCTCGCGGTCAGCCTGGCGCCGATCACCAAGTTGTGAAGCTCGAAGAGGCGCGAGCGCGCGTCCTCGAGTTGCGCACCGTGATCGACCGGGCCAACCGCCAGTACTACGTCCTCGACCAGCCGGAGATCACCGACGCCGAGTACGACGCACTCTTCCGGGAGCTGGTCGAGATCGAGACGCAATATCCCGAATTGGTCACGCCCGACTCACCGACCCAGCGGGTTGGCGGCCCGCCCTCGGACGCCTTTGCCAAGGTTACGCACCGCACGCCGATGCTCAGCCTCGGAAATGCCTTCGAGCGCGATGAAGTCCGCGAGTTCGATAAGCGGGTCCACCGGGCGCTGGGCGATCTCAAGGTCGAGTACGTGACCGAGCTCAAGATCGACGGGCTGGCGATGAGCCTTTTGTATGAGCAGGGCCGCTACAAGATCGGGGCCACCCGCGGCGACGGCTACGTCGGGGAAGACGTCACGCCGAACGTCAAGACGATCCCTAGTGTCCCGCTGTCGGTCACGATCCCAAAAGAGTTCCCGCAAACGTTCGAGGTCCGGGGCGAGGTCTACATGCCGAAGCGCAGCTTCCAGCGGTTGAATGCCGAACTAGCCGCCGAAGGCAAGCCGCCCTTCGCGAACCCGCGCAACGCGGCCGCCGGCGCCGTCCGGCAGCTCGACCCAAAGATCACGGCGCGCCGGCGCCTCGATACCTTCATCTACGCCCTCGATCCGCCGGGTAATGCGAAAAGCCAGGAGCAGATCCTCGGGCGACTCGGCCAGATGGGCTTTCACGTCAATGACAACCGGCGCATCCACCCCGACATCGAGGCGGTGATCGCCTTCCTCGATGAATGGCAGGAGAAGCGTCACGGCCTCGACTACGAAATCGATGGCATCGTCATCAAGGTCAATGACCTGGGGCAGCAGGCGGAGCTCGGGTTCGTCTCCCGGAGTCCGCGCTGGGCGCTGGCGTTCAAGTTCCCACCTGAGCAGGCTGAAACCGTTATCGAGGACATCAAGATCTACATCGGGCGCACGGGCGCAGCCACGCCGGTGGCCTGGCTGCGGCCCACCCAGATCGCCGGCGTCACGGTGAGTCGGGCGACGCTCCACAACGAAGACGAAGTCGCCCGCAAGGACGTGAGGCCGCACGACTTCGTCATCATCCAGCGCGCCGGTGATGTGATCCCGGAGGTCGTTCGGGTCCTCAAGGAGAAGCGACCGAAACCAAGCCGGCCGTGGCACATGCCGAAAAAATGTCCTGAGTGCGGGACGGACCTGGTGCGAGAGCCGGGCGAAGCTGCAACGCGCTGCATCAATCCAACCTGCCCCGCGCAGGTGCTCGAGCATCTCCGGCACTTCGTTGGTGCGCTCGACATCGAGGGCCTGGGCTACGCCACGCTGCAGCAACTGATCGACAAGAAGCTGGTCAAAGATCCGGCCGATCTCTTTCACATGACCAAGGAGCAGCTGCTATCGCTAGAGGGATTTGCGGACAAGTCGGCACAGAACCTTCTCGACCGCCTCGAAGCCAGCAAATCGACAACGTTCATGCGGTTCCTGGTTGCGCTGGGGATCAATCATGTTGGCTGGACGATGGCGGGCTTGCTCGCCGACCACTTCGGGACGATCGATCGTTTGCGAGCCGCGAGCGTCGACGATCTCCGTGCGATCGGCGGCGTGGGGCCGACGGTCGCCGAGGGCGTTCACGACTACTTTCAACTTCCGGCGTCGCGGGCGCTGATCGAGCGCCTGTTGCACGCGGGCATCGTGATCAAGGAGCCAGAGCGCCACGAGGGCCCTCTCACCGGCAAGACGTTCGTCCTAACCGGCACGCTCAGCTCGCTGACCCGCGGCGCCGCTGAGGAGCGGATCAAGTCCCTGGGCGGCACCATCGGCTCGGGCGTCACCAAGAAGACCGACTACCTGGTCGTCGGCGCGGATCCGGGCTCAAAGCTGGAGAAGGCGCAGCGCCTCAAGGTCCCCGTCCTCGACGAGGCTGCCTTTCTCGATCTGATCGATCAGACGCCGTCCTAGGCAGTCTTGCCGAAACCTAGGCCGTTTTGCCGAACACGAGCGGTCGCAAATAACGCTGGGTGACCGCTATCAGAATTTGTAACGAACTGTAACAGCTCCTTAACTTCTCTTTCAGGGGGAGCGACGCATATTACGATCATGTTGATTGCGCCGCTGATTGCGGCTCCGGGCGGCCATCTCCTGCCGCGTCTCAAGCGGATCGGAAGCCGTGGCGTGCTGGCGCTACTGACGGTGGCGGTCCTGATGCTGGTGTCGGCGCTGGGAGCCCTCCTGCCGGACCGCACCCTGCCCCTCACCTGGTATGTGCCCGCCCTCGACATGACGATGGTCGTGACCCTGGCGGTCGCCTTCTTCCTTTGCGCGGTGGACGTCGTGATTCGCCGGCACGGTCGCCTGCTGCCCCTGGGATTTGCCAGCGCGGCGCTCGGCCTGGTCTGGCTCGTGCATATGCTGACCTTTCCTGGCGTCCTTCCCGGCCGCCTCCCCTTCGTCAGCGCGCAGACCGCCCCGTACCTCTTTCACCTGGGACACATCGGCGTGCCCTCCCTGCTCGTGTGGATCCTTCTCCGACACACGGGTCCGCTTGCAAATCCACGACGATCGCTCGCCCGCACGGTCGTGGGGAGCCTCGGGCTCGCCGGCCTGGGCATCGTCCTTACGGCTGGCCTCGCCCTCGTTCTGCCGCCTCTGATCGTCAATGGAAGGTTCACGGATCTCAACACGCTGCTGCAAGCCGTCCCGTTTCTTCCCGTGGTTGTGGCCGCCGTGGGCTATCGACAGGGTCGCCGGTCCGACGGCCGGATCGAAGCCAGCGCGATCATCGGCCTGGTGCTGGTGGCGGTGGAGACGACAATCTTCCTCTTCATGCGGGCGCGCTACGACGGTTTCTGGTACGTCGGGCACGCACTGATGGTTCTGCCATGCGCCGTGCTGCTCGTCGGCACCGTCGGCCTCTATGTTGCCGCCCGACGAGACGCCGAAATGCAACTGCGCGTCATGGAGCGGTTCAAGGAATCGCAGCAGCATCTGCAGGTCATCATCGACACGTCGCCGAGTGCGGTGATCACCGCCGATGAGCAAGGCCTGATCACGGGCTGGAACCGCAAGGCGGAGGAGATCTTCGGCTGGTCCCATGACGAGGCCGTTGGCCGCACGCTGGCGGGGACCATCATTCCACGCCGGTACCGCGACCTCCATCAGCGGGGGATGGCCCGTTTTATCGAGACGGGTGAGGGCAAGCTGCTCGGACGGACGGTCGAGCTGGCGGCGCTGCACCGGGACGGTCGCGAGTTTCCGGTCGAGCTTTCGATTTCCCCGACGTCGCGCTCCGGGTCCCGAGTCGACTTTGTTGCCTTCGTCAGCGATATCAGCCACCGACGCATGGCGGATCGTCTCCGTAACGTGCAGTTCGCGGTCACCCGGCCGCTGGCCAACGCGGCCACCTGGGCGGAGGCGGCGCCCCAGGTCCTCCAGGGCATCTGCGAGACGCTCGGCTGGCCGGTCGGCGAGTTCTGGGCGGTAGACCAGGAGGCGAATGTGCTGCGCTGGGCGTGCGGCTGGTATCGACCGACCCGGGATTTCGGGGCCTTCGAAGCCTCCAGCCGGGACCTCGCCGTGAGCCGGGGCCTAGGACTGCTGGGCCGGGTGTGGGCGACTGGCCGTGCCCGCTCTATCGAGGACGTCGCCAGTGACTTGGATTCGCAGCGCGCCGCCGCGGCCGCCACGAGTGGACTGCACGCCGAGTTCGCCTTTGCGGTCACCAACGGGCGCAAGGTCACCGGCGTGATCGCCCTACACAGCAATGACCGACGCTCGCTCGATCGGGCCACCCTTCGGGTGATGACCGACATCGGCAGCCAGATCGGCAACTTCATCGAGCGGCGCCGGGCCGAAGACGAATTGCGGCGGAGCGGCGACCGGATCCGGGCGATTCTCGACAACGTCGCCGACGGCATCATCACGGTGGACGAGCGTCTCGTCGTCCGCTCGTACAACCCGGCGGCGGAGCGGCTCTTCGGCTACCCGCCCGAGGACGTGATCGGCAAGGACTTCGTTCGGCTGATCGCTGATCCCTACCGCAGTGAGATCAAGCCGCAGCTCCGCGCCTACCTGCGTCCGCAGAAGCACGAAGTCATGATGGGCAGCCACGAGACATCGGGGCTGACCAAGGACGGGTCGACCTTCCCGATGGAGTTCAACGTTGGGCGCCTCGGCCTGCAGCGGCTGGTGATCGGCAGCTTGCGGGATGTGTCGGAGCGCAAGGCGGAGACGGAAGCGCTGCAGTTCCGGGCACTCCACGACCCACTGACCGGGCTGCCGAACCGGACGTTCCTCCGCGAACGCCTCGAGGAGGCGATCCGCGCCGGCGAGCGGGAGCTCAAGCCGTGCGCCGTGTTGCTGATGGATCTCGACGGCTTCAAGGAGGTCAACGACAGCCTCGGGCACGAGGCCGGAGACCAGGTCCTGCAACAGGTCAGCGCCCGGATGCGGAACGTGCTGCGGAAGGCCGATACCATCGCGCGCTACGGCGGCGACGAGTTTGCCGTGGTGCCCTGGGGCGCAACCGACGTGCCCCGTGCCGTCCTCATTGCGGAAAAGATCCTGCAAGCGGTTGGCCAGCCGTTCACGTTCGATGGTGCCCCGGTCAACGTCAGCGTCAGCGTCGGCATCGCCGTTTTCCCGCAACACGCGGACGACGCCGAGGCGTTGATCCGCCGAGCCGACGTGGCGATGTATGCGGCGAAGCGGGCCAAGAGCGGATACAGCGTCTACTCGATCGACCAGGATGGCGGGGAAAACGGTGACCGGGTGCCCCTTGCGGGCAAGCTCCGGTACGCGATCGACCAATTCGAGCTGGTGCTCCACTATCAGCCAATCGTGTCCGCGGTCGATGGCCATCCACTGAAGGTCGAGGCGCTCGTTCGCTGGGGCCATCCTGACCACGGGCTGCTGCCGCCAGACGACTTCATCCCATCAGCCGAGCAGACCAACCTCATCAAGCCGCTGACCGCCTGGGTACTCAACGAGGCGCTCGGCCAGGTGCATGCCTGGTCGAAGGCCGGCATTGAGATCGGGGTGTCCGTCAACCTCTCGGCTCGGAACCTGCTCGATGCGGAGCTCCCGGATGCCGTCGCGGAGTTGCTGCGCACCTGGCAGGTGCCGCCCGAGAAGTTGAGCCTGGAGATCACCGAAGGCACGATCATTGCGAACGAAGGCGAAGAAACGCTGCGGCGGCTGCACGACACGGGTGTCCAAATCTCGGTCGACGATTTCGGTACGGGCTATTCCTCGCTGGCCTACCTCAAGCGGCTTCCGGTGAGCGAGATCAAGATCGATAAGACCTTTGTTCAGGACATGGCGACCAACCGCGACGGGGCCGCGATCGTGCGCTCGACCATCGACCTCGGCCACAACCTCGGTTTGACCGTCGTCGCCGAGGGGGTCGAGGACGAGCCGACGGCGGAGTTGCTTCGCGAATACGGCTGCGACTTCATCCAGGGCTTCCTTATCAGCCATCCGGCCGCGCCCGGACCGCTCGGTCCCTGGCTGCGGGCGCGCGCCGGGCTGAACGGCGCGATGATTGCCTGACTTCTTTTAATCTATAGGTCTTGCCCGAGCCCGAGTCCGAGCTTTCGTCCCGAGAAGTTGAGCACGTCGCGCGTCTCGCGCGGTTGGGGATCACACCAGACGAGGTCGTTCGTTACCGTGACCAGCTACGCCACATCCTGACCGCGATCGATGCCCTCAAGCGCGCCGACACCTCGACGGTCCCGGCCACCGCCCATCCGCTCGAGGAACGCAACGTGATGCGGGAGGACCGGCGCGAACCGTCCCTGCCCGCGGAGGCGGCGCTGAAAAACGCGCCGAGCCGTGAGGGCCCGTACTTCAAGGTCAAGGCGATCCAGGAATGAAGCTCTTTCAGCGGACCATCCGCGACCTGCACCAGATGCTGCTCGATCGCGAGATCTCGTCGGTGGAGCTCACCGAGTCGGTGCTCGGTCACATCGATGCGGTGGGCGACAAGACAAAGGCCTACCTGCTCGTCACCCGCGAGCTCGCCTTCCGCCAGGCAAAGGACGCCGACGAACGACTGCGCGCCAAGCGTGACGTCAAGCCGCTGACCGGGATTCCGATCGCGCTCAAGGACGTCCTCTGTGTGAAGGATGTCCCCTCGACAGCGGGCTCGAAGATCCTGAAAGGCTTTACTCCGCCCTACAGCGCGACGGTCGTCGACCGGCTCGAGTCCGAGGGTGCTGTGTTCCTGGGCAAGACGAACTGCGATGAGTTCGCGATGGGCTCTTCGAATGAGAACTCGGGCTACTGGCCCGTCCACAATCCCTGGGGACTCGATCGGGTGCCCGGCGGGTCTAGCGGCGGATCGGCATCCGCCGTGGCGTCCGGCGAAGCCATCGCCGCGCTCGGCAGTGACACCGGAGGGTCGATCAGGCAGCCGGCCGCGCTCACCGGTACCGTCGGCCTCAAGCCGACCTACGGACGCGTCAGCCGCTATGGCCTGATCGCCTTCGCCTCATCACTCGACCAGATCGGCCCCATGACGCGCGATGTCGCGGACGCCGCGGTCTTACTTCAGTCGATTGCCGGGCACGATCCGCGTGACTCCACGTGTTCGACGCGCCCGGTTCCCGACTATCTCGCAACGTTGCGAAAGGGCGTGAAGGGCATGCGTCTCGGCGTGCCCAGGGAGTACTTCGTCGCCGGCATGGAGCCCGCCGTCGAGCAGGCGATCAACGACGCCATCCGGCTGATGGAGCAGCAGGGCGCCAAGATCGAAGAGGTAAGCCTGCCGCATAGCGACGTCGCCCTGCCCGCGTACTACATCATCGCGCCGGCCGAGGCCAGCTCCAATCTCGCGCGCTACGACGGTGTCCGCTATGGCTACCAGGCGGAAGGCGCGAAGAATCTGCTCGAGGAATACATGCTGACCCGCCAGCAGGGTTTCGGCGCCGAGGTCAAGCGCCGGATCATGCTCGGGACGTATGCCCTGAGCTCGGGCTACTACGATGCCTACTATCTGCAGGCGCAAAAGGTCCGCACGCTGATCATCGAAGATTTCAAGCGGGCCTTTGAGAAAGTCGACGCCCTCTTGGGGGCCACCTCGCCGACCGTGGCGTTCCCGCTCGGTGCGAAGACTCAGGATCCGGTCGCGATGTACCTGAACGACATCATCACCATCCCCGCGAACCTCGGCAACGTCTGTGGCATCTCGGTACCCTGCGGCCTGGCCGACGGCCTGCCGATCGGCCTCCAGGTAATCGCGCCAGGATTCCGCGAGGAGACCGCGCTGCAAGTCGCCTACGCCTTCGAGGCCGCGGCCGACTTCCGCAAACTTCAATCGCCGTTGATGCGGTCGGCCGCCTGATGGCAATCGCCACGCGCTACGAAGTCGTCGTCGGGCTCGAAGTCCATGCCCAGGTGCTGACGCAGAGCAAGATGTTCTGCGGCTGCTCGACCGACTATCTCGTGGCGCCGCCCAACGCGAACACCTGCCCCGTTTGCCTCGGGCTTCCGGGGTCGCTGCCCGTCATCAACCGGCGAGCTGTCGAGGCGACCATCCGCACCGCGCTGGCACTTAACTGCGAGATTCCCGAGTTCTCGAAGTTCGACCGCAAGAACTACTTCTATCCGGACCTGCCGAAGGGCTACCAGATCTCGCAGTACGATTTGCCATTCAGTCGCCATGGGCATCTCGAGTTCGACGTCAATGGCGAGCCGCGCCGCTGCGGCATCACGCGCGTCCATCTCGAGGAAGACACCGGCAAGCTGCAGCACGAAGGCGCGATCGAGCAGGCCCAGTCGTCCCTGGTCAACTTCAACCGGGCCGGCGTTCCCCTGATGGAGATCGTCTCCGAGCCCGATCTGCGCACTGCCGACGAGGCGCGCGAGTACGTCATGCGGTTGCGGGCGATCCTGCAGTACATCGGCGTCAACAACGGCGACATGGAGTCGGGCCAGCTTCGTTGCGACGCTAACGTCTCACTCCGGCCCTTTGGCCAGACCGAGTTCGGCACCAAGGTCGAGATCAAGAATATGAACTCGTTTCGTGCGATCCATCGCGCGATCGAGTACGAGATCGTCCGTCAGACGGAAGTCCTGGACGCCGGTGGCCGGCTGGTCCAGGAGACGCGCGGCTGGAACGATGGGCGCGGACTGACGGTCTCTCAACGCACCAAGGAGTTTGCCGAGGACTATCGCTACTTCCCGGAGCCCGACCTGCCGCCGCTCGAAGTCAGTCGGGAGTGGGTGGCCGAAATCGGGTCCACCCTGCCCGAGCTGCCGGCGGCGCGCCGCGAGCGCTTGATCGCGAATTTCGGCCTCAGCCCCTATGATGCGTCGGTCCTTACCTCATCGAAGCCGATGGCCGAATACTTCGAGGAGATGGTGCGGCTCGGCGCCCCGGCAAAGGCGGCGGCGAACTGGATCCTCGGTGACTTCAGCCGCTACCTCAACGCCGAACACAAGGAGATCCAGCACGCATCGGTCAAGCCGGCGCACCTGCAGCGGCTGATCGCGCTGATCGACTCGGGCGTCATCAGCGGCAAGATGGCGAAGCAAACGTTCGAGGCGATGTACCGCGCGACGGATCCGGAGCCGGCGCTCATGGCGGCGAAGGGCTCGAGCCAGATCAGCGGTGACACTGAGCTCACCGGCATCGTCGACAGCGTCATCGCGGAAAATCAAAAGTCCGTCGCCGACTTCAAAGCCGGCAAGGAGCAGGCATTGAAGTTCCTGATCGGCCAGGGGATGAAGCTCTCCAAAGGCCGAGCCAACCCACAGCGGCTCGAGGCCCTGCTCCGAGAGAAGGTCTCCTAGTGCAGTTAACGGTTGGCGAGCTCGCCCATGGCGGGGCAGCCCTGGCGCGGGTCGACGGCCGAGTCGTCTTCGTTGAGGGGGCGATACCCGGTGAAACCGTCGAGGCCGAAATCACGCACCGGCGGAAAGATTTCTGGCGTGCCCAGGCAACGGCCGTCCTGGAGCCGGCGGCTACGCGGGTCGACCCACCGTGTCCATATTTCAAGGCCGGCTGCGGCGGCTGCCAGTTGCAGTACCTGGCCTATCCCGAGCAGCTCGCCCAGAAACGACAGGTGCTACACCGGCAGCTCGAGCGCTCTCACCTTGAGTTTCCCATCGACCGTATCGATGTCCTGGGGATGGACGATCCCTGGCGCTATCGGCTTCGGGGTGAGTTTCATGTCTTGCGCCGCGGCGGGGCGGTCAGCCTCGGCTTCTATCGAAAGCACACCTACCAGACGTTGCCGATCGACGCCTGCCTGATCCACGCCGAGGCGATCGAGCGGGCGCTGCCGGCGTTCGCACACGCCGCGGAGGATCCGGCGGCCGCGCGCGTGACCGCGCTGCAGTTCACCTGGGCGCCGGGGACCAGCGACCTGCTCTGGTCGCCCTATCCTCCGGGTTCGGCCGATTCGGGATTCGGCACGCGGGCCGCTGGTTGGATCCCCGAGCTGAACCTCAATGACGACTCGATCGGCATCGACGATGCCGGCCGCCATTTCCGTGTGCGGCCCGAGGCCTTCGTCCAGGTCAATGCGCGGCAACGTGATGTGCTGTACCAACGCGCGGTCGCCTTTGCGCAGCTCAGCGGCCGCGAGCGGGTCGTCGAGGCCTACGCGGGAATCGGCATGCTCACGGCGAGGCTGGCGGATCACGCCACCGAAGTCATCGCGATCGAAGAGAGCCCTTACGCCGTGCGGCTTGGTGAGCTCAACATGCAGCTCAACAGTTGCGGCAACGTCCGCTACCGGCGCGGCCGGGTCGAGGATGCCGCCTCCGGGGTCGACGGGGACGTCGATGTCCTCGTGCTAGATCCGCCGCGCGCGGGATGCGCCGAATCGGCGATCGAGGTGATGGCGAATCTGAGGCCGGAACGCGTTGTCTACATCTCGTGTGACCCATCGACGCTGGCCCGAGATGTCAATCGTTTTTGTGCCGCCGGACGCTATACCCTTGTGGAGGTGGCTTTCGTCGACATGTTCCCCCAGACCTACCACATCGAAGCGGTGGTCAAGCTCGAACGCACCGCATGAGCTTCGTCCACCTTCATACCCACTCTGAATTCAGCCTGCTCGACGGGGCCAGCCGCATCTCCGACATGGTCCGCCTGGCGGCCGAAACCCGGATGCCGGCGATCGCGCTTACCGACCATGGCGTGCTCTATGGCGCGGTCGACCTCTACCTGCAGGCGAAAGCCGCAGGGATCAACCCCATCATCGGCCAGGAGGTCTACGTCGCCACCCGTTCCCGCCACCAGAAGGAAGGACGGGCCGACCGCGATCCCCATCACCTGATCCTGCTCGTCAAGAACCTGGAAGGCTATCGCAACCTGATCCAGCTGTCCAGCCTGGCGCATCTCGAGGGCTACTACTACAAGCCTCGCATCGACAAGGCGTTGCTCGCCGACCATGCGCAGGGCCTGATCGCGCTCTCGGGCTGCCTCGGCGGGGAAGTGGCGAGCCGGCTGCTCGAGGGGGACGAGGCGGGCGCGGAGCAGGTGGCCCGCGAATACCAGCGGATGTTCGGTGATGACTACTTTCTCGAGATCCAGGACCACGGGATGGAGGAGCAGGCTCGCGTCAACGAGGGCTTGGCGCGCCTCTCGCAGCGCACCGGCATTCCGCTTGTCGCCACCAACGACTCGCACTACACGCGCCAGGACGACGCCGAGGCGCATGACATCCTTCTGTGTCTGCAGACAGGCACCGTCGTCTCGGATCAGAAGCGCATGCGGTTCCACAACGACGAGTTCTATCTCAAGACCCCGACCGAGATGGCGGAGCGCTTCCGCGAGTTCCCCGAGGCCGTCGCGAACACGGTCCGGATTGCGGAGCGTTGTCACCTCGAGCTCGACACCAAGCCGCTCTTGCCTCGCTTCGAGGTGCCCCAGGGTGAAACCGCGGAAGCGTACCTGCGCCGCCTCGCGGAGCAGGGCCTGAAGTCACGCTATCCGGAGCTGGGCCAGGTGGTGCGCGATCGTTTCGAGATGGAGTTCGGCGTCATCGAGGAGATGGGCTACGCGCCCTACTTCTTGATCGTCAGCGACTTCATCGACTTTGCCCGCCAGAACGGTGTGGCGGTGGGTCCGGGCCGCGGCTCCGCCGCGGGCAGCATCATCTCGTATGCGCTGGGCATCACCACGCTCGATCCGATCCAGCATGGGTTGATCTTCGAGCGCTTCCTCAACCGCGAGCGGATCTCGATGCCCGATATCGACGTCGATTTCGACGATCGGAATCGCGACCGCGTCATCGATTACGTCGGCCAGAAGTACGGGCAGGATCATGTGGCGCAGATCATCACCTTCGGCACCATGAAGGCGCGCGCGGTGATCCGAGACGTCGGCCGCGCGCTGGACGTCCCGCTCCGTGAGGTCGACCACCTCGCCAAGCTGGTCCCGCCGACGCTCAACATGACGCTCGACAAAGCGATCCAGATGGTGCCCGAGCTCGCCCAGGCCGAAAAGGATCCCGTCTACGAGCGCCTGCTGAAGAATGCGCGCAAGCTGGAGGGCCTGGTTCGCCACGCCTCGACACACGCCGCCGGCATCGTCATCACGCCCGAACCGTTGCAGCACTACGTGCCGTTGCAGGCCAGCATCACGCGCGGCGACAAGAACGGCCAGGAAAAGCGGGCGGTGATGACGCAATACGAGATGAACGCGGTCCAAAAAATTGGCCTGCTGAAAATGGACTTTCTCGGCTTGCGAAACCTGTCGGTCATCGAAGACGCTTTGAAGAACCTCGAACAGACGCGCGGCCTGAAACTGGATCTGGCGACGATCCCCTGGGACGATCCGGCTACCTTCCGCTTGCTGCAAGCGGCGGACACGAACGGCGTCTTCCAGCTCGAGTCCGCAGGGCTGCGCCGCCTCCTCCAGGACATGCGCCCGACGACCTTCGATGACATCACCGCGGCGATTGCCCTCTTCCGCCCGGGGCCACTCGAAGGCGGCCTGCTTGACCAGTACATGAAGTGCAAGCACGGTGAGCAGGAGATCGTCTACCCCCTGCCGCAGCTCGAGCCCATTCTCAAAGAGACCTACGGCGTCATCGTCTACCAGGAGCAGGTGATGCAGATCGCCTCCCAGCTGGCCGGCTTCACCCTGGGAGAAGCCGACGTGCTTCGCGCCGCAATGGGCAAGAAGAAGAAAGAAGAGATGGCGAAAATGCGGGCCAAATTCATCACCGGGGCGGTCGAGCGCGGCGTGACCCAGGCGAAGGCGACCGAGATCTTCGACCTCATGGCCTTTTTCGCCGGCTACGGGTTCAACAAGTCCCACAGCGCCGCCTACGCGGTGATCTCCTACCAGACGGCCTACCTGAAGGCCAATTACCCGCTCGAGTATCTCGCGGCCCTGCTCAATAACGAGGCCGGCAACTACGACAAGGTCGCGGCCGCCGTTCTCGACTGCCACGCGCGCAACATCGACGTCTTACCGCCCGACGTCAATTACTCTGAGGCCGGGTTCACGGTCCAGGACGGGAAGATTCGCTACGGGCTCGCCGTGATCAAGAACGTCGGCGTCCGCGCCATCGAGCTGCTGCTCACCGAGCGGCGGGCCCACGGCCCGTTCAAGTCGCTACTTGATCTCACCGTCCGGGTCGACCCGCGCGAAATGAACAAGCGCGTGCTCGAGAGCCTGATCCGCTCCGGCGCGACGGACAGCCTGGGCGAGCGGGGCCGGCTGTTCGCCAGCATCGACCGCGTCAGCGACCGGGCGGCGCAGATCATCAGCGAGCGCGAAAGCGGCCAGACCAACCTGTTCGGCATGCTGCCCGATGCCGATGAGCTCGACGACCCAGCCGCCGGGCTGATCCCCGACGTCCCGCCGATGCCCGACGAGGAGCGGCTCAAGGGCGAGAAAGAGCTGCTCGGCCTCTATCTGTCCGATCACCCGCTGCGGCGGATCGAGCAGGAGCTCCACGCCAAAGTCGATACGTATGCGAACCAGGTCACGCCGGATATGGAGGACTACGAGGTCCGCATCGGCGGCGTGATCAAGTCGGTGCGACCCATCGTCACGAAATCCGGCAAGGCGATGGCCTTCGTCCAGCTCGAGGACCTGACGGCGACTATCGAAGTCATCGTCTTCCCAAGGATCTTCGAAGAGCGTCGAAACTTGCTGCTGTCCGACACGGTCGTGATCGTTCGGGGCAAGGTCGATGCCCGCGCAGCCGCTGGCGACGACGAGGAGCGCGCCGAGCAGGCGAAAGTCATCGCCGACGAAATCCTCGCTTTCGACGATGCGGGGCACGAATTCTGGGTGCGCAACCAGGTGGTCCACCTGGACGTGCCTGCCGACGCAACCCCGGACCAGATGGCGACGCTGCAGGAGATCCTCGGCCGCTGCGAAGGCCCCGACCGGGTCGTGCTCCACCTGCAACGCGCGGATCAGATCGTCGACATGGACCTCGGTGAGAAGTTCCGGGTCCAGGGTGGTGGGCTCGCGGGTGACCGCGCCCAGCGCGAGATCGATGCGCTGTTCAGCCGGCCGGTCTGGCGCCTGGAAGTGATTCGACGTCGCGCGCCCGAGCGCCAGGTCAACGGCGGCCGACAGCCGCGGACGCTGGTCGGCTCGGTAAGCTCCTAACCGATCCCGAAGCCCTGCAGGAACGAGAGCAGAAACAGGGCGGCCAGCAAAACGACGAATGCGGCGACCGGTGCCATATCGAACGTCCGTGGGCGCCGCGGAAACCACTGGCGAAACGGCCTCGCAAATGGCTCCGTCACCTGCATCACCATCTGGGTGATTGGATGCCATGGGTCCATCTGGAAGAATCCGAAAAAGATCCGGACAAGCACCAGGATGATGCAGAAAATCAGGATGGAGCGGACGATCCCAATCACAGCGCTGATGGGATTGCCCGAAGCGATAAAGTTCTGCAGCGCGTAGAGAATGAGGATGCCGACGAGGAACGAGAGATCGAGACCGCCGACCGGCGGGATCACCCGGCGGATTGGTGCCAGGTACCATTCGGTCGCCAGCAAGACGTACCGGCCCGCCTGCGTGTAGAGCATCCCAGGGAACCAGGAGAAGATCGCGCGCACGATCAGCACCAAGATGAGGATGGTGATGATCGTGTTCAGCAGCCCGGTAATCGTGGGTCCGAACATCGCTGGCTAGTTTACGGGGTTGCGGATAAACACCGGCTAAGAATTAGCGCCGGCGACGGCGTGCCAGCAGGTCGCCGGTTGGATCCTCTGGCGGCTTCTTCGGCGTGCGTGGTTGGGCCGCGCGCGCCGCGCGGATACCGTCGACGCGCTCCTTCAGCCGGGTGACGGTAGCCTCTGCCGGGACGGCGGGGACCGGCCGCCGAGCCACGGCGGCGCGCCAGGCCGGCATGTCTTCCAGCCGAAAGATCAGGCGGCGCAGAGCGACGTCGACCGGGAAGAGCAGAATCGCCAGCACCAGCAGGAGCTCGCCGATCGGCAGGGCGGCCCGCACGGTCGGTACCGGCACCCGGAATGCCTGCGAAATGTCCGTCAGCAGCACCCCACCGCCGGCCTGGGCGATCGCCTTGAGGGTGGCAACGTCCGTACCGAGGTCCCGGTACTCGGGCGAGTATGGAACCACCAGCCCGGTCGTCGTCGTATGGCGAACCACGCCGCCGGCCGACTCGCTGACGTGCAGCAGGTAGCTACCCACCTGGTCGGTCGGCAGGTCACCTTCGAAGCGGCCGGGCCCGGTCGGCGACAGGGTGAGGCTGGTGTCGGCCAGGTCCGGGGTCACGGCACTGACGGTCACGGTGGCGCCTGAGGTTGGCGGCGCCGTCACGAGGAGATGAGTGTGGTCGCCCACAACCCGTGTTTCGACCAGCAACGCCGGGTCTCCTGGCTGCGGCAGGCTGGCATGGACGATATCGCCGAAGAACCGGTTGGCGGCCGACCATTGAAGCAACCCGGCGGTCCAGCGGCCCTGGGCATCGCTGGTCCAGGCCATGACCCGGCCGAGACCGTACTGCCAGGTCGCCAGCAGCGGATCGCCCTGCGGGCTCTTGAGCACGACGTCGGCCGCGGCGCGCGGCGTGGTCGCGACATAGCCGGTCAGAGCTGGGAAGCTGTCTAGCGGGACGCCGGGGATCACGTCGGCGAGCGAGGCGAGCTGCGGTGCGATGCGACCCTCGACGATCCAGGGCTTGAGCGCCTCTCGGGTTTCCTTCAAGAAAATCTGCGGCACGTCCGAGAGGCTGTTGCTCTGGTAGAAGCGGCCATGTCCCGAGCCCGCCATCGCCTGCATCATCGCGGCGTCTCCTGCACTCGCCGCGATCGCGACCGTAGACACGGTGATTCCGCGGCCGTGCATCGCGGTGATCTGCGACTGGTAGTCGCGGTCGGGCTGGTCGCCGTCGCCAAAAACAATCACGTGCTTGATCGAGGCGGTCGTCTTCGTCAACTGGTCGTTCGCGGCGCTCAGGTCGGGCGCGTAGCTCGGCGGATCGCCCAGGGCCATCGCCTCGATCTTTTTCTTGATCGCGGCCTTGTCCGTCAGCGGGCCCAGCGGCACGACGACGTTGCCCATATTGCCGTTCGTGACCCCGACCATGTCGCGCGGCGTGAGCTGGTCGATGACCGACTGGGCGGCGCCGCGGAGCACCTGGTCGCCCGTCCCGCTCTCCGTCGACTCCAGGACGAGCATCACCGCGACCGGCGGCTTCTGCATGTCCTGGGGAATCTGGATCTGGACCGGCAGCGTCGTCTCGAGCGTCGTGCCGGCATAACCGCCCGGGCCATAGCTGTCCGCGCCGCCGATGACCACGAGGCCGGTACCGAGGTCACGGACCGACGCCTGCAGCAGCGCCATGCCATCGGCGCCCAGGCTCGATGCGGGGATATTGACCAGGACCACGGCCTGGTAGGCGGCGAGGTCCGCGGCCGATCGAGGCAGCTGATCCGGGGTGACGGCGGAGTATCCGATGCCCGTCGACCTGAGCGCCGATTCGAGGCTGGCTGCCTCGCCCAGGGTGTTCTCAACCAGCAGCACGCGTGGCGGCCCGATGACCTGGATCAGCGCTTCACCGAAATTGTTCTCCGCGTACGTGTCGCGCACCGGGTCGACCACGATACGGACCGCGTGGAACCCGGGCTGGGTAGGCTTCACCGTCTGCTTGATCATGGTTTCGCCCGGCACCAGGTCAAGGGAGGTGGTGTTGATGAGCGTTCGGTCGAGGTACCATCGAGCCGTCGCGTGGGTCGTGGTGTTGCTGACGATCAGGGCCTGTGCGTCCGCCTGCTGTCCCTGGGTCAACGTCTGGGGGGCATCCAGCCGATCGACGTAGACCTCGGCGCCGAGGGGCACAGGCAGCGCCACCGTATCGACGCGAACGCCTTCGGCACGGAGCAGACGCGCTTCGCCGACCGCGTCGCCGAGGTTGCCGCGGCCGTCGCTGATCAGCACGATGTGCTTGCGGCTGTCATCGGGAAGGATCGAGCCGCCCAGCTGCAGGGCGGCCGCCAGGTCGGTGTAATGCGGATTCGGCTGGCTCTGGAACTCGCCGAACTGCGGGTTCGCACTGAGGTTCACCTCGACCTGGGGGTCCCGGCCGAAGCTCACCACGCCGGCCCGATCCTGGCCTTGCCGCTGTTGCAGAATGCGGCGGACCATCGCGGCCTCACTGTCGAGCGCGCTCTGCACGCTGGCCGACAGGTCGGCGGCGACCAGCAGCGATTGCTTGCTCGGCGTCGTCTGCACCTGCAAGCCCGCCAGCGAGGCCGTCA
>Ga0209220_1000110_pt1 | contig 37875 bp, 33 predicted proteins | sample BlaSpr_A8_OM3_M3_FD_187984 | JGI IMG/M metagenome (GOLD analysis project Ga0209220, IMG submission 187984) | Forest soil microbial communities from Thunder Bay, Ontario, Canada - Black Spruce, Ontario site 2_A8_OM3_M3 (SPAdes) (version 2) | ecosystem: Environmental > Terrestrial > Soil > Boreal... | reverse complement strand
GATCTAGACCGCTCGTTGCTGAGGCAGGTCTGGATCAACCTCGTGGGCAACGCGCTCAAGTACAGCGGCAAGCGCGCCGATCCCCGCATCGAGATCGGCGGCCGCGAAGGCCTGCAGGAGAACGTGTACTGGGTGCGTGACAACGGCGCGGGTTTCGACATGCGTTATGTCGACAAGCTGTTCGGCGTGTTCCAGCGGCTGCATCGGGCCGAGGAGTTTCCCGGAACCGGCGTGGGCCTCGCGATCGTGCAGCGGGTTGTGGCCCGGCACGGCGGCCGCGTCTGGGCCGAAGGACGGCCGGGCGAAGGCGCCTGCTTCCATTTTTCATTGCCGAAGGCGAGCTGAACGATGGCCGGTCTGGAACAAGTGGAAATCCTGCTGGTCGAGGACAACGCCAACGACGGCGAGATCACGCTGCGGGCGCTGCGCAAGAACAACCTTGCGAACCGCGTGCACTGGGTCAGGGACGGCGAGGAAGCGCTGGAATTCATGTTCTGCTCAGGCCAGTACGCGGGCCGGGATCGGGCACGGACGCCCAAGCTGGTGATGCTCGACATCAAGATGCCTAAGGTGGACGGCATCGAGGTTCTGCGCCGGCTGAAGCAGGATGCGGCGACGCGCACCGTCCCGGTGGTGGTGATGACCTCGTCCAACGAGGAGCGCGACGTGGTCGAAAGCTACCGGCTGGGCGTCAACAGCTACATCGTGAAGCCGGTCGCGTTCGACGCCTTCCTCGAGACCGTCGCCAAGATCGGCCTGTACTGGGTGCTCACCAACCGGGTACCCGCGTGAAGGCGGCCGCGCCCACCTTTCGCTTGCTGCTTACCGAGGACAACCCGGCCGACGCCGAGATGGAGCTGCGCGAGCTGAAACGCGCCGGGCTGCGCGTCACGCACCGCCTGGCCGATTCAGAGCAATCCTTCGTCAGTGCGCTGCGCGAGTTTTCGCCGGACGTCATCCTGTCGGATTTTTCGATGCCTGGCTTCGACGGCATGGCTGCGCTCGCCCTGGCGCGCGATCTGGCGCCCGATACGCCGTTCGTTTTCGTCTCTGGAACCCTGGGCGAGGAGTACGCGATCCGCGCGCTGCGCAACGGCGCCACCGACTACGTGCTGAAGACCAACCTGATGCGGCTGCCGGCTGCGGTGGAACGCGCCTATGCCGAAGCGAAGGAGCGGCGCGAGCGGCGGCGCCTTGCGCGCATCCGCGATTTCTCGAGCCAGATCAACTGGGCGCTGGTGCGGCTGCGCGACCGGGATGAGCTGTTCGCGGCCATCAGCCGCATCGCGGTGGAAGTGGGCGGCCTGCGCGGCGCGCGCATCGGCATGCTCGACCCGAATACGAAGGACGTGCTCTGGAAGGCCTGGTTCGGCTCGTGGTCGGACGGCGGCGGGCCGGACGCGCTGCAGGCCTCCGCGCGCGAGGACGAATCCGGCTCGGGACTCGCCGGCAAGGCGCTGCGCACGCTGACGCCGGCGATCGCGAACGACATTGCCAACGACAGCGGCGTTCGCCAGCGGGAGAAGTTTCTCGCGCACGGCATCAAGGCGATGGCGGCGTTTCCGCTGGTCATCGATAGGGCCGCGGCGGGAGTGCTCGGGCTGCAGGCCGCCGAGGTGGGCTATTTCGATCAGGATGAAGTGAATCTGCTCGCCGAGCTCGCGGCGAACGTCTCCTTTGCGCTCGAGCTGATCAACAAGCAGGACCGGATCACCTACCTTGCGCTCTATGACCCGCTCACCGGCCTGCCCAACAGGACGCTGTTTCACGAGCGCCTGACCCAGGCGATCCAGTCCGCGACGCGCAACAATGCGCCGCTCGCGCTGGTGCTCGTCGACCTCGAGCGCTTCAAGGCGATCAACGACACGCTCGGGCAGCAGACCGGCGATCGCGTCCTGCAGGCGGTCGCGCAGCGGCTGCAGGGGGCCGCGGGCGACCTCAACCGCGTGGCGCGCCTGGGAAGCAACCTGTTCGCCGTGATGTTCCGGCAGATCAGCGGCGCCGCGGAGGTGGCGCGCCGGCTCGAGCAGGTGTCAGTCCAGGTTTTCGGCACGCCGTTCGCCTTCGACGCGCGCGAGGCCCGCCTCGCGGCGAAGGCGGGCATCGCGGTATTTCCCGACGATGGCGCCGAGGCCGACGCGCTGCTGCGCAACGCTGAGGCGTCGCTCAAGCGGGCGAAGGAAACCGGCGAGCCTTACCTGTTCTACGCGCCGGAGATCAACGCGCGCGTGTCCGAGGAAGTCGAGCTCGAGCACCGGCTGCGCAACGCGGTCGAGCAGGGCGAGCTCTTCCTGCACTTCCAGCCCAAGCTCGACCTCGTCACGCGCCGCATCGTCGGGCTGGAGGCGCTGATGCGCTGGAAATCGCCGGACGGCGTTCTGGTTCCGCCGGTGAAGTTCATCCCGGTGCTGGAGCAGACCGGCCTCATCCTCGAGGCCGGCCGCCAGGCACTCGCCGCCGCCACGTCGGCGTACCGGCGCTGGCATGCACAGGGCCTCGAGCCGCCGCGCATCGCCGTGAACGTGTCGGCGCTGCAGCTGCGGCGCAAGACCTTCGTCGAGGACGTGCGCGGTGCGCTGCGCGTGGTGGACGCCGACGGCGGCGGCGTTGACCTCGAAATCACGGAAAGCCTGCTGATGCACGACGTCGATGAGAGCATCCGCAAGCTCGCCGCGCTGCGCGATTTCAGAATGCGCATCGCGCTCGACGACTTCGGCACCGGCTTCTCGTCGCTTGCCTACCTCAGCAGGCTGCCGCTGGACACGCTCAAGATCGACCGCGGATTCGTGCAGGGGATGACGGAGAACCCGCACGACACGAGCATCGTCAGCACCATCATCTCGCTTGCCCAGGCGCTGCACCTCAAGGTGGTCGCCGAGGGCGTCGAGACCGAGCCGCAGGCGCAGCTGCTGCGGCTGCTGCGCTGCGATGAGGCGCAGGGCTATCTCTTCAGCCGGCCTGTTCCCGCCGAAGAAATCGAGGCCCTGCTGAAACCCCCGTCCCCCTAGGCGAGCGTCGTCAGCTATCCTTGACGCCATGAAGCTCGCAAGTGCAGGGCTGATTACGGCCGTGGTCCTGGTGGCGGCCGCCATCGGCTACACGATGTACGGCAAGCATCAGAATCAAGCGCAGGAGCGCGCCGTGGCTGCGCTCCTGCGCGATACCACCGTGCAGCTCCGCCAGGCGCTCAGCGCGACGCCGTCGGCGGAAATCTTCTCCCGCCTCGACGCCAACCTGAAGGCGCTGAAGGCTCCGCGCCAGCCGGAGCTCGCCGACGCTGCCGAGCACTACATCCTGGGCGCCCGCGAGATTGTTCGTCGCCGGGTCGACGCCGCACGCTTCGCGCAGCAGGCCGCCGCGAGCCGGCAGGCGCTCACCGCCCACATCAACGCGGCGGGCGGGCGGCGCGGCGAAGGCTGGTTCCACACCGCGCTCGACCTGAAGAAAAGGGTCGAGCGCGACCATTTCGAGCTCGAGGTCACGCTGAAGGCGCTGTTCGATCTGCTCGGCTCGCTGCCGGACGCTGAGAAGCGCCTCGCGCCGCATGTCGAGCCGGGCCTGCTGCTCGAGGAATCTCTGCGCCTCAAGGCTCGCGAGCAGGCGCTCGAGGATTCCCAACGCGCGGCGGCGCAGCTGGAAAAGCTCCGCGCCCTGGTGGTCCCGCGCTAGAGCCGTCTTTGCCGTTCCGGCGGCAGCCTGTCTCCTAGCCTGGCTGTGGGACCGCTGGCGCCGACGCAGCCGCCGCCAGGGAGACGATCAGCTTCTCTAGCTTGCGCGCGTCGGCGTCGAAGCGCCGGATGCCTTCGGCGAGCTTGTCGGTCGCCATCGCGTCCTCGTTGTGCATCCAGCGGAACGATTTCTCGTCCAGAGAAAGCTTTTCAATGGAAGTCTCTCTGGTGAGACGCCGAGTGACTTCGCCTTCGGTGCTGGAGAGTTTCTCGAGCAGGTCCGGCGCGATGGTCAGGAGATCGCAGCCGGCGAGCGCGAGGATCTGGCCGGTCTTCCTGAAGCTCGCGCCCATCACTTGCGTCGCGTAGCCGTGCTTCTTGTAGTAGGCGTAGATCCGCGTCACCGAAGCGACGCCGGGATCTTCCTCGAGGGGAATGTCCTCGACCTTGCGGCTCTGCCGGTGCCAGTCGTAGATGCGGCCGACGAAAGGCGAGATCAGCGTCACGCCGGCGTCGGCGCAGGCCACCGCCTGCGCGAAGGAGAAGAGCAGCGTCATGTTGCAATGGATGGCTTCGCGCTCGAGCCGCTCCGCGGCGCGGATGCCTTCCCAAGTGCTCGCGAGCTTGATCAGCACGCGCTCGCGCCGCACGCCGGCCTTCTCGTAGAGCGCGACGAGGCGTCTTGCCCTTTCAATGGATTTCTCAGTGTCGAAGGAAAGGCGCGCGTCCACTTCGGTGGAAACGCGGCCGGCGACGTGCTTGAGGATCTCCGTGCCGAAATGCACGAAAAGCCAGTCCATCGCCAGGGCGGCGTCGCCTTTCGCCTGGCGAACGGCGCTGTCGAGCAGATGCCGGAAACGCGGCTCTGCGGCCGAGGCGAGCAGCAGCGAGGGATTGGTGGTCGCGTCCTGCGGCTTCCAGCGCGCCACCGCGTCGATATCGCCGGTGTCGGCGACCACCAGGGAGTGCTTGCGCAGGGATTCGAGCTGGGTCGTCATGGGCAGGACGATTATCTGACAAATCCTCACAGTCGGCGGCGCGGCGGCTCGGTACTGTCGTTCCTTACCAAGAACTGTGCATGGAACCCTCGGGGCTCGTCCGGACCAATTACGCGGTGCGCACCACCGCGTTCCTCTACTGCTTCATCGCCATCGGGCTGCACCTGGGGTTGCAGCTCGACACCAGCCCGACGCTGTGGCTCGCGCTGGTGCTGCAGTTCCTCGCCTATCCGCACGCCCTCTACTGGCGCGCATCGCGCTCGGAGAACCCGCACCGCGCCGAGCTGCACAACCTGTATCTCGACTCGACTTTGTTCGGCGTCTGGTCGGCGGGCCTGGGCTTTCCGACCTGGATCACCTACGGCCTGCTGAGCAGCACGATGCTCAACGTGGCGGTGACCCGCGGCGCGCAAGGCGTGCCGGCCGCGCTCGGCTGCAGCGCGCTCGGCGCCGCGTTCTGCCTCGCCGTCGTCGGCCTGCGCTACTGGCCGGCAACCAGCGACCTGGTCAGCGCGCTGTGCTTCTTCGGAGCGCTCGCCTATGGCTGCGCGGTCGGCCTGCTGGCTTACCGGCAGAAGCGCCGCCTGGCCGCGGCGCGCGACGCGCTGTCGCGGGAGGAGGAGCGCCACCGGCTGATCGCCGAAAACGCCGCCGAGCTGATCGGCATGGTCGACCGCGACGCTCGCTGGATTTACGCCAGCCCTTCGTACGAGCGCGTCCTCGAAGCGCCGCATCTCGAGCCCGGCGCCGATGCGTTCCGGCGCGTGCATCCCGACGACGCCGATGCGGCGCGCGCCGCGGTCGTGCGCGTCCTGGCGAGCGGCCAGGCGCGCGTGCTCGCCATGCGCCTGGTGGATCGCGACGGCCGCTTCCGGCATTACAGGACCCGCGTGCGGGCGCTGGACGCTCAGCGCGCGCTGCTCATCTCGCAAGAGGTCACCGACATCAGTGAAAACGAAGAACGCCTGCTGGTCTCGGCGCGCGCGCTGGAAGGCATGGCGGAAGCGATCCTCATTACCTCGGCCGACGGCACCATCGTCACGGTCAATCGCGCCTTCACGGAACTGACCGGCTATTCGCGCGATGAGGTCCTGGGACGCCGCGAACGCGACATCCGCAACGGCCTGCAGCCGCCCGAGTTCTACGACGAAGTGTTCCTCACGGTGCAGCGCAAGGGCTACTGGTCCGGCACCGCCTGGAGCCGCCGCAAGAACGGCGCGGTCTACCGCGAATGGCGCAGCGTGCGCGCGGTGCGCGAGGAGGGCGGGGCGGTGACCCACTACGTGATGGTCTGCCACGAGGTCCAGTCCAGAGCCGAGGGCGAATCCGCGGCGCGGCCCCCGCTTGCCGGGTAGGGATTTGAAACTAAAGGCTTTCTTTGCCTGTCTGAAGGGGGTAAACTGCCGCCACAACAACTATTAACTGGATGGTTCAAGGAGACGCGTTGCATCCGACAGACGTCAAGAACCCCGACTACTTCCATAAAGTTGTCGACTGCCAGTGGGCGTGTCCCTCCCACACTCCCGTTCCCGAATACATCCGGTTGATTGCAGCAGGGCGTTACTCCGACGCCTACATGGTCAACTGGAAGTCGAACGTGTTCCCCGGCATCCTCGGACGCACCTGCGACCGCCCCTGCGAGCCGGCGTGCCGCCGTGGGCGCGTCGAGGAAGCGAACAACGCGAAACCCGAGCCGGTCGCGATCTGCAGGCTGAAAAGGGTCGCCGCCGACTATAAGGACGACATTCGGCAGTTTCTTCCCAAGAAGGGAAAATCCAACGGGAGGAAGATCGCCTGCATCGGCGCAGGCCCCGCGTCGCTCACCGTGGCGCGCGATCTGGCGCCGCTCGGCTACGAGGTCACCGTCTTCGACCAGGATCCGCGCGCCGGCGGCATGATCTGGTCGCAGATCCCGCGCTTCCGCCTGCCGCTCGAAGTGATCGACGAGGAGGTGGGCTACATCCTCGATCTCGGCGTCGAGTTCAAGGGCGGGGTGAAGATCGATTCGATGAAGAAGCTGATGGCGCAAGGCTACGACGCCCTCTTCGTCGGCTCGGGTGCGCCGCGCGGGCGCGATATCGACATCCCGGGACGCAGGCAAGGCGCAAGCAACATCCACATCGGTATCGACTGGCTCTCGTCGGTGTCCTTCGGCCACACCACGAAGATCGGCAAGCGCGTGATCGTGCTCGGCGGCGGCAATACCGCGATGGACTGCTGCCGCACCTCGAAGCGCATCGGCGGCGAAGACGTGAAGGTCATCGTGCGCTCGGGCTTCGACGAGATGAAGGCTTCTTCCTGGGAGAAGGAAGACGCCCAGCACGAGGGCATCCCGATCCTGAATTTCCTGGTTCCCAAGGAATTTGTCATCAAGAACGGAAAGCTGACCGGCATGGTCTTCGAGAAAGTGAAGGCGGTGTTCGACGACAAAGGCAGAAGGAATCTTCTGCCCACCGGCGAACCCGACCAGCACTTCGAATGCGACGACGTGCTCGTGGCGGTCGGGCAGGAGAACGCCTTCCCGTGGATCGAGCGCGACTGCGGCATCGAGTTCGACAAGTCGAACATGCCGGTGGTGAGCAAATCCACCATGCAGTCCTCGGTGCCCAACATCTTCTTCGGCGGGGACGCGGCGTTCGGCCCGAAGAACATCATCTGGGCCGTTGCGCATGGGCACGACGCAGCCGTCTCCATAGATAAATTGCTCAATAACGAGGACATCGCGGAAAGACCTGCCCCGGGCGTCACGCTGTTGTCGCAGAAGATGGGCATCCACGAGTGGAGCTACGACAGCGAGATCGTCGACGATTCGCGCTACAAGGTGCCCTGGCGCGACATCAAGATCACGCTGAAGAACGTGAAGGCGGAGGTCGAGCTCGGCTTCGACGTCGCCACCGCGTGGAAGGAGGCTCAGCGCTGCCTCAACTGCGACGTGCAGACGGTGTTCACGGACAGGCTCTGCATCGAGTGCGATGCCTGCGTCGACATCTGCCCGATGGATTGCATTACGTTCACTACCAATGCAGATGAAAAGGAATTAAGAAACAACCTGAACGCGCCCGCAAAAAACCTGACGCAAGACCTTTACGTCTCGGGGCCGCTGAAAACGGCTCGCGTGATGGCCAAGGACGAAGATGTCTGCCTGCACTGCGGGCTGTGCGCCGAGCGCTGCCCGACCGGCGCCTGGGACATGCAGAAGTTCCTGCTCGAGATGACCGACGCCGGTCACGGCTGCCGCAGTCACCGGCAGAAAAAAGCCGCATGAAACCCGAATGAAACGCATCGAAGCGGTCAACGATTTCGTCATCAAGTTCGCCAACGTCAACGGCTCGGGCTCGGCGTCGGCGAACGAGCTGTTCGCCAAGTCGTTCCTGCGCATGGGCATCCCGGTCTCGCCGAGGAACATCTTTCCGTCGAACATCCAGGGCCTGCCGACCTGGTACGAAGTGCGGGTTACCGAGAAGGGCCACCTCGGGCGCCGCGGCGGCGTCGACCTGATGGTGGCGATGAACCCGCAGACCTGGAACCAGGACGTAGCCGAGATCGACCCGGGCGGCTATCTCTTCTACGACAACACCAAGGCGCTGCCGCCGTCGAAGTTCCGCGACGACATCCACGTCATCGGCATGCCGCTCACGGAAATCGCCAACGCCTCCTATACGGACGCGAGGGAGCGCCAGCTCTTCAAGAACATCATCTACGTCGGCGCGCTCGCCGCCATGATGGGCATCGAGCCCGAAGTGATCGCCGAGCTGATCGGCGAGCAGTACAGGGGCAAGGAGAAGCTCCTGAAGCCGAACCTCAACGCGTTCCAGTTGGGGTTGAATTTTGCAAAAGAACATCTGAAGGACGCGATGGGCCTGAAGACCAAGCGCGCCTACGCCGTCGGCGACAAGGTCTTCATAGAAGGGAATGCAGCGGCGGCTTTGGGGTGCGTGTACGGCGGCGCCACGGTCTGCGCCTGGTACCCGATCACGCCGTCCTCCTCGCTCGCCGAGGCGTTCCAGTTCTACTGCTCGAAGCTGCGCGTCGACAAGGAAACCGGCAAGAACAAGTTCGCCATCATCCAGGCCGAGGACGAGCTCGCCTCGATCGGCATCGTGGTGGGCGCCGGCTGGAACGGCGCGCGCGCTTTCACCGCCACGGCCGGACCGGGCATCTCGCTGATGTCGGAATTCATCGGCCTCGCCTACTTCGCCGAGATTCCGGCCGTGATCATCGACGTGCAGCGCGGCGGGCCTTCGACCGGCATGCCGACGCGCACGCAGCAGTCCGACGTCCTGCTGTGCGCGTACGCCTCGCACGGCGACACCAAGCACGTGCTGCTGTTCCCCGAGGACCCGTACGAGTGCTTCGAGTTCGCGGCGCAGGCGCTTGACCTCGCCGAGCGGCTGCAGACGCCGATCTTCATGATGACCGACCTCGACATCGGCATGAACCAGCGCCTCTGCCAGCCCCTCAAGTGGGAGGACGAGCGCAAGTACGATCGCGGCAAGGTGATGAGCGAGAAGATGCTCGACGCCGGCATGGAGTTCGGCCGCTACCTCGACGTCGACGGCGACGGCATCCCGTACCGCACGCTGCCGGGCACGCACGCGACGAAAGGCGCCTATTTCACGCGCGGCACGAGCAAGAACCCGTACGCGATCTATTCCGAGGCCGGCCCGGACTACGTCTACAACATGCAGCGGCTCCTGAAGAAGTTCGAGACCGCCAAGACGCTGGTGCCGAAGCCGGTATTGACGCCTTCAAGGGAGCCAGCCCGGTTCGGCTGCATCTACTACGGCTCGACCAGCCCGGCGATGCACGAAGCCCTGGAAGCGCTCGCCGAGAGGGGCATCTTCGTCAACGCGCTGCGCGTGCGCTCGTTCCCGTTCCAGGACGAGATCTTCGACTTCGTCGCCTCGCACACCAAAGTCGTCGTCGTCGAGCAGAACCGCGACGCGCAGCTCAAAACGCTGCTCGTCAACGACGCCGGCATCAACCCGGCGAGCCTGATCTCGGTCCTGCACTACGACGGCACGCCGATCACCGCGCGCTTCATCACCGAGGAAATCGCCCAGATCGCCGCCGCGCTGAACGTGCGGCCGATCAAGAAGGACAAGGCAGCATGACCTACCTCGCGAAGCCCAAGCTCCATCATCCGACCCTCCCCAAGAACAAGATCGGCTACACGCGCCGCGACTACGAGGGCAAGGTCTCGACGCTCTGCGCCGGCTGCGGCCACGACTCGATCTCGGCGGCGCTGATCCAGGCCTTCTGGGAGCTCGACATCCAGCCGCACCGCGTCGCCAAGCTCTCCGGCATCGGCTGCAGCTCGAAGACGCCCGATTACTTCCTCGGCAACTCGCACGGCTTCAACACCGTGCACGGCAGGATGCCCTCGGCCCTCACCGGCGCCAACCTCGCGAACCGCGAGCTGATCTATCTCGGCGTCTCGGGCGACGGCGACTCGGCCTCGATCGGCCTCGGCCAGTTCGCGCACGTCATGCGCCGCGGCGTCAACATGACCTACATCCTGGAGAACAACGGCGTCTACGGCCTCACCAAGGGCCAGTTCTCCGCCACCGCCGACAAGGGCTCCAAGGCCAAGCGCGGCGCCGTCAACAACGACGCGCCGGTCGACACGGTCTCGCTCGCCCTGCTCATGGGCGCCACCCTCGTCGCGCGCAGCTTCAGCGGCGACAAGAAGCAGCTCACGCCGCTCATCAAGGCCGCCATCGCGCACCAGGGCGCCGCCTTCATCGACGTCATCAGCCCCTGCGTCGCCTTCAATAACCACGCCGGCTCCACCAAGAGCTACGACTACGTCCGCGACCACAATGAGGCCGTCAACCGGCTCGACTTCTGGCCGACGCGCGAGGCGATCACTGTCGACTACAACGAAGGCGGCGTCATCGAAGTCCCGCAGCACGACGGCTCGATCATCAAGCTTCGCAAACTAAGCGCCAGCTACGACCCCACCGACCGCATCGGCGCGCAGAACCAGATCGCCCAGGCCGCCGTCCACGGCGAAGTCCTCACCGGCCTCCTCTACGTCGCCTCCGACGCCGAAGACCTTCACGCCCACCTCAACACCGTCGACATCGCATTCAACAAGCTCGGCGAGAAGGACCTCTGCCCGGGCGCTGGGATGCTCGAGAAGATCAACGCCGGGCTGCGCTGACAGCGTATCTGGGCAATCCGAAAGCCGTAAGGGGCTTTTGGCTTCGGATCTTGGACGAAATTAACGAGTCTGAGCGCATCCATTAGATGACTCCGCCCAACGACCCTCTTGATGAGTATCGCCGGCAGATAAGGGCGCTTGGCGACCCTATGAAGGAATACCGGGAGCAGATGAAGGTGCTCAGCGACCCCTTGAAGGAATATCGGGAGCAGATGAAGGCGCTCAGCGACCCCTTGAAGGAATATCGGGAGCAGATGAAGGCGCTCAGCGACCCGCTAAAGGAATACCGGGAGCAGATGAAGGTGCTCAGCGACCCCTTGAAGGAATATCGGGAGCAGATGAAGGCGCTCAGCGACCCGCTAAAGGAATACCGGGAGCAGATGAAGGCACTTGGCGATCCGCTAAGGGATTACCTGGAACACATTAAGGAGCTCGACCACTTCAGAGGATTCCAGGAGCAGATCAATGCGCTGAATTTCGATCCTCTAGAGAGATATCGGAAACAGTTAGTTGGACTCACTATAGATCCTATTAAGGATTTTCCACAGTCCTTTGCTGCTATTAGGGAGTTTCAATCCGTTTTCAAAGAATTCGCACCCGTTACGGTCTCCAAGGAGGGGGTGCGACCAGCCGGTACAAAGTCTGTTACAACAGCAGAGCTACAGTTACTCGTAGATGATGTAGTTGGACGAGCGCTTGCTCAGTCCAACAACACTGTTGAGCGTGCAATCCATGCGCTCACAGAGGAAATTCGAGCCATTCGGGATCCGCTATTGCAGAGGATCATGACTTGGTTGGTGTTTCCGCTCATTGTTGGCCTGATTCTCTCAATTGCCAACGCTGTGTCCGATTTCTACGTAAAAGATTTTCTTGCAGACAAGCGAAAACTCAAAAAGGAAATTAAGCAGGAAATTTCTCGCTCCGTGGGTAACGCGGAATACATTAAGACGTATCGACTTGTGAGTGTGATGTCCTTAAATGTCAGGGCCGAGGGGGCTGTTGCATCGCGGCAAATCGGCACACTGCAGTTTGGGCAAATTGTAGAGCTCGTAGAAAAACGAAAAAATTGGTCGCTCGTCCGGTGGCATGATGATGAGACTAACGTTTCCCTTCAAGGTTGGGTGTTTTCACGCTATCTGGAAAAATTCAGATAGCCTGTGCGTAGAGCAGCGGTAGCGTGACTGGACGCGTAAGAGCGCTGCATGTCGATCCGACAAGTACAAATAATCGATGCACTTAAGAATCTCGTCTTAAACCAAAGAGGCCTTGATTTTCAGCGCCTGGCGACCAGCCTCGCGAAAAAACGATTTCCTGACCTTGTAGCTTCCGACCCCGCCGGCGATCTCGGGTCGGACGCGTATCTTTTGGGCTTTTTGACCGTGGACGGCAAGAAAATTGCCGTTGCCGCATCCCTAACTGCCGAATACAAAAAGATACGAAGTGACTGCGACACCATACTGAAAAAGCAAGGTCACATCGATCAACTGCTTTTCTACACCCCGATCCCAAGGAAACGCACGTTAACCAAGCTCTGGGGCGACAAGCTAAAGGCAGAGTTTGGCGTTGGGTTGGACGTGGTGACTCAGAACGAGATCGTCGAAGTACTTCGGGAGCCCGAAAACAGCTGGATCTGCAATGAGTATCTCGATCTTCACTTCAGCGAGGGTGCCTCTCTTGCAGAGCTAAGGTCGAACCTTGTTCTAGCGGCCACGAATTCGTTGGCCGGATGGATACGTGAGCATGGCCGACATCTCAGAATTGAGGCGCTCGTCGAACCAAACCTAGAGGAGCTTGGCGAAGAGGCGCAATCAAATGAGCGGCTGTCAGTCGCGGATCTTCAACACTTGGTAGACACGAGGCGCGACTGCTTAGTGCTTGGGGGCCCGGGCGCGGGAAAGACCACCCTACTGATTCAGCTCGCACAAGCGCTCCTAACGGCCGCCGACGGTCCTATTCCGATCTTAGTAAGTGCGGCTAACTGGGCGAACTCCGGCAAGACGCTTACTGAATTCGTCGTCAGCCAGACGGCATTCCAGGCGGTCGGCCTGACAGTTGAAAAAATGGCTCAATTAAGCCAAGCCGGCCATATTTCTTACCTGATAAACGGCTGGAATGAGATATCTCAAGCACGCATAGGCTGGGTCACTGACCAATTTAGGGAAGAGCAGAGAGCGTACCCGCCGCCCAGTTTCGTTGTTGTAACGCGCCAAAACGGCAATCGTCCGACCTTGATCGAAGAAACAGTCGTTCAAGTGCTAGGTTTTACGGACCAATCGAGAGCGGAACTTCTTAGAAAGCGCGTGGGGCAGGAAGCTGCGGTCAAGTTAGTAGATAAGCTTGAAGGAGACCATTTTCTAGATGAACTCACGAAAACGCCCCTTTTCCTATCGGCCACCCTTGCATATTACGAGCGCCACGGCGACTTTCCGGAAACTACTTTCGCCGCATTGGGGGGATTGGTAGAGACGGCGGAACAGTACGAGCCGCACAAATCGGCTTTGAATCAACCGCCGATTCGCGGACATCATCGGCGGTATCTCACAGAGATGGCTTCAAAAGCGACTGACACCGGCGAGGTGCTGCTTTCGCGCGCTTCCGCTCGAGCACATCTCTTAGACACCGCGCGGCGACTGGCCGCGGAGAGTCAACTAGCTTCCCTTCCGGAACCGGAGGAAGTAGCGACGGCACTGACAGATCATCATCTGCTCGTAGAAATATCTTCGACCGACAGGCCGCTACGCTTCTCACATCAACAGATTCAGGAATGGTTTGCTGCTCTCTATCTGTGGAATCAATTCTTTCAAACCGACGATCCTTGGAACGATACCGAGAGAGCAGCGCTGAACGCGATAGTGAACAAGCGAGATTGGGAGCAAGCGCTACTGCTGTTGGTTGAGCATTTGGCGAGCAAGAGTGGCAGTAAGCCGAAGCTGCTTGAGCTTGCTCTCCTTACGCTGCCCCTGGACTTGATCTTTGCATGCGAACTGCTAAATCGGGCCGACATAGCAGATGAACCAGCGGCCGAACCCAATACGGCGGATCGCAATGCAATGCTATGGGTCCACCGACTCGGAAATTAGCGAGTACGGGTTGTCTGCGATGCTGGCTACGGGATCCGACTCGTTTTCGGCTGCGCTTTGGGAGTTACTGGAAAATGAGAAGAACGACGTCAGATACAGGGGCTATCGAGCTTGGCGGCCGTTTCCTCTTTCTTCCTTAGGGCCAGATTGGAAGAAGCGAATTGCGCTTTGGTCAGCAGACGCGCGAGCGCAGTTTGTATACGAGGTCTTTGTACATGGCGGAGAGGGTCCGGCGCTTACGAGGGAATTTGCGGAGACCGACGCCGATCCCGGCGTACGCGCTACCGCCATCGTAGGGCTGCATTGGATGGGCCGGATGAGAGAGGTCGCGTCGTTGCTGATCGACGCCGACAGCGCAACGATCCTCGGGCTCGCAGAAAAAGGCGGACTTACCTACCTCCCTCGTTCTATTAAGCAAGAGATGGCACCAAAGATAAGAGATCTGCTCCGGGAGCGTCCCTCCGACGGGATGCGTTCTCGACTGCTGGCACTTCTGATGGATATTGATGATCCAGATTGCCTAAACTGGGTTAAAGAGGATTTCGAGAAACAGAACTTAAGCACCTGGGCACCATCGCTCGCGGACTATTTGAATGAGAAGGACGCACCTTGGATAGCGGAATGGATGACCAAGAAAATACTGGCCGGAATTTACTTTCATTCGTCTTGGCTCAAGTATCTGTCTGCTGCCTCTGGACTCGACCGAGACGCGATGGTCGCCTACGCTCTAGGGCCCGCCTCGCTGTCCCCCAATCCTTACCGGCTGTCTTTCATAGGCAAGGTTTGCACTGGGGCGCACGTCGATCAGGTGCTGGCCGAATACTTCAGCTATGTTCAACGACCGGACGCGGGACCGCAGCTGACAGAGCCGGAACGTCAACGAATGCACCTCTTGTTTGCGATAGCTTGCGAAGCTGATCCCAAAATATTAGTTGATTCAATTCTTCGCAATTACGCGTCAGTTCCGAATGACAGAGCGCGCGTCCATGTTCTACAACTTTTGACGCAAGAACGAGAGGCTGAAGAGCCGGATAGGGACGAACGCGGTGGTGTGTACAGGGTACAACTGTCCCATTCAGCCTTAGTCGCAGTTCAAGCTATGCTGCGGAAGTGGGGCCAAGAAGCAATCCAGCATACGGATCCGAGCGGGGATCTACTCGCGGATATCGCGCGCGGACTTGCCAATCTTGGGGAAGAAAACGACATCGGTTTGTTTCTGGCCCTAGTCAACCGCGACGTAAAGCGCATTGAAGAGGCGGAGCAAAAGCGCAAGAAGTGGATAGAAGGTCGAATGCGTGGCCCCAATCCTGTACCCGTTCATTACGAAAACTGGTTTGTAAGAGCCGCGCTCAAGTTGCTGGGCGATACGGAATCCCTCTTACTAAAACTCTTACAAACCAACGGATATGAAGCCTCAGCTGCAGGAGGTCTGGTCACAATTTCGCAAACCCCGGAGCAGCGGGAGCGACTATTCTGGCCCTCCTTCAACTCAAAGAAAGCAATGGAGGCGAGGAACGCGCGAAGTTCGACAGCTGCGCCAACGCAAAGAGATAAGGATCGCGAGCACTATCGGATTCTCGTACGGCAGCGCCTCGTTGATCTTATTGCAATGTTTGAGAGCGGTGCGTCCCCCTACGTGGGCGGTTGGATACGCGATTTACTGGGTCCATTCTCCGCGCTGTGCAATGAAACCGATTTGGACCTGGTTCATAGAGTTCTTCTAGAGTCTTCACACAACCAATGGGCCAGAGTGGGATTCCTGGAGACCGTTACCCATCGCGGGCTCATTGTGCCTTTCGAAATGGCACTTTCCTTGGTAAAGCCGGTCATCGAAGAGCTTGCGGCCAAGAACTGGCTGGACGATCAATCGCGCAGCCTCGCTAAACGAGCACTGTCTGTCCTCCTGCTCTCTAGTGATCCCGCCGCCGCAGTGGTATTTGTTAGACACTACACAGGACTAATTGAGGCGTCTTACGAGTTCCGCGAGTTGGTTTCGACGCTTGGTGTCTTAAGAGATGAAGCTGCCGAGGCGCTAATTTTCGAATTGATGGGCAAGGACGCTGTAGCGAAGGCTTGTACAACGGAGATTTTGGAATCACTAGCAGCGTCAGGTAGCGAGCGAGCTCGGAAACAATTGCTAGATTGGTTAGATTCGCCCGCCAAGATGCTGATGCTCTTTTCTGAACAGAGAGACACGCTTGAAGCCTATGCATCGGCATGTGCTCTAGTCGCGAAGTCCTCACCTTCTTTCAAGAGAGCTCTCTTCGCCTATTGTGGAAAATCGCTCGATGGCCATCAAAGGCACACATTGGCTTCTATCCTGGGGAAGCTAGGCACAGAGGAAGCGGCATCTGAAGGCTGCGAGATGTTCTCCGATGAATCGCAGGATCCGATACCGCATCCTTTGAGAGAGTTGATCAACAGGCTATTTAACGAGCATCGGCCGATAGATGAGTCGCAGGGAGGCTATGACATCGTGCCGCGTGCGTGTAACTCCATACGCCAGCGCATTTTCGAAATGGCGACGGGTTCTCACAAGGGGAAACGAGCGGCGCTTAGCCTGCTGCTTTCCAACGAAAGCGGAAGGATAAACATGGGGCGGCCACGGGAGGAGCCTCGTCATCCGAAGCTATCTTCAAGAATTCCTTGGCCCTTGCCGGGGATCAGCCCACCGTAGGGGCTCCAAGGATGGCGGCGGCCCCTCATGGGGTGGTGGTGTCACATGAAGGGTAAAGTGCTTTGATCCAAGACCGAGGGCGGTGGCGAGGCCGGACGGCTATACGCTCTTGATAGTCAACGTCGGGATTGCGTCGATCAATCCGACGCTATATACGAAGCTGCCGTACGACCCGGACAAGATCAACGCGGGACTTCGCTAGTTCTAAGTACCTGGCTTTGGCGGCGGAACCGGGGTTCGGATCCCCGTGGGCGCGTCACACACACGCGTGTGCGGCGAGGCGTGACGTATGCCGCAAGCGCCGCACGGTGCAGCGCGTAGCATGGAGAAATTGCATCGGGAGGCTTCTATGCTGCGCGCCGCCTGCCTGTCCGCCGCTCTGCTCGCCTGCGCTCCGGCGCTCGCACAGAACTATGGTGGCACCTACACTGCGAGGAACGCTTCCGGGGGCACCGTGATGCTCACGCTCGCTCAAGATGCGCAGGGGGTCAGCGGCACGCTCACGGGCTACGGCAGCAGCAGCCTGCAAGTGCAGGCGCGCGTCGAGGCCGAAGGCCTGCGCGGCACCGCGGGCAACAACTTCGGCATGCTCTACCTGACGGGTCGTCTCAACGGCGAGGAGCTGAGCATCGTGCTCACCGAGTCCGACCTGGGTGGAAAGCCGAACCCGCGGCGCGCGAGCGAGCTGCGCCTCGCGAAAGCCCAGGCCAAGACCGCTCCCCACAACGAGCGGCTCAGCGAGGCGCTTACCCGGAACGCCTGGTGCAGCTTCACCTACAACATCAGCGGCAATCGCAATATGGAGCGCCTGGTCTTCACGCGCAGCGGCTTGGTCAACCAGACGTCCGGCAAGCAGGCGCACTGGCGCGTGCAGAACGAGACGCTGGAGTTCTCCCCCGATGGCATCAGCTGGTCGCCGCAACCGCTGCGGCTTGCGCTCAGCTCTAACGGCTCCGCCGTGCTCCAGTCGCACAACAAAGAGTACGCGCAGTGCGACTAGCTCTCTAGAGGCCAGAGCGGGTAAAGTCCTGCGTTCCTGAACCAGGAATGCCATGATGTCCGTTCCTTTTGTGGTGGCTGCGTCGCTCGTTTTCGCGCTGTCTTCGCTGTGGCCTGTCAACGCGCAGTCGCAAGCTGGTTACCCGAACAAGCCGGTCACTTTTATCGTGCCGTTTCCGCCCGGCGGCGGGACGGACATCTCGGCGCGCACGGTGGCCGCCAAGCTGACGGCCAAATGGGGTCAGTCGGTGGTGGTGGAAAACCGCGGGGGCGCGGCTGGTATCCTCGGCGCCGACGCGGTGGCCAAGGCGCGGCCGGACGGCTACACGCTGCTGATCGCCAACGTCGGCACGCAATCGATCAATCCATCGCTTTATCCGAAGCTGCCGTACGACCCGGACAAGGCGTTCGTGCCGATCTCGCTGATCTGCGAGTTGCCGTTCGTGCTGATGGCGAGCCCGTCGTTTCCGCCCAATTCGGTCAAGGACCTAGTGGCGCTGGCGAAGGCGAACCCCGATAAGGTGACGTTCGCGAGCTCGGGGCAGGGCGGATCGCCGCACCTCACCGCGGAGATCTTCCAGCTCGCCACGGGCACCAAGCTGACGCATGTGCCGTACAAGGGCGGCGGGCCGGCGATGACGGACCTGATGGCCGGGCATGTGAATCTGCTGTTCGCCTCGGTGCTGGAAGGCTCGGGCCATATCAAGGCGGGGAAGCTCAAGGGCCTCGCGGTGACGCATGCGAAGCGCTCGCCCGCGATACCCGACGTGCCGACGCTCGCCGAAGCGGGGGTCAAGGGCGCGGAGTCCGGCTCGTGGATCGCGCTGCTCGCGCCGGCGGGCACGCCCGCGGCGATTATCGAAAAGGTGGCGGCCGACGTGAAGGACGCGGTGGCGGCCCCCGACCTGCGCGATAAGCTGATTGCGCAAGGCGCCGTGCCGCAAGCGAGTACGCCGGCCGAGCTGCAGGCGCTGATCGACGCCGACCGCGCGCGCTACGGCAAGATCATCCGCGACAAGGGCCTAAAGGCGGAGTGAGCTGCTCTAGCGGGCAGGCTGCGGTGCCGGCATGTTGCCGGGATGGCACTCGGTCGCCGGATCGATGAAGGCCCAGGGCCGCGCGCTCGCGGTCCAGATGTTTCCCGCGATCTTCATGCCGCTGGAATCGTCCAGCGTCCCGGCGCGCACGACGAGGAATCCGGGATCCGGGTTGCGCTGGCTGTAGATCGGCGAGCCGCAGTCGGCGCAGAAATGGCGGCTCAGCGTGCGGCCGCTGTGCGTGGCCGAGTCGTCGTATTTCCTGGTTGCGCCCTTGGTGATCCTGAAGCTCGCGCTCGGCACGACCGCGTTGACGGTGCCGGCGGCGCCGGAAGATTTCTGGCAGTTGGTGCAATGGCAGGCGCGCAGCGTCGTGACGGGGGCGCTGACGGTGTAGCGGACGGCGCCGCAGAGGCAGCCGCCGGTGAGCGGGGCGGGCATTGGCTTCTCCATGAGTTCAATCGAAGCTGACGATCTCCACCCAGTTCGAGCCTTTGCCGGTCGGGACCTTGCCGATCGGCATCAGGCTGCCGTTCGATTGGACGATTGAATACGAGGTGATCGTGTCCGATTTCTCGCCGGAGACGACGATGAATCGTCCCGTGGGATCGATGCGGAAGCCGCGCGGCTGCTTCTCGGTGGGGGTGCTGCCGAGGTAGGTGAGATTGCCCGTGGCCGCGTCGACGCTGAAGGCACCGATCGAGCTGCTGGTGCGCTCCGCGGCGTAGAGGAACCGGCCGTTCGGAGTGAGGTGCAGGTCGGAGGCCCAGATGTCGTTGTCGACATTGCGCCCCGGCGAAGGACGCGGAGCGCCGGGAGCGAGCTTGCTGTCGGGCGGCAGGGCGGAAGCAAAGCTAACTTCCTTGAGGGTCCCGGTCTTGCCATCCAGCGCGAGGGTCGTCACCGTCGCCGTGAGCTCGTTGAGGAGGTACACGAACCGGTTGTCGGACGAGGTGATGAGGTGACGGGGACCCGTCCCGGCTTTCATCTGCGCGACCGGCGGCGTGTTCGCGGTGAGCCGGCCGCTCTTCTCGTCGAACAGGAACTGGAACACCTGGTCGGTGCCGAGGTGCGGCACGAACACGAAGCGGTTCGTGTTGTCGGTGCGGATGGCGTGCGCGTTGCGCGCCGTCGGGATCACCTGCATCGGCTCGCCGACGCGTCCGTCGGCGCCGACCGGATTGACGCTCACGAGATGGGCGCCGTAGGACGCGCCGAGCAGGAAGCGCCCGCTGCGGTCGAACGAGATGTACGGGAAGCTTTCCGCGAGCGGCCCGGTCGCGACGAGGTTCAGCGCGCCGGTGCGGCGGTCGATGCTGTAGGTGTACGCCGAGAACGGCTTGGAGCGGACCGCGGCGATGAGGAAGCGCTTGTCCGGGCTGACGGTCATCGGCATCACGACCTTTTCGGCCTTGAAGCGCGGGCCGGGCTGGAGCGATCCGTCGGACTGCAGCGTGTACATGCCGATCTCGCCGTCCTCCGCGTTCGAGACGTAGACGAAGGTCGCCGCGAGCAGCGGGGTGCTGAAGAGAAGCGACAATAGGACGGCGACGATTCCCGCCTTCACCTTTCTCTGAGCTTGCATTGTTGGATCCTCTCCCTGGGTAGACTTCGAAAAAAGCGTAGCATTGGCGTTCTGGTTGCGATGGGTAAGCCTGCCCACATTCTCCTGCATCAGTCGGTTGCCGTCATCGCAATCGTCATGGCCGTGTCAAGCCCTGCGACGGCCTGGGCGCACATCTACAAATGGGTCGATGAGCGGGGCGTGACCGTCTATTCCAACGTTCTCCCTGACAAGAACCCGAAGAATGCGGAAGTCGTCATAGAAGAGAAACCTGCCGACAGAACGCCCGCGGCCGATGCGATGCGCAGGGAACAGCAGCTCCTGGACAGGATCGGCAATCTCGAGCGGCAGCTCCAGGCACAGCAATACCAAGCACAGATGCCGCCGCCTCCTTCCCCCGACTATGGCAGCTACTATCCCAGCTACTCCCAGAGCTACTACCCTGACTATTACCCTAACTATTACTCCTCTTATCCGTTGGCCTATCCCTACGTCGTTTTGACCAGAAGGTTCAGCGGACCCGCACGGACCTTTGCTTCACCACGGTTTGCATCGGCTCGCGTTTCGTCATTCCATCATGGGGGCATCAGCCGGGGAAGGCGATAGCAGTTCTTGCAATGACCCTCAGCTCGCGCGGCGCTTGCGGCGCGCGGAGCGGGGGACGGCCGCGTCGAGCAGTACTTCCGCCGCGGCGCGCGCGGAGCGCGCCACTGCGGGATCGCCGCGCACGATGCCGGCGGCGAGGACGCCTTCGGCGAGAACCTGGAGCTGCGTGGCGAGGGCGTCCGGGTCCTTCGCGCCGATGCGCTCGAGCAGGGCGCGGTACCAGAGCCTGCGCTGCTCCTTGAACTGGATCGAGATCTTCGCTGCGGCGTGCCTGGGATCGCCGAGCTCGGTGACCGCATTGACGTAGGGGCAGCCGCGGAAGCTGCCGTCGACCAACATGCGCTCGAGCCGGTCGTAGGCGCCGAGGATCTGCTCGCGCGCGGGCGCGTCGGAGGGCGCGATGTGCTTGAAGCGCGCCGTCAGGTAGGCGGCGATCAGCGCGTCCTTGGAAGGGTAGTGGTTGTAGAGCGTGCGCTTGCTCACCCCCGCCTCGGCAGCGATGGTGTCGACGCCGACGGCGCGAATCCCCTTCGTATAGAAGAGCTTGTCCGCGGCGGCAAGAATGCGCTCTGCCGGGGAGGGAGTTTTATACACAGGTCGGTGTACTTATCGGTTGACAGCAGTATACCGCGTGCTGGATGATATGTACACCGACCTGTTTACTTAAAGCCATGACTGCCATCCAGAACCGCCGCGCCATGCTGGTCCTCATCGTGCTGAGCGGGCTCATCATCTCAATCTGCATGGGACTGCGCCAGAGCCTGGGCCTGTTCATGCGGCCGATGACGCTCGACCTCGGCATCTCGGCTGCCACCTTCGGCTTTTCGATCGCGCTGCAGAACATCGTCTGGGGCCTGTCGCAGCCGTTCGTCGGCGCGCTCGCCGACCGCTACGGCCCGCGGCCGGTGCTGATCGGCACCGCACTGATGTACGCGGCCGGGCTGCTGCTGATGGCATTCTCGAAGGGCGTCCCCGGCGGGCTTGAGGTCGCGGGATTTCTCGCCGGCATCGGCACTGCCGGCACCGGCTTCGGCGTCCTGATCGGCACCATCTCGCGTGCGACGCCGCCTGAGAAGCGCAGCCAGACGGTCGGCCTGGTCGCGGCGGCGGGCTCGCTCGGCACGATGGTGCTCGCGCCGATCGGCCAGTCGCTGATCGACGGCTTTGGCTGGCAGGCGGCGATGGTGGCGTTCGCGGCGATCGCCGCCTCCATGGCGGTGCTCTCGCTTCCCATACGTGAATCCAGTGAAAAGCATGCTGGGGAGAAACCCAGCAACCTAAAGCTCGGCGAGGCGCTGCGCGAGGCGATGGGGCACCGCGGCTATCTCTTCATGACGCTCGCGTTTTTCGCCTGCGGCTTCCAGCTCGTGTTCATCACCACGCACCTGCCGGCGTACCTGCAGCTTTGCGGCGTGGCACCCGGAGTAGCGGCGAGCGCGCTGGGGCTGATCGGCCTGTTCAACGCGGTCGGCACCTATATGTTCGGCCTGCTCGGCGCGCGCTACAGCCAGAAGCATTTGCTCGCGCTGATTTACCTGCTGCGCACGCTCTTCATCGTCGTGTTCCTGCTCGTGCCGATCAGCGCGGCATCCACGCTGGTGTTCGCCGCCGCGATGGGATTCCTGTGGCTGGGCGTCGCGCCGCTGGTCACCGGGATCATCGGCCGGGTGTTCGGCCTGACGCACTTCAACACGCTCTACGGCATCGTGTTCTTCAGCCACCAGGTCGGCTCCTTCTTCGGCGCCTGGATGGGTGGTGTCGTGTTCGACCGCTTCGGCAACTACAACTTCGGCTGGGGTGCGCTGATCGTGATCGGCGTCACCGCCTTCGCGCTGCAGTGGCTGATGGACGATCGCCCGCCTCGGGTGCGCACGCCCGCCGGCTCGCCTGCGGCCGTGCCGGCTTAACCCCTGGGTCTCGTCCAGGTCTCTGACCAGGCCAGGCAGCAGCTCGATGACGGCTTGCCGAAGCGTTCCTGCGGAAACGGTTTCGCGGTGGCGGCTTCGCCGTTGACGGAAAGCTGCGCACTGCGGGCGGGCAGGAACGTGCTGTAGACGCCCATAGGCCGGTTCATCGCGCCCGGCGGCATCGTGAGGACGAACGGCGTCATCAGGTCCCACCAGCTCAGGATGATCTCGTCTTCTCTGGATACGACGCGCTCCTCGAGCGTGCTGAGCGAGTTACCGGTGCGACTAAACTCGGCATCGATGACGGGCAGCGACTCGGCGGCGAATTCCTTGTAGAGCAGGGGTTCGATGGTGCGCTGCAGGTAACGCGCGACGCCGGCGTTGTCGGCGTAGACGCGCGGCCCCCCGCTGCCGGTGAGCGTGCTTTCGATGAAGAGCGCGTGCCCCTGTCCGGCGGGCGACCAGAGCACCCGCCAGTGGCTCGCGCGGTCGGGGATGGTCTTGCCGCCGTCGTTCGAGAGGCGGATGAACGAATTTTCTCCGGTCATGACGACGTCGTGCGGGTCGACCATCTGCGGCTCGGCCATGCTTTTCCTCCTCTGTTAGGAATTCAGGGCTTGGGCGGCGGGTTGCCCGGATGCTGCTCGGTGGCGGGATCGATGTAGGACGCGGTGATGGCGAAGCGTTTCGGCGTGCCCTGTGTTGACGGTGTAGCGAATGGCGCCGCAGAGGCAGTTTCCGGTAAGCGGGGCGGGCATACGCAGACCTCGCGGACGGTTATCGGTCGTATTCATCATGGCGGCGCACCCAGAACGGTCCGCGTCCGCTCTCGTCGCGGCCCTTGGGCGCGAGGTCGAGGTACTGGTAGTCCACGTTCATCATGTCGATGCCGCGCGCAAAAGTGGAATAGGTGCGGAACACCTTGCCCTTTGCGTCCTGATAGAAAACGCTGACTCCCTCGCGCTCCGGCGCGTCCGGGTTCTGCAGCGTGAAGTTGTAGAACGCCTTGCGCTTGGCCATCTCTTGCGGCGTGAACGAGACGTGGTAGTCGAAGTTGAAGTCCGTGCCGAAAGACGACACCCATTTGAAGCTCCAGCCCATGCGCTTCTCATAGGCCGCGAGCTTGGCGTACGGCGCCCGCGACATGGCGATCAGGGTCACGTCGCGATGGTTCAGGTGCACGATCGCTCCGTTGAAGCTGTCGGCCCAGCGCGAGCAGTGCGGGCATCCGGCATCCCAGTCGGGGTGGAACATGAAGTGATAGACGACGAGCTGGCTCCTGCCGTCGAACAGCCCGGGCAGAGTCTGCTTCCCGTTCGGTCCCTCGAAAACGTACTCCTTTTTCACGGCTTCCCACGGCAGATCGCGCCGCTGCCGGCTCAGCTTGTCGCGCAGGCGCGTGAACTCCTTTTCCTTGGCAAGGAGCTTCCTGCGCGCCTTGATCCACTCGTCGCTCGAGACGACCTTGTGACGCTGTGCCATGGGATTTCCCTCCTTTATCGGTCGCTAAGGAATAACATACCTCGGGTTGGCGTTAGCCGGTCTGCCCACCCACCTAAGGAGCTCATCATGATCCGTATCATCGCTGTATTGCTTGTCGCAGCCGTATCCGCTGTCGCCGTCGCCCAGGCGCCGGCCAACCCGCCGGTAAGAATCCGCGGCACGGTCGAGTCGCTCGACGGCCAGAACCTGACCGTGAAGGCCCGCAACGGCGAGACCATGAAAGTAAAGCTCGCCGACAACGTCGTGGTCATGGGCATCACGAAGGCGAGCCTCTCCGACATCTCCAGCGGCAAGTTTATCGGCACCACGACGGTGGGCCAGCGCGAAGGCTCGCTGGTCGCCGAGGAGGTGCACATCTTCCCTGAGAACATGCGCGGCACCGGGGAAGGGCATTACGACTGGGATCTCAGGCCCGACAGCAAGATGACCAATGCGAACGTCGCCAACGTCGTCAACATGGCGAACGACCGCGTCATGACCGTGCAATACAAGGGCGGCGAGAAGACGATCCTGGTGACGCCGAAGACCGTGGTCGTGTCCTACACGCCCTCAGACCGCAGCGAACTCAAGCACGGCGCGCCGATCTTCATCGTCTCGCAACGCCAGCCCGACGGCACGCTCAGCGCGGCGCGCGTCAACGTCGGGCTGCACGGCCAGGTGCCGCCGATGTAGCATGGCATCAATCAGGGGAGGTCCTCATGGCCATCGATTTCAGCGTCAACGGCAGGCCTGTCACGAGCGCGGCGCCGGAGGGCACGCCCCTGCTGTGGGTGCTGCGCGAGGAGCTCAAGCTCACGGGGACCAAGTACGGCTGCGGCGCCGGACAGTGCGGCGCCTGCATGGTGCACATCGAAGGCGGGCGCACGTTTTCCTGCCTGACGCCAGTCGCGAGCGTCGCGGGCAAGTCGGTCACCACGATTGAAGGCCTGTCGCCGGGGCGGTTCAACGCGCTGCAGCGCGCATGGCTCGCCGAAAGCGTGCCGCAATGCGGCTACTGCCAGTCGGGCCAGCTGATGAGCGCCGCGGCGCTGCTCGCCGAGAATCCGCATCCGACGCGCGAGCAGATCAAGGACCACATGAGCACCAACGTCTGCCGCTGCGGGACCTACCCGCGCATCGTGCGCGCCATCGAGCGCGCCGCGAAGGAGGGCTGAGCCATGAACGTCACCCGTCGCGAATTCATGGTGGGCGCCGCCGGCCTTACGTTCAGCGTTCTGCTCGAAAGCTGCGCGAGCTTCCGCCCGGAAGAAAAGCTGGTCTCGAAACAGATCAATGCGTGGGCCAGCATCGCCACGGACGGCACGATCTTCATCGTCAATCCCGCGGTGGAAATGGGGCAGGGCTCGATGACCGCGATCCCGCGGATCATCGCAGAGGAGATGGACGCCGACTGGTCGCGCGTAGTGATAGTGCCGGCGGCGCCCGACGACAAGGTCTACGGCAACCCGGGATTCCGCGGCCTGATGTACACCGCGGGCTCGGCCACCGTGACCGGATATTGGGACATCGTGCGCACCTTCGGCGCTCAGGTGCGGCGCGTGCTGATGGAGAACGCCGCGCGCATCTGGAACGTGCCGCTTGCCGAGCTCGGCACCGAGCCGAGCACCGTGGTGCACGCGAAGAGCGGCCGGCGCATGAGCTACGGCGAGATCGCGGCGGTGGCGCAGCTTCCTGCGGTGGCGCCCGCCATCAAGCCCGAAGAGCTGAAGAAGCCGGAGCAATACCGCTTGATCGGCAAGGACGTGATGCGCGTCGAGCTGCCCTCCAAGGTGAACGGCACGGCGCTATACAGCATCGACGTGCAGCTTCCCGGCATGCTCTACGGCGCGATCCTGCGCGGGCCGGTCGAAGGCACCTCGCCGCTTGCCATTGACGATGCGCGAGCGCGGGCGATTCCCGGCGTGGTCGCCATCGTGCGCATGCCTTTCGGCGTCGGCGTGATCGCCGAGACGCCGTGGGCGGCTTTCGGCGCCAAGGACGCGCTCAAGGTGAGCTGGGATCGGCGCGCGCGCGCCTTCGGCCACGACAGCGACCGCGCCGTCGGCGTGTACGCCGCGGCGGCGCGCGATCTGACCCGTGCGGGAAAGCCCTGGGACAGCGCCGGCGACGCGCCGGCGGCGATGCGGACGGCAGCGAAGGTCTACGAGGCCGAATACATCTGCGACTACACCTACCACGCGCAGATGGAGCCGCTCAACTCGGTCGCCTCGGTTTCGCCCGCGGGCGACGCCTGCGAGATCTGGTGCGGCACGCAGTCGCAGACCATGGCGGTCGCCGCGGTGGCGAAAGCGCTCGGCATCGCGCCCGAAAAGGTGAAACTCAATCTGACGCTCCTCGGCGGCGGCTTCGGCCGACGGGGGCATCGCGACGAAGAGTTCGTCGTCGATTCCGTGCTGCTCTCGAAAGAGGTCAAGCGCCCGGTGAAAGTACTTTGGACGCGTGAGGACGACGTGAAGAACGGCCGCTTCCGGCCGCTCTCGGTGCATTACCTGCGCGCAGGCTTGGACGGCTCAGGCCGCATCGTCGCGTGGCAGCATCGCGTCGCCTGCGACGAGATCACCGCCTTCCAGGACCCGGTGCGCTACAAGGGCGGCGGCGAGCGCGACTTCCTCGCGATGGCCGGCTCGGAGCTGCGTACTTACGACATCGCGAACCGGCTCTCGGAGCAGCTGCCGCAGCAGACCGGGATCCGCACCTCGTCGCTGCGCGGCATCGGCTTCGGGCCGAACAAGTTCGCGACCGAGGCCTTCCTCGACGAGATCGCGGCGCGGCACGGGCTCGATCCGGTGGATCTGCGGCTGCAGCTCCTGAAGAACACGCCGCGCGGCCAGGCGGTGGTGCGCGAGGTGGTGGCGATGTCGGATTACCGCCGCCCTCGTCCGGGACGGGGTCTGGGCTTCTCCTTCATCGATTACTCCGGAACGATGGTCGCTGCCGTGGCGGAAGCCTCGGTGGATAAAAGGAGCGGGGCCATCAAAGTGCATGATTTCTGGCTCGCGCTCGATTGCGGCATTGCGGTGCATCCGGACAACGTGGTCGCGCAGACCGAGAGCTCGATCATCTACGGCCTGGGCCTCACGCTCACCGAGCGCATCAGCTTCAAGGACGGCGCCGTGCAGCAGTCCAACATCCGCGACTATGGCGTGCCGCGCATCCACGACATCCCGGAGCTGCACATCAAGCTCGTGTCGACGCCGAACCGGCCGACGGGCGCGGGGCAGATGGCGACACCGATCGTGGCGCCGGCCATCTCGGCGGCGGTGTTCGCGGCGAGTGGCGCGCGCGTGCGCCACACGCCGTTCCTGCCGGAGCGCGTTCTTACGGCGCTCGCCTGAGCCGGCGCTAGCGCTTCAGGCGACGCCTTCGACGACGCGAAAATCGCGCTCGACGGCGTTGCCCAGCGCCTTCAGCGCTTCCTGGTAGCCGGGGCTGTCGTGCGCGGCGGTGGCGCGCGCGACGCTGTCGAACTCGACCACCACCGTGCGCTGGTTGAGTCCCTGCTCGTAGGTCTTCGCCGGCATGCCGCGCACGATGAAGCGCCCGCCCGCAGCCTGGATCGCCGGGGCGGCGAGCTTCGCGTAAGCGGCCCACGCCTGCTCGTTCTTGATGTTGCGGTAGCACACGATGAAGTACGCCTTGGCCATGGGTTCCTCTCTCTGTAGCGCTCAGCGGACGACGCAGGTCGGATCGATCTCGATCACCGGCCCGTCGAACATGATGCCGGTCGAGGGCACGAAAGCGAGCGCCGGCGCCTTGGCAGGATCCGGGAAATACTCCCGCCACACGCGCGTGAACGCCCGGTAGTCACGGCGGGGTTCGGTGAGGTAAAGCCGAACGTGGTGGCAGTGCGCCCAGTCGGCCTCGTTCGCCTCGAGCTGCTCGGTGAGGATCTGCATCGTGAATCGCGTCTGCTCCTCGATGTCCGAGCGGTAGTTCTGCAGCCCCGCGGGCACCGTCTGCGCCGACTTGAAGTCGGGGCTCGGCACCTGTCCGGCGAAGAAGCGCCACGGGCCGACCTTCATGGTGGGCGAGAAGTTGACCTTCCTCACCTTGACCGGATGCCAGCGCAGCCCCTTGTGCGACTCCTCCTTCTTGAGGTCCTTGTCGGGCACCAGGATGGTGAGGTTCGGCGCGCACAGCGCACCGGGCAGGATCAGACCCTTCACGCCCATCGAGCTGCGCGGCGGCGGCAGCGGCATGAACTTCGCCCAGATGCCGTCGACGTCGTGGAAATTGAGCAGATCCGGCTCGTAGAGCTGCGACTCGATCGCCTGCTCGAGCGAGGTCCCGGCCTGGGAAAGCACGCGGTTCATCCGCGTGAAGATGTATTCGGCCTGCATCTCGGCGTTGCTGCCGTAGTTCGGGAACCCGGCGGGCTTGCCCACCGCGAGCCCGGTCTTGAAATCGCTCGCCGGGAACGCCGAGCAGAACACGAAGCTGCCGGCGTGCACGGCGTGCGAGGCCCACTCCACCGGCAGCGGGTCGGAGCCCTCGGGATCGGTGAGCACCTGGCGCTGCAGCTTCGAATCGCCCGCGAGCGCCACCACGTCGAGGTTCAGGCGCGCGCCGGGGAAGGGCAGCGTGTCGCCGACCTCCACCGTAGTGCGCGCCGGCGGGTTCGCCGGAAAGTACTCCTTCCATACGCGCTTGAACTCGTTGAACTCGGCCGCGTCGGCGAGGTGCACGTCGGCCTTCAGCACGCGCTCGAGCGAGCTGCCGGAATCGCGCAGCACGCTCTTCAGGGTTTCCAGGCAGCGCCGCGCCTGCGCTTCCATTCGGGACGGTCCGGCTTCCCCCAGCCGCTCGTCGACGCCGATGGCGTGACCTGCGTCATCGATAGGATAGATCGACGAGGTGAACACGTAGTCGCCGGCGCGCACGGCCCGCGGCGCCGGCGCGAACGGCGCAATGCCGATTCTCGCCAAATTAAAGGCGGGCATTGGTCTCTTTCATGTCGACGATGCGCACCATGTGGGACACCAGGGTCGGGTCGCCCTTCGAGTCGAACTTGAACGGGCCGCGCGTGCTGGCGTAGTCGGTCTGCCGCAGCGCATTGCGGATCGCGGTGTGGTCGGTGCTCTTCGCGCGCTCGATCGCCGCAATGGCGATGTTGATGGCGTCGAAGGCCTGGGCGTGCACGTAATCGGGCAGCTTGCCGTACTCCTTGCGGAACGCCTCGATGAAGCGCTGCGCCTGCGGGTTGTCCGCCGAGGTGGCCGGGCTGAAGTGGGTCGCGTAGATGACGCCGTTGGCGGCTTCCCCGGCGAGCTCGAGGAAGGCGGGCGGTGCGATGCCGTCGGAGCCGAAGCGCGCCAGATTGCCCATCCCCGCCTGACGCAGCTGGCGCTGGATCAGCGCGCCCTCGGTGTAGCGCGACCAATCGACGAGCGCGTCGGGATTGGCGGCGCGGATCTTGGTGAGCTGGGCGGTAAAGTCGACGTCGCCGCGGGTGTAGCGCTCATCGGCCACCATCGTCATGCCGTGCTTCTTCGCCGCTTCGACGAACGAGTCGAAGCCGCCCTTGCCGAAGTCGTCGTTGACGTAGATGAAAGCGATGCGCTTGAGCTTCGGAAACTTCTCGTTGATGAAGTCGGCCAGGTCGGCGACGAACTTGCGGTCGGGGATGGTGCAGCGGAACACCCACTCGTTGCCCTGGGTGGTGATGCGCTGCGCGGTGCCGCTGACGACGATCTGCGGCAGCTGCTCTTCGCGGAACACCTGTGCGGCGGCAAGGCTCGCCGGGCTGCTGACGCTCCCCAGCGCAATCGCCACGTTGTCGCGGGTGGCGAAGCGCCGCGCGATCACCGCCGCCTCCTCGGGCTTGCCGGCGTCGTCGCCGACGATGAGATCGATCGGCCGGCCGCCGATGCCGCCTGAGGCGTTCCGCGCCTTCACCACCATTTCCATGCCGGCGCGCAGGCTCTGCCCTTGCGCCGCGGCGTTGCCGCTCATCGGCCCGAACGCGCCGATCTTGATCGGCCCCGAGCCTTGCGCAGCCGCGCGAGGCCCGAACATTCCGAGCGCGCTCGCGGCCGCGCTCGCCTGCAGGAACTTCCTTCGGTCGAACACCATAGAATCACTCCTTCTTGGTTAATGTTGCGGTGCGTTGCGCCGCGCGCCGAGATAGCTCGCGCGCACATGCTCGTTCGCAAGCAGCTCGGCGCCGCTGCCTTGCATCAGGATGGCGCCGGTCTCCATGACATACCCGCGATCGGCAAGACGCAAGGCGAGGTTCGCGTTTTGCTCGACCAGGAGCACCGTGACGCCGGCGTCCCTGAACATCTTCACCGAGCGCATCACCTCCCCGACCAGGCGCGGCGCGAGGCCGAGCGAGGGCTCGTCCAGCAGGAGGAGCTTCGGCCCGGTCATCATGGCCCGGCCGAATGCCAGCATCTGCTGCTCGCCGCCGGACAAAGTACCCGCAGGCTGCTTGCGCCGCTCGCGCAGCCAGGGGAAGCGCTCGACGACCTCGGCGAGCCGCCGCTGTACTTCGCGGCGATCGCGCAGCAGATAGGCGGCGGCGAGCAGGTTTTCCTCCACCGAGAGATCGGGAAAAACGCGCCGTCCCTCGGGGACGTGCACCAGGCCCAGCGCGGCGATGCGGTCGGGAGTCAGCCCGGCGATCGAATGCCCGTCGAACTCGATCGAGCCCCGCTTGGGGCGCAGGAACCCGCAGATGGTCCGCAGGGTGGTGCTTTTGCCTGCGCCGTTGGCGCCGATCATCGCCACCATTTCGCCGCGCTTTACCTCGAGCGATACGCCGTGCAGCGTGAGCGCGTCGTCGTACCCGGCGTAAACGCCCTCAAGCGACAGCACGCGCACCTTCCGCCGGCAACTCGTCGCCGTGTCCGAGATAGGCTTCGACCACTTCCGGGCTCTGCTGGATCTCGAGCGGAGTGCCCTGCGCCAGCTTGCGGCCATAGTTCAGCACCGTGATCGTGTCGCACACCGTCATCACGACATCCATGTGGTGCTCGACTAGCACGAGCGTCGTGCCTCGCTCCCGGATGCGCCGGATGAGGCCGGAGAGGCTCGCCGCTTCGGTCTGGTTGAGCCCCGCCGCCGGCTCGTCGAGCAGCAGCAGCGCCGGCTGCGCCACGATGGCGCGCGCGATCTCGAGCAGCCGCCGATGCCCGTACGGCAGCGTCGCGGCCACCGCGTCCTGCTGCGCCGCGAGCCCGACGAATTCCAGCGCGCGGCAGGCGGCTGCGGCGATCTCGCGCTCCTCGCGCCGCTGGCGCGGCGGCCGCGCGAGCGCCGCGAAGATCCCGCAACGGGTGCCGGCGTGCAGGCCGATGGCTGCGTTCTGCAGCGCCGTCATTTCCGGGAACAGCTTGAGATTCTGAAACGTGCGGCGAATGCCGGCACGCGCCCGCCGTGCCGGGGACCAGCGGGTGATGTCCTCGCCGCGAAAGCGCAATGCACCTGCGCTCACAGGGAGCGCGGCGGCGATCAGGTTGAGGAGCGTCGTCTTGCCGGCGCCGTTCGGTCCGATGAGCCCGTGGATGCTCCCCGCGTGCACGCTCAGGTCGACCGAGTCGACGGCGAGCAGACCGCCGAAGCGGCGGCTGAGCGCTACCGCTTCGAGAAGAACTTCAGACATTGGCTCAGGAATCCGGCGATGCCGCTCTCGCCAAAGAGCATCACGGCCATCAGGATCGCGCCGAACACGAGCATGCGGTAATCGCCGACCTCGCGCAGCAGCTCGGGCAGCAGCACGACGACGGCTGCGCCCAGCACCGCGCCGAAGAGGCTCCCCATGCCGCCGATCACCACCATGATCAAAATCTCGACCGACTTCCAGAAGGTGAAGTCGGTGGGCGCCAGGTAGCGCACCTGGTGCGCATAAAGCGACCCGCCGAGGCCCGCCACGAACGCGGCGATGACGAAGCACTGGCTCTTGAGAAGCGTGACCGGAAGGCCGCTCGCGCGCGCCGCGTCCTCGTTCTGCCGGATCGCGTTGATGGCGCGCCCGAAGCGGGAGTGCTCGAGGCGCAGCAGCGCGAAATACACGATCGCCGCCACCGCCACGCAGAGCAGGTACGCGTGCCCCGGCTTGGTGAGGACAAAGCCGAAGAGCGAGGGCCGCGGAATGCCCATCAGCCCGAAGGAGCCCCCGGTGAGCCACTCCTCGTTCTTGATGAGCAGGTAGACGAGGATGCTGAAGCCGAGCGTGGCCACCGCAAGGTAGGCGCCCGTCAGGCGGGTGATCGGCACCATGAGCAGGCTGGTGAGCGCCGCTACCAGTCCGGCAAGGACGAACGCCGCCGGGAAAGGCATGCCGAGCTTGGTGGCGAAGAGGCCCGAGGCGTAGGCGCCGATGCCGTAGAACGCCGCCTGGCCGATCGACAGCTGCCCGGAGAAGCCGAGCAGAAGCTGCAGCCCGAGCGCGACGATCGAGCTGATCGCGACGAGCGAGAGCATGTGCAGGATGAATTGATGCGGCCCGGAGAGCGGCAGCGCAACGAGCGCCGCGAGGATGAGCGTCGTGGCCACCTTGTGCGCGCGCGAAAGCGGCGCGGCTAGCGCAGGCGCGGCTGCGCTCACGAGCGGCGTCTCCACAGACCGACCAGGCCCGAGGGCAGCAACAGCAGGATCGCGATGAGGAGCACCATGCCGATGCCGTCCTTGTACGCAGACGAGACGTACACGGCGCTGAAGGTCTCGATGAGGCCGAAGAGAATCCCCCCGAGCATGGCGCCCCCCAGGCTCCCCAGCCCGCCGAGCGTGGCCGCCACGAAGCCCTTGATGCCGATCACGAAACCCATCTCGAAAAACGAGAAGAAGAGCGATCCGAACATCACGCCGGCGGCGCCCGCCATCATGCCGGCGATGGCGAAGGTGTAGACCATCATCCGGCTCAGGTTGGCGCCCATCAGTTGCGCCACCTCGGGGTCCTGCGCCACCGCCTGCATGACCAGGCCAGTGCGCGTGTACTTGAGGAACAGCTGCATCAGCCCCATCAGCACCACGCCGAAGACCATGATCCACACGAGTTGCGGCGAAACGCGCACGCCGAAGAAACCGTACGCCGAGCTCGAAAACAGCTCCGGGTAGCGCAGCGGCTCGGAGCCCCAGATGATGCGCGCGGCGTTGATGCACAGGATCGACATGCCGACCGTGGCGGTGATCACGTTCATGAGCGGCACGCGGCGCAGCCGCAGGGGGCGGTACACCAGGAACTCCATCGCCACGGCCAGCAGCCCCGAGGCGATCATCCCGCAGGCGAGCACCAGCACCGCAGGCATCTTCGGCAGGAGCCAGAGCGCCGACAGGGCGCCCATGGAGCCCAGCATCAGCAGCTCGCCCTGCGCGAAGTGGATGATCCCGGTGGCGCGGATGATCATGGCGAAGCCGAGCGCGACCAGGCTGTAGACGCAGCCGATCGCCAGCCCGCCGGCGAAAAGATCCGCCAGGTCCGCCGCGCTCATCTGCGGCGCGTAGATCCAGCGCGGATTTCCATAGACCCGATGGTACGATACCGACGAGAAACACCATGAGCAAGCTCACGCTTTCCCTTTGCCTGATGCTTCTCGCCTCGGCCTGCGCCACCTCGCAGAGGCAGGATAGCGGACGGAAATTTGAAATAGGCATCGTTGGCGATCTGCCGTATACGGCAGCCGATGAAGCCAAAATGCCTACGCTCATCAGAGACGTGAACCAAGCCGATCTCGCCTTCGTAGTGCACGTCGGCGACATGCAGGCCGACGGCGCGGGCTATACGAGCGGCGCTCTTCCCTGCGCCGACGAAACCCTGGCGATGCGCAAGGCGCAGATCGAGACCATTCGGCATCCCGTCATCCTCACTCCCGGCGACAACGACTGGTCGGACTGCTATCGCGCCGTGCCGAAGGGATTCGATCCGGCAGAGCGGCTCGCAAAACTGCGCGAGATGTTCTTCCAGGGAAACGAAAGCCTCGGGCAGCGCCGGCTTCGTCTCGTGCGGCAAAGCGCCGACCCGCGCTACGGGAAGTTCAGGGAAAACGCGCGCTGGGATCACGGCGGGGTGCTTTTCATCACCCTCCACATGGTCGGCGACAACAACAATCGCGGGCGCACGCCGGAACAGGACGCCGAATTCGCCGAGCGCATGGCGGCAAATCTGCAGTGGATGAAGCAGGGATTCGAGCTTGCAGCGCGCGGGGGCTACAAGGCCGTCATGATCGTCACGCAGGCAAACCCTTACATCGAGGAGACCTGGACGGCGGGATACAAGCGTCGCATGCGCATAGGGCCGCCGTTCCTGACCCCGTTCGGGTTCGCGGATTTCCTTGCCGCGCTGGAGCAGGAAATTTCGTTGTTCGACCGGCCCGTGGCGCTCGTGCATGGCGATACTCACTTCTTTCGCGCGGATAAGCCGCTGCGCTTCGCCCAGGATCAACGCGCCTACGAGAATTTCATTCGCGTCGAGACATTCGGCTCGCCGCACGTGCACTGGGTGCGCGCGATGGTGGATCTCGATGACCCCCAGATCTTTTCATTCAAGCCCGAGCTCGTAAGAACAAAATAATCACTGCGCCAGGCGCTCCCTTTGGTTCAGCTTATAAGCCCTATTGCGCGGTGATGTTTCCTTTGCGGATGACGTCCGCGTAGCGCTCGATCTCGCGCTTCAGGTGCGCGCCGAGCTCTTGCGGCGTGCTGCCTACGGAAATGAGCGCGTCCTGCTCGAATAACGCGCGCACGGCGTTCGTTTCCAGAGCCTTCCTGATCGCGCCATTGATGGTCGCGATGATCTCCTTCGGCGTGCCCGCCGGCGCGTACATCGCAAACCAGTTGTCCGCTTCAAAGCCGGGCAGCGTCGCGTTCATCGTCGGCAGATCGGCGAAGACTGCGGTCGGCTTCACGGTCGTTACCGCGAGCGCGCGCACTTTCCCGGCCTTGATCTGCGGCGCTGCGAGCAGCCCTTCCGCGAACTGGAAATCGACCTCGCCGCTGAGCACCGCCATCATCGACAGCCCGCCGCCCTTGTAGGGCACGGTGGTGAAGCTGAGGCCGGCGACTTGCTTGAACATTTCCGCGGCCAGGTGGCTGGTGCTGCCGGGAACGTTGATCGCCGCGTTGAGCTGCGCCGGCCGCTGCCTGGCAAGCTCGATCAGTTCCGCGGCCGATTTCGCCGGCACGCCGGGATGCACGATGAGCACCAGCGGCGTCGAGCTGACCCAGACGATCGGCGCGAGGTCCTTCACCGGATCGAATTTCAGCGTGCTTTTGAAGAGCGTTGCGTTGGTCGCGAGCGTGGCGGTCGTGAAGAGAATCGTGTAGCCGTCGGCCGCGGCGTTGACCACGGTTTCGGCGCCGATGAGGCCGCTCGCGCCGGGGCGGTTGTCGACGATAAAGCTCTGCCGGAACTGCTCGGTGAGCTCCTTGAACAGGACCCGGGCCTGGATGTCGGTTCCTCCTCCAGGAGCGAACGGCACGATCACCCGCACCGGCTTCACAGGATAGCTCTGCGGCGCAACGGGCGCGGAAAGCGCGAGCGCCGAGAGCGCGGCGAGTAGAACGACGACACGCCGGAAATGACCGTTCATGCTGGCTCCTCCCCAATCAAGTTGCACTTTGCATCGTCACTTTATTCCAGTTGCCCGCCTGCCGGCGCTCGACGCCTTGCGCGCGAGGACGGCGAGGCCGATAGCGCCCAGGAGCAGCAGCGGCATGCCGAGCGCATAGCGCTGCCGCTCGCGCGCCTTCGCGCGCAGCGCCTTCAGGACGAGCTGATCGCCGGCCAGAATTTCGCTGCGGCCGGCGAGATATTGGCGAAGGCGCTCCTGCTTCTTGGTGTCCATTTCCTTGGCTCCCCAGCGCACGTCCTGCTCGAGGGCGCGCAGGCGCGTGAGCTCGGCGCTTGCGCTCGCAATCGACTCCGCGCTGTCGCGGCGCGTCTCGCGCTCGCCTGAGGTGAGGAAGGCCTCCTGCACGGCGGGCGCGACGTTCTCCAGCGCATCGAGCCAGGGCTGGTCCATCCTGGGGAATGCGGCGAGCAGCAGCCCGGTGAGCCCGATGAATATGAAAAAAATTTTTGCAAAAAACAGAACCGATAACCGCTTGATGGCAAAACCGACCGCGACGAGCGCCGCCGCTGCGCCGAAGGCGGCCACGATCGCCGGGCCGGTCGGCAGATCCCAGGTCCACGAGCCATAGAGCCCGGCGGCGCTCAGCGCGGCGCCGAGCGCCCAGGCAATGAGGAGGCGGCCGTGCACGGTGGCGGCAAAGAGGCCGGCGATCGCTGCCGGGACGATGAGGTAGGAGAACACCAGCAGCACGCCGGCGATGCGCACCGAGGAGGTGACGACCAGCGCGAAGGAGCCGTAGAACACCACGTCCCACAGGAAAATCCATCGCCTGCGCGCGGCGGCGAGCCGCGGGTCGAACGAGACTTCGGTGAGCGGGCGACGCAGCGCCCAGTGCACGGCGCCGATCAGGCCGTAGAGCGCGGCGAGCGCGCCGACCTCCTGCGGCGTCACCGTCAGGATCGAGCCGATCAGGAGCTGCTTGATGTGCTCGGCGCCCTGCGGCGCGCGGTCGAGGGCGAGCACGCCGAGCGAAGCCGACACCGCGTAGACGATGCCGATCACCGCCTCCTGCTGCATCGATGCCTCGTAAGGCCGCGCCAGTGCGAACAACACGGCGCCGCCGCCCGCGAAGGCGAGGGCGTACCAGTACGCTGCCTCGCTCTGTACCGGGTGGCCGTAGAGGATCGCCACCGTGATGCCGAGCGCGGCGACCTGCGCGAGCGCGAGGTCGACGAAGATCACGCCGCGCGCGAGCACATGCAGGCCGAACCAGGCGTGCATCCCCGTCAGCACGAGGCCGGCGAGGAAAGGCCAGAAGAGCAGTTCGACCATGCTATTGGAGCGCGGCGGCCAGGCGTTTTACGTTGATATCGAAAAGCGAAACGTAATCGTTCGCTCCGGGCTCCGCGCCTACGGAAGGCAGCAGCGTCACCGCCTTGGCGCCGCTGCGCTCGGTGATCTGGCGCACGAGCGAGGGATTCGAGTAGGGATCGGCGATCACCAGGCGGATGCCGGCATCGCGCATGCGCTTGAACAGCGCCGCGAGCTCGGCAGGCGAGGGCGGCACGCCGGGCGTGGGCTCGGCGGCCGCGACGATGGACAGGCCGAAGCGGTCGGCGAAATGGGCCCAGCTGTCGTGGATCACGAGCACCTTGGTGCCGCGATGCGGCGCGAGGGTTGCCGTCCAGCGTTCGATACCCGCATCGAGTCTCTTCAGAAAATTGTTGCGGTTCGCCTCGAAGCGCGGGCGGTCCGCGGGGCTGAGCTTGGAAAGCGCGTCGAGGATGGACGCAGTAATCGGCCGCGCGTTCTGCGGGTCGAGCCAGTAATGCGGATTGCCGAGGGCATGAACATGCGCGGCGCGCTCGGCGCGCAGCCGCGGGGTTTCGGTCTGCAGCAGGCGAACGCCGCGCGATGCGTCGACGATCGGGGCATTCGTCTTGAGCCGGGAAAGCCAGGGCTCATGATCGAGTCCGACCTTCACGACCAGGGCGGCACCGCGCAGGCGCACGAGCTGCGCGGGCTTTATTTCGATGGCATGCGGATCCTGGTCGGGCGCAGCCAGGCTCTCCACCTCCACTCTCCCATCGGCGACGTGCTCGACCAGCGCCTTGAGGTCGGTCGAAGTGGTGACGACGTGGAGCTTGTCCTGAGCGGCGG
>Ga0209220_1000109_pt1 | contig 38215 bp, 29 predicted proteins | sample BlaSpr_A8_OM3_M3_FD_187984 | JGI IMG/M metagenome (GOLD analysis project Ga0209220, IMG submission 187984) | Forest soil microbial communities from Thunder Bay, Ontario, Canada - Black Spruce, Ontario site 2_A8_OM3_M3 (SPAdes) (version 2) | ecosystem: Environmental > Terrestrial > Soil > Boreal... | reverse complement strand
GGGCCGCAAGTCCGGGTCATTGGGTGCGAACTCTTTCATGTCGGGCCGTAGGGCCAGCGCCTGCTCCAGGATCTCGACCGCCTCGTCCAGCCGCTGCTGGTTCACGCGCGCGCAGGCAAGGTTGTAGAGCGCGACGCCCTTGATCGCCGGCACGCTCGACGACACCTCGTCGAGGTCCGCCACAGCCTGCTCGAACAGCACATTCGCACGTTCCGCGTCGCCGTTTTCGCGCAGGTACTCATACATGTGGACACGAGGATGCGAGTAGCTGTTCCCGATCACGGCCTCGGTGGTCGTCGTCCACCGGTACCACTCGAACGGACGGTCGCCGACCTGCTTGTAAAGATCGATGATCTCGCCGAGCAGGTGATCCGACCGCGCCGCCGCGTCGTTGAGCGGGGTGCCGATTCCATTCGCGAGCTCGGCGTCGTTGAGCTCGTCAATGTTCTCGCTGGGGGGCGGGGGAATTTGCGGATTGCCCTCGGCGAGATCCGTCAGCGCGTCGCGCATCCGCTCGCGCCACATGCCGAGGTGAAACAGGAGCAGCGCGGCGGGCCACCCTTTCGGCGCCATCTCGACCTCGCGAGCCCTCTCGACGAACTCCCGCTCCGCCTTCCGCTCGGCTTCCAGGGCCGTCGTGGCGTCGACGTCAGGCAGGTGTCATGTCCACGGTTTGCGTGCCCTTGAACGTGATCGGTCCCGTGAGCATCGGGTTGGTCGATCCGGAAGCCATGTTCATGGTCATCGCCGCGTCGAGGCTACCCGTGGAATGCGTCTTGACGACCCGGTGTGCGCTCGCGTCGATCCATGACGTGACGTCGGAAGTGCTCGTGCCCTTCATCGTGATGCTCTGCGCTCCGCTCGCCCCACCGGACGGGATGATCGACGTACCGCCCGACTGCCCGCCCAGGGACGAAAGGTCGATCGTCAGGTCGATGGTCGTCACGATGTTGCTCTGCACCTTCGCGGTGTTGACCGAGCCCACCTTCTCATCGTCGACGTACTTGTTCTTCGTTGCGATGTGGATCGTCCCGGAGCCCATCGGGTTCGCCTGGTCGTAATTCTTCGTCCACGAGTCGCCCGGTTTCACCGTGCCGTCTGGAAGGACCGCCGAAATCAGGCCGCCCTCACTTCCGCTGAGCCCGGGAAGGCCGCCGCTGCCGAGCGTGCTGCCGTTGATGCTCACGACGCGTCCGTCAGATGCGATCTTCATGTCGACATCCGCGCTCGTGGGGATAGTCGTCGTGTTGGTGGTGCCGCTCATGGTCATCTTCATCGTGAGGTTGCTGACGGAGACCGTCATGTCGGCTGTGCCGCTCGAGTCGACGGACTTGACGGTTATCGTGTCCTTGGCAGTGATGTCCATGTCAAGCGGGATCGACATGCCTTCGGCGCCCAGCGTGTACTTGAAGACGGCGTGCAGGGTGTACTTGTACGTGTCGCCCGTCTTGTAGGCGAGCGCAAGCGTGTGGGCCTGGGCGGTGCCGATGGAGCCGCAAGCCGCGACCAGCAGGAACGCCAACAGGGCCAATCGCCGCATTGCCACAGCTTACGAGTCACGCCGCCGTTTCTTGCGGGCTAGGCCGCGGTTTTCGGGCTCTCTTGAGGGGCCTCTTGTGCCACCGGGGCTTCCGCCACGGGGTTTGCCGCCACCGGCACGATCTGGCGGAACCTGGTGATCGCCTGTTCCCAGCTCCCGAGCATCTCGGCGGCGAGGGCGCTGCCGGTGCGCCGATGGTGCTCCTCGACCAGGGCTCGAAGCTCCTCCGCGTCTTCCGCCGGCACCTCGCGAGCCACGACGCTGTCGGCGTTGATCTGCCTCCAGTCGACGGCGTAGGCGACGCCTCCGGTCATCCCGGCGCCGGCGTTCCACCCGACCGGGCCGAGGGCGACGGCCACCCCGCCCGTCATGTACTCGCAGAAGTGATCGCCCGCGCCCTCGACCACGGCCACCGCGCCGGAGTTGCGCACGCAGAAGCGCTCGCCGACCCGGCCGGCGATGAAGAGCTTGCCGCCGGTCGCGCCGTAGGCGATGGTGTTGCCGGCCAGAACGGGGTCGGCGGCCGCGTCGCCCGCAAACGGCCGGATGGCGATCACACCGCCGCCCATGCCCTTGCCGACGTAGTCCTGCGCCTGGCCTTCAAGGCTGAGCTCGACCCCATCGTCGAGGAAGGCGCCGAAGCTCTGGCCGGCGCTGCCCCGATAACCACGGTGCGCGCCCTGCGCGAGGTCGGCGCCGACGGTGCGCCGAGAGTTGTCGACCTCCTCCGCATCCGATGGTTTGGATGCTTCGCCGTTGCGCGCCCATCCCCGCCGCCTCGGCTCCGCGGCATCGGTCGCGGCGAGCACGAAGGAGAGGTCGAGGCTCGAATGCGCCGCCTGGTGAAGGAGCTCGACGCGGCCAACTATCTCGTCCAGCTTGCGGGCGCCGAGTCGGGCGAGATGCTCGCGGACCTCCTCGGCGATCAGGAAGAGGTAGTTCACGACGTGCTCGGGCCTGCCCTCGAACTTCGCGCGGAGATCCTCGCGCTGCGTGGCGATGCCGGTCGGGCACGTGTTGAGGTGGCACTGGCGGGCCATGTCGCATCCGAGCGCGACCAGCACGCCGGTGCCGAAGCCAAACTCTTCCGCTCCGAGCATCGCGGCGACGACGATGTCGCGGCCGTTGCGCAGACCGCCGTCGGTGCGCAGGCTGACGCGCTCGCGCAGGCGGTTGGCGACGAGCACCTGCTGCGCCTCCGCGAGGCCGAGCTCCCAAGGCGCGCCGGCGTTCTTGATCGAAGACAGGGGCGACGCACCGGTCCCGCCATCGTGGCCTGAGATGAGGATGTAGTCCGCGCGCGCCTTCGCGACTCCCGCCGCGATTGTGCCCACGCCCGCCTCCGAAACGAGCTTCACACCAACCCGCGCGCGCGGGTTGACGGTCTTGAGGTCGTGGATGAGCTGGGCCAGGTCCTCGATCGAGTAGATGTCGTGGTGCGGCGGAGGCGAGATGAGCTGCATGCCCGGCTGCGCGTGGCGCAGGCGCGCGATGAGGCTCGTGACCTTGATCCCGGGAAGCTGCCCGCCCTCACCGGGCTTCGAGCCCTGGGCGATCTTGATCTCCAGCTCATCGGCGCGCTTCAGGTAACGCGGCGTCACACCGAAACGCGCCGAGGCGACTTGCTTGACGCGATTGTCGCGACGGACACCGCCGTCGTCGTCGTAAGTGTCGGGGTCCTCGCCGCCCTCCCCCGAGTTCGAACGCGCTCCGACCTGGTTCATCGCGATCGCGAGCGTCTCATGCGCTTCCGGCGAGAGCGCACCCAGTGACATCGCGGTGCTGACGAAGCGCTTGACGATCTCAGCCGCCGGTTCCACCTCATCGAGCGGAACCGGCTGCGGACATTCCTCGATCTCGATCAGCTCGCGCAGCGACTGGGGCTCGCCCATCGACGACAGGCGGCGCCACTCGCGATACGACTCCTGGTCGCCGGTCCCCGCCGCCTTCTGCGCGGCGCGCACCGCATGAGGGTTGTACGCATGGTGCTCGCCGGCCTTGCGGAACCGAATGCGCCCGTGGTCCGGCAGTGCGTCGGGCCGCGATCGCGCGTTGCGTTCGATGTCTGAGAGGTCGGCCCCGCCGACGCGGGACGGCACCGCGGGGAAGCACATCGCCATGACTTCGGCGCCGAGTCCCAGCGCCTCGAGTACTTCCGCACCGCGATAGCTCGTGACGCACGAGATGCCCATTTTCGCCATGACCTTCAAGAGACCTGTTTCGAGCGCCTTGCGGTAGCGCGGCGCGTTCTCGTCGCCGACGGTCGCGAATGCGAGGTACGGGTGAACCGCCGTCGCTCCGATGGTGATGAGGCAGGCCACGTCGTGAACGTCGACCGCGTCGCCCGCGATGGCGACGACGTCCTTGGCCATGCGCTGACCGGTGTTGAGCAGGTGCGAGTGCACGGCGCCCACCGCCAGCGGCATCGGAACGGGCAGGCGGTCACGGCCGCCTCGCCTGTCGCTCAACGCGATGATGCCCTGGGCCTCGTCCGCTTCGCGACACAGGCGGACCAATGCGTCGTGCAGCGTCTCGTTCGCGGCGTACGTCGCGTCGAGCACCACCGCGTCCTCGAGCACACGGGACAGCTCCGCTGCGGCAAGGATCGGGGACTCGAGCTCGAGCAACTTGATGGGTGCGCCCTGCGCGCGCCCGGCGCCTTCGCTCGGCACCGCGGGGTGGTGGCGGCGAAGCAGCTCACGGTCGGCCCCGCCCTCGGGCTCGAGCGTTCCGCGACGCGGCCCCAGCAGGACGCGCAGTGACATCACCGCCTTCTCGCGCAAGGGGTCGATCGCCGGGTTGGTCACCTGCGCAAATCGCTGGCGCAGGTATCCGTACACGCGGCGCGGCGTCCGGCCGAGCGGCGCGATGGGGATGTCGTCGCCCATCGAGTAGACGGGCTCGGCGGCGGTCTCGGCCATCACGTCGATCACGAACTTCACGTCCTCGAAGCCCCAGCCGTGCAGCGCGTGATGCGCGGGCAGGTCCTCGAGCGGCTCGAGGTCAACATGGTGGCGCTCCACCGGGACGAGGGCGCGGTCCGCGAGCAGGCCGTAGTCATGTCGCGCGGCGGCACGGTCCTTGGCGTCGGCGTCACGCAGCAGCGAGCCGTCGCGCGTGTCGACGAGCAGCATCTGCCCCGGGCCCAGCCGCCCGCGCTCGACCACGTCCTCCGGCGCCATGGTGACGACGCCTGCCTCCGACGCGGCGGCGACGAGGCCCTGCTTCGTCCGCTGCCAGCGCAGCGGACGAAGGCCATTGCGGTCCAGGGCCGCGCCCACGACGATGCCGTCGCTGAACGCGAGCGCCGCGGGGCCATCCCACGGCTCGAAGCGAATCGATTGATAGCGATAGAAGTCCCGCACCGGGCCGGCCAGGTCGCCGCGCCCTTCCCACGCGTCGGGGACGAGGCTCATGAGCGCCTCGCTGACCTCCCATCCGCGCTGGACCAGGAGCTCGAGGGCGTTGTCGAGCGACGCGGAGTCGGAGCCCTCCGGCCAGATCGCGCCGCGCAGCTCCGGCTCGAGCTCCGCCTCACGCGCCCGCATCCACGCGCGGTTGCCGGTCACCGTGTTGATCTCGCCGTTGTGGGCGAGCATCCGGAAAGGCTGCGCGAGGCGCCAGTCCGGCATCGTGTTGGTGGAGTAGCGCTGGTGGAAGACGGAGAGCCGGCTTTCGCACGCGCTGTCGCGAAGGTCGAGGTAGAAGTCGGCGAGGCGGGTGCCCGCCATCAGGCCCTTGTAGACGACGGTGCGGCTCGAGCACGACGGGATGTACATGCGCAAGCCGTGTGCATCCGCCTGCTTTTCGGCGCTGCGGCGCGCGCGGTAGAGGCGGCGCTCCCACTCGGTGGGGTCGAGGCCGGGGTCGTCGATGAGCCCGTGCCAGACCTGCGGCATCGTCTCGCGCGCCCTCGCGCCGAGCGTCTCGACGTCCACCGGCACCTGCCGCCACTCCGCCACGCGCATGCCGTGGGAGGCCATCGCCTGCTCGACCGTCTCGCGAGCCCTCTGGTCCCAGTCGAACAGCACGACCACCGCCCGGTGGGAGCCCACCAGCCGCTCCGGGACCTGGATCAGAAGACCCGCGCCGTCGCCGCTCTTGCCGTCGGCGTCGAGCCCGCCGCGGTGGGCCAGCCGGGCCAGCGCCGTGGCACCCAGCGCGACCGCCTCGTGGCCGAGCTCGGGCGTGGCGACGAAACCCATGCCACAGGCCGCCCGGGATGCGGGGACGTCCCCCCGCCACGCAAGGCGCGATCGAGATAGGGGTGGGGGCACTGAAGCTGAAGGCTACCGTCGGATGCCTGGCGGGGCTAGTGCGCGGGCGCCAAAAGAAAGGCGAATTTGTTATGCGATCGCTACATTCCCAGGAGCGACTGCACTCTGAGTGCGACGGACAGGTTCAGGCGCGTCTCCGGATCTTCGAGGTCGAGGCCGCTGATCTCCCTGATCCGGTCCAGCCGGTAGCGGAGCGTGTTGGTGTGGATGCGTAGCCGCTGCGCCGCCTGCTGCTGCTCGCCCGTCTCCAGGAACGCGCGCAGCGTCGCCACGAGTGCTCCCTTGCGGGCGCTGTCGTGCTCGATCAACGGACCCAGGTGCCTGCGGCTGTAGTCGACCAACCGCTCGTCTGTCACCGCGGCGAGCAGCCCGGTGAGGCCGAGCTCGGGCACGGCGACCACCTGCGCCCATCGCTTGAACCGCGCCAGCGACTCCATGACCGACGTCACCTCGCGCAGCGCGCCCTCGACGCCGGTCGGCGCCTCGATCGGCGCGCTGAACCCGACCGACACCGTGAAGCCCGGCTTCCACTCGGCGACCGCCGCCTGGACCTGCAGGCCCAGCGCGTGGCTTCGTGCGTGATGGTCGCCCGCCTCCGTGCCGAGCGGGAGGAGTGCCACGACCTGGTCGGAGCGGCCCTGCACCAGCGCCCGCTGGTAGCTGGAGCGCACCACCGCCGTCACCCGGCGGAGAAACTCACGCTTCAGCGCCTGGATCGCGTCCTCGGTGATCTGACGGGCGCGGTTGAACCCGCGGAAGTCGTCGATGTCGACGAGCATCACGATGTGGCTGCCGTGCAGCGGGTAGCCGACATGGCGTGCCCGGCGCTGGGCGGCGGACTCGTCGCCATAGGTGCCGTGGAGCAGGTCCTCGAGGAACTCGCCGCGAACCCGGCCCTCGACCTCGGACAGCTCGCGCTCCTTGGCGATCGAGAGCGCAAGGACCAGGGCCGCCTGCTCGATGGCCATGAAGGCGAGCTCCTCGTTCTGCGGCGGGTGATCGAGGACCGAGATGTAGCCGAGCACCTGGTTGGCGGCGAAGATCGGGGCGAGCAGGCGCTCGCGCGACATGCCGAGGTGGGGGAAGGCCGGCACCTTGACCGGGCCGCGCCTGGCCTCGACCTCGCGCAGGATGCGCTGGATCTGCGGGTCGAACAGGACTCGCTGCGGCGTGCCCTGGCGCAGGATCGTCTCCTTGCGGTGCGGGTCGGTGCTCCCGCCCGCGTGCGCCAGAAGGTGGAAGCTCGCGTCCTCGACGGAGACGGCGCTCTCCAGGAGGTCCGCCAGCGTGCGGCAGATCTCGTTCACGCCCTTGCCGTCGAGCACGAGCTCGGTGAACCGGCGATGGATCTCAATCGATCGCTTGAGGCGCCAGTGCTCGGCGTTGATGATCCGCTCGAGAAGCGGAGCCATCAGGTCGACGAACTGGACGTCCGGGGGGATCGTGAAGAGGGGCACCTTCAGCCGGTCGGCCTCGGTGACCATCTCAGGCGGGATCTTCCTCATATAAGGAAGCGGACGCACCACAAGGCCGGCGCCCCCCGAGTCGGCGATGCGGGCCACCAGGCCGATCTGGGCCGCGGGGTCGTCCTTGATCGGGAAGCCGGTCGTGAACATGAGGTCGCCCGCCCGCGGCTGGATCTCCGGCGTTTCCATAAGCCGGACCCATTCCACCTGGCGGTCGAGGCCCTCGGCGCCACCGACAAGCTTGGCCGCCGCCAGGGCGGAGCGCATCGCCTCGCGGACCGTCGGCCGGGGCTCTCGCTCCTCGACGTCGACCTTCTTGGCCGCCATGAAACGAGAGCTTAGGCTGTGGGCGGGGGCCAAGCAATGCCCGGCAGCCCTTGTGCCGGGCGCACTAGTCGGAATCGACGCGGCGCGCTAGCTTCTTGCTATGGATCAAGACTCAGCTCCGGCGTGCGACCGGCACGAGACAGAGGTGCCGATGCAGCTGCGCACGATGCACTCCGACGCCTCCCGGCCAGACGTCCTGGTGGGGCTGTTCGAGTGTCCCGAGTGCGGGCACGAGCGCAGGCTGCCGATCCGGACCGAAACCGCCGCCGCGTAGCGGGCGACATCGCTCCCGCGTTCGCTGGGTTTCCCCGCCGGTGCATGCACCCGCGCTTGTGTGACACGCCCGAAAACCGCCGGAGCCGGCACTGACGGCGATGTGCGCTTCTACGCCGGGGTCCCGCCCGGCGCCGCCGCTAGCCTAGCCTTGACGGCCGTGCCCAGCCGGCAACACTCCCGCCTCCCGGCTGTACCTCTCTTCGGAGGTGCTGCAGCCGGCGTCATCGCCCTGCATCTCGCCACGAATGGCACCCTGGGTTTCCATACCGACGAGCTCTACTACCTCGCGTGCGGCCGCCATCCCGCCCTTGGATACGTCGACTTCCCACCACTCGTCCCACTCCTTGCTCGACTTGAGACCGGGCTCCTCGGGGTCAGTCCCTGGACCCTTCGCGTCCTCCCGTCGCTGTTGGGCGGTTTCCTCGTTGCGCTCTCGGGCCTTTATGTCCGCCGGCTTGGCGGCTCGCTGCGGCTCCAGGGCATGGCGCTGCTCGCGGCCATTGCCGCGCCATTTCTGCTCGGCACGAACTGGGTCTTCCAGACGGTGACCTTCGATCAGGTGACCTGGATGGTCGCCCTCTATTGGTTTCTCTGCCTGGTCACCGACCAGCGACCCAGGTACTGGATCTACCTCGGCATCACGCTGGGAATCGGGCTCGAGGTGAAATACACGATCGGTGGTCTCATCGCCGGCATCGGCGCCGCCGTCCTCCTCACTCCTTCGTTGCGGATTCAGCTGCGGACGAAATACCCCTGGATCGCCGCCGCGATCCCACTTCTGATCTGGGCGCCGAATCTCGCCTGGCAGGCCGTCGAGGGCTTCCCCACCCTCATCTACCTCGCCAACCATTCGGGAAGTGCCGGTGGCCCAGTCACGTACCTCATTCAGTTCGCCGTTTACTTCTTCTTTCTTCTTCCCTTGTGGCTGGCCGGGATGATCTCTCTATTCCGCAGCCGGACGCTGCGCCCAATCGGAATTGCCTGCGCCGTTCCGCTGGTCCTCTTCCTCTTCGTCGGTAAGTCCTACTACGCCGCAGGGACGATTCCGGTCGCCCTGGCTCAGGGGCTGATGGCGATCTCCCGCCTCAAGCGTCCAAGGCTTCGGTCCAGCCTTCAGATCGCTGTCGTTGTTTCGAGCGTGCTGGAATTTGTCGTGTTCTTCTTCCTCGTCGTCCCGGTCACTCCTCCAGATCGCATTCACGCCACGCGCCTCGACACGGTAAACGAAGTGTTTGCTGACAGCGTGGGATGGCACGACATCGCGAACCAGGTGACCACGATCTATCGCGATCTGCCCGCATCGGAGCGCAGCAACACGGTCATCATCTCCGCCTACTACGGCGTTCCGGGCGCGCTCGACGTCTACGGCAATCCAGGCGAGCTTCCCGTCGTTGTCAGCCCGCAGCTGAGCGCCTACTACTGGCTGCCGAACAACCTCACGGCAACCGACGCGCTCATGGTGGATTACCTGCCGTCTGACGTGACGTGGATGTGCACGTCACCAACGCTCATCGCGCGCCTCACCGTGCCGTTTGGCGTCAAAGGCCTCGAGCAAGGCGCCCCGGTCACCTTCTGTCACCTCAAGGCTCCCCTCTCAAATTTCTGGGGAAGGCTTCGCAACTTCTCTTGATCGGTCACTGTGAGCGTTATTCCTGATAGTCCCCCTCGATTCTCGTGAACTCGACCAGGTTGCCGACCGGGTCTCGGCAGAAGAAGCGCGGCCGATTGGGAATCGGCGTGTCGTCGAACGGCTCCAGCCCAGCGTCCTGAAGCCGGCGCCGCGTCTCCTCGAGATCGTCGATGTCGAAGCAGAAATGGCGCCGCGACTCTGCGTCCACCGGACCCGGGAAGAAGTGCAACTCGAGGCCTTTGCCCGCGGAGAACCACAGCAGACGCATGTCGGCCAGCGTGGAGGGCGCGGGTTGCTCGCGAAGCCCGAGGACCTCGCCGTAAAAACGACGTACGGAGGGGCGCGCCCCGTCGGGATACGGCGATGAGACATGCTGCAGGCTGCGCAGCCTCATGAGACCCCGCTCAATTCGATTCCCGCACTTCCGCATCGTGCACCATCTGGTTGCTGCGGATCATCGCCCGGTCGCCGTCAGGTAGCAGCACGCAAGGAGATGTGCCCATGGGACGTCCTGTAACCCTGTTCACCGGCCAATGGGCCGACCTGACCCTCGACGCGGTGGCTGCCAAGGCAGCCAGGTGGGGCTTCGACGGGCTCGAGCTTGCATGCTGGGGCGATCACTTCGAGGTGGACAAGGCGCTGGCCGATCCCGCCTACGTCAAGGGACGTTGGGAGATCCTCAAGCGTCACGGTCTCAACTGCTGGGCCATCTCGAACCACCTGGTGGGGCAAGCGGTTTGCGACCCCATCGACAGCCGCCACAAAGCGATCCTGCCGGCCGACGTGTGGGGCGATGGCGATCCCGAAGGCGTACGGCAGCGTGCCGCCAAAAAGATGATGGACACCGGTCGGGCTGCCGCAAAGCTCGGAGTGAAGCAGGTGAACGGCTTCACCGGCTCCGCGACGTGGCACATGCTCTATTCCTTTCCGCCCAACGACTGGGCCGAGGTCGAGCGCGGCTACGCGGACTTCGCCAAGCGCTGGAACCCGATCATCGACATCTTCGACAAGGAGGGCGTCCGCTTCGGCCTCGAGGTGCACCCGACCGAGATTGCTTACGACTTTGTGACCACGCGCAAGGCGCTCGACGCGATCGGACGCCGGCCAGGTTTCGGCATCAACCTCGATCCCAGCCATTTCGCCCACCAGTTCCTGGACTCGGCGGCCTTTGTCCAGGAGTTCGCGGATCGCATCTACCACGTCCACGTCAAGGACTCGAAGAAGATGCTCGACGGGCGCCGGTCGATCCTCGGCTCCCACCTCGACTTCGGCGAGCCGGATCGGGGCTGGACCTTCGTGTCGCCCGGTCACGGCGACGTCGACTTCGAGTCGATCTTCCGCGCCCTCAACCGAATCGGATACCAGGGTCCGCTGTCGATCGAATGGGAGGATTCGGGGATGGACCGCGACTGGGGCGCGCCGGACGCGTTGGCTCTGGTGAGGCGCACGGATTTCCCTCCTTCGAGCGTGGCGTTCGACGCCGCATTCAAGAAGGGGTAGCAGAGCGTCGATCAGGAGAAACGGCGAACGAACATGAACATCGCCGGCACCCATTGATCGTCGGCGGACGGACGGCGGCGAGCGCGGCGTCGCCGGAAGCCCCAAACCGCGAGCTCACCCGACTTGGTTGGATTTGACTTGTCGTCCAAAGCGAGCTCAGGCGACAACCCGTCGTCGCCTTCCAGTGGGGCGAAGATCGAGTACATGCTCCTCCGCTCAAGGCTCCGGAGATCTCTCTCTTCGAGATGGCCCATGTCTGCGGCCCCTTATTCTGCGACCCGACGCCGCTGAAGTCAGGTTTTGCCATCCCGCCGGGAGCCGATTCTGCCGTAACCGCTTCAAGCTGCGGAATACCGGGGGCCGTGGGTCTGGTTGGTGTCGTTGTGGCCGAAACTGCGAGCCAGTCGATCCATCAGGTCGAGCTTCCGCGACTTGACGGCAAGCTGGAGAGCCTATCCGCGTACTCGGGCAAGGTCCTTCTTGCGGTCAACGTCGCCTCGCGCTGCGGGTTCACGCCGCAATACACCGGCCTGCAGGCGCTTCAGGACCGCTACGCAGATCAGGGCTTGGTTGTGGCCGGCTTTCCGTGCAACCAGTTCTTTCGCCAGGAGCCGGGGACGGCCGAGCAGATTCAGGAGTTTTGCAGCCTCAACTACCGAGTGACTTTTCCCCTCTTCTCGAAACTTGACGTCAAGGGAGCAAGCCAGCATCCCCTGTACGCGATCCTCACCCAATCTGCGGACGACTCCGGCAAGGCCGGCAACGTCAGCTGGAATTTCGAGAAGTTCCTCATCGGGCGCGATGGACGCGTCGTCCGGCGCTTCCGCTCGAAGGTCGTTCCCGAAGATCCGAGGATCGTCGACGCGATTGAAGCGCTCCTGTAGCGTCGCCTGAACGCATTAGGGCTGAGCTTGGGGGGCTCCTACATGGAGTCGACCCGTAGCCTCTCGGTCACGAAACCAAGCGACCGTCGCAGCGATCGCTTCCGCCAGCGGGGTGGGCTTCATCCCAAGCCGGGCCTCAGCCTTTGTGCTGTCCACGACAAAGGGCTTGTTGAACTCGTAGAGCATCTCGTCGAGCTCCCGGATGGTGGGGTTGAACATGCCCATCAGTCGCAGGAGGAAACGGGGAGCAACGCTGATCTTGATAGGCCGGCCGAGCTCCAGCGCGATCATGTTGATTATCTGGCGTGTGGTTTGGGCTGGGGCGTTGGGTACATGAAACACCTCGCCGATCACGTCGTCGCGGGTGCCGAGCGCCACGAGCGTGCGCGCCGCATCCGGGAGGTATGTATAGCTGTGGAGCTGGTCCGGATTTCCGAGCACCCGCGCCGGCTTGCCGGCGATGGCGGCGCCGGTGACGAGGTCACCCAATGGTGACTGGCTCGTTCCCCGTGGACCGAAATAGTCCGAGGCTCGTGCCGTAGCGACCGCGAGGTCTCCCGCGTCGCTCAGCTCCTTGAGCTGCCGGGCCATGGCGAGGCGAACCTTTCCCTTTTTGGTCCGGGCGCCGAGAGGCGTGGTTTCAGTCATCGGCGCTCCGCCTGTATCGCCGTACATGTATGTGTTTTCAAACGACACGTAGCGCGCCCCCGCCTGACGCGCGGCCTGGACGAGGGCGTCCTGGAGCGGTGGGAACAGGTCTGCCCAACGGTCGTACGGAGGGTTCATGCATTGGTAGACGACAGCTGCCTCCGCTGCAGCCTTGGTGGCGAATTCGGGGTTTGAAACGTCGCCGGCGATGACTTCGACGCCGTTTGGCACCTGTGCTCGCCCGGATCGGTTTACCACTCGCACCGGAAGTGCCTGCGCCACGAGCGCGTCAACAACCGCGAGGCCGACACACCCTGTACCGAAAACGACATGGACATCCGACATGGGCAACCTCCTCAGGCGATGCGAGAAAATCGGGTGCTGTCGGCAATGGTCGCCTCTCCCGAGTAACAACCGCCATAACACGCCCGGCGAGTTCTGATGCCCAGCCCGCCGTCGATAGACTGCGCAAGGTGCGTACCGTTTCCAGAGTCCGTCATCGCGGGCAGCGAGCGGGATGGCTGCGGGCCGCAGTACTCGGCGCCAATGACGGAATCGTTTCGGTTGCGAGCGTTGCCATTGGCGTGATCGCGGCAGGAGCCTCGACGAGGTTCGTTCTCACTGCGGCCATAGCCGCGTTGGTCGCAGGCGCTATGGCGATGGCCGCCGGCGAATACGTGTCTGTCAGCTCGCAGCGAGACGTTGAGCGAGCCGACCTCGACCAGGAGCGCGGAGAGCTCAAGGCGCACCCAGAGGGCGAGAAGCAAGAGCTGGCCGCGATCTATGTCAGACGTGGGCTTCCTGTGGAGTTGGCCCGCAAGGTCGCCGAAGCGCTCACGGCTTCTGATGCGCTCGGCGCGCACGCACGCGACGAGCTGGGCATGGCTGCCATCCTGGCTCGTCCCGTGCAGGCGGCTCTCTATTCGGCTCTCAGTTTCACGGCAGGAGCAGTGCTGCCGATCATCGCCTTCCTGCTGGTCCCGACCGCAGGTCGGACAACGGCGGTGGTGGTGAGCGCTCTGCTTGCTCTGGTGGCGCTCGGCATTGCAGGGGCACGTGCTGGAGGCGCGCCGATTCTGCGAGCAGCCATAAGAGTCTGCGTAGGAGGGGGATTGGCAATGGCGGTCACGGCCACGGTTGGTCGCCTCGTCGGTGGGATCGTGGCGTAGGCAGCGTCAGGGTCGGTGACGTGGCGCCAGACCAGCTGGTCTTTAGCGGCGCCGATGCAATGCGAGGATCGCGACGCCGCCCAGCGCGACCGCAAAGAAGACTGGGATAACGGCCTTCGCCGCGCGAGGAGGAAGGACGAGCTCAAACAACGGACCGGGATCACCAAGTCGCTTTTGCAAGGGTCCGAGCGGACAGTTACCGCGCCCGATGACGAGTGCAGCACCCTGCACTGACAATGTCGCCACTGCCGCACCGAGTAGTCGGTTGCGGCGTCCAGATAGCGCGCAATACCAGACGTAGGTGAGACTGCCTAGCTCAACGACAGCGATCCCGATATGACCGAGTCGCAGCGCCTTGGCGCCGCTGCCGAGTTCAGCGAACCGCATGCGGGGACGAACGCCACCAGGCCACGCCGATCAGCGCAATGCAAACGCCGAGCACGAGGTACATAGCCCAGGCCAGGCTCCCGAGTCCGGCGAGAACCACCATTTCGACGGACACCCAGCCGATGAGCGTCAAACCGACCGCGACCGCGGCAATTGGAGCGAACGCCTGACGGCGCATGGTCATCGCCGCGGCCAGCAGCGGTGCGATGCCCACAAACGTGAACAGGATGATCCCCGGCACCAGGAACGAGGTGAACGGCGACCCCGCCAGAAGTGTGGTTGGCATGCCGAGCAAATGGCCGTCAGATGCCAGGATCAACGCGCCGCCCCCGAATAATGCCCCGAGGCCGAGGAAGATCTCGAGCACGACGGCGAGGCGCGCGATCCCGGGAAGCGGTCGTCGTGAAGAACCGATTTGCCGGAGCATTTGTCTTCAGCCTATGACGGTAGGCGCGTCTCGACATGGGTCGTCCGGCCTGCCGTTCGAAGGCCCATCGACAGTTCGGTACGAGTCGTCCCGCTTGGCGACGGCCGGCTTCGAGTTTGGAGCGCGAGCACGGCGAGTGCTGTGCTCGCCGCAGTGACAACCCCGAAGACGGCGACCAGCGGCAGCAGGAGCGCCTGCCCGTCGATTGCCATGTAGACCGTCATCAGCAGCACGCTCGTCGACAGCATCGGAAGGAAAACGAGCAGCGACACGGCCAGCCATGCGCCTCCTACCTGGCGCCGGAGAAGGCGCACAGCGGTAAGCACACTGAGCGGAATGACAAAGCCGAGATCAAGAACGTAGGGTGGGCTCATCGGCCAGCCTGCGGCAGCAAGAGCAGGCGGCAGCCGGCCGCTGACCACGGAGACGAGGATTTCACGCAGCCACGTAAGAGCAAACAGGGCTGCGATCACGAGAAGAAAGACAGCCGTGGCGCGCCGCAGAAGACGACCGGCGAGCATCGCCTCCGCCGCCTGGGCATCGAGTTGGGCCAGCCCAGTGAGGAACGACCAGCCACCGAAGCCGAGCACCGCGATGTAGAGCAGTGTGGCCGGATTAAGGACGATCACGAACGCATAGGTGACAAAGCTGTAGAGCAGGTAGCCAAGCGCGCCGATCGTTACCACGCGCCCACGCACTGATCCGCGAGCCGACCAGAAAACACCCAGTCCAAGGACGAGGACGGCGATCAGGTCGCCGATGTCAAAGCCGTGCGACTGGGCGATGACCAGGTGCCGGTCGCGATAGAGGCCCGGCACAAAGCCGGCGATCGAAGCGATGGCGGCTGCGACGCCGGCTAGGGCGGCGAGTCGCTCCGAGATGGTGAGCGCACGGATGGTTCTCAAGCCTGCGCGATCACGGATTCGGCGAGGCGTCTCGGGCTCGGCACAGTCTTCATCGTCGGGTAGCCGACACGGTAGGACATGAGGGGCTGAATGACCGGGTGCCTTGTGCTTGGGGGACGCGAGGATGAGTGAGGGATCGGATTTCGTGTGCCATTCAGCTGACCTCAGCTTGACCGTCGGGCCAGAACAACATCCGCAACAGGTGAGTGAGCCCGGGGACCGAGATTTGAAACGACCTTGACGATCAGGGGGCCGCTTCGGCTTTTCTTCCTCTCTGCCAGGGCAGGCGGCCCTCGACTTCCAGATTGAGTGCAAGGCTCAGGAACGTTCGGATCAGGACAATGCTCCCCAGGATGCCAACGCTCTGAAATGTCGGTGAGGTGGCGACGGTACGGATGATGTCGCCTGCAATGAGAAACTCCAGTCCAAGGAGAATCGCACGCCCAAGCCCTACACGGTAGAGACCATATGCAGAACCGACATCAGTCCGGAGCCGACGCAGGAATTGCAAACTGGAACCAAGGACTCCGACCAGAATGATCGTGATTCCCGCGACGTCGACTCCCTTACCAATGTCTTCAACGACTCCAACAAAATTCATTGCCAGCGCCCTCGAGGGTTGGAGCCTCCCGTTGGTTACCTCGCCGCGCCCGTATAGCCAGTGGTCACCTCGTTCTTGTGCGCGGCGAAAGCGCCGAGGACCTCTCCCTTCTCGCGCGCAGGCACTTTGAAGAAGTCAAGGGTTCGCGAAAGCTCTGCCGCGACTGCGTCGAATTCTTCAGGCGCGATCTTGAGATCACGGTGCGCCTCCTCAAGCCCTACCTCAGTTTCCCCCGGCTTCGTCGCCGTGTATTGAAACGGCCCGCCCGCGACTGCGCAGACCCACAGGGTTCGCATGAACTTGAGGCCCGGCAATCTGCTCAGGTTCCGCGTGTGCCACTCCCGTAAGGCCGGGTTCTTCGAGTTCTTCCCGGCGATCGGGTTCTGCACAACCGCGTCGCTGAAGTGGTCGATCACCGCCGCGATTGCGAAGACGCTACCCAGCCTTTCGTACAGGCTCTTCTCAGTCATGTTTGGCTGACCTCCTCCGGGCAACTTGGTTTGTGAGCCCGATTGGACCAGCCGCTATCGAGCCTTTGTAGGCTTTATAGCATGCGTAGCCTAAGTAGTCAAAACCCGATACGCGCAGCCCCGCGCCGCGTAGTTCCTCAAAGCCTCGGTGCGCATTGCCAATCCCGCCTGCTGAAAGGCTCCCTCGAGCAGTCCGGCATGGAGCTCGCAAACGACGTCTCCCGCTTCGGCACAGGCTTGCCGAAAGATGCAGTTCCGGGCGAGGACGCTGTCATCGTCCGCGATGACGTAGTCGGCACCCAGGGGCGCCAACTCGCGCAGCACCGACTGCGGGGAGTCAGCCGGCTTGCTCACGAGCGACGCGCCGTAGCGCCGGCCCGCCTCCCGGGCGACTTCGATACCCTCCTGACCGCGCGTTTGGAGGCCCTCCGCCAAAAGGGCAGCCAGGCGGGCGAATCGACGCACCGGAAAGGTGAAGTCGATCTGTTGGCCGGCCAGTCGATAAAGGTTGGCAGGCTTGCCGGATTTTCCCCGGCGCTGCCCGACCGCCAGGTATCCGAGCGCGACAAGGCGCTCAAGATGTCCATGCGCGACTGTTCGGTGGACGCCGGCGGCTTTGGCAGCATCGTCAACCGTCCATTCAGGCTGGTGCACATAAAAGTCGAGCAGGATTCGCCGACGGGTCCGATCCTGAAGCGCGCTGATCGCGCGGTCGATCTCGCTTCCTCCGTTCTGGCCCACTCTGCCAGCTTATCCGCTCACATTGGCGGCGAAACCGAATGATGATGTCGTTCGGATTCATCGCGGCGTATTCGGTGCTCATCGCGGTTGCTTCGGTCATCGAGGTGCCCATCGCCCGCGGATTCGCCTCCGTTCAGCTGAATCTGCTGATCCGGCTCGGCAGCGTGGCTGTCGCGGCTTTGGCCTTGATCGTCGTTCACGGAGTCAGCGTCCCCACCGGACCACCGGCGCTGGCCGGTCTTGGCATTGGGGTGCTGACCGGGGTTGGATCGATCATTTACTGCCTCGCCCTCATCGATTTGCCGCTCTCACTCGTGGTGGTGCTGTCCAACCTGTACATCGTGATCACCTTCTTGCTTGGCATCACCCTCCTTGACGAGCACGTGACGGCTCTCAAGATTGCGGGGCTGGTGTTAACGCTCGGAGGAGTTCTTCTGCTGGCGAACCCACCGTCATCGCGATACGCGGTGCACTCGGCGACCAGTGTCGCGAAGAAGGCGCCGCCGGCACGTGCGTTCTTGTTGATGGGCGGCTACGTCGTCATCATCGGGATCGGGGCTTTTCTCGAAAAGCCCGCTTTGCGCGGGCTCGATGCAACACAGCTGAACGGATTGATGGCCGTCGCGATGACCGCTGTCGCCCTGGTCGCCTTTGCAGCCGAAGGACCCAGGATGCCGATGTCACTCCAAAGCCTGGGAGGAATCGGCGTCGGTGCGATGGTCGGGGTGGCGTCAGTGTCCTATTTCTTGGGTCTCCGCAGCCTTCCGGTTTCTGTGGCCGCTGCCGCGTCTAACTCGTACATCGTCATCGCAGCCGTGCTCTCGACTCTGGTGTTGCATCAACCAATGACGAAAGCGCGGGGCGGAGCGATCATCCTCACCCTCGGCGGAGTGACGCTCCTCGCTCTCGGGCCGGGCTGAGCCGTCCAATACAAAATGGACGGGGCCATCCTCACGGTCCCGAAGCGTCAGTCTTTCGCGATCAGCTCGCGCAGGACCAGGGGCAGGATGCCGCCGTGGTGCAGGTAGCCAAGCTCGGTCTCGTTGTCGATCCGCGCGCGTGTCGTGAAGCGCAGGGACTTGCCCTCGTCATCGATCGCCTCCACGTCGACCAGCTGCCCCGGTTTGAGTGAATTCATGCCGTGGACCGTGTAGCGCTCGTGTCCCGTGAGTCCGAGCAGGTGGGCGTTCTCGCCTGGCGCGTACTGCAGGGGCAGGATGCCCATGCCGACGAGGTTCGAGCGGTGGATGCGCTCGAAGCTCTCCGCGATAACCGCACGCACACCTAGAAGGAGCGGGCCCTTCGCGGCCCAGTCCCGCGACGAGCCGGTCCCGTATTCCTTGCCGGCGAGCACGAGAAGTGGCACGCCTTCCTTCTTGTAGCGCTGCGCGGCCTCGAAGATCGTTACCTCGTCACCGTGCGGTAAGTGGCGGGTCCAGTAACCCTCGCGCGAGGCGAGCGCGTTGCGGAGGCGGATGTTGCCGAACGTTCCGCGCTCCATCACCTCGTGGTTGCCGCGGCGCGCGCCGAAGCTGTTGAAGTCGACGCGGTCGACGCCGTGCTCGATCAGGTAGCGGCCGGCGGGGCTGTCCGCCGGGATCGATCCGGCGGGCGAGATGTGGTCCGTCGTCACGGAGTCGCCGACCATCGCGAGCACGCGGGCGCCCTCGATGTCGGTCAGCGCCTTGGGCGCCGGTCCGAAGCCTTCGAAGTACGGCGGCTCCTTGACGTAAGTCGAGCTCGGGTCCCAGGCGAAGATCGGTCCCGTCGGCGCGGCCATCGACTTCCAATGCTCGTCGCCCTCGAAGATGCGCGAGTACTCGCGCCTGAACATCTCCTGCTTGACGCACTTCTGTACGACGGAGTTGACCTCTTCCTGCGACGGCCAGAGCTCGGAGAGCATCACGGGCTTACCGCCGGGCGTGTGCCCGACGGGCTCTTTGGTCAGGTCCTTGTGCACCGTACCGGCGAGCGCGAACGCCACGACCAAGGGCGGTGACGCGAGGTAGCTGGCCTTGACGAGCGGGTGGATTCGCGCCTCGAAGTTGCGGTTGCCGGAAAGGACAGCTACGACGCTGAGGTCCTCGGTCGACACCGCGGCCTCGATCTCCGGGCTCGCCAGCGGACCGGAGTTGCCGATGCACGTCGTGCACCCGTAACCCACGAGGAAAAAGCCCAGCTTCTCGAGCGGTTCGAGAAGGTCGGCGGTCTTGAGGTAGTCGGTCACTACGCGCGACCCGGGCGCGAGACTCGTTTTGACGTAAGGCTTTACGCCGAGCCCGAGCTCGACTGCCTTCTTGGCGAGAAGTCCCGCGGCAACCATCACCGACGGGTTCGACGTGTTGGTGCAGCTCGTGATGGCCGCGATCACGACCGAGCCGTTTTCGACCTTGGCCTCGGGCTTTGCGGCCACCGCCACCGTCGCGCGTCCGTCGATCGGGCCGCCCTCGTCGGTCAGGCGCGAGATGGCCTCGGGCGAGGGCTTCGGCCCAGTGTTGAAGACCGTGGCGAAGCTGTTCCAGATGTTGGGCAGCGCGACCCGGTCCTGCGGCCGCTTCGGTCCCGCAAGGCTCGACTCGACCGTCGACAGGTCGAGCTCGAGCATCTCGGTGAATTTCGGGGTCGGCGCGCCGTCGACGCGGAACAGTCCCTGCTCCTTCGTATAGCGCTCGACCAGATCGATCTGCTCGCGCTCGCGGCCGGTCACCTCCAGGTAGCGGAGGGTCTGCTTGTCGACCGGGAACAGGGCCGACGTCGCGCCGTACTCCGGGCACATGTTGCTGAGGGTCGCGCGGTCGGGCACCGAAAGGCTGGACAGGCCGTCGCCGCAGAACTCGACGAACTTGTCGACGACGCCGTGCTTGCGCAGCATCTCGGTGAGGGTCAGCACGAGGTCGGTCGCGGTCGATCCGGCAGGCAGCGCGCCGATGAACCTCACGCCGACGACGATCGGTGGTGCGAGGTAGGCGGGCTGGCCCAGGATCGCGGCCTCTGCCTCGATGCCGCCTGTGCCCCAGCCGAGGACGCCGAGCCCGTTGACCATCGTGGTGTGCGAGTCGGTGCCCATCAGCGTGTCGGGGATCGCTACCTTGCGGCCGCCGATGTCGCGAATCTGGACGACCTTCGCGAGGTATTCCAGGTTGACCTGGTGGCAGATGCCCATGCCGGGCGGCACCAACGAGAAGTTGTGGAAAGCCTGCTGCGCCCAGCGCAGGAGCGAGTAGCGCTCGCGGTTGCGCTCGATCTCCTTCTGGATGTTGCGCGTGTAGGAGTCGCGGAAGCCGAACGAGTCGACCTGCACCGAGTGGTCGATGACCAGGTCGACCGGGACAAGCGGATCGACCTTGCCCGCGTCCTTGCCCGCCCGCTTCATCGCCGATCGCATCGCAGCCAGGTCGACGACGGCGGGCACGCCGGTGAAGTCCTGCATCAGGACCCGCGCGGGCAGGAAGGGGAGCTCTGCGTTGGCGGGTGGCACCGCGGGCCAGTGCGCCAGCACCTCGATGTTCGACTCGTCGGTAACGCCGAGCTCGGCGAGGCGGACGAGGCCTTCGAGCAGCACCTTGACTGTCATCGGGAGCCCCGATGCGTCCATTGGGAGGCCTGCGAGTGGATAAAAGTCGAGGTCGGTGCCCGCAAGTCGAGACCTCGAAACCATGATCAGATCCTACAAGCGCCCCGCATCCCGCATGGCCTGGGCGACGCGCAGAACGCCATCGAAATTCTCGATCTCCTCGATCGAAACGGGCAGCGCCAGACGCCAGTTGGGCCGCTCCGTGACAGTGCCTGGGACGTTGGGGCGCTCGTGCACGCCGAGCGCGTCCTCCAGCGACGCCAGGACGATTCGCGGTTGCCCGGCGGCGAGGTGCCGGTACACCTCGACCGCGACGTCGACAGGTGGGGTGTCGTCCGGCAGGTGCGTCATGCTCACGAGCTTTTCGCGCAGGTGGTGCAGCCGGTGCTCTGGCTCGCTCAAGGTCCAGATGCCGGCGACCGTCGGCAGGTCGTGCGTGCCGACGGCCGCCACCGCGTCGTGCGGCCACTCGGCCGGCTCTGATCCCTCGAACCAGACGAGCCGGTACGACAGCGACCGCTTCTCTTCGAGGTGCCGGCGCACGGTGGGCTCGACGAGCCCCAGGTCCTCGCCGATGACGAAGGCCCCCGACCGCCGGCTCTCAAGGGCGAGAAGCGAAAGGAAGATCTCCGCCGGCTGGCCGACGTACGCGCCCTGGGCTGCGGCCGTGCCTTCGGGGATCCAGAACAAGCGGAAGAGGCCCATCACGTGATCGAGCCTGATGCCCGCGGCGTGGCGCGCCGCGCTTCTGATGGCGTCGATGAAGGGCTCCCAGTGCGCGTCGCCGAGCTTCCACGGGTCGAATGCCGGCAGGCCCCAGTCCTGCCCATCGCGGAAGAACTCATCCGGTGGCACGCCGACGCGAATACCCGGAGCGAGATAGTCCCGCCAGCGCCAGGCGTCGAATCCGTCCGATGCGAAGCCGACTGGCACGTCGGTGATCAGGCCGATCTCGCGCGACGCGCGGGCGAGCTGCCGGTCGACGTGAAACTGCAGCCACTGGTGGAAGGCGATGCGTTCGGGGTCGGGCTCCGGCGCGTTTTCCGGCCAGGTGCGCCACGCGGGTCCGTGGATCTCGGACATGGCGTTGAATCGCGCGAAGGCACCAAGCGCCCGACCCTGCGTGCGGAGGTATGTCCGCAGTCCAGCGGGCTCAGGCGCCGCCCGAAAGATCAGCTCCAGCGCGCGGGTTTTGAGCCCGAAGACGTGGTCGTAGTCGATGATCCGCTGCGCGTTGAGGGCGCGCGCAGAAACGCGAAGCTCCTCGACGTCGACCTTTTCCGCTCCCTCCACGTCCTCGACGCGCAGGTAGATCGTGTTGCGAAATCGCCTGGTCGACGCGTCGTAGGGCGAGGCCGGGTAGGGGAGAGTCGGCGCCTGGGCGCCGAGGGGATTGAGAAGGATCAGGGATGCGCCTTGCCGGCGCGACGAGCGGCCGAAGCGGCGGAGGTCGGCCAGGTCGCCGATGCCCCAGCTGTCATTCGAGCGCAGCGCATAGAGCTGGACCGCCCAACCCCACGCGCGCTCTGGGGCAGGGGTGCACTGCTGATCGGGCACCTCAAGAGGTCGAATCGGCGGCGGATCGTCGCTCGCCGCGCCCATCGCGCGGAGGATCGCCTCCTCTGTCTCCTGTGAGGTGCGCACGACGTCACCCTGCCAGCCGTGGTAGGCCGGAAGGATGCCCCAGCGCCTGGCCCGTTCGGAGATCGTCGAGTCGAGGTCCAAGCTTGTCAGGCTAGCGGCTGATACTCTCGCAACGCATGGCGGTCAAGGCGTCGGTGGGCGGGATCGTCAAGCGGCGCGAAGACCCCCGCCTGGTCACCGGCCATGGCCTCTACACCGGCGACGTTGCGAAAGAAGGCTGGCTGCACGCTGCATTCGTCCGCTCGACAGTGGCGCACGCGCGCATCGTGTCAGTCGATCGCGACGCGGTTTTGTCGATGCCCGGGGTAGTCGGCGTTTTCACGGCGGCCGACCTCGGGCTAAAGGACCAGGAGATGCCGACCATGGACGGCTTCGGGCGCCCGCCTCTAGCATCCGACCTGGTGCGGTTCGTCGGCGATTCGATTGCCGTCGTCGTCGCCGAGACGCGGGGCCAGGCCAGCGACGCCGCTGCCGCAGTCTTCGTCGAATATGATCCGCTGCCGGTCGTCGTCGACGCTCGAGCGGCGCTGGCCGACGACGCGCCGATTCTTCACCCGCTGAAAGGTACCAACGAGGCGTCGACCGGCGAGTTTGGCGAGCAGGGAGCGATTGACGGGGCCGAGGTCGTGGTTCGGGCGCGTTTCGTGAACCAGCGGCTTGCCGTGGTGCCGCTCGAGGCCAACGCGGTGGCTGCTGAACCTGACGGGGACGGCGGCGTTCGCCTGTGGTGCTCGACTCAGGTGCCGTTCCGCGTCCGCTTCGAAGTCTCCGAGCTCGTGGGTGTGCCCGAGGAGAAGGTGCGGGTGATCGCGCCCGATGTCGGCGGCGCCTTCGGGGGCAAGTTGTCGACCTATCCGGAGCACAGCGTCGTCGCGGCTGCTGCACTGAGAGTGGGACGACCGGTCGACTGGGTCGAATACCGGAGCGAGAACCTCACGGCAATGACTCACGGCAGGGCCCAGGTCCAGGATGTGGCGATCGGCGCCTCGCGAGATGGCAAGCTCGTCGGCCTCGAGGCGAGCATCCTCTTGAACGCGGGAGCGTACCCAGGGCTTCTCGGTCCCGGAGGCGCCGTGTACACGGCCCAGATGTCGCCGGGTGTCTACGAGATCCCCAGGGTCCACGTCCGAGTGACGTCCGCTGCCACGAACACGACCGTGGTCTCAGCCTATCGTGGCGCGGGGCGGCCGGAGGCGGTGTCCCTCATCGAACGCGCGATGGACATGCTCGCCATGGAGCTGGGAATGGACCCGGCCGAGATTCGGATGCGCAACATGATCGATGGTGAGTTCCCATACACCACCCGGACGGGGGTCGTCTACGACACGGGCAACTACCGCCGCGCGATGGAGCTTGCGCTCGAGGCCAGCCACTACCACGAGCTGCGTCGCGAGCAAAGCGCCAGGCGCGCCCGCGGCGATCGACTGCAGCTGGGGATCGGTATCTCCTGCTACGTCGAGATGACCGCGGTGATGACGCCCATGGAGCATGCCGGCGCGCGGGTTGAGCTCGACGGCTCGATCACCGTCCAGTCCGGCACGACGTCCAGCGGGCAGGGCCACGAAACCGCTTTCGCGCAATTAGCCTCCCACGAGCTCAGCGTGCCGATGGAACGGATCAACGTCGTCACATCGGACACCGGCGCGGTGACGAGCGGCGACGGGAGCTACGGCTCGCGCACACTACAGCTCGGCGGCAGCGCCGTGAGGGCCGCGTGCGTCTCGCTCGTCGAGAAGGCGAAGGAGCGGGCATCGCGCCACTTCGAGGCGGGCATCGAGGACGTCGAGCGGCGCGACGGAGGCTTCGGCGTGCGGGGCGTGCCAGGCCCGATCGTCTCATGGGCCGAGCTGGCCGCCGGCGAACCTCTGGAAGCCGAAGAGGATTTCTTCCAGTTCGACCAGACGTTCCCGTTCGGCTGCCACATCGCGGTGGCCGAGGTCGACGTCGAGACAGGTGAGGCGCGCGTGATCCGCCATGTCGCCGTCGATGACTGCGGCACTGTGCTCAACCCGATGCTCGTCGAGGGCCAGATCCACGGCGGCGTGGCGCAGGGCATGGCCCAGGCGCTGTACGAGGAGTTCGTCTACGACCTCGATGGCAACCCGCGCACCGGCACGCTGACCGACTATGCGATCCCGGGCATCGGCGAGATCCCGATCGTGGAGACGATCCTGACGGAGACGCCGACGCCACACAACCCGCTCGGCGCGAAGGGTGTCGGTGAGTCGGGCACGACCGGCGCGACCGCGGCGGTGCAGAACGCGGTCATCGACGCCGTCTCCTACCTGGGTGTGCGGCACATCGACATGCCGCTGCACCCGATGCGCGTGTGGGAGGCGATCGAGGCGGTCAGTCCGCGCTGACGCAGGTCGACTTGACGCTCGCCAGCAGGTACGGGTCGACGCCGTCCAGCCGGCTTTCAGTATGCAGTCGGTGGAGCCGCAGACTGTTTGGAAATGAAGTTTGTGCTTCTCGCCGGGGCCGCCTGGTCGCTGGTCCTGCCGATCGAGCCGGGCGCTTCGCCGGCTCCGGCGGCGGTCCAGCCTCCGGTCGCGGCCGCGGCCCCGAGCTCGGCGGACCTCTTCCAGTACCCGCTGCCCGAATGGGCTCCAAACTGCCTTGGGTTCGGGAGCGAATGGCGGTACTGCAACGGCACGCCGCTGCGGTCGTGCCCCGGCGGCGCGGTCTGGCTGCACACCGGGGTGGACATCACGACGGGAATCCAGCCCGTGATGGCGGCCGGCGACGGCGTGATCATCGGCTACCTCATCGACCCTCAATTTCGAGGCGGCGTCCTGATCCGGCACCAAACCAGCCCCGGGGTGGTGATCACGCAGTATTGGCACGTGTGGCTGCGGTCGGGTTTCGGCGCCGGCTCGACGGTGAAGCGAGGCCAGATCTTCGCCGACGTCGCCGACATGGGCAGCAGGACACACCTGCATTTCGCGGTCTTCAACGGCGACTACGACTCGCACGCGTGGAACGGCGCGCTGCCGCCCGCCGCATGCTCAGGCTTCCCTGCGTTCCCCTACCGCTTCGTCCAGCCGAACGCGTTCATCGAGGCGCATCTGCCACCGGAGCGCTTCGCGCGAGCCGTTCGCTTCTAGGACCGCTTACTCGTCGTAGCCCAGGTTCGGGCGCAGCCAGCGCTCGGCTTCGGCCGCCGTCATGCCCTTGCGCCGCGCGTAGTCCTCGACCTGGTCGCGGCCGATCTTGCCGACCATGAAGTACTTCGACTGCGGGTGGGCGAAGTACAGGCCCGAGACCGCCGCGGTCGGCGTCATGGCACCCGATTCCGTGAGCTCCATGCCGATCGAGCGGGCGTCGAGCAGGCTGAAGAGCGTCTCCTTCTCCGAGTGGTCGGGGCAGGCCGGATAGCCGAAGGCCGGCCTGATGCCGCGGTACTTCTCGGCGATCAGCTCATCGCTCGAGAGCTTCGGCCCCTGCTCGTACCACGACCGGCGGACAACCTCGTGCAGATGCTCGGCGAAGGCTTCGGCGAGGCGGTCGGCGAGGGCCTTGACCATGATCGCCTTGTAGTCGTCGTGCTCGGCGGAAAAGCGTCCCGCCAGCTCGTCCACGCCGAGTCCCGCGGTGACGGCGAAAGCCCCGATGTGGTCACCCTGCGGCGCGACGAAGTCAGCCAGGGAAAAGTAGGGCTTGTCGTCGCCGTGGTCGACCTGCTGGCGCAGCATCGGGAACCGAACACCGTTCTCGAGCACGAGGTCGTCGCCCTCCGATCGCGTGGGCCAGAACCCGTAGACGCCCTTTGCCTTCAGCCAGCGGTTTTGCTCGATCTCATCGAGGAGCTCCAGCGCGTGGCCGTACAGCTCGCGCGCCGCCGCGCCGTGGGACGGATTGTCGAGGATGGCCGGGAACTTTCCCTTCAGCTCCCACGCGTGGAAGAAGAAGGTCCAGTCGATGTACTCGCGAAGCCGCGCGAGCTCGGGCTCGATCACCTTGCGTCCGGTAAACGGTGGCTTCGGCAGGTCGTCGAAAGGAAGCCGAAGCTTCTTCGAGCGCGCTGACCCCAGCGTCAGCAGGGTGCGGCGCACCGACGAGTGCTGCTCGCGGAGCTTGTCCTGGAGATCGGCGTTCGCGCGCTCGAAACCCGGCCGCCGGCCGTCGTCCAGGAGGTCGGAAACCACGCCGATGACGCGCGACGCGTCGAGCACGTGGACCGTCGTCCCGTCGTACGCCGGCGCGATGCGCACCGCGGTGTGCTGCTTCGAGGTCGTCGCCCCTCCTATCAGAAGAGGAATCCGGAAGTTGCGCCGGGTCATCTCCTTGGCGACGACGACCATCTCGTCCAGTGAAGGCGTGATGAGTCCCGACAGGCCGACCACGTCGGCGCCGAGCTCGGTCGCCACGTCGAGGATCTTTTCAGCGGGCACCATCACGCCCAGGTCGGTGACGTCGTAGTTGTTGCACGCGAGCACGACGCCGACGATGTTCTTGCCGATGTCATGGACGTCGCCCTTCACGGTCGCGAGCACGAGCTTGCCGCGCATGCGCTGGTCTCCGGAGGCCTCCTTCTCGGCGGCCATGAACGGCTCCAGGTAGGCGACCGCGCGCTTCATGGCGCGGGCGCTCTTGACGACCTGGGGGAGGAACATCTTGCCGGCGCCGAAGAGGTCGCCGACGACCTTCATGCCGTCCATCAGCGGGCCCTCGATCACCAGGAGGGGCTTCCCGTACTTCACGCGCGCCTCCTCCGCGTCCTCTTCTATGTATGCGACCTCGCCGTGAAGCACCGCGTGCTTCAGGCGGTCCTCAATCGAGCCCTCACGCCAGGTCAGGTCGACCTCGCGCTTGGCGCCGGCCCCCGAGACGGACTTCGCGAAGTCGACCAATCGCTCTGTGGCATCGGGGCGGCGGTCGAAGATGACGTCCTCGACCAGCTCGAGCAGGTTTTGCGGGATGTCGCCGTAGACGACCAGCTGTCCAGCGTTGACGATGCCCATGTCAAGGCCCGCGCGAATCGCGTGATAAAGGAATGCCGAATGGATGGCCTCGCGCACGCGGTCGTTGCCCCGGAACGAGAACGAGAGGTTGGAGACGCCGCCCGAGATGTGGACGCCGGGGCAGCGCTGCTTGATGAGCCGGGTCGCCTCGATGAAGGCCTTCGCGTAGGCGGCGTGCTCCTCGATCCCGGTTGCGATCGGCAGGATGTTGGGGTCGAAGATGATGTCCTCGGGCGGGAAGCTCACCTTTTCGACGAGCAGCTTGTAGGCGCGGCTGCAGATGGCGACTTTGCGCTCGACGGTGTCGGCCTGGCCGATCTCGTCGAAGGCCATCACCACCACGGCGGCCCCGTACTCGCGCACCTTCCTGGCCTGCTCGAGGAATGCCTCCTCGCCCGCCTTCAGGCTGATCGAGTTGCACACGCCCTTGCCCTGCAGGCACTTTAGGCCCACTTCGAGCACCGTCCACTTGGAACTGTCGACCATGATCGGAAGGCGGGCGATCTCGGGCTCCGTCGCCAGGAGGTTCAGGAACCGCACCATCGCCGCCTCGGAGTCGAGCAGGTCCGCGTCCATGTTCACGTCGATGAGGTTCGCCCCGCCGCGCACCTGCTCCAGCGCGACCGCCACTGCGCCCGTGTAGTCGCCGGACTCGATCAGGCGCCGGAAGCGGAGCGATCCCGTGACGTTGGTGCGCTCACCGATGACGACAAAGCCCGAGTCGGGGCCGATCTCGAACGGCTCGAGGCCGCTGTAACGCGGCCGGGGCTCGCGGTTCGGGATCTGGCGGCGGGGGATGCCCTGCATCGCCTCCCGGATCTGGCGGATGTGCTCCGGCCCGGTGCCGCAGCAGCCGCCGGCGGCGTTGATGTAGCCGGCTTCCGCGAACTCCTTCAGCAGCCGGCTCGTGGTGGGCGGCTGCTCGTCGTAGCCGCCGAACGCGTTGGGCAGGCCCGCGTTCGGATAGCAGCTGACGTACACGGGCGCGACGCGCGAGATCGCCTCGATGTAGGGGCGCATCTCGGTCGCGCCCAGCGAGCAGTTGATGCCGGCGGCGAAGGGCTGGGCGTGTTCGACGGAGGTCCAGAAAGCCTCCACTGTCTGACCGGACAGGTTTCGCCCGCTGCGGTCGACGATCGTCACCGAGAGGAACAGCGGGATCTCCGGCGCCACCTCCTTGACCGCGGCGATCGCGGCCTTGCCGTTGAGGGTGTCGAAGACCGTCTCGATCAGCAGGATGTCGACCCCGCCTTCCTTGAGGGCGCGCGCGGCCTCCATGTAGCCCTCGCGCAGCTGGTCGAAGGTCACGTCCCGGTACGAGGGGTCGTCGACGCGCGGGGAGAGGGAGAGGGTCACGTTGGTGGGGCCGAGCGAGCCGGCGACGAACCGGTCCTCGAACTCGTCGGCCGCCTTGCGTGCCAGGCGGGCGCCCTGCAGGTTCATCTCATACACGAACTCCTCGAGGTCGTAGTCGGCCTGGGAGACGCGCGTCGCGGTGAACGTGTTGGTCGTGACGATGTCGGCGCCCGCGCTCAGGTAGTCGCGGTGGACCTGTGTCACCAGCTCGGGCTGGGTCAGGCACAGGATGTCGCTGTTGTTGCGCAGCGGCTTGGGATGGTCGCGGAAGCGCTCGCCGCGAAACTCGGCGTCGGAGAGGCCCTTGTGCTGCAGCATCACCCCCATCGAGCCGTCGAGGATCACGATCCGCTGCTGGAAAAGCCGATCGAGCCGCTGCCTGACCGAAGTCAATGTCGCCATGGGTAGTCGATAAGCCTACGAGTTAGGTCTAGTCCCCGACCGGGCTCCAGACCTGGAACCGGCCGTCGTCGAACAGCTTGCGGCGGCCGCTCGACGGCAGGGCGGTGATCGCGTCCTGTCGCTGTTGCGGATTGGTCGGCCCGCTGATGTAGGCGTTGTCGTCGATCACGACGTAACAGCTTCCGTCGAGGCGGTCGGGCAAGTCGTTGATCGTGTGGCGGTTGGCCAGCCACACGGTCAGCCCGTTGTCCGCGTTGACCGGCGCGTTGGCCGGGATCATCGCGGTCGCGGTCTGCAGCTCGGCGACGGTGTTCGGATTCTCGTACAGGCTCGTGTCCGCGCCAAGCGCCGGCGGAAAGCGCCCGGTGCCCCAGCCGAGGATGAGCGCCGGGAGGATCACTCCGAGCGCCAGGACCGGGCGGAGTGTGCGGACCTCGAGGAACCTTCGCGCGCCGACCCCGCCCGCGACGATGAGCGGGAACATCAATAGAAGGACGTAGTGCAGGTGCAGCACGTTCTGCGGGACGTGCCCGCTGAGCACGTTGGCGAGGTATGGCGGGACCGCCAGGAGGAGCCACCTCGGCGCGAGCAGCGGCAGCGCGAACATCGAGGCGATGACCCCGGCCACCACCAGCACAGCGCCCGGCCGCAGGGCCGCCTCGACTATCGCGAGGGGGGTCACAGGCGTCGTCGGGTCGAGCCCGATGAGCCAGCGGTAGTAAACAAAGTCGGTGTACCCGCCGTTGCGGAAGTGCTGCTGCACGATCCCGGTGCCGTTGAGGAACCACGCGCCCGCGAGGTAGACGATGAACCGCCAGTGCTTCTTGATCTGGGGCGCGCCGTACGCCGACATCAGGATGCCGATCACCCCGACGGTGTAGACCTGGTCCTCCTTGCACGTCAGGGTGAGCAGGCAGAAGATCCACATCGCGACGCGGTGGCCGCGGATGCCGGCCCACGCCGCGAGCAGCGCGAAGGCCAGCGCCATGTTCTCGGGGTGGAAGAAGTCGCGCGCCGCCTCCTGGATCGCCGCCCAGAACGGGATCGTGGTGGACAGGGCGACCGCGAGCCAGGGCGACTCCGCGCGGTCGGCCGGGAGGATGGCCCGGAAGAAGAGATAGCCGGCCGGGGCGGTGGCCGCGAGGCCGGCCGACGAGAAGATGAGCAGCACGATCGGGCTCGGCCAGAATTTCTCGACTGCCGCGAGCAGGACGAAGATCAGCTCGAAGTGGATGCCCAGGAAGTTCGCCCGCGCGAAGCTCGAGTAGAAGCCCTGGCCCTGGGAGATGTTCCAGATCACCTGCTGGTCGTAGCCGAAGTCCCACGCCGAGCCCGTCATTCCGTACAGGCGCTGCAGCTCGCCGTGGAGCGTCCACGCGAAAGCGATGGCGGCCGCGAGGAGCGGCACCGCGGGGAAGATCCACCACGCTTCGGAGCGCGTCTCGTCGCGCTGTACGGTGCTGATTCGGGCTGACTCGACTGCCATCGCGAGCCGAGCTTATCAAGGGATAATCCCTTCAATGGGCGCCCGCCACGCCGCCAGCGAGACTCCGTACCTGTCCGTGATCGTGCTGGTCTACAACGAGGTCGACAGCGTCGAGCCGCTGCATCGCGAGCTGATGGGCGTTCTCGATGCGCTCGGCCGCACGTTCGAGGTGATCTACGTCGACGACGGCAGCCGCGACGGCAGCACAGAGAAGCTCGGCCAGATCACGCGCGACGCCCGCGTGCGCGTCGTCAGCTTCCGCCGCAACTTCGGCCAGACCGCGGCGGTGCAGGCGGGGATCGACCACAGCCTCGGCGAGATCCTCGTGTTCATGGACGGGGACATGCAGAACGACCCTCATGACATCCCGCACCTGATGGGCAAGGTCGATGAGGGTTACGACGTGGTGAGCGGATGGCGGCGCGACCGCCACGACGACGCTACCCGCGTTCTTCCGTCAAAGGTCGCGAACTGGCTGATCGCCCGCGTCACTCGCGTCCCCCTGAGCGACTTCGGCTGCACGCTGAAGGCGTACCGGCGCGAGGTGATCCGGGACGTGAAGCTGTACGGGGAGATGCACCGCTTCATCCCCGTGTTCGCGGGGATGGTCGGCGCGCGGATCACCGAGATCCCCGTCAACCACCGGCCGCGCACCTACGGCAAATCGAAGTACTCGCTGTCACGCACCTCGCGCGTGATGCTCGACCTGATCACGGTCAAGCTGCTCGGCGGCTACTCGACGAAGCCGATGTACTTCTTCGGGTTCGCCGCGTTCGGGCTGTGGGGGCTCGCGCTCCTGCTGGCGGCGATCGTCATCCTCCAGAAGCTGCTGCCGCCGTACGTGTACGCGCACAACAACCCGCTGCTCCTTCTCTCGGTCGTGCTCTTCATCGTCGGAGTTCAGTTCATCCTCATGGGGTTGCTGGCCGAGCTCTCCATCCGCACGTACCACGAGTCGCAGCACAAGCCGACCTACGTCGTGCGCGAGATCGTCGCGCGCTCGCTTCCGAAGCAATCGGTGACCAACGGGAGACCGTCCGTCCGCACAAGGTGACTCGCGCCGACCACCCACACCGCATCTCGGGGCTCAGGACGCCGATACGAGCGTCAGGGGGCCCGGCCCGTCGTCGTCACGCATCGACAGATGCGCTCCTCCTAGGGCCACCCCTTCCTTCGTCTCGGCGCCCTGACCGGCGCCCTAGCGGTCGCCTGCCCCGATCTGCGGCGCGTGCGGCCGTCGCGAGTCCCCGCTAGATGTCTCGATAAATGTGTGGCATATGCGGTGTGGCCGGTGGCGATCCGTCGGCGGGTCGTGACCTGGTGGGTCGCATGTGCGCGTCGATGGTCCACCGCGGCCCGGACGATGAGGGGACCGTGCATATGGGCGGCGTGACGCTCGGGATGAGGCGGCTGTCGATCATCGACATCGAGGGCGGGCATCAGCCGATCCATAACGAGGACTCGACGGTTTGGGTCGTCCAGAACGGGGAGATCTACAACCACCTCGAGCTCCGCTCGCAGCTCCTTGCCTCGGGCCACGCGTTCGCGACGCAGTCCGATACCGAGGTGCTCGTCCACGGGTACGAGGAGTGGGGCGAGCAGATGGTCGAGCGGTTGAACGGGATGTTCGCCTTCGCGCTGTTCGACGTGCCGCGCCGCTCGCTGCTCCTCGCGCGGGATCGTATGGGCATCAAGCCGATGCACTACTCGGTCGACGGTGAGCGGTTGGTGTTCGCGTCCGAGCTGAAGGCGCTGCTGCGGGATCCGGCCCTGCGGCGCGGCATCGACCCGGTGGCCCTGGACGAGTACCTGGCGTACGAGTTCGTGCCCTCGCCGCGCAGCATCGTGCGCGGGATCGAAAAGCTGCGGCCTGGGCACACGCTGACCTGGTCGGTGGCGGACCGTTCCTTGCGCGTTCGCCGATACTGGGCGCCTTCGCTCAATGTCGACGGTGGCGGCGCCTCGCGGCGCAGCCTCGACGAGGAGTGCGAGGAGCTGCGCGCGGTGCTGCGCGAGTCGGTGCGCAAGGAGCTCATCAGCGACGTGCCGCTCGGCGTGTTCCTGTCCGGCGGCATCGACTCGAGCGCGGTGACGGCGATGATGACGCAGCTCGGTGGGGACGTGAAGAGCTTCTCGGTCGGGTTCGCCGAGCGCTCCTTCGACGAGTCTGATCATGCGCGCGAGGTGGCTCGGCACCTCGGGACCGAGCACCACGAGCTGACGCTGGAGCCGGCGATGCTGCTGGGTCTGATCCCTCGATTGCATGTGCTGCTGGATGAGCCGCTGGGGGACGCGTCCATCATCCCGACGTACCTCCTGTCGGCGTTCACGCGGCGGCACGTGAAGGTGGCGCTCGGGGGCGACGGGGGCGACGAGCTGTTCGCGGGGTATCCGACGATGCAGGCGCACCGCCTCGCGTCGTACTACCTGCGCGCGCCCCGGGTTTTGCGGCGTGGGTTGGTGGAGCCGATCGTGCGGCGCCTGCCGGTGTCCCGCGACAACCTTAGCTTCGACTTTCGCGCCAAGCGATTCGTGAGCGGGGCGGCGCACCCCGTGGCGGAGAGGCATCAGCGGTGGATGGGGTCGTTCGATACCGCGGAGAGGGTGGCGGTGCTCGCGCCCGATGTACGGGCAGAGGTTGCCGCGCGGGATGGTTCGGTGCTCGGTGTGGAGTACGGGTCGCTCGATGCTTTGAATCAGGTCCTCATGCTCGACATGCGGCTGTACCTCGAGAACGACATCCTGGTCAAGCTCGACCGGGCTTCGATGATGGCGTCGCTGGAGGGGCGGGTGCCTCTTTTGAACAACGACTTCGTTGCTTATGCCACTGGGTTGCCGCTTTCGCTGAAGCTGCGGGGGTTGCGGTCGAAGTTTCTTTTGAAGCGGGCGCTGCGCGGGCTGCTGCCTGAGCGGATCCTTTCGCGGCCCAAGAAGGGGTTTGGGATCCCTGTGGCGGAGTGGTTTCGCGGGCCGCTTCGGGAGCAGATGCTTGCGGCGCTTTCGCCTGAGCGGCTCGATCGGGAGGGGTTGTTCGAGGCGGGGGCGGTGCAGGGGCTCATTCGGGACCATCTCGACGGTAAGAGGGATAACCGGAAGCAGCTCTGGACGCTCTTTGCCTTCGAGGCTTGGTACGGCGGGTACTTGAGCGGTCACTAGGACGGACTGGGAAGGGGGTGGCCGGGCAGGGTCTTGGTTGCTGGGTTCGTGGTCTGGGCGAATAGCGTTGCGTGTGAATTCTATTGACAACGAACGTGTGTTTGGTACAATATTGGCATGTCGTTGGAGGCTGTTCTCGAGCTCGCTGAGGACCTTGATCTCAAGCAGCTGCGGTCGCTGATCGACCGCCTGGAAGCCAGGTTCGCCGGCAGGGTCCACGAAGCAACAGCCCGTGGCGACCATCTTGTCAACGGCCACTGCAGCGCGGTGTCGTGGGTCATGGACACCTTCACGATGTCGCAGAACTCGGCCTCGGACCGCCTGCGTGTGGGTAAGCAGCTCGACTCGCTGCCCGACGTGGCTGACGCACTGGAAGGCGGACAGATTGGCTACCAATCGGCCGCGGTGATCTGCCATCTCCGCGACCAGCTGGGGGAGAGAGGCGATAAGCTCGACCAGGAGGAGTTCATCGGATACGCCCGTCAGCTCTCAGTCAAGGGCATGCGCCATCTTGCCGCCCACACCCGATACGTCATGGATCCCGACGGGTTCGACCGCGACACCGAGGAGAACTACGAAGAGCGCTTCCTCCACATCAGCGAGATGAAGGGCATGTACCACCTGACCGGGGTTCTCGACCCGGAAGGCGGGGCGGCGCTCAAGACTGCGATCGAATCCCTCGCCAAGAAGCTCGGCCCGGATGACGGACGGACGCCCAAGCAGCGCCGCGCCGACGCCATGGTCGAGGTCGTCCACCACGGCATGGACCAGGGCACGCTGCCCCGGCGCAACGGCGTCCGGCCGCACATCACCGTGACGACGACCATCGACGGGTTGAAGGCCGAGCTTGGCGCGGCGGCGTCGGAGCTGGAGAGCGGGATGCCGATCTCGAGCACGACGGTGCAGCGCCTGGCCTGCGACGGCACGCTGTCAAGAGTCCTGAAGGCGGACTCGATCGTGGTCGACGTCGGACGAGCCACACGCGCCACTTCGCCGGCGCAGAGCCGAGCACTGAAGGCGCGGTATCGGGGATGCGCCGGCCCAGGGTGCGACCGGCCGATCAACTGGACCAGCACTCACCACATCGAGTTCTGGGCTCGGAGCGGACCGAACAACCTGCGCAACATGCTTCCCCTCTGCTACTACCACCACCGCCTCGTCCACGAAGGCGGGTGGCAGATGGTGAAAGCAGGCGAAGGCGTGAGGTTCATCCCACCCGATCGGGAGATCGCCAGGCGGGCTCGCGGGCCGGGGATGCGCTGGGCCGCGTAACCCGCCGAAGTTTTCTTTCCCAGACCCCTTGACAACGCGGATGGGGCGATGCATACTCGGCATGCATACTGAGTATGTTTAGACGAGAGATTGTCGCTTAAGTACGGCGTTCTGGGACTCCTCAAGGGGGAGCCCCTCCACGGATATGAGGTGAAGAACCGCTTTGAAGCCATGCTCGGTGGGACCTGGGAAGTCAATATCGGCCAGATCTACACGACGCTCCAGCGCCTCGAGCGCGATGGGCTCGTTCGGCCGGTGGGCAAGCGCGGGGACCGGGGCAAGCTGCTCTACGAGCTCCTGCCCGAGGGCAAGAAGGCGCTCGACCAGTGGCTCGCCGAGCCTGACTCCGGTCCTCAGCAGCTCCACGAGGACATCTACGTGAAACTCCTACTCGCGACCCGCATCGCGAACGGCGACCTGCAGCAGATGCTCGCTCGCCAGAAGCGCGCCTTTTTGCAGCGCTTGCGGGATTTGAACCGGCTGGAAGAACGGGCACGCCGTGACGGCCGAATCGACCTCGCCCGGCTCGTCCGCGGCGCATTGCTTCACACGGAGGCAGATCTCAAATGGATGGACGAACTCTCTTCAGAGCATTTCGGGACCGAGGGGGCAGCGGGGGAATGAGCGAGCTGGTTCGTCTCACCGACGTCACCAAGGTCTATCAGGGCGGCATCACCGGCGCGCTCAACGGCGTCTCGGTCACCGTCGAGAAGGGCGAGTTCACGGCGATCATGGGGCCCTCGGGCAGCGGCAAGTCCACGATGCTCAACCTCGTCGCGGGGCTGGACCGGCCGTCGTCGGGCACCATCACAGTGGGCGGCACCGACCTGTCGAAGCTCGGCGAGGCAGGGCTGGCCAGGTTCCGGCGCGACCACATCGGCTTCGTCTTCCAGTTCTTCTACCTGCTGCCCAACTTGACGGCGCTGGAGAACGTCCTCATCCCAGCGCAACTGAAGGGCAACACCGCGACTGGTCGGGGCCGCGAGCTGCTCGAGCAGCTGGGCATTCCAGAGGTCGCGGACAAGTATCCGGCGCGGCTGAGCGGCGGCCAGCAGCAGCGCGTCGCGATCGCCCGCGCGTTGATCAACAACCCAACCTTGCTGCTCGCGGACGAGCCGACCGGCGCGCTCGACACGCACAGCGGCGAGCAGGTCATGGAGCTCCTGGGCGGTCTGCACCGCAACGGGCAGACCATCCTGCTCGTCACCCACGACGCCAAGCTCGCGACGCGAAACGCGGCGCGCGTGATCAGCGTGATGGACGGGAAGATCGTCGACGACGCTCGCCTCGAGAGCCCGGAGAAGGCTCCCTCCGAGGTCATCCGCATGCGCAGCGAGGACCCGACCGCGCTGGGCCCGCGCAAGGCGCAAGAAACAAAATGAGAGCCGTCTTCGTCAAGGCGCTCGCGGACCTTCGTCGCCGGCGATTGCAGGCGTCGGTCATCTTCTTGACCGTGCTCCTCGCGGTCGGGACCGGAACCATGGCTTTGAGCGTGATGACCCAGACGCGCGATCCGTACCAGACCGCCTTCGAGGCCCAGAAAGGCGCGCACCTGCAGGTCTACTTCGACGGCGTAACCGATCGTCAGGCGCTCGCGTCGACACCCTCGCTCCTCGGCGCCTCGGCCTTTGGGGGGCCTTATCCATCGACCACCGTCGAGTTTCAGCATGGGACACGGAAGTTCTCGCTCGACACCTTCGGCCGGGACAACCCGGGCGGCGACGTGGCGGTCCTGAAGATCACTTCCGGGCACTGGCCCGTCTCCAACAGCGAGATCGTGGTCACACGATCTTTCGCGGACCTCAACCACATCTCTGTCGGCGACTCGGTGAAGGTCGTCAGCGTGACTCAGAAGCCCGTCCTTACTGTGGCCGCCGAGGTCGTCGACATCGACGAGGGCAGCGCCGACCTGAGCAGCCAGCATGCATGGGTTCTGAGCTCCGCGATCCCGGCTCTTACGCCCACGACCCCGAACTCGTCCTTCTACGAGATGGACTACCGCTTCGCGACAGATCCAAGCAGCTCGCAGCTCGCCGGCTATGTCGACCGGCTCAGGGCCAGCTTGCCGCCAGGAAGCGTCGGTGGGTCGGTCAACTACATCCTCATTCGCAACATCTTCAACATCACGAACCAGATCCTCACCAGCGTGCTCGTGGCGTTCAGCGTGTTCGCACTCGCGGCCACGGCCGCCATCGTCGCCAACCTTGTGACTGGAATCGTGATCTCCTCGTATCGCGAGATCGGGATCATGAAGGCGGTCGGCTTCGCCCCGCGACAGGTCGTCGCCGTGTTTGTGCTGCAGATCCTGGCGCCGGCGGTGGCGGCGTGCCTCGTTGGCATACCGGCCGGCGCCGTCGCGAGCCAGCCCCTGCTCGCGAACAGCTCGCAGGCACTCGGTCTTGCCTACGTGCCCAGCTTTTCCATCGGCCTCGACCTACTTGCGCTTGTCGGCGCCCTGTTCATCGTGGCCCTCGCCGCGACCCTCCCGGCTTTGCGCGCCGGGTTGATGAAGCCCGTCGCAGTCCTGGCGACCGCGACCGCGCCGCGCGGCGCCAGCGGGCGGTGGCTGCGGTTGCTCGCGAACCGCGTGCGCCTTCCACAGCCCATCGTGCTCGGCGTCGGCGATGCATTTGCACGTCCCCTGCGCAGCGGACTCACCCTGATCGCCATCCTCCTGGGCGTAGCGACGGTGACGGTGGCGATCGGCCTGCCGCGGAGCTTCCAGAAGATCAATGACAGCGAGACCTCCGCAGGCAACATGCAGGTGATCGTCACGCGCAGCAGCGGGTTTCCGGACTCGGAGGTCACGCGCATCCTGAACGCGCAGCCCGAGACAGCACGGGTCGTGGCGCTGACCCTCCAGAACTTCGACGTCCCCGGCATCGGCGACCCCGTGAACACGCGGGTGTTCCGCGGGGACGCGTCGCACCTGGGGTACATGCTTGTCTCCGGGCGCTGGTTCAGCGGCCCCGGCGAGGTGCTGGCTGAGAAGGCGTTGCTCCATGACGCGAACCTGAAGGTCGGCGATACCTTCACCGCCACGGCCAACGGCAAACCGGTCCAACTGCACGTGGTGGGCGAGGTCTTCGACGTGTCGAATCTAGGACACGAGC